>Ga0307508_10001870_pt1 | contig 23197 bp, 27 predicted proteins | sample 9_EM_MG_FD_203089 | JGI IMG/M metagenome (GOLD analysis project Ga0307508, IMG submission 203089) | Populus trichocarpa ectomycorrhiza microbial communities from riparian zone in the Pacific Northwest, United States - 9_EM | ecosystem: Host-associated > Plants > Roots > Unclassified | place... | reverse complement strand
TTCTTGTGCTCACCCGATTGCGCTCGCCGAACATCACTCGCCTCCTGTGTGCCGGAGCTCTTTGGCGTCCGCCGGCCACAGGCCGGTGACCACCAAGAGCTCAAATGCTCCTCCACCGTCATCCCCGTGCTACCGGGTATGACACCCACGAACGACACATCAACCCCATCAAAGCATGCGCAGACTGGCACCGAGGAAAGCGGGTCTGCCCCGAATGCCGGTTCCTGGTCAAGATGGAAAAACACCACCTCCGCTGCAGCTCGGCAGCCCCGCGGAACCCAATGGCTGACATCACTACCCCTCAAGAGGATCAAGAAAACATTGCACCTCCGGAAGAGGTCGCTGCCGATGACGAGGCCCGTGCCACTACCCCAGCAGCCCTCCGAGACGAACAATTATCTTTGCTACACGACATCGTAACCATGCTCCACCACACTACTACCAGAGACGCACGCCACAACCACGTCGTACACCGGACGCTCGCCCAGCGGATGAACGAATTCTACAACACGGACCAACAGGAACTCCAGCAGATGGCCAACACCCTGGGGGCTATCATCACCGAACAGCAGCGAATGAACGAACAACTCCAAGCCCGGCAGCAGGCTAGCTGGCCTGTCCGCATCCACCGCACGTCCATCCGCCGACAGACCGTGACTACCCGACATGACCTCGCCGGAGCTTCGGTCTGGACAGGGGATGTACTGTCACGAATCTCGCGCGACAGGCTCGTAAGTGCCGCTGCCGGGGCCGCTGTCACACTTGCCGCCCTATGGCTGGGCCTCATCACGGCTGCCGCAGTCACGGTCATCCTCCGCGCCTAACCCCGTCTAGCCTGATCATATCGCTCTGGTAGCGATATCCTCCAACTGCGGGCTGGTCTAGACCTCTCTCCCTTGTCTCCGTTAGGTTGCTTACGCGTCCTTTCTCCGTTGTCACATATGTCGTTTCCTGTTGAGTATGCTTGCGCGTCTGTCCTCCTGTCCATTACGTTTATTGTCTCCCGTTGATTGAGCCTGCGCGTCCTTCTCCTATGATCCTTATGAGTATTGTTTTCCCTTGATTATGTTGTACGTCATTCTCCCCTTTGTCTTACCATTACTGCTTGCACGTCCTTTCTCCTGTCACCGCGAGTAGAGTGTTGGCCATGCGGCGGCCGAGTGCGATCATGTGTTTTCCTTGGGCGCGGCGATTGAGTCATGATGAGCTATGGAGGAACTGTGTCAGTCTTGCGGGCAAGCTGTGATTCCACAGAGGGAAGGAAAAGTATAAAGGAAGGGCGTGGTAGTTAGTCTGGAGATTCTTCTCTACACAATCTATTATCTCTCTCCACAGACCTACCTCTCTATCCCCGTGACTGGCGCTGCGACCATCCCTCCCCAGAACAATGAGCCCACGCAAGGCGTCTGAGAAAAGCCGCGAAGAGACCACACCAGGCGTGACGGATACCGCGAGAACAACGAGCCCACTCAAGGCGTGTGAGAAGAGCCGCGAAGAGACCACGCCGGGCATGACGGATACCGCGAGAACAATGAGCCCACACAAGGCATGTGAGAAGAGCCGCGAAGAGACCACGCCGGGCGTGACGGATACTGTGAGAACAACGAGCCCAGGCAAGGCATGTGAGAAGAGCCGCAAAGAGACCACGCTGGGCGTGATGGATACCGCGAGAACAATAAGCCCACGCCAGACGTGTGAATATGCCGGAAGTGTGAGTACGTTAGAAGTGTGAGTAGGAGCGCTCGCTCCGCAGACCCAAGCCTACGTTGCCTGTCGAGCCAGAACAGAGAAGTCGAGGCAGGGTCTTGACAGTCAAGGCTTCCAACCAACGTGAGGATCAAGAACCAGAATATGGCGCGCTTCGGGGACGTCTGCCATACCGTCTTTTAAAGCGGTTCAAGCTTTCTGCGGAAGGAGGACCCTTTTGGTGTGCGTTCGTCCAAACAATGACCACGGCGGCAGGTGGTACGCCTGAAAGAGTATCCAGCATGGTGAAAGTGATCAAACCTGCGACAGGTAGTGGCTGCACCGTGATCAGCAGTGATAAAATTGGTGGTGCAGCGCATCTGATTCCGGAGGAGCCAGACTGCTCTTTAATAAAGAATAAAGGATGGTTGGTGAACAGCTACGTTGATTTAGCTACATGGAATGAGGTTTACTAGCCACTGGGAGCACATTTCTCCTTGTGTTAAAAGATTGCTGAGATTTGTATGTACACAGTGAACATCTTGTGTTGTATTATGTCTGTACAACTACACAGTGCTAAATGCCATGCGTCGAGTATTAAATTAATGGCTGAGAGTTGCATATTGTCAGAATGACAGATTGAGCGTACGTGAAGGGAATGATTCGTTCTGTTTTCTATGTTCAACGAAGATTGCGTACGTACACCACATGGATAGTAGACGCTCCACCAGACTTAGCATTCGAATGGAAGTTGCGATGGTACTTCGCGTGGATAGTGGACGAAACAGCAGAGTTATCGTCTGAACGGAAGTTGCGAAGATTCTCTATGTGGATAGTAGACAACCTGCCAGACGTAGCGTTCGAATGGAAGTTGCGATGATACATTGCGTAGATAGTGGACGCCATGCCAGACGTAGCGTTGGAACGGAAGTTGCGAAGATTCTCTACGTGGATAGTAGACGCAATGCTAGACATAGCGTTTGAACCGACCTGCTGCGTGGAGACGATATTAATTTCTCTTTTCTACGTTCCGACGGAAGTAACAAACATACTCTACGTGGATAGTAGACGCCATGCCAGATGTAGGGTCTGAACCGAAGTTGGGATAGTACTTGGCATGGATAGTAGACATCCTGCCAGAGGTACCGTTCCAACGGAACTGCTGCAGGGAAAAGATAATACCTTCTATTTTTGACGTTCTGGTGGAAGAAACAGACTTACTTTGCATGCATAGTAGATGCCCTGCCAGAGGTGGCGTTCGAACGATGGCTGCATATGTACTCCACGTGGATAGTAGACGCCATGCCAGAAGTATCATTTGAACGGAAGTTGCGATAGTACGTGACGTGGATAGTAGACGCCATGCCAGACGTAGCGTTCGAATGGACCTACTGCGTGGAGAAGATAATACTTTCTCTTTTCTTCTTTCCGACGGAAGTAACAAACTTACTTTGCATGCATAGTAGACGCCATGCCAGACATAGTGTTCGAACACATCTGCTACGTGGAAATGATGATATCTTCTCTTTTCTACGTTTCGACGAAAGTAACAAACTTACTTTACATGCATAGTGGACGCCCCACCAGATGTAGCATTTGAACAGATAATCTGCATGGATAGTTGATGCCTCGCCAGATGTAGCGTTTGAATGGCTTTTCTACATGGATAGTTGATGCCTCACTAGAAATAGTATTCCAATGGATGCACAGCATGGACAGGCGATGCATGCTAGATCTAGCGTTTGAATGCACGTCGCAAGGGTGCTCTCCGTGGGTAGTTGATGCCTTGCCAGAAATAGCATTCCAATGGATACACAGTATGGACAGGCGATCTATGCCAGATGTTACGTTCATAGTAGTCGCCTTGCCAGATATAGCATCCGAACGGATACTCCGCATGGACAGTTGACATCTCATGAGATCTAGCGTTCGAACGGATACTCTGCGTGGATAGTAGACACCCCACCAGACGTAGCGTCCGAATGGAAGTTGCGAAGATTCTCTGTATAGATATTTGACACCTTAGCAGACATAGCATCCCAAAGGATGCTCTGTGTGGACAGTTGACATCTCGCGAGATCTAGCATTGGAACGGATACTCTGTGTGGGTAGTGGACACCTAGCCAGTCGTAGCATCCGAACGAATACTCTACGTGGACATTCGACATCTCACGAGATCTACCATTCAAACGGACACCTTGCGTGGATAGTAGACACCTCGCCAAAAGTAGCATTTGAACGAATACTCTGTGTGGACAGTTTGTTACACCCAGTGCGCTGGTGACACCCGAAGACATGCAATTAGTATGACTAGCCGAACTCAATCTGAGGATTGAGGCCGAGTGAGTTTTCATGAGTGAAAGTCACGGGCTGGGGCGAGCTCTGAAAGAGAGGAGTATTACCGGCCCAACAGCAGCAAGGTGGTAACTCAAGATTACCAATGGGAAAGGGGATGAGTGGCAGCCTCAGGCGAGGGTCTGGTAACATCCCTAGGAGGTGTTAAGGTTATCCTCTGCGAGACCCATACTAAAAGCTACTAGTTGCTGTATACCAGCAAAAATGTCAACTTTCTCTGGGTACAATATAACTCATGAGCGGTCGTGCAGGACGCGCGAGGCGGAACGGGTCCGGTGGGTATATGAGGGGAGGCAGACCATCGGTCATTTGTTTGAAGAAGATCGGACCTTAACTTGTCAAGTTACAGAGACATATTCTTCAGTTAACTGCGATTGCTGTGGCACTTGTACCGACGTCACCAGACATTCCTGGAAGCATCTAGACTCATAGATTGCGACCCCGAATGCACCTGAGAAGCATTTAGCCAGTAAGGGCTGTGGACAGGAGCACAAGAGTGATGACGCCTACAAGGGGGTGCAACCAAAGATTGTTTGCAAGCACTCGGATCCAAGATCTTCTGGGTCCATACCTATGAATCAGTGCCACGTCGCAATCAACCCTATCTCCCTCGGAGGAGGAGAGACGCTGCTGCATAATACCGAGGTATTGCACTTCCCGAGTCAGCCCGATGGCCGACAGCCAAAGAGCCGGCGCAACATTTAAAGAGCACCAGTTTCCTACATAGAGAGGCATCAGCAACGATCAGTCAGAAGTTGAGCCTTAACAATATTACATTGTTTCTGGGACCAACTCTCTAGTGATATTTCGAACGTGGATCTCTTAGTGAATTTTCCCACATCAGGAAAAAAAAAATTGCGTCCTCAGCGTCCGGATGCACTAGACGCTCTGGATGCTTCGGACGCAACCTGCTTAACTCGGACGCAGTTCGCCATGGCACCGTGCATCCGGACGCAGCTCGCCACACCACCGTGCGTACGGACACAGCTCGCCACGGCATCTGCTTACCGCACAGAGCGTGTCAGGGCATTTTTCTTCTGGATGCAGCCGTGTCAGGGCATTTTCCTTCTGGAGGCAGCCGTGTCAGGGCATTTTCCTTCTGGACGCAGCCATGTCAGGGCATTTTCCTTCTGGACGCAGCCGTGTCAGGGCAAATGGTGTCTGGACGACGTGTGTCATGGCACCGCGGTCACGCTGGCTGTCAAGGCGTGGAACATCGCAGCAAATACTCTTGTCACATTCGTAAACATGCAGCGGGTTCCAGGCATAGTGACTCAGTCCAGTTCTATTCATTATATCTAATGTACATCTATATATGCTACTACCACACTTGGCGTGGAAACAAAGGAAAGTTGGCAAATACGACACGACGCGTTGAGCACGACGCGATGAGCACGACGAGATGAACACGACGCGATGAGCACGATGACATGAGGAGGATGGCAATGAGCATGCCGCCGGCGGTCAGGACGATACCAAGTAGGACACGGCAAGTATGATTGCGAGCTTTGTGACATGGTTAGCGCAGCTTTCAGAGTGACAGACAGCGGGAAGTTGTACAATACAACGTGATGAGTACGATGTCAATGAGGGTGCCGGTGGTGAGAACGATAGCGGGTAGGACGCGGCGAGTATGATGTCAATGAGGGTGCCAGTGGCGAGAACGATAGCAGGTAGGACGCGGCAAGTCTGGCAGTTAAGTAGGACGCGGTGGGTATGGGAGCGAGTAAGACATGACGATTATGTGGCGAGCTTTGTGACATGGTTAGTGCAGCTCTCAGAGTGACAGAGACACCGGGAAGTTGTACAATACACAGTGAGGAGTACGATGTCAATGAGGGTGCCGGCGGCGAGAACGATAGTGAGTAGGCCGCGGCGAGTATGAGCGCATGTAAGATGCGGCGAGTATGATGTGAATGAGGGTGCCGGTGGCAAGGACGATAGCAAGTAGGACGCGGCGAGTATGATTGCAAGTAAGCTGTGGTGAGTATGATGGCGAGCTTTGTGATATGGTTAGCACAGCTCTGGGAGTGACAGACAGCGGGAAATTGTACAATACAACATGACGAGTACAATGTCAATGAGGGTGCCGGGGGCGAGAACGATTGGGGGTAGGACATGGCGAGTGTGGGCGAGTAGGACACAGCAAGTATGGGAGCGAGTAAGACGCGGCGAGTATGATGGTGAGAAAGGCGTAATGAGTAAGATGTCGATTAGGAAAATGTCGACGAGTAGGACGAGGTGAAAGGAGAAGAAAAAACGGGTCTATCTATGAGTGATGAGCGAGCCGAACCTTGTGAAAGTGCAAGCGTTAGTAGTGACTTGGTGTTTTCTATTGCCATCGTACTCGTCGCATCTTTCATGCCATCATACTCGCTGTGACTTACTTGCCGTGTCCTACTCGCTATCGTCCTCGCCGCTGGCACCCTCATTGACATCGTACTCCTCACTGTGTATTGTACAACTTCCCGGTGTCTCTGTCACTCTGAGAGCTGTGCTAACCTTGTCACAAAGCTCGCCATCATACTCGCTGTGTCTTACTTGCAATCATACTCACCGCGTCCTACTTGCTATCGTCCTCGCCGCCGGCACCCTCATTGACATCATACTCACCGCGTCGTACGCGTGCTCATACTCGCTGCGGCCTACTCACTATTGTTCTCGCCACCGGCACCCTCATTGACATCGTACTCCTCACTGTGTATTGTACAACTTCCCGGTGTCTCTGTCACTCTGAGAGCTGCACTAACCATGTCACAAAGCTCGCCATATAATCATCGCGTCTTACTCGCTCCCATACCCGCCGCGTCCTACTCGCTGCCACACTCACCACGTCCTACCCGCTATCTTTCTCGCCGCCGGCACCCTCATTGACATTGTACTCGTCACGTTCTATTGTACAACTTCCCGCTGTCTGTCACTCTGAGAGCTGTGCTAACCATGTCACAAAGCCCGCAATCATACTCGCCGTGTCCTACTTGCTATCGTCCTCACCGCCGGCGGTGTGCTCATCGCCATCCTCCTTATAGTTGTCATGCTCATCGCGTTGTGCTCATCGCGTTGTGCTCAACGCGTTGTGTCATATTTGCCAACTTTCCTTTGTTTCCACGCGAAGTGTGGTAGTAGCATATATAGATGTACATTAGATAGAATGAATAGAACTGGACTGAGTCACTATGCCTGGAACCCGCTGCGTGTTTGCAAATGCGACAAGAGTATTTGCTACGATGTTCCATTCCTTGACCGACAGCGTGACTGTGGTGCCATGACACGTGTCGTCCGGACACCATTTGCCCTGACACGGCCGCGCCCAGAAGGAAAATGCTCTGACACGGCTGCGTCCAGAAGGAAACTGCCCTGACACGGCTGCGTCCAGAAGGAAAATGCCCTGACACAGCTGCGTCCAGAAGGAAAATGCCCTGACACACTCAGTCTGGTAAGCAGATGCCATGGCGAGCTGCGTCCAGACGCACGGAGCCCTGGCATACGGCGTCCGAATGCACGGTGCCATGGCGTGCTGCATTCTAATTCACATTGCCTGTGCGTTTCGCGTTGGGAGTGGTATGTGCCCTGCCAGGGTGCGTCCAGAGCATCCCAAGTGCCTGGTGCGTCCGGACGCAGATTTTTTTTCCTAATACATCCGCTCCCGTACAAATCCTTCGCAACTATACAGTCGCTCTGCTGCCATCATACAAGTGTTGCCCGCTCAAGGGTGATAGACTGTTGGTGACCACCTGGGCAATTGTGCCATTGGTGAAACACCCGAGTGTTACACTATATTGTTAGCAGACACACCGACGCTACAATATACCTCTCTACAAGAAACGCATAAGTAACCATGTCGGAATCTCAGGCATTGATGAAGTTTGAGATGTGAAAGAGCTCCAATGAGTTGGACACCTCAACGGATGTGGTCATCCAGGATGCCAACACTGGCGAGCCAGTGGTATGGTATCCGGTCGCTGTGGAGGCACCAGAGTGGTTCTGCAATATGGTGAAGTCACTTGACAAGAGTCTGTCTCAGTTTGGCCAGCTAGTGCAGCTGTGCCGAAAGAACAAGCATGACATTAAGGAAATCTTCCCAATATTGACGCAGCACTACGAGGGCCTTCTGCATGACCACAGACGTTTATATGAGCTGGCCCAGGCCGAAAAGGAAAAAATACACTACGCTTCAGAAGAGGCTTTATGGCAGCTGTCAGTAGCGAGCACCCAGTTCTCGGACCAGGTGTCCACCGCTATTCTAGCTGCCCAGACTAAGGATGAAGTGCAGTTCGAACACCTGGCAGTGGTAACTGAGGTACTTGATGCCAATGCTACCCATGTCATGGCTGTGATGAATGAGTTTGCTGTGACAAAGGGTGCCAAAATCAAGGTACTCCAGAATTCCAGCACGGCCATGAAGGCGGATATTGCGGCCCTCCATAAGGAGGTAAAACGCAAGCCCAAAGCAGCCGATGTCAAAAAGCAAGAAAAGAAGCTGCAGGGGTTCTTCGATATGGCAATCAAAAAGACAAAGGAGTTGGCCAACCCCATTGCGCTCGTGGGCGAACTGGAAGGGCTGGCGCACTCCGTAAAGGAAGGGAGGTCCGTGAAAGAAGTGGTCTCACTAAGAGAAGAACCCTCAGTGAAAAAGAGAAAGGCTATCGAAAGCGACCCTGACAGACCAGTCCCACCTATCGAGTCAGACACAGAAGAAGACCCAGCGGCCACTCCACTCAGACCTTTCCATTTGGAGTTGTATAACCCAGACGAAAATGGGGAGGAGGAGGCTGACCGAGCCGCAGGTGGAGCGGGAGGTGGTGGTGGTGGACGACAGACAGGGGGTGTTGGTGGGGGCACTAGCCCACCCAGCAGTCCCAGTGACACGTCATCAGATGAGGGGTCACCCTCACCCCCACCATCCTGACCACCGAGGTGGTCCGCCACCCCGCAGTGAAACCCAAGGGTGCCATCTGTCAGGAGGGGGTTGTGGGATCGCAAACATTTACTGTCGCCACACAAGCTCCGAGATCTGGTCCATGTGATGATCAAAAAACCTGTGCTAGATAAGCCAGAAAAATTTTCTGGTCGTGATGTGAAGCCTACATTCGCAGCATGGTGGGCTCGTGTTGGAAATTATTTCAAATACTACGAGACCACCTATGTGAAGGAAACAGACAAAATTGCTTTCAGGGGGCACCGGATATCAGGAAATGCAGAAGAGTGGTATGAGGCATGTGCCACTCAACTGAAGCAACAAAACAAAGAGGATGATTGGAAGTCATTTGCATTGGCAATCGAGACCCAATTCTCCAGTCGATTCGAGCAACGCGACGTCTTGTGCAAAATCGACTGTATCGTCTACAATGACGATATGGAGCTCTAGATCGATAAAATGGAAATCGCGAATGCCCGAGCAGGACTCTCTGGTGTTATCTGGAGGGAAAAGCTGAAGGGAGGACTCACGAGGCCCATGAAGAAGAAGCTTTCCAATGTGGGAAGCCTTCCAGAAGATGATATCTAGTTCGTAGAAATGCTTCGGGAAGTGGGGAAAAATCTGAAGGATGAGGTCAAGGAGGAAAATCGTTCTCATCCGAAATCGCCAGAGCCAAAAAATTCAAAGAAAACCCCTGGGTCCAAAGAAGTGAAGGACCACAACTCTTCGCACGGGGTCAACAAAAAGACTGGGAAAAAGAGCGACAAAGGGGATCAGAGTGACAAGGGATCAAGCGCGAAGAAGGAGCAACGCTACAAGACGAAGGAGGATGCACTCAAGGGGGTTGACCAAGTTGGTTGAAAAACAATTCAAGAATAACGATTGCCTCGCATCTGGCAAACCGAACCATCGCTGGTTCCAATGCCAGGGGCCAATTGTAACGACATCCTCTCATTCGGTGGCTGGTAACAAGCGCCGTATTTCCGACTCTGCGATTGAGGAGGAAGAGGGGGAAAAACCCCAGCATAATGCCAAGCGTGCCAAGGTCTCGGCACGTGGGGTTGGAAGAGAAGAATCTCCTGAGCCGTGCCGATACACGCGACGTATCCCGGCATGGGAGAAGAAGTTGTTTGAGGAGGACTCCGAAAAGGAGAGTGATTAAATGGACACATCTATTTCATTGGCTAAGGTAAAGCCCCTCTCTAAAAAAATAGTTGGATCGAGATTGACAGAAGTTAGGCACTGATGAGCGCAGAATACGAAGGAAAAATGGATTTCCTTTGTTGATTTTTCTGTTCTTATGAGAAATGAGTTTCCTTGAACTATCTGTGGATATGACCAGGGGGTCGAAAAAATCAGAAAATAAGGAATAAAACATTGGGATTCTATTTGGTTCTAGGTGTTTGTATTTTTTGAAAATGAAGTTTGTTTTCTCAAAAAAAATCACAGACATACTGAGGAGGGTTGAAGACTCGAAACGCACAGGTGCGTCTATGCCCTGATATATGAAACCACTTAAAGATCTACAATCTCAAGAAACTAAGGATCTCAAAACAAAAATCCAACTTCCAAATATTGCAACCGTGAAAATTGACTTGCGCGCTGGGAAAGCTGCAACTCAACCACTCCAAAAGCAAGATGAGTTCCAATAAGAGAAAGCGTGACTCTAGTGAGTCTTCAAGCAGATGTCCCCCTAAAGAGCCAAGAATTGGCGAATGGTCCATGGTGGTTATGCACCTTTCATGGGACCGACATCCCGAGATACCAGTACGCATACTACTTGATTCAGGCATACAAATCTTCACGATCTCGGAGGCAATAGTCAGGAAGTATGGGATACCATGCTGGAGAAGGCAGGTCCCACTGAAGTTAAATGACTTTGAAGGTGAATCAGTATCTGGAGCAGGATGGCAGTATACATGGCCTTTGTGCATACGCCACCAACAGCAGTATGATAACCAAGCATTCGAGGTGTCTCCTATGGAGCCTTCATTTGATATGGTACTTCCACACTGGTACCTCCAAGTATACCAGCCGTCAGGCTTCTTTGACAATTGCCCCACATTTGACTCCGACTGGTGTAACATGAATTGCACCAAGGAGAAGACTGATCAACTGGACCTTGAATATGATTCAGGTCTACTGGAAAATGTTGATCGAGAAACAGTGGGCTTCCTGGGTGTTGTGGGCATGAGCGCTCAGGGAGTGGAACTTGTAGATTGGAGGGGCATGGTACCTGAACGGTACAAGGAGTTCATTGATCTGTTTGATCCGGAAGGAACTACAGCCGAACTACCTCCATATAGGTCGTTTGATCACGCCATTGACCTTAAGGAAGCAGCACAACCCCCAAGGGGTCCTATCTACGCATTATCAGAAGTAGAACTGAAAGCCCTAAAAGAATACCTGGAGGGGATGCTTCGAATGGGCAAGATCAGGCTGTCAAGATCCTGCCTTGACTACTCTGTGCTGCTCGACAGGTAGCATAGGCTCGGTTCTTTGGGGCAAGCTCGTAGTCACACTTCCGGCGTACTCACGTGCCGCTTGTAGTCACACTTCCAGCGTACTCACGTGCCGCTTGTAGTCTCGCTTCCGGCGTACTTACCCGCCGCTCGTCGTCTCGCGGTATCCGTTACGCCTGGTGTGGTCTCGTCGCGGTCTTCTCACATGCCTTACGTGGGCTTGTTCTCGCGGTATCTGTCACGACTGGTGTGGTCTCGTCGCGGTCTTCTCACACGCCTTGTGTGGGCTTGTTGTTCTCGCGTTATCCGTCACACCTGGCGTGATCTCGTCGCTATCTTCTCACATGCCTTGCGTGGGCTCGTTGTTCTTATCGGGGGTGGTGGTCACAGCGCCAGTTCACGGGTAGAGAGAGGTAGGTCTGTGGAGAGAGATAATAGATTGCATGGAGAAGAATCTCCAGACTGGCTACCATGCTCCTCCTTTTATACTTTTCCCATCCCTCTGTGGAATCACAGCTTGCCCGTAAGACTGACACAGTTCCTCCATCTAACATCATGACTCGATCGCCGCACCCAAGAAAAACACATGATCGTACTCGGCCGCCGTGCGGCCAACACTCTACTCGCGACAAGAGGAGAAAGGACACGCAAGCAGTAAAGGTAAGGAGCAGGGAACAGGACGTACAAGCTTTATCAATGGGAGACAACAAATGTAGCAGACAGAAGAAAGGACGCACAAGCATAATCAACAGGAAACGACATATGTAATGATGACAGGAGAAGGACGTGCAAGTAAGATAACGGAGACGAAGGAGAGAGGTCTAGGCAGGCCAGCAGTCAGGGATATCGCTACCGGAGCGATATGGCGCAGATCGGTCGAGGCGCCTAAGGGTGGAGGATGACCGCGGCTGCGGCAGCGGAAACGAGCATGAGCCACAGGGGGACAAGGGTGAGAGTGGCACCGGTGCCGGCGCCAAGGAGCCTGTTGTGCCAGGTTCATGACAGTACGTCCCCAGTCCAGACCGAAGCTCCAGCGAGATCATGTCGGGTCGTCCAGGTTCGGTGGCGGATGGGGGTGTGGTAGACACGGACAGGCCGGCTAGCCTGCTGCTGGGCTTGGAGTTGTTCGTTCATCCTGTAGTGCGGCAGTCATGGTTGCCATAGCGATGGGATCGATGGCAGGGTCAGCAGCGTGCTCAGCTGGAGTGGCCTCCTGGTCTTCCTGTGGTGGCGTGACGTTGGCCAGGGGGGCGTGTGGGGCTGCGGCACTACAACGGAGGTGATGGTTTTCTATGTTCATGAGGAACCAGCACTCTGGGCAGACCTGCTTCCCTCAGTGCCAGTCTGCACATGCCTTGACAGGGTTGAGGTGTTGTTCGCGGGTTACTTCGAGTAGTTCGTTTGGGTGCAGGAGCGGGTAGTCGTAGTTTGTCGCTTGGTGGCAGCGGCGGCTTGGGCGAGGATTCTAGTTGTTGTCCTTGCTCTGGCGGTGGGTGTTGCAGTAGTCATCGTAGCAGGCCATCCAGTGGAGGGAGACGTGGTCGTCAGTACGTGGTTGCTCCACAGCAGATAGCGGTGGTAATGGTGTGGCCGGCAGGGTGCCCCATCCGTCGGTCATGGTGGTGGCGATGCCCCAGTCGTTGGGGTTTTCGTTGCAAGTGGGCAGTTCGGTGGATTCGTTGTCGGGCTCGGTCGTGGTGGGAAACTCGCAGGTGCGGCTGCGGCCAGTGAAGGTCCAGCCTTCATTGGTATCAACAATGGCGGTGGTAGACATACTGCAAGTTTTGAGGTGCCAGCTTCTCGGGATATTCCCCGTGGAATTGGAGGATGAGGTCGGGCGAGTTTTCGAAATTGCGGGCTGGGTACCAGGTACGATCGGGGTCATGGAAACCATTCCACTTGAATCGGTACTGGATCTGGTTTCTATGGCGCTGGAAGTCGAGGATCTTCACTACTTCCCACTCTTGCTTTTCTTGGATGACGACCGGGGGCGGCAGTGGTTGTAGGTGTCCTGGGATAGGTTTGGTACTGGCTGTAGGTTCGAGGAGGCTGATATGCAAGACTGGGTTGATTTTGACAGTGGCTGGCAGGTCCAACTTATAGGCACATGAGCCTACTTTCTCCAGGATGGTATATGGGCCTATTTGCTTGTGGTCCAGCTTGTTCGATGGTCGGGTTGTTTGGATGTATTTTCGCCGCAGCCAGACTTTGTCGTCTGGGTTCAATACTGGGTCCGGATGTCATACTTTGTTGGCCTGCTCCGTTTGAGCCATTTGTGTTTCTTTGATTTCTGCTCTGAGGTCCTCATGCACCTTCCTTAATGCCTCAACGTATTCTGATACTTCTGGTGTTTCGTCATTCCTGGTGCCGAGGTCTGGCAGAAATCGCGGGTGCTATCCATAGTTGGCAAAGAAGGGGGTTATTTTTGTGGTTCTGGTTTGGGTGTTGTTGTAGCAGAATTCAGCAATTGGTAGTAGTCTTTCCCAGTCATCCTGTTGATAGTTGCAGTATGCCCGGAGATACTGCTCCAGGGTGGCATTGGCCCTTTCTGTTTGTCCGTCCGTTTGCAGGTGGAAGGCTGTACTGAGGTTGTGTGATATCCCGAGTGCTTTCATCACTCGTTTCCAGAAGTCGGAGGTGAATAGGGACCCTCTGTCTGATATAATGTCGCTGGGTAGCCCGTGGGGTCTGATTACTTGCCGGAGGAAGTGATCTGCCAGGTCTTCGGGGTTCATGGTGCCGTGGCATGCGACAAAGTGTCCCATTTTGGTTAGCCGGTCGATTATCACCCACAGCGTGTCTTTCCCATTGCTTATCGGCAGTGCTGTGATGAAGTCCATTGATATTGTGTCCCATGGTCAGTGCAGCCATTCCAGGGGTCTGAGCAATCCGAATGGCGCGTGTCGGATTGGCTTGATTCGATGGCAGGTGTTACAGTGGTCGACGTATCTGTGTACGTACTTTCATTTCCCTGGCCAGTAGAAGCTTCGGCTAACCAGTTCCAGGGTTCTTGCTCGGCCCCGGTGTCCCACGGCTTGCGTGTCATGGTGGTCTCATAATATCCGTAGTCGCAGTTTGTTATTATCAGGGATCCATATGAGGCCGTCATATATTAGCAACCCCTCGTTTTCTTCGCATAGGCCTAGCGTGATCTTCCCGTCGCTGCTAGTCCTGCTCGCCTTTTTCCTCCGGATTTCTTGGATCTCTTAATCCGCTGCACTTAGCGTTCTGATTTCATTCAGGAGTTCTTTGTCTATTTTCAGGTTGATGGTTTCCTTCATATTGGCTTGGAGTACTCTGAACGCTTCCTCAGGTAAGTGAATTTGGCCCTGCTTCTGCCGATACTTCATATCCCCTTCCCAGAGAGAGTCTCCTGACTCTCTAGAGGGTATGTCTGGTTTGCCGGCCAGCTTCCCGGGTCGGTATTTGATCGTGAAATCTTAGTTAGCTAATTGTCCACCCCACCAGGCTTGCCGTAGGTTGAGGTCTTTCTTTGTTTTCCAATATTCCAGGTTCTTGTGATCGGTAAGAATCGTGATTTTTGGCCCTGTTGTTTTGCAATATGTGTCTCATTTTTGTAGTGCGTCTACGATCACCAGTAGTTCCTTGTCATGTATGTTGTAGTTTCGTTCTGGGTCCTTGAGTTTTCGGAAGTAATAGGCTACTGGATGCAAGATCCTGTTGTCATCAGATTGTGAGCAGATGGCTCCAATGGCATAGTCTGAGGTATCCATCTCGATTCTGACCGGTCGCTCCCAAAGTGTTGTAGTATTGGTTCTGTAACCATTGCTGTTTTGAGCATATCAAAAGCTGTCTGCTGTTCGTCACCCCATTCCCAGCTCACTTCCTTCCTTGTCAGGCAGGTGAGGGGTGTTGTGATCTGGCTATAGTCTTGTATAAACCTTCGGTAGAAGTTGGCGAATCATAGGAAGCTCTGGATTCCTTTGACATTCGTTGGTTCTTTCCATTCCTTGATTGTACTGATTTTCTCGTCCATGTGCAAGTCTTGTGGTGATATCACGTATCCCAAGTATTTGATTTCTGTGGTGTGGAATTCACACTTGGAAGCTTTCAGTGTTAGCCCTGTTTCCTTGACTCGCTCTAATATCGTTCGGACGTGTTCTCGGTGGTCTTCCCGATTCTACGAGAATATGAGGATATCGTCCAGGTATGCCACACAGAAGATGTCAAGGTATTCACTCAGGATTTCGTTCATCCATCGTTGGAATGAGGCTGGCATATTGGTTAGTCCGAACGGCATGACTCAGTACTCATACAGTCCGTATTGGGTCCGGTACGCTGTTTTCCACTTGTCCACGGCCTTAATCCTGAGGTTGTAATAGGCGTCCTGGATGTCTAGCTTGGTGTAGATGGTGGCGCTGGATAGTTGATCGAGGGGTTCTCCGATTAATAGTAATGGTGTCCGGTCCTTGACTGTGATTTCATTCAATTGTTGGTAATCCACACACAAGCGTCGTCCTCCGTCCTTCTTTTTCACAAAGTGCATCAGCGCTCCAACCGGGGAAGTGGATGCGCGGATTAATCTTTGTTTTTCATTGATATCCAAGTATTCTTTGAGAGCCTTCATTTTCTTGTCATTTAGGGGTCGCAAGGGCTCATACAGGGGCGTTTTCCCCTTCTCTAGTGGAATATGATGGTCCTGGGTGCAGTGGGGCAGAGGTGCTGTAGGTTCTTTTTCGGTGAATACTTCAAGAAATTCGTGATATTCTGGTGGGATTTGATTTTTGTTGGTCTTGGAGGTTTCCTTGATTTTGTTGATTACTGTCTGGCATACCTCCCATGGGTCTGTTTCGCTGATCTCCCAATTTTCGGGTGTTTTTCTGTGGTATTGCTCCGTGGTCTTTTCTTCCGAGACTGTGTTGGCTTTTGGTGAGCTAGGTAAGCATTTCTCGGCGCAGTGGTCCAAGTGGAATTTCACAGTATGATTCTTCCATCCTATCACCGGGTCATGGAGCTTGAGCTATGGCAGTTCTAGGATGATCGGCGTATTTCTGATCATGATGCAGTGTAGCAGGACGTCTTCCTCATAATGATTGATTGTGAGGTAGCCTTCCACGTCGTGGGTTACTGGCCCACCGGTGACCTCACTCCCATCCACGGTCAGAACCCATCTTGGGGTCGCTTTTTGCTGCATTGGAATTCCGCTGGCTTCAGTGTAGGCTTTGTTGACAAAGTTCTCGGATGCCCCGCTGTCTACTAGGACTGTAGTGTTGTGTTCGTTTCCATCTGTTCCTATAATCCGTACTTTGATCATGATTTTTTCTTCGTGGTTGTACCTGGTTGTTCGTATCCTGTAGGGTGGGTCTGTTTCTGCAATGGGTTTCTCACTCGGGTGGCTGTTGCTTACGCCCGTTCCCAAGGGCTGTCGTTTCCCGCCAGTTCGAGTTCTTCTTCTACTTCATTGCTTATGGTACCTTCTTCGTACGTGGCTTCCGCTGCCCGGTATGGCCTCCTTCATGGAACTTGTGCTTTCTTGGGCTGGGAGCATTCCTTTGCGAAGTGCCCCTTTTTCCCGCAATTGTAGCATTTGTCCGTCTGTGGTCGTTGGGGAAACCAGTTCGGCGTTCTTGGTGCAAACATGAATCGCTGGGTGGTGTCTAGGTCCATTGGGTCCCCCAGAGGTGCTGACGGCAGTTCTTTCATGTGGATGTGGAAGCGCGCTTCTGGGCTAGCTGCGGGTCGTCGACTAATGACTCTGAGGTTGTATAGGCGGCTATCCGTTTTGATGGCCGCAGTGACATAGTCTACAAGGATGGTGGCTGGTACTTCGCTCATGACCAGGTGCCTTTTTACTTTTGGATGTAATCCGTCTCGAAATCGCACGATGCATACGTTGTCCACATATGGGAGATCTGCTTTGATTCGCTGGAATTCCGCCCAGTAGGTTGCTGCTGTCCGATCTCCCTGCTGGATTTTCTGGAATTTTTCAACGGCTATTTCCTCGGCATCCACCTGGCCGAAGGCGTGCTTCATGTTAGTTTTCAGTTCTTCCCATGTTAGGCTGATTCCTCCCTCCTGGTTCAGGAAGGTTTCCACCCAGTTCCATGCCACCCCCCGGAGTAGGGAGGATGCATAATCCGTTTTTTTTCTCATTGTCGTCAAATCGATTTCCCTCTGTTTTAAACTTCAGCTCGCACTGGGCCAGGAATATTTTGAATTTTGCTTTTTCTCCTTCTAACGGTTCGGGTTCCTAGAGCTTTGGATAACTGTTCTGTGGCGGTCAGTCACGTGCTGCTAAGAGTGTTTGCAGAATCTCCATAGTTAGCAAGTGGGGTCCGCTTTCCCCCGTGCCTGATCCTTCCGCCATTCTTCTAGGTTGTTCTGGTGACTCGGGTGTCTGTGGTCTTGATTGTGGTTCCAGTGTCACAGGGCTCAGGACCCGCTGGTCATCGGGGACCTCTCGGAATTCTTGGAGGTTGAGGGGGTCCTCGGAGTCTTCGTTGTGGGACTCCACTATGGGTGTTGTCTTGCTACGTCAGGTGTCGATTTGGAGATGCAATCTAGTGTCAAGATCCTGCCTTGACTACTTCGTGCTGCTCGACAGGTAACGTAGGCTCGGTTCTTCACGGCAAGCTCGTAGTCACACTTCTGGCATACACACCCGCCGCTCGTAGTCACACTTCCGGTATACTCACACGCCACTCGTAGTCACACTTCCGGCGTACTCATGCACTGCTCGTAGTCACACTTCCAGTGTACTCACGTGCCGTTCGTAGCCTCGCTTCTGGCATACTCGCACGCTGCTCGTAGTCTCGCGGTATCCATCATGCCCGGTGTACTCTCGTCGCGGTCTTCTCACATGCCTTGTGTGGACTCATTGTTCTCATGGTATCCTTCACCCCTGGCATGGTCTCGTCGCAGTCTTCTCACAAGCCTTACGTGGGCTCGTTGTTCTCGCGGTATCCGTCACACCTGGCGTGGTCTCGTCACGGTCTTCTCACATGCCTTGTGTGGGCTCGTTGTTCATATCGGGGGTGGTGGTCACAGCGCCAGTTCACGGGTAGAGAGAGGTAGGTCTGTGGAGAAAGCTAATATTCGACTTCAATCAATTGCACTCAGTACTACAGACTATATGCGCTCCTCCTCGCTGTACCACCCCCATGGGGCTTCCATCTTTCCCTGTTACCGCTGAAAAGCAGAATAACACAAAAGAAAACTCGACCGACAAAAATGAAACAAGACAAAACAAAACGAACAGCGACCGTACAGAGGGGCTCCTAACAAACCAGCTTCCTTGGTCGGCCCGAAATCCCAGCAGTATGTAGATACATCATGGAAAGGGAACTTTTGCAGTAGGATGAACAGCGGTAAAGGAGATAGTGCAATACCAATACCTTCTTGGTACTCTCTAGACGGCCATCATCGTATCCATGGTGGCGGCCATGTTGCGGCACACACCCAAAGTGATTTTGACATAGGTGGAGCAGTTTCGATCGGATGCTTTGTGTGGTTGTAGACAGTTGGCGCAGCGGATCGGCGGGTGGTTGCATCAGTGTCCTGCTCTGCAGTTTGCAATCGTATAAGGGTGATCCTTCGTGGGGTGGGGTTGGGCGCATACAGCACAGGTGTGGTTGCTGGTGGTGCAGCGCTGTGTTGGGTGGCCATAGGTCTGGCATTTGTTGCATTGGGTAGAGGGGCTGAAGGTGATGTATTCGGTGATGGTGCATTCTCGGTTAAACATCGCGAGGCTGGTGGCACCGAGGGACTTCTTGGTCATCTCCCCAATGAAGGTGATGATCATGGAGGAAGCCTCTTTACCCTGGCAGCGTTCAGGGCTGGTGAGCCATCGTGGTGTTTGACCCATTCGGAGGGCTGGGTAGTTGGTCTCGATTTCTGTTCGGACGGTTTCGTGGATGGTGGTGGTGGGGATGCTGTTGACGATGAAGCGGGTCCATCGCTGGCTTACCCGAGACGAGGTGATAGGGAATTCGTGCAGGGCCTCCTCAAGGATGGCCAGGTATGGTTCATAGATGGTGTTCAGGAACTGAGGCGCAACCGTAAAAACGAGGTTATTGGTGGCAGTGATGTTTGCCAGGATAAGGGGTGGGTGCTCGATGTTGGCGTGGGTGGTAATGGCCTTGTTGACTGCTTGGAGTGCCCGATCAGCAGCCTCCTTGCGGTCATTGGGTGCGGTTGTGAGGCTGAATATTATGAGCTTGTCTGCCGTCGGGTAAGGCTTCGGGAGGATCATCTCCTTCCTGGCCTTCATCTTACTCCTGACCTCCGTGAATTCCATCGGCTGCTTCTCTGCTACCTGTGCGTATGTTGGTGCAGAGGTTGGGATGGTCTTCTTGGTGGTGGGTGGTTTCGGGCGTTGTTGGGGTGGTGCCGGTGAGCCGCTGGGGGCCACTGGGACTGCTGTGGTGGTAGGGCGTGCAGATAGGATGGCAACTTTTGTGGTGAGCTCGTTGATGGTGTTGGTCAAGGTGAGGATTTGTTTCTGTGTTTCCTCTTCCCGGTTCTTGATGTCTTGAAGCCCTGGGATCTTTATGGTTGGTGACTGATTGGCTAGTTGGTGTTTCATTTCGGCGTGTACGAATTGGAATATCGGCCCGAGTAGCACTTTGACAGTTTGGTTGACGTTTTCGATGTGGTGGGTGGCTGACCTCCAGGCAAGGAAACTCGCAAGAGTGTCTGTGTCGTGATCCCACTCGGGGGCAGCGTCTGCTCTGGGGCTGAAGCCACTGGGATGTGTTGGCGATCGGCGGGAAATGGATGGGGTGGGTGGAGTTCAGGTGGCGGGCGTTGCCAGGGCTGCACCTGGCCCGAACATTGGTGGTGGTGGGTTTCTCGTGGCTGCTAAAGAGTATGCCAGGAATGGGTCGGTAACTGGGGGGGTTGCCATGGTGATACGTTGTTGTTGTGGACAGGTGTCCACTTTCAGGGGAGGGGTTGGGTGTTGTCTGGGACCGAAGCGACCGCGACGCAGAGCGAAATCGAGCGGGCAGCAATAACAAAGAAGTAGGAGAGGACCGTTGAGTTCGTAGGTGGAAAGACCGTGGAGTTATGAAGCTCCAGAGGGTATTTTCAGCGAAATCAGTGGTGGGGATAAAAAGTTGTTTGGTGGCGAACGAAAATTTTGCGGTGGAGTGAAGGATAATAGATTGCGTGGAGAAGAATCTCCAGACTAGCTACCACGCTCCTCCTTTTATACTTTTCCCATCCCTCTGTGGAATCACAGCTTGCCTGCAAGACTGACACAGTTCCTCCATCTAACATCATGACTCGATCGCCGCGTCCAAGGAAAACACATGATCGCACTCAGCTACCGCACGGCCAACACTCTACTCGCGACAACAGGAGAACGGACGTGCAAGCAGTAAAGGTAAGGAGTAGGAAACAGGACGTGCAAGCTTCATCAATGGGAGACAACAAACGTAGCGGACAGGAGAAAGGACGTGCAAGCATAATCAACAGGAAATGACATACGTAATGATGACAGGAGAAGGACGTGCAAGTAACATAATGGTGACGAAGGAGAGAGGTCTACACTGGCCAGCGGTCGGGGATATTGCTACTGGAGCAATATGGCGGAGATCGGTCGAGGTGCCTAACCGCGAAGGATAACCGCGGCTGCAGCAGCGGAAACGAGGAGCAGCCACAGGGCGACAAGGGTGAGAGTGGCACCGGTGCCGGCACCAAGGAGCCTGTCACGCCAGGTTCGTGACACAGGCCTAGCAAGTCTCCACCTGGTACCCCAATACTGTTTGTATCAAAGCCTCATAGTTGTGGCCTTAGGCTCTGTGTGGATTACCATGGACTTAAAAAAGTTATGATAATGAACTGCTACCTGTTACCCCTGATGAACGAGTTACGTGATCGAGTACAAGGTGTCAAAATCTTCACCAAGATTGACTTGAAATGGGGCTATAACTTGATCCATATGAAAGAGGGTGATGAATGGAAAACGGCATTCCAAACAAGATATGGTCTCTATGAGTACCTCGTGATGCCGTTTGGGCTTGCTAATACGCCCGCAACGTTCCAGAATATGATTAACGAGGTCTTGAGGGACTTAATTGATCAAGGGGTAGTGGCATACATGGATGACATCCTCATCTACTCACCTACAGAGGACGAGCATGTTCACATAGTGATGAGTATATTACGGCTTCTGCAGGAAAATGGCTTAGCGGTAGCACCGGAAAAGTGTGAATGGCATACCTCAAAAGTTGAGTTCTTGGGATACATCATCTCAGCCGATGGAGTCAGTATGGCAGAGGATAAAGTGCAGACCCTGTTGGAGTGGGCTCCACCTATGAATGTAACAGCAGTGCAATCCTTCCTAGGATTTGCTAACTTCTACCGAAGGTTCATCGGGGGGGTTCTCTAAGATCTGTAAGCCACTTACGAACTTGACCAAGAAAGGTATCTGATGGCAGTGGACCGAGGAAGCGCAGAATGCCTTCGATATGTTGAAAAGACAGTTCACTACGGCGCCGATCTTAAGGCACTTCGATCCTGCACTTCCAACAGTTATGGAAACTGATGCCAGCGACTTTGCTATTGGAGCAGTACTATCGCAGCAAGTCGAAGGAAGACTACACCCTGTTGCTTTCCATTCACGAAAAATAGATAAAGCCAAGATTAACTATGAGATCCATGATAAAGAGATGCTCGCAGTAGTATCAGCCTTTAAAGAATGGAGAAGATATCTCGAGGGTGCTCGATTTCAGATAATTGTATATACAGACCATAAGAATCTGGAATACTTTGCTACGGCAAAGGTGTTAAACTGGCGTCAAGCTCGATGGACACAAGAACTTGCAGGTTATGACTTCAAGATTGTGTATCGACCAGGTACTCAGAATGGAAAGCCTGATGCACTATCTAGACGACCGGAGTACCGTCCCTTGAAAGGGGGGGTAGCACAGAAGAAAATGAGAACCAGCCAATTTATCGCCTGTTAAGACCCGATCAACTTGTTACAGTTGACGGAGCCCAGGTAGTGCTGTCTTCTCTCAGCATGCAAACAATTTCCAAGGTTGTATTCCACCAAAGTCTGCTGGAGAAAGTCTTCTCCTATGGATAAGACGACCCAGAATGGATGGCAGAATACAAAAAGGCTATGAGTAAAAGCCCAAGCGATCACGTGGAATATATGGATGGGTCTCTTTACTACAAAGGACATCTATATATTCCAGATAGCCTGGAGCTTAATAGAACGATCGTGAGTAAGGAGTATGACACACTGGTGGCAGGACATATGGGGCAGGACAAGACAGTGGAACTTGTTCGAAGGAACTTTTTCTGGCCCCAGATGGGCAGCTGGATACGAGACTATGTCGGGTCGTGTGAAGACTGCCAAAAAGACAAGGCAATTCGCCATGCCTGGTATGGCCTCCTGCAGCCACAAGAGGTACCGTATGCACCATGGGACTCAATGTCAATGGACTTCATCACAGACCTACTATTGTCCGACGGACATGATAGTATCTGGGTAATTGTTGATAGGTTCACAAAGATGGCTCACTTTGTACCCCTGAAGACTGATGCAAAAAAGGCACCTGATCTAGCATGGATATTCCTTATGGAAGTCTGGCGGCTACATGGGTTGCCTAGTACCATCGTCTCAGACAGAGATGCGCAGTTCACCTCTAAGTTTTGGGAGACTATTACCGGTATCCTAAAAATAAAAAGAGGCATGTCAACTGCATTCCATCCCCAAACAGATGGCCAAACCGAGAGGGTCAATCAGTCAATTGAACCCTACCTCCGTACGTTCTGCAACTATGAACAGAACAACTGGAGTGAG
>Ga0307508_10001869_pt1 | contig 23202 bp, 29 predicted proteins | sample 9_EM_MG_FD_203089 | JGI IMG/M metagenome (GOLD analysis project Ga0307508, IMG submission 203089) | Populus trichocarpa ectomycorrhiza microbial communities from riparian zone in the Pacific Northwest, United States - 9_EM | ecosystem: Host-associated > Plants > Roots > Unclassified | place... | reverse complement strand
GTTTTACTCCTCATCCTGTACATGCCACGCTAGCAACGGGGTCACAACCTTTTTCTTCGCACACCCTCTTTTCTCTGTGACCGGTCCTCTCCCTAATCGCCTGCCCCCTAGACCATAGGCTTCACTAGGTATCTGCACCGCATTACGCCGCATGCTCGTCGCCGCTCACCCGCACTCTACCCCCCCCGCGCGCACATATCTAGCACGAAGACCAATGATGTCTTGGGCTTCCCTTTCGGGAGCTGGACGGCTGTGTGGGTCTCGCTCTCTCGCCAGGGTTGCGCCAATAGAATCACAGATATATGCGAGTGCTCGATATACACAGCTCGAAGCGGAGCGGGAGCTGGGCCTGCCATGTTGGGACCGAGGGGGAGCCCGCCGCAACCGACGTCCGCTGTCGGTCCGAGAAGGGCTCCACCGCACAGTCTATGTATCTATCCATCTATACGTGAAACGGAAGGCCCGGCAGCCTGCGACAAGAGCAAGCGGCGCACACCGCCTGTGTCTGCACTGCCCGTGTCTACACAGTTCTATGTACAGTGTGTATGTGCCCGGGCCTGCGATTTCCCCAGGAGGAGAAGCGATCGTCGCGCGTGGGGGATTTGTCTCCATGCGTGCGTGTGTATGTACACATCATCTATCTACATGTGATTGGTATGCATGCACAGCATGTACACATCATCTATATGTGTATGATTGATGTGCATGCACCGTATGTATCTATGTATGTGTGTACACAGAGAGATACATGCGTTGAGTGCGTGGGGCCTTACGCACGGCCGACATGCAGCTATGTTATGCAGGCCAAGCCGCCAAACAAGCAGAAAGGCCCCCCAGTGATGTTTGTCGAGCTCCCGCGTGGCCCAAACATGCTCTGGCTGGTGGCTAAATATAGTTACCAGCACACATCTGTGTACATATCCAGATTCCACTTAGCTAAACTATGGCCGCTCTGGGAAGTGGCCGGCGCGATAAATGCCCGTTAGCGGAAATTTGCGGGGTATCTCTCCGGATGGTTAGGGCTAAATGCCCAATGCGGACGCCGTCCCGCCTCTCCTCTTTTTTCCTCTTCGGGCCGGGACGGCTGCGGTGGCTGTCGGCGTCGGTCGTGACGTCGACTGACTCGCCTCAACGGCCCCCCACTACCATTTGCCTCGGTCCTCGGATGCCGCATACCGTGGCCTGCCCCGCGGGAGATCCCAATCCACGAGCCCATCCACGAATCTATCTATCCATACGCATTCATCTACCTGGAGAGATACACAGCTTTTTTTTTTTTTTCTTCCGCAGATATGTCGTGTGCTCTGATCGCTCCTCACACAAGCGGTATTCGCTGCGGAGGGGGGGCAATCTGCATACAAGAACCTCTCCGACCGTGCACACACAAACACCATAGATATGGGCCCCTAGACCGGGCCGGGGCACACGCCATTGCGAAGCCAGTGCCGTCCTACAGCACGGCGCGGTTCCCGTCCTACAGGAGCAAGAGCCCACGCCATAGGCTTGCGGAGAGCGAGCGTGGTTACACGTAGGGACCGGGGAGGGAGAGAGAGAAAAACACTCTATCTATGTATCTGTTTGTTCTTCCCACATACAGTGGATATCTCGCATCGGTTAGTGCTGGAACAGGAGTGGAAGCTGATGCAGGTCCGTCGGCTTTCACATGCAAACGTGGCCGCACGCAGGACGCAAAAGCTGCTGGCGGTAGAAACCGGATCTAACATGGCCAGTGCTGAGAGCGGCGAGTGAGCAGTCGTGCGCGCGCCCGCCAGAGTGTACTACCCCTCATACAACTGGCCCTGGGTAAAATAGTATTGCCGCTTGCGGACCACTCGCCGCTCGGCCTGGCAATCCATCCATTCCAGGCTCGCTTACCAATCCCCCCCCCTCTCCCCGGGTCATCGAGTGTCCTGCACCAGTAGTGCGGATGATATCTCGGCGGGGTGGGCACTATGTATGTATATGTACCACCGACGTGTGGTCATGGAGGATGGTTGTCTCCCGGCAGACTCTGTCTTATTAACCTGCAGGGATTTGTGGCGACGCACATCGAGATCAAGTGGCGGTTGCCAGTCTCCCCGCCCGCCGACGACGCCCCTCCTCCTGGTTAACCACGCGGACGGCTGACGAGCGACAGGAAACCCAGCCAGTGTGCGCAATGCCAGGGCCTGCGTGCATATGGTATCATAGATATATTTTTTTTGTTTAATCGTACTCGCGTTCAGCCTATCTAGACCATGGCGGTGGATATGGTATCATATGTGGTATGTATGACATCTCGTCTGGTGCCAAGACGCTACTTAGTAGCTGCATCATAGCAGCCGCAATAGGCGTGGCACGAGTGATCTTGGATGTTTGGCTCTGTTCGTCGGGGCAGTCTGATATCCACCTACCTACGCCAGATAAAATCCGCCAGTTTTGCTCCGATCAAGGCAAGGGAGGGAGGGAGCCGCATCGGTGCCCAGATGCAGTCCGTTAAAGCCGTCACCAGCACTGCCAAAAAAAAAAGAGACCCGTATTACTTACGGTTTCTTCCCTTGGCCCATTATCTTGCCCATTGCCCAATATCCTTCCCCCGCTATCACCTACTCGATGGTCCAACTTCGTTCCGGCACTCTTGCGAATTAGCGTGCTCGTCAGCGTCGCCTAACGTCCGCAAGTGTGTCAAACCTTCGTTGTCGCTTTCGGCTTCTGCAACGCCTGCTAGCTGCTTCCCGCATGGCTCCTGCTAACCCTAGGAAGCTCCTGCTTGCATAACTTCCTCCCGCAGAACCTCCTGCCCGGCGACCCGCGTCACCCCACCACTGCCAGCAACCAGCATCGCCTCGTGCTCGGTAATATGTATTCGCCATACTGTGCGCCGAATTCTGTCGGCGCCGTGCTCTCCCCGCTGAACTCTCTCCCGAACACTGTATCTACTATGTAGACAGCTATCTGCTAGTTAGTATCTACATACATACTTATGTATGTAGCTACCGATAGATGCAGCTTCCCCCGAAGAAAAAATAATGAAAAAAAAGGAAAGAGAGAGCCACCTCTAGCGTCTCGGCAACTCGATTCACATTCGACTTACATAAACTACCTACATAGGCATGTACTCACTCTTTACGGTATCTGCCGCCGCCACATCCAACTAACGACGGACCGGAAACGAGACCGTGGGTATTCACCATCCGCCACCGCCATTCGCTCGTTCCTCGATATCCATTCCCGATGGTCGATGCTACTGCCCCGCTCCTGCGCGTCAGCCGCCCGGTCAGCGCCTGCTCGCGCTGCCGCAGCGCAAAAGTGAAGGTACGTCACTTATCCGCCCGCCCGATCCCCCCCCCCCTCTGCAACGCGCTGATGACATTGGTCGGTTCTCTCCTCCAGTGCGACGGCAAACTTCCCGCCTGTTCGGCCTGCGAGCGGGCTGGCAAAGCCCACGAGTGCACCGGAGGCAGCGATCAGTTTGCGCGCGGGAAGGAGCGCAGGTAAACCAGGCGTGCGATCGCCGAGGTGCCCGGGCAGTCCGGAGCTGACGCTGGAGCTACCTAGCTACGTGGCGTCCCTCGAATCGAAGCTCGAAAAACTTGAGAAGCGGCTGGTTGCCCTTGATTCCCGGCGGCGCTCGATCCCGCCCGAGGCGAACGGGGACTCCACACCTGGCCCCACTACCGCGGCAGATCCCACCTACAGTCCCCGATCGGCGAGGAGGAAGAAGCTGGAAGCTGATAGCGAGATCGAGGACCTGGTTGCCGACCTTGGATACATGTTCGCAGTGCCCAGACTCACTCCCCCCCCCTTTGCGGTTGCCATGTGCTGACAGCAATCGCCAGGGCCATCAATGCGGTGACCCGTGATTTCTACGGATTCGCCAACGACATCTCCTTCGGCCGTATCGCCCTGCGTGCCTCGTCGGTCTCCAGCATCCTCAACTCCAAGCCCCGAGCCCGCCTTCCTCCCCGCCATACGGCCACCCGTCTAGTGCAGCACTACTTCGACAAGATCTTCACGACTCTGCCATGTCTCAACGAATCCAGCTTCTTCGGCGCCGTGGAATCCGTCTACCGCGATGAATCCGCAGCTTCGCCGTTCGACGTCTTCTGCGTCTACATGGTGCTTGCCGTCGGGACGATGTCGCTCTCCAAGTCGCAGGACTCCCCCGCCGCGCACAACGCCGCCTGCTTCGTCAAGGCTGCGCTCGAGCACACCGACACGGTGATAACGCCCTCGGAACTGAAGGGTGTCCAGGCCACTCTCCTCCTCGTCCAGTACTCAATGCTGGAGCCCAGCCACTTCAACAGCTGGTACCTGATCGGCGTAGCGTCCCGCATAATGATCGACATCGGCCTGCACCAGGAGCCGCTCAAGATCTCCAAGCGCAGCCCCACCGAAATGGATCTGCGTCGCCGGGTTTTCTACTGCGTCTACACCCTCGACCGGTCGATCTCGATGGTTCTCCAACGCCCCTTCACCTTCTCCGATGACTCGGTTCTCGTCAGCCTCCCCCGCGTCTCCGATGCCCCCCTTCGCAACACCCTGACGCCCATGGCGGCTGCCACCCATCTCTTCAAGCTCCGCATGCTCCAATCGGACTGGTACCAGGCTTTGCATCTCTCCGGCTCCTCGCCGCTCCCCAACGCGTACGAATACATAACCCACCACACCGCCGCGCTGCAGTCCTGGCGGGACCAAATCCCGCCCACCATGTCGTCCTCCACCCGCGACTGGCTCCTCCTCGAGTGGCACTACCTGAACATCTACATCGCGGCTCCATCGCCCCGCATCCCGTCCTCCTCGCCGACCTCCATGTCGCAGATCTACACCCACAGCAGCGCCTACTCCCGCTTCTTCCGGCAGATCCTGTCCGACTCCCCATCCAGCGGATTCGTGTACACCTACCACGACGCACTGCGGACCTACTTCGTCGGGTCGAACCTTCTGCACGCGCTCTACCGCGCCGAGGACACGCTGCTTCCGCCCACCGTTTGCGAGGGCGAGCTCGAGCGCGCCATCGACGCGGTCGAGGGGATCTCCGACGTGCTGGCCGGCATGATCGTCCGATGGCCCGACGCCGAGGCCCTCACGGACAAGTTCAGCGCCGAGGCCGCGTTCGTGACGGATCGGCTGCGCAAACGCAAAGAGGTCGAGCATCGCGAGCGAAGAAGATACGAGTGGCTCGGCCAGGGACAGGCCCAGACACAGGCGTTCGTCATGGGCGGACACGTGGCAACCGCGGATTTCGGGAATGTCGCTTTCTATCGGTACACTTAGCTATGCACCTACTGTAGCTTGGGGACGAGGCGGAAGCGGAGGGAGGGAGGGAGGGAGGGAGGGAGGGAGGGAGGGCGGAGTTTCGGTGCGGTGCAGGCTGCTGTATTTGGTTCTGCTTTGTCGGTCGGTCGGCTGGTCGGTTTGGCTTCACCTTGGTTTTGTCTTTGGGCTGTCGCTTTGGTTATCTCTTTCTTGGGTGTACTGTGTAGGATTCGGTGGGCGTCGTTCGTACAGCAAATCATTATCGTCTTTACAGTCTCAGTCTTCGTTCTTCCGTATCCGTGACCACCTTCATCTTGCCATGGCCATAGTCCCACAACTGCTGTCTCGGATTGGTCACCACTGGCACACACACACACACACACACACACACACACACACACACACACACACACACACACAAAAATAAAGAAACATTGGTTCTCATTATCGACTTCAAAAGTCCAGCTCGTCATCGTCATTATCACCACCTCCATCACCTCCATCCACATATATCCATCCATCCAGCCATCCGTCGTGCGCGTCACGACCTCCAAGTCAGTAGCAAACAAACGCCCCCCTTTCCAAGTTCCTATCCTTCAACAGCAATCCAAACGCCCTTCATTTCCTTCCTTCTATGGCGCTATTATTTTTTCCCCTCCCCCGAAAAGCCATCAACCCCCAGCCCTCTCAAACAAACAAACAAACATACATACATGCATACAAACGCCTGTTTTTCCCTCTATCCACAATTCCCAAACGCCTGTCCGCCTGCTCATCTTCTATCTATCAGCGCCGTTCCCCCCCCCCCAAGTAAGCAATAAAAGAGGCCATCATCAAGAGAGTAAAGAAAGACAAAAGAAAAACGACAAAGAGAAAAAGAAAGAGAACCAGTTCTCTCTCTTCTCTCCAAAACGCCCCCAAATCAGATCGGATGTCCCCCGTCACAAAGTCCCGCCATTCGCTTTGTAAAGACAGGCGGAAAAGGGGGGGGGGAAGAAAAGAAGAAAAGGAAGGGAAAGAAACAGAAAAGGAAAAAGATATTCGCTCCGCGTTTCTTTCATCCATCCTCCTGTGCTCACCGATGAGGTTGTAAAAAAAAGAAGGGATTCCGGAGAAAAAAGAGGGGGATGGAAACAAACACTTTTGCGCAGTAGTAAAATCAAACCAAAACAAGAAGAAAAAAACCCCAAATCCTCACGCCAATGTCTGCCCAATTCCTTTATGATTCCCCTTTCAGCCCTTTTCCTTCACCCAAGTTCTCACGGCGACCAACCAAACAGAAGTCAACAACGACCAAGGCAAGAAGAAGAGAATGAAATGTCTGCAATTGCAGACGGACACAAACAGAAGGAGTGACAGAATCCAGAAGAAGTTCCAAAATCGAAGAGGGTGTGCCGGTGCTGGCGGTAAAAAAACAAGTTGTAAGGAGTGACATTAAACATTATCGTGTAAAAATTAACGAACCACAAAAGGAATGGAATGGTTGTTGCAGAAAGGTCGCAAACGTCGACGAATGTTGAAGGAAGCCGTAGGATCGCAAGGTGGAGAAATGGGTGTAAAAGCGGAAGGGAAAAGGCCAACAACAATGTTGCAAGAAAGATGAGGGCCGTAATTCGAGACAGGTGGAAAAAAGACCAGTAGCTTATTCCGTAAGCGGTTAAGCCGCAGGATCAAGCGTAGTCGCGAGTGGGACCCCAGCGATCGCTAAACGACAGCTTCTCGCGTTGACGAGCAACCAACATTTTCGCGATCGCAGCACCGGTAGCAACACCCTTCTTGGGGCGAGCCGCGACGGCTGCCGCCTCGGCCTCGGCGGCAGTGGCTGCTCGGAGAGCCTCCGCTTCGGGTCCACCCTTCTCGAGGATCAGCTTCGTCTTCAGATCCTGAATGTGCCCACCAACGCCGCCATCATCCCAGTGCAAGTGCAAGAGGCAAGCACAGCGCCTGCAGCAGAGCACAGGACAAGTCGGAAAGATGCAGGCGTAGGCACTGGAGCCCAACAGCGATTCGCCGCAACCGGAACAGTCGACGGGTTTGGCGGTCAAGGGACGCTCCTCCTCCTTGGGTTTTGGTTTCCAATCCAAGCGTCTCGGCACCAACATGATGGGTCCCATTGGCTTGCACATTGGAGGGCTCATCTGCGAGGAAGTGCCGACGGATTCCTTCTGCTTGTCCCTACAGCCCTGCATGTCACCCTGCAGGGTTGTGGCGGCAGACTGCGAAGAGCCATAACGGTTAGCTGAGATGCCTTCCGTGGAAGGTTCTCCGCACGTTTTCGTCCCCTCGGCCGGAGCGGATCCCATGGTCTTCTTTGCAGGAGCCTCTCCCGCGGCCATCTTGGCGAACACAGCCTCGGCGGGGGCTGGAGCGAAACAAGAAGGGGCAATCGATGGACGATCCTGGCTGATCATGCTACTGGGCGACGCCGGTAGCAACACGTCCGATCCATCCATCGTGTTCCTCTTCTGATGCTTCAAGTTGGCGTCTTCAGCTGTCTCTTCGTTGCCCGTCGGGCTCCAGGACGAGTTGGTACGATGCATTCTCTTCGTGCTCCGCTTGCGACGGATTCCCTCATACGTGTCCAGATCGAGATGATCAAACTCGTCTGGCTCGTGCGGAATGATCTTGTTCCTCACGTGGAGCGGGAGCCTGGGATCAGGCACCCAAGTCGACTGAAAGCGACGGCAGTTGTGTTTAAGCGGAATGTATCTGGATATCATCTTTTCTGCAGGACGGGGTACGATCGGTGTCTCTGTGGTGATTGCGGGAGATGATGTCAGGTGATGTCGTTTGGCAGAATCACAGGGTATCACTTGGGACAATACCTGTGTGGCCAGAGCGCAGAGAAGACTGTGATTCGGCGGAAGCTGGAGCTCAGCCTGTTCGCAACGAAATGGTCGGTGACAGAGACGGTGAGAGTTCGGTGATGATGGCGACCGTAAAGAGGGAGGTGCAAGAGGGTGCAAAGGGGGAGAGGAAGGTCGATTAAGGGAAGGGACAGAGGATGGAGATGCCTCTGCCGTATAAGGTGGTGGAGGGGAGGGGAGGGGATGAAGAGATGAGGGTACGGAGGAAGGGGGGGAAGAAGGAGGTGGGAGAGGAGGTTGGAGGAAGAAGGGGGGGGAGGAGAGGACGAAGGGAGGAGGGGAACGAAGGGAGGAGCAATTTGAATGGCTGGTTTGGTCCGGACGGGTCTTTCTTTCTCTGCTGGACCTTTTTAGGACATTTTGTGCTGCCTTGCTGTATACCGACGATGCCGAATTCAGCGACAATGACGTTGCCGGTGATGCCGAATCTGGCCTCGGATTCGTGAGGGTATGACGTTGTCGGGCCGAATCCGTCGGCGTGTCATTAAAGATCAGGGATTTCGCAGTCATCATCGGTGAGTAGGATACCGAAAACAGGGTTGTCATCGTAGTAGCCGTAGTCGTACCAGAATTCCCGAGAGTGTTTGTTTTGGAATCATCAAAACGAACGTTTGTGTCGCAATACACAAAATCCACCGCTACAGGAGTCGGCGAGACAGCCTTCTCGATTGATGCCATATCTATTCTTTTAGAAGGGTCGGCGTATCTGGTTGGTTGGGGAGCTTGTCGGGTGGTTGGTTGGGTGGTTGGGCCAGAGTACTGTGTGAATGCTGCCCTGGCCGAACAGTCTGGTCGGTGAGGTCTTGCAGAGTGAACTAATGTGTGCGCCTGAGCGAGGCTGAGGATCGGATGGCAGTAGCGAGTAATTGCAAGATGGTAAAGCATTGGAACAGAGAAATCGAGGACGACGAGCTTTCTATATACTCATGTACTACTTACCGGGGCCTACGCTTCGAAGCTGCCACCGCTACGACGTCATCAAACATAATATCTGCTGTTTCTATGTTGCCTTGTTTGTACGCATAAATCTCGGATGAAAGCAAAGTTCGAGCCCTCCTTAGATTCATCGGGCATCACTCGCAAAGCGTGTCGGGTCTCTCAGACTCAGAGGGTGATTGCGACGTCATGAAGATGGGAACGAAACCATAGATCCCAGGGTCAACCACATTTAATTCGCTCGAGGCTGATGTCATACCCGCTTCTGCGTCGGTTCTGGACCTTCTATCTCCACGTGTATCGAAACGCCAAGGCCTCGAACCCTCACCGAGATGGACCCTACACGCAAACGCTGTGGAATGAGATGTCATCCTCTATCCTTCGGTGAGCTGATTTGATGTCACTGCGGCCGGTTGTTTCCCGCAGAGCCACTGCGCCGTCACGCTTCTCGAGTTTCTCTTGTGAGAAAGTAATTCGTCCGACGTTATTTTACACACCGCTTAATAGCCAGTCGTAATTGACTCTGCCCCCAGACGAGCTCCTTCTATCTTTGCGGTGGAATCCAAAACGGCTGATCTCATTCCACCGCTTTTTTGTGCTTCATCATTGGTTGCTTACCTGGGTGCGCGCTCCGGGTACATTAGGTACCTACCTACCTGCCTGTCCGCAATCCTGTTCCTCCCGAGCCAGCAGACAACCGGTCCGATGCAACCCCCTCTCTGCTCGCCGTCGATTCCGCTATTTTTCGGGTTTCGTCGTACCAGCATTCAAGTTCTGAGAATCACTGCATACACATAGACTGACCCGAGCGCACAGCGGCTCGTCGCGACACATCACCTCCCCAGCGCTTCGCCCAGGCTTGGCCACGTCGTACCGTGCCGCCGATTCGGGTTCGTGAGTGCTGTTGTATGTGCATGCCTTGTCGTAGCTCTCTTATCTCCTCGAATTCCTAATCCTTACGTGCATTAGGGAGGATATCTATGAACCGCTATCACAACTATGGGCTGATCGAAAAGTCGAGCCGTCTGTTTACATACATAGACAATAAGACATGTTTGATTGGCGGTCCAGGCAAATAACACTCCTGTCACCTCTTACTCTGAGGTTGGACTGCGAGTTTGGCCACTTCTCGATCACCACCGCCCCAGTTAGTTGCAATAGGCATCATGGCCATGCTTCGTGTGTTTATTCGCAGAGACCTCATGCATGGCCCGCAACTGGTTCAGCTGACACAAGAGCTCTCCACGGAATCGTCCTCGGTTAAAGTTGCGCGAAGGCTACGAATTGGAATGCCTGGCAAAGGACATCGTAAAAGCGTTGACGTGGAAGCTCGATACTTGCTTGCCACCTGATTGATCCTAGTTCCTGTCAGCTGGACGCATCCAGAGAGCATTGGATGTCAGAGTCCGACTATCCGAGTTGTCTGGATCGCAATGGGGGATCTACGGTACCGCAATTGCCTTCGAGCAGAAGATGGGAGTGTTGGAGGGACATCTATGGTCCCCAGGGAGGCAAATACTGCTGCGCCAAGAAGAGATGGATCTGTCAACGTTGAGCTTCGTTTCCGAGTAATCACGGATTCTTCAACCCTTCCATGGGAGAGTGGGATTGTCACCCTTAAAATGGACGGAAGCGGCACGAAGGGCAGTGGGGCCCATGGGAGGTTGACGAGAGCGCTTGCGAGCGATGCTGTCTTTGTGAGGGTTGACAGCTTTGCGAAGATAGGGTACCAAACTTAGGTAAAAGTCTGTAGCTTCTTTGGCCTGCTGATGATTCCAAACTTGTCGAGATTATTTCGAGGTGGTGGGTATTGAAACAGGGCGACGATCTAGTGACCAGCACATCTCCAACAGCCCACTCAATGCTCGGCCTTAACTAGGGATCATTTTGCACATGACCGTAAGGGTAGGTTTCCCCCGACATAGGGTTCACACAGCAGCCACTCTGGATGACATGTGCGCGCAGTTTATCCTATCAGAGGTCTATCGTATGCATCCTGGTAATAGAGATCGCTCCTGTCAACGGCGGCTGTCTTTCGCTCAGGATGACATTGGCGCGCCCAGTGGTTCTCTTCCATGAAGCAATTGGGGATATCATTCAAGTGCTACTTTACGAAATAACCCTTTGGGTTAATGCGTTCAGTCTGGAGAGGATTTCGGTGTCTCGGTTTGGTATCTGCAAAGATTCTCTCGTGGTCAAAAATGCTGGATAAAGCTTCTCGACCAGATCTCGCCGGCGATCACCGGACGCGGGTTGGACGAGCAGGCAAGGACTTCCGGATGGCTCGGCTACATCTGTGAATTGAGAGCCAAAGAACTGGTGGAAATCAGCGATCTTAGCCATGCGAGGGTTTTATTCCACGATCCTTATACATATAAGCACCTTCGAGCGATCCACAGTTGCCTCCCGACAGTCTGCTATTGGGCTGGCTTGTAACGCTCTGCAGGAACAACGGAACGAAATCGCCGAATGGATGGCGAAGAACAAGTTCCCCGAAGTTCCCACTATTACCATCGCCCCACTCGGCCACCTGCTGGATAACCTTCCGCTTCACTACGAAATCCGGCATGGTAATGCTTTGGGTGTATTAGCCCACTTGCGTAATTAATTCCCAGCCCTGCGATACCTCGAGTTTCGCCGCATTCCACGAGTTCGAGGCCGTGAACTGGACTCTTACTGCTCTATGGGGCTGACGTTGTGGTTTACGGTAGATAGAGGTAGGACACGACAACGCAATCACGGGTTTCCTTCGAAATGGCATAGATGTGAACCACATTGATGCTCGGAGTGATACGACACTCTATATCGCCATGATTGACAATAGATTGTCTACCCTACAAGTACTGATCGACAACGGCGGCGATCCGGAGCTGGCCACGAGAAAATGTAGATTGATTCATCACACTATTGATGAAGGAGACGAAGCCGCACTACAACATGGCGTAGACATCGCCATGATCTGTCTAGGTCGCATGAGTAATGAATAAACAAAAAAAAAAGAGAACTACCCGTGCCCCCGTTTGTGCTGGCTTGTCAAATGAACCAACTCCGGATTTTGAAATACCACGGCACCACTGCGTCGACACCATGGCAACCAACGCAGCAGGACGGACTGGTTCATTTAGCCTGTGCTATGGACCACACGGCAATCGTCCGCTACCTTCTCAAGCACAACGCTGTCAACGCAGACACCGCCGATCTTTCTCTGAAAATTACGGCACTGTATCTGGCGGGTGAACAGAGTGGGGATGTAGCGAAGGAGATATGCGAGCTACCCCTCGATGGCGGTGTCAAACAACTCGGGAGAAACCTACGTGCCTAGGTTAAGCGGTAGGGAAACGTTTAGATTAAAAGTGTTTTTCTGTTGCGTGGGTGGGCTTGGTAGGAAGGGGAGGTGGCGGGGTTTCCATTTTCTATGTGCATGGTAACGAATAGTTAGTTAATGATTGGTAATGTAGTAATGCTGGATCTGATAATGTGTCCGAAGAGTGTTGCTCTTATTTGAACTATGTAGTTATGCTTCAATGTCAGTGGAGGTCGGTTTGGGGTCTGTATACTGTCCGTGTGATCACGTGCCAGAGAACCTGGCTTGGCGATCGATTAAGCGAATGCGCTTCGTTTGTTTCCCCCAACCACACTGTCCCTAGTTCCTTCTCCGTCGCCACCTCGCAACTCTGCGCTTGTCTGATCGTGCACACACTAGCACGCCCAGCAAACACGCCCCACGTCAATCTTCCCTGAATTCACACTTACCTTCAACATCCTGGAACTCCTACCAGTAACTCCCCACAGCCTTTCCCTCATCCACACGGTCTATACACGTCTCATCCCTCCCGCACCCACACCCCAACAACAAACACGATATCGTATCCACGGCTACACACCACCACCAGCGCATCCTATGAAGCCCCCTCAGGCACTCACCACCACCTATGGGGTCCGCCTCGGTCACTACTACACTAGCGCGTTGATTGGTCCTCCTGCGGGCGCCAATGTTGTCGCTGCCGCCGCTGCAGCTTCTGAGCGCCGTACCAAACGTGGAACCACTGCCGTCAACTATGCCGAACTCGACGTCGACGATGACTCTGATGCGCCGCTTGGTCCTGGCCAGCAATCGGGAGCGCAAGGAGACCCACAGGCACCCCGTCCTCGCTATGTCGAACCCATCCTGGTGCACGGCAAACTTGTGCATCGATCGCTCACTGGCCAATACCGTAACAACGCGCAGATCAAGGGAGCCGCAGAACAGCCCACCGTGCTGATTCCTATCCGTCTTGACCTGGATCTACCCACTGGCCGGCTACACGACACCTTCCTGTGGAACCTCCACGAGATGCTGATCACCCCCGACGCGTTCGCACAGATGATGGTTACGGATCTCGACCTCCCCGTGCACGTGGTGCCGACCATCTCGGCGTCTATCAGGGACCAATTGGCGGAGTACGCGCCCGTCGCTCAGATCTCGATTCCGGAATCGTCGGGAGAAATGCGAACCGTCTGTCCGCTCACGGTCAATCTTGATGACGTCGTTTACACCGACCGCTTCGAGTGGGATCTCGCGAATACGCAGCTGACGCCTGAACACTTTGCGAGGATCATCTGTGCGGAGCTGGGACTGAGAAGCGAATTCGCACCCTCCATCGCTGCGGGGATCTACGAGTTCTCGCTGCAGAAGAAGAAGGATCTTTACGATGCCGGCCTTCCGGAGTTGGACAATTCTGCGGCGAGACAGGACGGTGCCGACGCTGGCTGGAGACTGGACCAGGAGGGTCTCGGAGTGGATTGGGAACCGAGGGTCGAACAGCTCTCACGCGAGGAGATTGAGAAACGGGAGATTGACCGGGAGAGGGAAGTACGCAGGCTACGCCGTGAGACCGCTAGATTCGGCACTGCCACTCCCGGTAACCCTGCAGAGGTGGATACGGACCTTGGAAGGGGTGGCCGGGGTCGTGTCAGGAAGAGGCAGCGAAGCGCAAGTCCAACACCAGTCGACGGCGAGTGGGATCGCACCGGTTGGAAGTGCAGCTGGTGCCAGATCCCAGGAAATACCACGTGGGCAGCGGGAGAGGGCCCTGACGGTCCTAAGGTTAGTAGCCATCCCCCTCCTTTTTCTCCCCTGGAGCACAGGTATCAAGCTAATGATACAGACCCTTTGTTGGACCTGCTCGTCGATGTGGAAAGACAAGGGCTTGGAGGAATGGGCGAAAGAACTCCACATGATACCAACAGCCCGATAGTATGGACCGGACTTTTAATCTGAAGACTTAAGGCCGTGTGTCCAACGGGCTAGGTTTTGCTACATTCAATGCAGCGGATAAAGCCCCATGGGCAGCTTCCACCAGTTTAGATCGGAACGGAACTGGGTTTCTGTATAACAAGGCACGGCGTACTATGATTCTTTTCATTTTCTTGGTCTCGTTTGGCTTGATTTTTTTTCTTTTATGTTTCTTCATCTTTTCCGAGTGTTTTTGTGGGGCAGAGATTGCCTTGGTGTATTGGACGCCGTTGGGGCCACGATTTGTTCATACATAGATCGGCGATTAAATGCATAATTGGCAAATGAGATATTTTTTCACGATCTACTAAGTACATGGGATAAGTATGTAGATGAATAGGCCCACTACTGAATCCCAAATTTGGATTGCAAATCGTACTCAAGGTTCATAGTTATCAGGGGACAATGGGACAGATAGCTCAATGGAATTATTCAACTAAATACTTGATAGGAAATTTTTTCACTCAACACCTTCAACCAATAATTCTATCCACGACCCCATCCACCTGTATACTAACTCTTCCTCCCTGCAGGTACTTTACTGTATGTGCTGTGACTTCTCCTAGCTTCTTCCAGTCTCCCGCTCCAATATCATACATGCCTTGTTCGACATTGAGTCGGAAGTACGCACCCGGCGACTGCTTCTGGAACCAAACCTGCATCTGTTCCGCCGCGGCCTCGGAGTCCATTGACAGTCTCTCCAGTACCGACAATCCATTCGTCGGAAACATCTTCTGGAACCAACCTGGTCTCTCGAGCCCAACAACGCCCTTGTGGCCCGATCCGATGCTTAGGATGCAATGCACTGTCCTGTCTTTCCCGAAAGCCATCTCCGCCTCTGCTACTACTTGGAACACAGGATTATAGCACCCCAGTCCGGCGTCAATGTATTCCTGTTTTATCCCCTCCGCACCGATGCTGATCCGCTTGAAGATTGTAGGTGCTGCGCAGGTCGCCCGCGCTGCTTCCCAGATCTTGCAATCGACCCCGGCCTGACGTGTCCGGTAGGTGCGGAATAGTGTCGGCTTCGCGATGTTCAGGGCTGCTGCCGCGCAGACAAAGCTATATAGATGTACAGTCAGAAAATTCCTTCCTGCTGGGGCATTGTGGGATGGGAGACAATAAACGCTTTACAGGCTCCCGGCGCCTCGGCCCGCTCGTCCAGTAGTGACTCATCGGGGTCGTTTGCAGCTCCGTATTTTTGCACCAGTGCCTTGACGACGGTCTCGAGCTTGGTGGCTTTGTACTTTCCATCGTTGCCCAACCATCTGGTTTTCCGTTCCTTGAAAACCTCGCCGGTTAGAACCGAATACTCCGTAAGCGCCTGCTCTGTTGTGAGATGTAGCCGGCCCAGAAGTAATGCTATGAGTCTGGACGAGTTGTTAGTTGTCCACGACTGGGCCGAACATGTAATGTATGGCACGCGTACCCGCCGGTAGAGGTCCCACCGATCAGATCAAAATACTCGCACGGCTTCGGGAGCGCAGCTCGCTTCTCACGCATCTGGATGCGCTGCATGATCTCGTGGAGGATCACCAACTCGGAGAATCCGCGGATGCCGCCACCGTCTGTTCGGCCCACGTCAGCAATGGGGCCATGCCCCTATCCGACTCCGCACTCACATACCTAAGGAAAGCAATCGGAGGCCACGGGCAGAGTGGGAATTTGACATCATGGTGAGATATATAACTAGATTCAGGTGAATAAATTTGTTCTTGCTCAAATTGCTGTGGACATGGCTGTTGAGGTGCTGGCAGGTATACTCCATAAGAGCCCCCGAGCTCAGCTTCTCAGGCTAGAATTTCACGCCCTGCGTATAAATTCTTCAGGGTTGCAGAAGATATACGTGGCACAGCGCTTAGATGAAACGAGCCAGCGGAGCCCATTCGCACGCCTTGCAGCCGGATCCATAATTATCAGCTCCAAAGCAGTATGTATCGCCCACCTACTAACTGGTTTAGTTACTGGTGCACTCTGTAGAGCGAATGTAGCGTTGTAGTAGAGCCTTGTACGAACATAATTCCCTAATCACCAAGATCGTGTTTACTCTCCTTAGCCGATAGGGGACGGTAGTGGACATTCGCCACCAAGAGTGGGAAAATACTGATGTTTGTGGGACACCGAACTCTAGTTTGGACCGGATTCAAAAACGTCTAGCCCGATAGACTTGGGGATAGGAGCGACCAGTATTATTACGCTTTAGCAACATAATGTGGCACACCCCTAGGGGAAGTTTTGACAAGTGAGTTCTTATATATAAAGTGACTTTGATCGGTGGCGCATTCTCGGCTATTCCCGAAACATCACCAGCAACTAACGTCATCCCGGCTCAACTGTATCTTCAAGCTTCTCGAAGTCTCCAGAATGTTCACGTGTCTTGCCTCAATCACCACACTAGTCTCCGGCCGTGTATTTATTTCTCCAGTCCCTCTCTTCACATTCCTCTTTTCCTCGGTAAACCACCAGCGACAAATTTAATTCGACGTATGCCAAATGCTTTCCCGATCTCGAGGACCACTACATTCCACTCTCCGTCCCTTCCTGCGCCCTCGAGCGGCGACAATACGAGCACCACTGTTCCGACTCCCTACATCCCAGCTCCTACGACCACTGCCTACAGTTCTCGGCCGTAGCTATGCCGATTATGGTCGCGGCGGGGGCGGTGGCGGACAGCCGCATCCGCCGGGCGGAACGCATCGGATGGACTTCGGCGGCGGCGGCGAGCAGAAGCCGGCGTTGGAGCAATACGGTACCGATCTGACTGCACGGGCACGCGACGGGAAACTCGATCCTGTCATCGGACGCGATGAGGAGATTCGACGGACTATACAAATCTTGTCGCGGCGGACGAAGAATAACCCGGTGTTGATCGGTAATGCGGGAACAGGAAAGACGGCGATCTTGGAGGGACTAGCGCAGAGGATCGTGGAGGGCGAGGTTCCCGAGAGCATGAAGGATAAAAGGGTTGTGAGTTTGGACCTCGGGCAGCTCGTTGCTGGCGCCAAGTTTCGCGGCGAATTCGAGGAGAGGTTGAAGGCCGTCCTGAAGGAGGTGCACGATGCCCATGGAACGGTGATTCTTTTCATCGACGAACTACACACGCTTCTCGGGTTGGGAAAGGCAGAGGGGAGCCTCGATGCATCGAATCTGTTGAAGCCGATGCTGGCGAGGGGTGAGCTGCAGTGCACGGGTGCCACTACTTTGGCGGAGTACAGGATGATCGAGAAGGATGTCGCATTGGCGAGACGGTTCCAGCCAGTGTTAGTCAACGAGCCGTCGGTACAGGACACAATTAGTATTCTCCGGGGAATCAAGGATCGCTACGAAGTCCACCACGGAGTTCGGATTACCGACGGCGCGCTGGTTTCTGCGGCGACCCTGTCGAACCGCTACATAACCGACCGTTTCCTCCCGGATAAGGCCATCGACCTGGTCGACGAAGCCGCCTCCGCCCTCCGGCTTCAGCAGGAATCCCGTCCCGACGAGATCCAGGAGCTCGACCGCGCCATCCTCACCATCCGGATCGAGCTCGAATCCCTGCGCAAGGAAACCGACGTGATGTCGAAGGAACGCAAAGCTAAGCTCGAGGAGACGCTGAAGGAGAAGAACGAGAAACTCAAGGAGCTCGCTGAACGATGGGAGAATGAGCGCGCCGAACTCCAGAAAATCAAAACAACCAAGGAGGAACTCGAGAAGGCCAGGATTGAGCTCGAGCAGGCCCGCCGTACTGGGCTATTCGAGAAAGCCAGTGAGCTCCAGTACTCCACTATCCCCCGTCTGGAGGCAAAGGTTCCCAAAGAAGGAAAGAATCCTCTAAAGGGCTCCTCCCTCCTCCACGACTCCGTCGATGAAGACGACATTGCGCGAATCGTATCCAAGACCACTGGTATCCCCACGACGAAGCTGATGTCTGGAGAAGTCGAGAAGTTGATGCACATGGAGGACACTCTTCGGCAGTCGGTTCGCGGACAGGATGAAGCGCTCAGGCTCGTGGCGGACGCGGTCCGTCTTCAGCGCGCCGGCCTCACCTCCCAGAACCGACCAACTGCTTCCTTCATGTTCCTTGGACCAACCGGTGTAGGAAAAACCGAGCTCTGCAAGAAGATGGCTGAATTCCTCTTCTCGACCGAACAAGCGGTGATCCGCTTTGACATGTCGGAATTCATGGAGAAGCACACGATCAGTCGACTGATCGGCGCGCCGGCAGGCTACGTCGGCTACGAAGACGCCGGGCAGCTCACGGAAGCCGTCCGGCGCAAGCCATATGCGGTGCTCCTCTTCGACGAGTTCGAGAAGGCGCACAGGGACATCTCATCGCTCCTCCTCCAAGTCCTCGACGAAGGCTTCCTCACCGACGCGCAGGGCCGAAAAGTCGACTTCTCGAGCACGATCATCGTCCTCACCAGCAACCTGGGCCAGGACGCACTGATCGCCGCGCCGGCGAGCGACACCCTCGCGCCAGAAACGAAGCAGGCCGTCATGAATGCCGTGCAGGCCGCCTACGCGCCCGAGTTCCTCAACCGCATCGACGACTTTGTCATCTTCTCGCCGCTGTCCCGCAGCGCCATCAGGGATATCGTCGACATCCGCCTTCGGGAGCTGCAGGCCAATCTCGCCGAGCGCAGGATCACGCTGCGGGTCGAGGACAACGCCAAGGAGTGGCTCGCCGACAGGGGCTACAACGTCAAGTACGGCGCCAGACCGCTCAACCGCGAGATCATGCGGAACGTTTCGAAGGGGCTCGCCGAGAAGCTGATCACGGGTAAGATACGGAGCGGGATGGTCGCTAGGGTTTCTGTGGCTGAGGGCGGTAAGGAGCTGGTGGTCGAGGGGGTGGATGATAAGCAGACGGAGACGGAGATGGAGAACGACATGTAAAATACTGGTATCCTTCTTTCTCACCTTGCGGTGTATAACATTCTGGCTCGGAGTTTGTGGGTGTTTTTTTCTTTTCTTTGATCTTTGGGGAGGAGGAGGGGTCTGCATCTTTCCTTCCTCTGCCTGCCTGGTGGGTAAACATGATGTACGATATGGAGTAACTACTTATGTACCGCAGTCGGTCTGTGGACGCAATGTCTGTATGTAACATAATCGCCGCACAATTACGGAAATATGCGGATTCCCGATTCGATGTGACATGGAGGTAATTGGGGGGGGGTTGTTTTCTCGCCAGATACGATATGAAGTTGCGAGCGAAAGAAACGCCAAACAGCGAAGCCAAACATGGTAATTAAACGTTAGGTTGATCGAGTTTAACAAACAGCTTTGTAATCACCCTTTCCCCCATATCCCAACGTCCCTCCGCCCGCATGCGCGCCCAAGCAGCCAGAAAGTGCGAGGACAGAAATACAGCCATGCGTGTATATAGAAAGGGCAGCATACATATGTATGTACATACTTGGCGGTCCCTGTTCCGTTTTCTCGGGCTTCTTTCCATCAGTTTACGCCCTGTGCGATGTGCCGTGGGTGGACAGAGTTGAGTTTATCGCCGCGGTACATACTTTACATACATAAGTATATGGTATGTCCACTCCAGAGATCCATTCTGCGGCGGTAGATAACATGATGTATGTACTTGGTTACTTAGGCATGGACGTCATCCGTTCCTCTGATTGACCGACTTGACTGGGAAGATGATCGTTCGATTTCCTTTGATTTTTTTTTTTTTGGCTCAATCTCCGTAGGAATCACGTTCTTTTTCCGCTCCAAAAAAAAAGTGCAGGATAGTTACTTTACAATGTATCTTCTGCCTTTCGTCCATCCCAATATCGTCAGCGTCTCTCCACATCAACCTATCCTTGGGGGGAAGGAGGGTTTGTTATTTTCATTTATTTCCCCCTCGACAGCATCCACCGACGACCGTCAGACCCTCGAGCTGTCCATTACGTGCATGTGTCAGCCTTAACGTGGTTCGACGGGAAAGCGCACAGCGGGGCGTACATACTGTACATATTTCGAAACGCTCACGAGGGCAAAGTAGGTGGGGGATGATGGAGTGGGAGGAGAGAGAGCTGGTAGCAGAAGAAGAAGAAGAAGAAGACAGTAATCCGGGATGTGGAGCTGGCTTGGAGGGAGGGCTCCGCTTGGGCACCCCCACGTGTGTTATTGTGCTTGCCTCCACTGCCGGCGGCACGACGATGCATGGAGTCCTCCACCACCAGCAGCCATTCCGCACTTCCCCACCTGTGGCCATGGGGGAGGCAGACTAGATACATATGCTGGGGGGATACCGACCATGGGGCGCAGACCGCATCGGAAGCGAGCGGTAGCTAGCTTTCCCACGTGAGCGAGCAGCCAGGAATGCTATGTATGTAGATTCCGGCGGCGAGCTCATATATACATATTCAGATCGACCCGAGCGAACTGATGGTTGGTCGCGTGGGTGTGCACATAACGCCACATGTGGGACCGTGGGGTAGGCATTTCGAATCGGCTTCTATTGGAGCAACCACGACTATGCAGGCATGTACTCAAAAGCCGCAGGTGTTGGGTGCTGCCTGTGGGCAAGAGAAGGAAAAAGCTACGTAGATAGACCCAACCGGCGGCGCAAACACGACGAGCGGCGGACAATGCCGGTCCAGACGGAGGAGAGCGATTCCGAATTTAGCGCTGCATCTTCCTCGGGATCGGCTGCCCAAGGTCGAGGAAACCCGGGTAGATATCTATGCACCTGATTCGCTAAATGCTATTCCATCCTCTGGCGTGCATGGCGTGCATGAAGAGTTTGAAGACCGATGGAACGGGACTCATCGGAAGCGTTCGGTGGCCGTGTACTATGTGTGTAGGCACCATTAGCTACCACGCCCGGCGGAAACCCGGCAGACGGTTAGTTATCTGTCCATCCCTCCGCCGTCGTGCGCAAGAGCCGGCGTCGGGGATCCGTCGAGATGGGGGGCTGGTGCATATCCAGGCGAAGAACGGCACACAGATAGGATATATCGACCGAAACATAGATGCATTGGGGAGTGTGGATCGCGGGGAACAATGTGGGTATCCGAGACTGGGTGCCGGGAGGTTCAGAGGAGGACACAGCAAGCTGGTAGATATTGTAGCTGCGTGCCCCGTAGTTACCCGCACGAACGGCTGGCTGCTCCCGCAGAACAACGTGGAGATGAGACGGATGGATGCCAACAACCGCCCAACCCCGACAGCTGCTCTGCCTCCGCGGGGCCTTGCTCGGGCATGGAGCAGTCACGCCGCGACTCCGTTGTCCGCACATCGACGGTATGTACGATACACTTCGAATGCGCCAGACCACAGCGCAGAGCTGGGCCCACTACATAACTAGATAGTCCGCAACCGCTGTTCTGCGGGCCGAGGCCAAATGCGCTTGTGCAGGAGAGAGCGCTGCACAGTGTGCCGGAGTGGAATCCGATGGAGCCCGGATGCTGGCCAGTGGCCGCCGGCGGTGTTGACGCTGCAGCTCGCTTGATCCGGAGCGAGTGTCGGATTTCCTGCACGCACGTATGCCACGTCCTCTGGCGCCCTCTGCATGGGTTTGGGGCCGGGTGCGGACGATGGGGTTGGGCGTCGCGGACTTATATCTAGCGCTAGGCTGTGCCCAAGATATAGAGTATGACGTCGGATTGGGCGGCCGCCGACTGGTGCTGGAAGCGGCTAGATACCTCCGTCGATCGCTATTGGACGGCGTGCACTCCATATCTACGAAGGAGCGGCGGAGCGATTGGGACGAGCCCGTCAAGGTGCAGCAGCGCCCACGGGTGCGGTGGTGTGACACTCTCCGGGGATCGAGAGCATCACCCCATTCTCTTCGAGAAGATGGCGTTCCCACTCGACTGACTTGTCTCCGCCTGCCAGACTGTGCGCCTTCGAATCGGCATCCTCCAAAGCACCTCCCGTGGGCGTGGGACGCCATCCCCGGCACTTCCGCCGTGCCCACGCACTTTTGACAGGTGGCATAGCTGGGAGTTGGGACACCCAGCTTCTTGATCTCCGGGTCGGAAGGGAGAGAGAGTGATGGCAACTTGGGTGGCGGCGATCCCGATAAGGCTCGAACCGCGGAATACGCAGCACCCGTGCCCTCGAAACGCCAGCTTCAGTTCTTGTGTCCCACTACTTCTTCTCCAACACCGTTGGTGCTAGCCAAGGCCTTCCGGAGAATCACTCGGCCCCCCGGTATCAAGACAAATCCCTGAGCCTTGGCAATGGCCGCAGGATTCCGGCTCGCGGGATGCCGGAGCCGGTTGGCAGCTCCGGTACATGGCAGAAGGCACCTCGAACGGCTAGAAAGGACCTATTTGGTTCGTTGGTATACATACTCAGCTGGAGGGATTTGGCAGAGGACCTATCTACGAACCTGCATATGTACGTATGTAGAGCCCCGCCAGATGGTTGGCTGCGGGCCTGCCTTGGGACGGCTTCTCGGACTCCGCTGCGAGGCCCTCCGCAACTTGCAGATCCGCTGCTGTTGCGACGATCATTGCTGCATACGCAATAGCGGACGGGGTGGCCACTCGTATGTTCCAGCGCCACCGAGTTGTGAGTTGCGGCCGTTGCGGTTGGTTACATATAGTAACTATAGTTATAGACACAAGGTCTGCTGTGGGTCTCTCGCTTCGTGGAGTTGACGGAGCCACCGTTCCCAGTCCGGTACCGAATTATCCATATGTACTATACAGTACATACAACATACTTGTTCCTGAAGCCGATGGGGGTCGCCCGCGTAAACGCCGCCGCGCCAACTCGGAAAGAGGGAGCGGCTCCGCGGCATATGAGGACTTTGATCTGCATCCGGCAAAACGCACCCCGTGTCAGCCGCCCGACACCGCCAGGATGCAAAACCTGACATGCAGTCTCCCTCCACGGAGGAGGGGGAGGAGTAAAAGGGGGGGGGGGGGGGGGGGGGTTACGGTTTGTGTTGTTATT
>Ga0307508_10001867_pt1 | contig 23224 bp, 28 predicted proteins | sample 9_EM_MG_FD_203089 | JGI IMG/M metagenome (GOLD analysis project Ga0307508, IMG submission 203089) | Populus trichocarpa ectomycorrhiza microbial communities from riparian zone in the Pacific Northwest, United States - 9_EM | ecosystem: Host-associated > Plants > Roots > Unclassified | place... | reverse complement strand
GGCAAGTACTTCCCTCTCTGGTTCGGTGAAGTCTGAGGATGTCCCTCGGCGTAGCCCTGTCTATGCTGGCGAGACTCTAACTCCCAGTCTTTCGTTGTCGTCGTCTACTGCCACTCGATGGTCTTTAGTGTAGCACGGTCGTTCGGTTCGGGGTTTCGGTCGCAGCGCCGGTTTCACGGGAAGGTAGAAGTAGGAGTGGTGGAGAGAGATAATAGATTGCGTGGAGAAGAATCTCCAGACTAGCTACCGCGCCTTTTCCTTTATACTTTTCCCTCCCTCTGTGGAATCACAGCTTGCCCACAAGACTGACACAGTTCCTCCATACTTCATCATGACTCAATCGCTACGCCCAAGGAAAACACATGATCTCACTCGGCCGCCGTGCGGCCAACACTCTACTCGTGGCAACAGGAGAAAGGACGCGCAAGCAGTAACAGTAAGGGAAAAGGAAGAATGACATACAACTTAATCAAGGGGAAACAATACTCGGAACGATAAAGGAGAAGGACGCGCAAGCTCAAGCAATGGGAGACAACAGACGTAGCGGACAGGAGAAAGGACGCGCAAGCAATATCAATCGGAAACGTCAAAGACGAGAAAGACGCATAGGCAACATAGAAGAACAAAGGAGAGAGATCTAGACCGGCCAGTGGTAGGGGAGTATCGCTGCCAGAGCGATGTGATCGGGTGAGGCGCCTAAGCGTGGAGGATGACTGTAATTACAGCAGCCGTGATGAGGCCCAGCCACAGGGCGGCAAGGGTGACGGCGGCCCCAGCCGCGGCGCTTAGGAGCCTGTCGCGCGAGGTTCGTGACACTGTATCCTCATTGGTATCCACTTCATTGATGTCGTTCTCATTGCGTCGTGTCTCATCCAGCAAACTCCCTTTGTTACTGTCACGCAGAGTGATGCCATCTACGTGACGTGGTATATAGATGTATATTAGATGGAATGAATAGAACTGGTTTGAGTCACAATGCCTGGAATCAAATGCGTGTGTGATAGTCTTTGCTGCAATGTACCGTACCCTGACAGTCGCGTATGCTACCACCGTGACTGCTCTATTACCTATATGTGGTGTGCCATCGTAAGCCTCATCTGGATCCCATTTACCTTGACACTCTGCATTTGTAAGACACGGGCTGCATCCAGAAGGCAAATGCCCTGACACTCCGTGTCCAGAAGGCAAATGCCCTGGACCTGGGAAGCCATGAAACTCACCCTGCAGCAATGCACTGAAGGATAAAGAAGATTACGTTACAGGTAATCTTTTGACTAATAGATTGGGAGCCCTCTGAGTATAGTGAGTAGTACAGCGGCATGTGTACCTTACGAAAGCTTAAAGGAGAGCATTGGTGGATCATACAGACAGGCTTGAATAACCTGTGATGTCTTCCACACCCTCTAACTAGAAGGAAAAAGAGAAGCTTTGTGCGAGGTCTTCTCTTTCTGGAAGGGAATTGTAGTCATTTGAAGACTTTAAAATTCATGCGTTGAGATCTGCATCAAAACTCTATCAGGACGAAAGCACATCCTTAACGTGCAACTATCTTTGGTCAGATAGCAAAAACTTTCCTCAGACTTGATATTTGTCTGATTAAACCTATCAGAGGCTGGTAACCTTTGCACTGCCGGGGAGTTTTAGGAGTTAAGATCTAGTTCTTGTTCCAAACGGGACTGGAGGTTTCATCGTAATTCCCACAATCTTGACTTGATCTCACCTCAGGAGATGTTGGTTATAGGATTGTAGGTGAGTTTTATGGCTTCCCAGGCCCTAGTAGGTTCGCTAGTGTGTTTCTCTTTTCTTCCCTCCTGAATCCTAGTTATTTCGAACTTTTAAGGGCTCTCAGGAGTCATTCTTGTTTAAATGGAAATGCTAGGCTCTCCATGATCAAACATGGTCGCATGAGAGTAATTAAAAAAAAAAAAAAAAAAAAAAAAAAAGAAGGCAAATGCCCTGACACTCCTCATCCGGAAGGCAGATGCCGTGGCACGCATCGTCCGGACGACATTTGCCTTGACACTCTGCGTCCAGAAGGGAAATGCCCTGACACTACTTGTCTAGACGCGTATGCCGTGGCTGCTGCGTCTGGACGCAAGGTGCCGTGGCGAGGTGCGTCTGAAAGCACAGTGCCATGGCGAGGTGCATCTGAAAGCTCGGTGCTGTGGTGAAGTACATCTGAATGCATGGTGCTGTGGCACGTTACGTCGGGACGCATGGTGCTATGGTAAGCTGTGTCCAGGTTAGCGAGGTTGCATCCAGAGTGTCTCGACTGTCTGGTGCATCCGGATGCTCTGGACGCAAAAAAAAATTTTCCTGATGTATTGGATGCAAGTGGATCTACAAGAAGAAGATTAATCCGGATGGATCCACTCAGTACAAAGCACGACTAGTCATCAAGGCCTATGAACAAAAAGAAGGCATCAACTACGACGAAACCTACCCACCAGTGTCCAAGATGGCAACATTCCGATTGATACTGGCACTTGCCGCTCAGTATGGCTGGGATGTCGATCATATGAATGTGGTAACGGCCTTCCTAAATCCAAGGATTGGCCGAGATAACATCTACATGGAAATGCCACTTGGAATTGACTGGCTTGGGTCAAACGGAAGCGCGTCAAACGGAAGCGCATCAAACGGAAGCACATCAAGCGGAAGCATTTTAATCCTCCGACAGGCACTCTACAGACTTAAACAGGCACCCAGACTTTGGTATGAGGATATTGATGGATATTTGCAATCAATAGGATTCCGACAATCAGCAGAAGATCCAAATCTGTACCTCCAACAGGGAGTCTTTCTAGTACTATACGTAGACGATCTGCTCATTGCGTACAATAGTGCAGAATGACGGGGACACCGAATCAAGCAGTTGCTGCAAACCAAGTACAAGATGTGCAACTTGGATGCGGCAAAACAGTTCCTAGGAATCAAGATCAAGAGGACCAAAGATGGAGGATTCAGTATCTGTCAACGAGGTTACATCAACACAATCATACGACGATTCGGACTGATAGATGCAAAACCAGCTAAGTCTCCACTTGATCCTCAGACAGATCTGGCTAACACCTACTGTGAGGACAAACCGGCAAACCACAAAGAATATCTCTCAATGGTTGGATCACTGATGTATGCGGCACTCGGAAGTCAACCGGATATCGCCTTCAGTTTAACCACCCTGAGCCGGTACAATGTCCAACCTCTCGAAATGCATGCAACGACTGCCAAGAGAGTTTTACGATATCTCAAGTCTACATCAGAATTCCGAATTCACTACTGATGGCTTCCATCCTACTCACGATCGGACACGCCCTCTATCAACATTATCGGATATACCGACTCGGATTGGGCAGAAAACTTTACAACTCGCAAGTCGGTCGGAGGATGTGTGTTCGGCCTAGGAGACACTGGTGCCAACGAAGAACTCGTTATGTCCGGACTGATTCACTGGCAAGCTAAGTCTCAGAGCATCGTAGCGCTTTCAACACTCGAGGCCAAATACATCGCCTGTTCGCACGCCACCCGGAAAAGCCTCTGGCTCAGGCATATAATAAAGGAGGCAGCAGGAGGAATGGCAGTAAAGATTATTGATGGGCCGGTATCGATTGGATGCGACAACCAAGGCACCATCAAATTGATTACCTCGGGAGTCGTACGGCAAAAGTCAAAACACATTGACGTAAAATATCATCATGTTCACGATGAACAGATGAAAGGCGCAGTTAAGTTTCAATACGTTACCTCAGAGTCTAATCCTGCCGATCTGCTGACGAAACCTCTTGCGGTTCCCCAACACAAACAACTATTGCAACTCACCGGTCTCACTCCATTCAACCCCAACGATGAAGAATACGAATATGATGAATGAGGCTGATCTCGAAAAGGAAAAGGGGGTGCAGTTCTTTGGCGAAGAAAAGGGGGTGCGGGTGATAAGGAATTGGAAGAGGAAAGTAGGTTCTTTTGTTGAGCATATTCTTGCATCCCGTCGGCAAACGTGAGTCGGCACTCTTTTTCCTACTAGCAAGTATTTTTCCAATGAGGTTTTGACTGCAGAGGTTTTAATAAGGTCAATGAGGATTTAATGGGATTGTTCTTGATTTGGTGGATTTCTGTTTGGTATGGAGCCCGAGAAGAGGGGGTGTGTTGGTATTGCTTCTCGTCACTCCGGCATGGCGTACCAACTGAAGCAACACCGCAGCAACGGCGGCAGCAGCAACGCTCTGGGGAGCAACGCCATAGCAATGGCAGCGCCATAGCAGTGGCAATGGTGAGGGGATCCTGGTAACGACAGCTAGGCACTCTTCTATAGCAGTGTCTTTCACATTCTTCCTTCTACACTCTTATATGCTTCTTCATAGTATAGAAAAATATAAGACACATCATGTTTGAGCTATTCCATCACATGTCAACGATCAAATCATCTCGTTCCATCTCTCTCTTTCTCTCTCTCTGCTTGTGTGAAGACTCTCAGAGGAATGGTGATTGGACAATCTTTAACAGGCTGACTCCACTCAAGGAATGAGGGGAGAGCCATGTCACCCCTGACAGGTGTACAAAAGAGAGTCTGAGCTCAGAGAACCCCACTCAGCTGCATGAAACCTCATCTCCCCTTATCTGCACCCTGGCCAGGACCAATGAATCATCCATAGGGCCTCTGCACCTCAGGGGAATCCAAGTCCAAGTCACCGCCTCTTACACTGGCGACCCTCAGATAAAAAGGAAGGATTTCTCCCTCGAGGAGAGAGAAATCAGTGCGAACATCCTCACCAACACCCCCCCCAAACCCACACACACAAGGTCTAAGATTATTCTGTTGTGAATTATCGAAAGTAGCCTGATTACCTTTGATTCTCCCAGCACTCTGTTTCCAAGACAACTCTAGTGTCACACTATAATCTTCGATCCAAAAATCACCCTACTTTGAAAAAAAAAAAAGGAGAAATCAAGGAATGCTCTCCTTTGAACAAGATCATCAATATCTTCTCGAATTCGCAAACATACTTGAACCAACATCCCAATATTCATTTGACCTCAGATTCCTCACCATTGACTCCATACTTGACCTCAGTGATTGGGATACGGAGATAGACGGTCCAACCCTGAAAACAGTGCAAATTGATTGTAGCCCAGAGAACTGGTAAACTCAATACTGGTCCAACTGCACATCTCTTCAACTCGTGGCCGACCTCGACGGTTACGAATTTCGAGAAATTTGCGATTATACGTTCGAAGACGACGAAACCATCAACACCAGACATCCATTAGATTTATACTAAAAATGACAACCTCATCCGACTTCAACATGCTCCACCTTGAGGCCTCACAGGACCTACTGCAAATCACTGATGGAAGGCCTATACTGGAACAAGCCATAGAAATGTCCAACCCAGCAGTTTGGGTCTGAACTATGGTAAGGCAGCAGTGACAGGCCGAAAGCGACCTAAGTCAGATCACAGAGCTATATGGCAACACCAGCAACCGGACAGATCAATGGATGCAACGAATCAAGCAGGCTTATTACATGTTGGCAGAAGGCACTAGGTATGTATATGATCGGGTAAACGCTAACGAGGAAATTGCAGAAGCCTGGGTCTACACTGAGCTGGCTAATGCGGCAAACACATACCAAACCCTTGCTCAGAGCGTCTGGCAGGCAATCATCGAGCGGACAGACAAGGCAGACCAGTGCCAGATATGCCAGGCCACCCAGCTCACCAGGGTAAATGACGTACTGGCTTTCTTGGCCGAAGCAAATACCACCTGAGGACTACATCTGGCTACCTTCCAAGGCAATGTGGAGCTCTAGGCGGCTGACCACCAAAGAAAAATGACGGCAATGGAGAAGGAACTAAGGCAAGCCCGCAATGAAATCCGGCGAATCGCGACTCGGATACCCTTGCCCACTTCTCTAAAACCAAGATCCCCCGTAAACGAACCACCTCAGCCGTGGCACAGCCCAATCCAGCCTCCCAGTACGAGCATGCCAGGAAACTCGGCTGGACCACCGCAACTGACGGCCTGACCAACCTTGGGGAGCCCACTCCGAACGCAGCGACCCCCCGCCATGCTGCTCTTCCCATGCGTACCAATACCTGCACCAACTCCCACCATACCAGGACTGACAATAGCTCCAGAAAACTGGAACCAAGGAGGAGGGGGTTGGGAACCTCCAAGGTACCTCTGAAGGCCAGCGTTATCGTTGTCCCTACCACCACTGTTCGAAGACGAAGACGAAGACCTATACGAATGGAACCTCGCACCAATGGGCCGACCTCCTCTGTATGCAGAAGAACCAACCCAAGAAAGACTAGCAACCATGCTCACGCCAGAAGAAATTGCGAGACTAGTCGGCCAAGAGATTGCAGCAGTACGATCACACAAACAACCAAGACACGAAGCTCGACTCAACACGTTATACCTAAAAATGGGAAACCCAGAGAAATTTGACGGAAAAGGTACAACAGCTTTCAATCAATGGTGGAAATTGGTGACCATGTACCTGGACCTCTGCCTGGAGACGGTTGACCGCCAAAAAATCGTATGGATCAGAACTCTTCTGATCGACACGGCTCTGGAAGTATGGCATCTACACAGATACCAAGAGCTGCAGGGTAATGACACCTGGACAAACTACACAGCAGCCATTCGAGCCAAATATTGGAATCAGCGGGAAGCAGCCAACGCCTAGCTAAAACTAGGGCAGCTCCGATACTAAGGGTCAATCTGAGCCTAACTAACAGAATTCCGGGCCCTTAACATCTTGGCCTGGGAAATAGGTGAGGCATTGAAAGAAAAAGTGGACCTCGCAATGACATCCGAAATCCTGTGAATGCGGTTCACACACTACATCGAAGAATTTGCCGACGATGAAGGATTCCTCCAGGCCACCTACCAAGCAGGACTACAGGTGGAAAGAATTGAGGCTCTGGAGAAGGTGAGAGAGGGAGCAAGGACACAGAAGCCTGAGAAAAGGAAGAAGGACACATAAAGCCAAGGAGGCTTGGACGACGCCCGGAAAGGTAAGGAACGGAATCAGAACCCACACCCGGCCCGCAAATCTGAGTACCTGACAACGGGCCGAGAAGCCTCCAACTGGTATGGGAAAAAGGATACGTGGCCTACCAGAGATGCCGCTCTGGCAGGAACTCCGGCACAAGAACGGGAGGAATACAAGATAACCAAGTCGACTGCTAGAGGTGTGGGAGAAGCGCACATAAAACCTTCGAATGCTTCTCCTTTAACTGAACAAAAGGAACCGTCCTGCCTCCCGCCCCAAAGAAGGTGGCCGCCACCGATCAAGTAAACCACAAAAGAAAACAAGGAGAGGATGAGGCAGAACCACCAGCAACGAAACTACAGAAGGTAGTGGCCATCAAAAGCATGGAGGGGGAGCTCCAAACCCCCTGGACGGACAGTGAGGAGGATTTTTGAAAGAGTGGAAGATGCCACATCTCCGACTCCTCCCTATAATATACGGCATGAAATGACCAGCCTCAGTAAACCCGAACAGAGAAGGAGGGAGGCCAGCCAAAAAGCCTTTCAGCGGAACAAGACCCATTATCCGCATGAAAATCCGGTGGGAAAAAACCCAGGAGGAAGTATGGGTCCTCCTAGACATGGGCTGTTCAGTACCATTAATCAACATCGACACTGTAAAATGATTACGAATCCCTGTAGAAAGACATATGACGAAGCAAACCCTCGAAAACTTTGAAGCAGAAGCTGTAAAAGGAGCAGGCGAATACTTCATGAAGGAATTAATACTCCAGCACCGAAAATATTTCTCGTGGGAAACCTTCGAAGTAACACCTATAGAACCCAGCGTGGACGTCTTCCTCCCATTCTGATGGATCACCAAGCACGCTCTACAAGGAACCGGAGCACCCATACATTTCGTGAAAAAGAGTGGACTAGCGCAGAAGTATGATTCAACTCTCCCAGCTGCTTGGAAAAATGCACAAAGTTCGAAACTGCTAACTTTGAGCTTTCCTGGGATGAGGATGTGTGCCAAAACCCGAACGCTCATGTGATAGGCTATGTCTCGGCAGCAAAAACCGAGGACTCGCTAAGTCTCATCCCTGCCAAATTTCACCAATATCTGGATGTGATGGGAAAAGAATTAGCAGAGGCATTACCAGCCCAAAATACCTACGACTGCAAGATCGACCTCAAAGAAGGAAGCACTGCACCATGGAGACCGATATACCCCCTATCTGAGGTAGAACTGCAAGCACTATGGGAATGGCTGAAAGAAATGGAAAAAACAGGGAAAATCCGCCGTTCAACTTCCCCAGCCGGGTCACCAATCCTGTTCGTACCAAAACCCAATGGAAGGGGTTTGAGGTTATGCGTCGACTATCGAGCACTGAATCAAATCACGATCCCCAACCAATATCCACTTCCGCTAATGCAAGAACTTCAAGACCTGATACAGGGTGCCCAGTGGTTTACAAAACTGGACCTCAAAAACGGGTTCAACCTAATCAGAATACGAGAAGGAGACGAGTGGAAAACCGCCTTCAGAAGAAGATACGGTCTATACGAATTTCAGGTCGTGCTGTTCGGCCTTACCAACACACCCTCCACCTTCCAGGACATGATGAATCACGTCTTTTCTGATATGTTGGATCTCAGGCTGATAGCCTACATTGTCACACCCTGGTAGATCAGGGTTGACAAAAAGAGTATATGGTACGTAGTCAGGTGTTGGGGTGTCAGCATAACACTCGGCCCGAGAGCAACGACCCTATGGTCAAGCGCATGGCCCGGATGCATTGGATAAGTCACGAGGGGGTCCACAGTGTACTCTGGTGAGGGGCTGGTGCGGGCAGGGCACTGTACGCAGGTACCATGGAAGAAACAGCCACGAGCGCTATCTCTGACAAAACAAACACTCTTGCGGGTCATAGCACAACATATGCAGAGTATGACGCCTGTGCAGGGCTGAGAGAGTCTAGGTGGGAGATAAAGGTACAGGGTTAAGGACTACGGCCGTAAAGGACGTATACAATATTAACTCCGGAGTCGCAAGGCAGGCTAGATCACCGAATACATCTGCGCTGAGGTATTATCCCACGGGACTTCCCCCCATGTGCCAATAAGCGGTTCCCCCATCCCTCGGCGTGAAACAGCTAACTGCCTACGCATCCTTGTCACTATCACCGACCAGGACTAATCAGCTCAGGGTATTTACCCATGCCCCCCTCATACGGCAGCAAGCGTAGATGTCCCCCTGAGCCAGGCCATAGCCATGACTCACGAGGTAGGGATCTGTGCAAAACTGGCCTCCTATCCCTCGCACAAGCTCACACCCAAACAACTACCCTCGGGCAGCATATGAAGAGAGATCACCTGACTACCTCCATCACCATATATATCCGAGCTCCCAGTGCAGCGAAAGAAAGCTCGCTATCAGACCCACACAAACGCCACTACCCTGAACAACAGACCTTAGATTATTCCACAGTGAATTATCGAAAAGAAACTTGACTCTTCTATTTACTTCTACTTCTTCTCGATTTACATCCCCTGCTACGTACTCCCACGTCCCAGACTCACACTATAATCTAAGTTTTAAAGTCACCTTACTTTTCATCCCTTACAATGACGACCCCCTCGACTCCTGCAGCAGTATCCTCGAACGTTGACATACTGCAAATCGAGCAACCTCAAACTGCAATCGAGATCTACCACGGCATCTGGCCCTCCCTCGATACTGTCGAGATCCAGCAGCCCGCTGCTTGGGTCCATCTGCTGGTTCAGCAACAGCGACATGCCCACCGCAACCTCAGGGAACTCAGACGAGCCCTGGACGACAAGTTCGATCAGACTGACCTCGAGATCATTCAGATCGAACACAACTACCAGGTCCTCTGCAAGGCAGTACAATACCTATACTCCCAGCAGGAGGCAGACTCCACAGTATCCCACCAGTGGATCCAGACAGAACTCATATGCACTGCCAACATCTCGCAGCAGTTCACTGCAGATGTCTGGCGAACGATTGTGGAGAAAAACGTGGAAACTGCCATGGCTGACCATTAGCGAGGCCTCCAGATCGCCAGGCTCAATGATGCCCTCACCTTCATTCAGACTGCTGACGGGCAAAGGCATTAGGAGTAGGCCAACTTCAACCATAACATTAAACGATAGGCTGCCAAGCAGCAAGCTACCACCGAAAAGTTGGCAGCCGACAACGGTATGATCAAGGCCTACCTCGCAGTAATACGCAAAAAGGCTGAAGGGCTTAAGGCCCAGAGGCCAACCTACCTACAGATGGCCCGCAGGACCACCCGACCTCCCGCCACCCCAGAGGAACCAGCGGTTGCCGCCGGGGGATCAGGAGGTACTGGACCACCACTATGACCTCCAAAGATCTCCCTGGCTCCTAGTGAGCCATCCGAGGACGGCGAACAAGATGACACCGACCTCAACACCACCCCCAGGCCCGAGACCTGCAAACCGAAGGGATAGGGCACGGAGGAAGAGAAAAACAATAATGACGATGAGTTTACTCCCAAAAAACTCGCTCGCACGATCGGAGAAGGACTCTGGGCCGCTTAGGCAGGAGCCGGTCTGCAACGACCGAGGCCTGACGTGATCAGCACACCCTAACTAAAAATGGAAAACCCATCGGAGTACGATGGCAAGCCTACTACACCATTCAACACCTGGTGAGAATCAGTAGAAGAGTGCCTCAGCTTCTACCCAGGAACGTCGGAGGCCCAGAGGATCACCTGGGTCAGGACCCAGTTGTCAGGCACTGCCAAAGCCTGGCACCTCCACCACTGAAAAATTACCCGAAGGACTGGAGATACCTGGGGAGCCTACTCAGAGGTGATCCAGACGGACATCCAGGACTCACGGGAAGCAGCCAATGCCCTCGCAAAGATCGGCCAACTCCGCTACAAAGGAGACATTAAGGCCTACTTCGTCGAGTTCCAGGCCCTGAACATCTATGTAGGGGTCACGGACAGGAGCCTCCAGGAGAAAATTGACCACGTGATGAGCAGCGAGATACTGGACATACGCTTTGCCCACAATGCCTTCGATTTTCTGGAAGATGGGGATTTCCTGACCACCACCTAAGAGGCAGGGATCCATGTGGAGAAGAGGAAGACACTGGAGGCAGCTTGGTGGCGGCAGGAAGGTCAAGGAAACAAGGATGCTCAGGGCTCCGGGAAGGGCCCTGGGAAGACCGAAAGGTCAGGAAAGTCTGGGAACACTGGCAGCAAAGAGGTAGACCACAAGCAGTCAGGAAAGACTGACTCAAGTGGTCAGACCGGAAGGTCAGGAAAGGAAAGGGTATGGGAGAACACCTGTGCTGCCTTGGCTGGAGTTGACCAAGCAGAGATCGACTCCCATAAAAAGGACAACCAAAGTGGTTGCTGGCGGTGTGGCGATAAGAGACATCACACCACCGAATGCTATGCCAAGACAACAAAGAAAGGTACCCCCCTCGCTACCAAGGGATCCACGGCGTCGGCATCCAGCACAGGAAAATGGAAGCGCTCGACGGACGATGCCCCAACGAACGAATCCCCCGATCCAAAGCAAGCCAAGGTCTCCGCCACAAAAACTTGAGACTCGGACATGCAAGAAGGCCCCTTCTGGGGTGACTTATCGGATGAGGTGGATTTTTGAAAGGCTATAGCATGCTGCACCCTGAGGCCTTTGCTATAATCAGTGGGACATCTTGGAAACGAAAGGGTCTAGACAAACCAAGTGCTGGAACATCGAAGGATAGACAATGAAGAAAGCTGGCTCCCAGTGAGCTGGCCGTGCCCGACAACACCACCGAGAAGCCACTCTGCAGCAACCGACCGATCGTGAAAATGGTGGTCCATTGAAACAAAAAGTAAGCCACCATCCATGCTCTCCTCGACACGGGGTGCTCAACCGCACTTATCAGCAAATCCTTTGTTGACGAGATGGATATCCCATGTTACACTCACGAAACGAATATCGCTATCCGTAACTTTACCGGTGATATTATCCCATGAGCCGGGCACGAATACACCAAATCCGTTCTCCTACAACATCGAAAGCACTACACCCAGAAAGTCTTTGAGGTAACCCCTCTGGAACCTGAGGTGGACGTGTTCCTCCCCTTCTGGTGGATCGCCAAGCACCCACCATAAGGTGCCTGGGATTCATCCAAGCTCCAATTCAGCTCCCCCTCTTACCTGGACCTCTGCACCAAAACCACAGTCCAGGAATTCTCCCTGAACCTTGACAAGCCTATTTTGTCGCACCCTGAGGCCAGGTTCATCAGATACGTCTCGGCCATAGACTTGACGACCAACGGCTCACTGGGGCAGGTACCGAGAGAATTCCAGCAGTTTCTCGGAATTATGGGAAAAGAAGCTGCTGACGCACTCCCGGAGCACCGCTCCTACGACCACGCCATCGACTTCAGGGTAGGGGAATCAGCCCACTGGAGACCAATCTACCCCCTCTGAGAGCACGAATTGGAAACTCTTCGAGAATGGCTGAAGGAGAGGCTGAGGACCGGAAAAATCCAGCGATCGACTTCCAGCGCCAGTTCCCCCGTCCTCTTTGTCCCCAAGCCTAATGGGTGTGGCCTTCGACTCTGTGTCGACTACTGAGGGATCAATCGAATAACGATCCCAAACCAGTAACCCCTCTCTCTAATGCAAGAATTGTAGGATCGGATTTAGGGAGCCCAGTGGTTCACCAAGATGGACCTAAAGAATGGGTTCCACCTGATCCGGATCAAAGAGGGAGATGAATGGAAAACCGCCTTTCGCACTCGGTACGGCCTATATGAGTTCCTCGTTATGCCCTTCAGATTGAGCGATACCCCCACAACCTTCCAAGATATGATGAACCATATCTTCCAGGATATGCTTGACCTCAGACTTCTCGCCTACATGGACGACCTCCTCATCTACGTAAAAACAGTTGAGGAGCATGATAAAATCGTCCAAGAAGTCCTCCAAAGGCTACGGGAAAACAAACTGGCTATGTCCCCCGATAAGTGTATCTGGCGGCAGACCAAGGTGGAATTCCTAGGATACTTGATCGGCAGAGAAGGGATCAAGATGTCTCTCGAAAAAGTCAAGGTGGTACTAGAGTGGAAGTCCCCCTCCTCCTTAACCGAAGTCCAATCCTTCTTGGGCTTTGCTAATTTTTACCGACGCTTTATCCAAGATTATTCGAGAGTAGCCCGTCTACTCATGGAGCTCACGAATGTTAACGCCAGAGACTGAAGATGGACGCCCGAGGCCAAGCTTGCATTTCAAGAGCTGAAGAACCGATTCATGACTGCCCCAATCCTGGCACACTTCGACATCCAAAAGCCAGTAATTGTTGAGACAGACGCATCGGACTTCGCCCTCAGAGCAATCCTCTCCCAACGAGACCAGGAGAACCGCCTGCACCCAGTCGCCTTCCATTCGAGGAAGTTCTCCCCCATGGAAATCAACTACAAAATCCACAACAAGGAACTTCTCACGATCATCGACTCCTTCAAACACTGGAGACGATACTGCGAAGGCACTGTACACCAAGTGCAGGTGTTCTTGGACCACCAGAACCTTGAGTACTTTACTACGACTAAAGTACTCAACCGCCAACAAGCTCGCTGGGTGCAGGAGCTTGCCGGTATCGACTTCAAAATCTTCTTCCGTCCTGGCTCCCAAAACAGCAAGCCAGATACACTATCCAGGTGTTCGGAGCACCGTCCTGAGAAAGAGGGGAGTGAGGACCAGCCAATCACCACGATTCTGCACCCATCCCACTTTTTGGGCAGAATCAGCACCATGGGCCCAGGAACTATCTACATTTCCTCCACAGCACAACTCGGCGGCTTCCTGGCAAGAAGATGGAGCGAAGGGTTCTAAGGCTCTATGTGGGAGGCTGGTAAAAAGGACCCTGAGTACCGCAAGGTGCTTGAGGCCTTGGAACAGGAAGCGGTGTTGGGAAGACCAGTGCCGAATGACAGCTCAGCCATCGAGGAGGTTACCACTCTCCCCTGTGAGGAACAGTGGGAGGCCACAAAGGCCAGGAGAGAAATTCTGGAGCTGAGGGAAGGAATGGTATACTGGAAGGGTTTGTTGTGGGTCCCCAATGACAAGGACCTCTTCCAAAGGATCCTTGAATCAGAATAGGACACAAAGGTCGCTGGACACATAGGCCAGGACAAGACGATCGAGCTGATTTGCTGCAACTTCTAGTGGCCAAAAATGGACGAGCAAATTATAGACTTCGTCCGGAGCTGCTTGGATTGCCAGCGAAACAAAGCAGCACACCACCACCCATATGGGCTCCTCCACCCTCTAGAGCTCGGCCCCCTTATGCTCCATGGCAATCGATCACCATGGACTTTATCACCGACTTACCGATCTCTGACGGATGTGACCAACTCTGGGTAGTTGTCGACCAATTTACCATCAAACCATCGAGGCTTACCTCTGCTCGTTCTGCAACCACGAGCAAAACAACTGGGTCTCCCTGCTACCTATGGCCGAGTTCGCCTACAACAACTCAGTCACCACCAGCACAGGTCTGTCTCCGTTCTATGCCAACTACGGATTCAACCCCAACGCCACGAACCCCATGGCGGTCAATATTCTCAACCCCGCCAGCAAGGTCTATGCACACTGGATGCACATTGTGCACGATGACGCCCGAAAAGGACTCGAGACGGCACAGGAGCGAATGTGCAGGTATACCAACCCCAGTCGAAAGGAGGCCACCACATACCAAGTTGGGGAGTTGGTTATGCTTAACGGACGAAACACCCAAACGCGTTGCCCTTCTCGAGAGATGGACCACAAAAATCATGGTCCCTTCTAGATCGAAAAACTCTTCTCTCCTCTCGCCGTCTGCCTTACACTCCCACGAAAATGGAAGATCCACAATATCTTCCACATCTCCCTACTCGAACTTTACTGAGTCAGCGAGCACCGAGTGCCCCCGGACCCATCCAAAATACTCCGGGAAGCGGATGACATCGAACAGAGCAAGTAATACGATGTCAACGAGGTTCTTGGCAGCACCAAGCAAGGATGCCATATCGTATACCTCGTCAGATGGCTCGACTATCCTGACCGACGGGATTGGACCGAGGAGCCATTCAACAACTTTTCAGTAGGAGGTCTGGAGAAACTTCGAGAGTTTCACCATAAGAACCCAGACTCTCTGAGGGACTACCGGCTCACCAAGAGCTAGATTGACTCCTTCCGAGGCGTACGGGCCTCTCGGGACACTCAATAGTAGTAGGATGAAGGGGACGGAGGACTTCATTCACAACACTTCAACTAGCATCCAAATATCTCTGTTGTAATTCCTATTCGACAAACCGAAACCTTTTACTGTGGCGAGGAAGGAGTGACCAGAGAACGAGACCCAGCTGCTTTTGACTGGCTCTGGTAATGCTACACTGGCGTGGCAGTGTCAACCCGTCTTCTGATCATCTCTAATCAGTTTCCACATGTTGGAAGGTTCGGGATCACCATGCTCCGACAGTATATTTACCCCATCTCAGAGGGCTGAATAGAGGGCTGATCGTCAACCGTATTAACTATGAAGTTTTTCCCGCAGGAGGGATTGCTTCATAGATAGGCGATCAGGGATGCAGGGGCTGGAGGACTGCATTCTAAAAAAGAACTATCACTAGGTTCCTTACAGCTAAAAAGTCACAAACCCATCTCTGGTTCACTTCAGGACGAAGCTTCAGAAGGGGGGAGTAGTGTCACACCCTGGTAGATCAGGGATGACAAAAAGAGTATATGGTACATAGTCACTTGTTGGGGTGTCAGCGTAACACTCGGCCTGAGAGCGACAACCCTATGGTCAAGCGCACAGCCCAGGTGCATTGGATAAGTCGCAAGGGGGTCCACAGTGTACTCCGGTGATGGGCTGGTGTGGGCAGGGTGCCGTATGCAGTTGCTACAGAAGAAACAGCCACGAGCGCTATCTCTGACAAACCAAACACCCTCGTGGGTCATAGCACGATATATGCAGAGTATGACGCCTGCACAGGGCCGAGAGAGTCTAGACAGGAGATAAAGGTACAGGGATAAGGACAACGGCCGTAACGGACGTACGCTATCTTAACCCCGGAGTCGCAAGGCGGGCTAGATCACCGAATAAATGTGCACTGAGGTATTATCCCACGGGTCTTCCCCCATGCGCCAATATACGGTTTCCACATCCCTCAGCGTGAAACAGCCGACTGCCTACACATCCTTGTCACTATCACCGACCAGGACCAATCAGCTCAGGGTATTTATCCATGCCTCCCTCATACGGCGGCGAGCATACGCGTCCCCCTCAGCCAGGCCGTAGCCATGACTCACAAGGTAGGGATCTGTGCAAACGGGCCTCCTATCCCTCGTATAAGCTCGCACCCAAACGACTACCCTCCGGCAGCGTACAAAGAGAGATCACCTGACTACCTCCTTCACAATTTATATCCGAGCTCCCAGCGCAGCGAAAGAAAGCTCGCCATCAGACCAACACGAACACTACTACTCCGAACAAGAGACCTTAGATTATTCCACTGTGAATTATCGAAAAGAAACTTGACTCTTCTATCTACTTCTACTTCTTCTCGATTTACCTGCCCTGCCGCGTACTCCTATGCCCCAGGCTCACATACATAGACAACATTCTAATAAATGGAAAAACAGAGGAAGAGCACGACGGAATCGTAGAGGAAACACTCAAGAGGTTACGCGTCAATGGATTGGCAGTATGTGACACTGGGGTGTAGGGATACATGGCAGTAGGATAATAGAGGAGAGTCAGGTTGTTTCAACTATTCACAGCAGAATAATTTAAGCTTTGTATTTTTCTATCGAGAGGTAGGAGGATGATTTGTTGTGATGATGAGAATATTTCTTTTGGGGAGGGAGAGATGGGTTTATATACATTTCCACTGGTCCGAGCCTTTCTTTAAGCAGCGTTGGTGGAATCTTCTCAGACCCTGAGAATCTTCCCGTCACCCTCGGATTTCCCCGATGCTTATCTTACCCTAGGTCGATGTTATATTAATGTTTCATGTGTGTCGTATTCCAGTAATAGACGTGGCCTTTCAAGCCAGGGTTGTATGGTCATAACTGCAAGATAAGACAGGGGTGTAGCAGCTCGCCCCACCCACGTTCCTTATGGTATGGGTGCCATTGGTTCGTGGGCGTTCGGGTTAGGTTTATGCATTCACCTTGCAGGATGTAGCCTGTGTCTTATCTTCAGCCTAGACTCTTGGACTCCGCACTTACATTTGTAATTCGATCTCCTAGCGGGGTTTGGTAGATCGTTCTGGCTCCTTCTGTTTGTCCAGGCGTGGTGACCAGAGATCTTGTGACTGCCAGTGGGATTGCCGGTCAGTCCTGAGTGGTCACCCACTTCCTGATACCAATGCATAATATCCCTCTTTCCCTCCTTATGTACCTATCGCTCTTGCTCTCATACGGTGTGTAACACTACCCATCGGGAAAAAAATTCTGCGTCCGGATGCAGGGGCTGCGTCTGGTCGCTAAATATGCGACTGAAACGTCTAGACACTCAGAACGCAAACTGGCAAGTTATTCGCCGCCCGGACGACGCATGTCAGAGCACATGCCGCTCCGAACGAGAAACGCCTGTGCATATGTGCACCAGACGGAGATGGCCAACGCATTGGCCTCCCGGACGACTAATGTCACGGCAAATGTCGTCCGGACGACACGTGCTGCGGCATCTGCCTTCTGGACGAGGAGTGTCAGGGTATTTGCCTTCTGGACGCAGCGCGTGACTTATAGATGCAGAGTGTCAAGGCAAATGTCTTCCGGACGACGCGTACCACAGCATCTGCCTTCTGGATGATGTGTGCCACGGCATCTGCCTTCTGGACAAGGAGTGTCAGGGCATTTGCCTTCTCAACGTGGTGCGAGTCTTACGGACGCAGATTATCAAGGCAAATGTCGTCCGGACAATGCGTGCCACTGCATCTGCCTTCCGGACGAGGAGTGTCAGAGCATTTGCCTTCTGGACGCAGCGCGTGTCTTACGGATGCAGATTGTCAAGGCAAATGTCGTCCGGACGACACGTGCCATGGCATCTGCTTTCTGCATGACGCGTGCCACAGCATCTGCCTTCCGGACGAGGAGTGTCAGGGCATTTGCTTTCTGAAGCAGTGTGAGTTATACGGACACAGATTGTCAAGGCAAATGTCATCTGGACGACGTATGCCATGCATATACCTTCCGGACGACGCGCGCCATGGCATCTGCCTTCCGGATGAGGAGTGTCAGGGCATCTACCATCTGGACGAGGGGTGTCACGGCATTTTCCTTGCGGACACAGATTATCAAGGCAAATGTCGTCGGGATGACGCGCGCCACGGCATCTGCCTTCTGGACGACGTGTGCCACGGCATCTACCTTCTGGACGAGGAGTGTCAGGGCATTTGCCTTCTGAACACAGTGCAAGTCTTACAGACGCAGATTGTCAAGGCAAATGTCATCCGGACGACGCATGCCATGACATATACCTTCCAGACAACGCACGCCACGGCATCTGCCTTCCAGACAAGGAGTGTCAGGGCATTTGCCTTCTGGACGCAGCTGTCAACGCGACTGCGTTCGGACGCAACTGCCACGGCATATGCCTTCCGGACGAGGAGTGTCAGGGCATCTGCCATCAGGATGCAGCGAGCGTCATCCGGACGAAGAATGTCATGGCGAACAGCGACCGGATGACGCCTGTCCCAGCACCGCGCGTCCAGACACAGCTGTCAATGCCACTGCATTCAGACGCAGCTGTCACAGCGCTGAAAATCGCAGCGAAGCCTTAAATCACATCCGCATTCTAGGGGTAACGACTTACTCCAGTTGTATTCATTATATCTAACATACAGCTATATACTCTATCTCACAAAGCATCCAGCACGAGCACCCAGCGCCGCACGCACCACCGTGTCCAACGCTGCACCAACCACCGCATTTATCGCTCGCAAGTATCAAAGCCTGCATACGCTGTTCTTAACGTGCTAACCACACCTCTACAAGTGTCAACGGTTGGAAGCTGACAAGTATAAACCGTCGAGTACACCAGCTAGCAAGACGCGACGAGTATGTTGGCGAGCATGACGTTGTTAGCACAGCTCTGTGTCAGAAACAATGGGAAGTTGCGCAATGCGACCAGACGAGTACGACGGCGAGTAAGACGTGTCGAGCACGATGTCGATGAGGATGGCGGTCTGGACCCAGGTGGCAAGTACGATGGTGAGTAAGCCGCAATACATATGATGTCGAAGAGAAGGTGGCCATGCCGGCGACTACAACAGCGAGTAAGATGCGGCGGGTACATGTCGATAAGGAGGATGGTGGGCAGAACCCAGGTGGCAAGCACGATGGAGAGTAAGCCGCGACAGGTATGATGCAGATGAGGAGGATGGCGGGCACGACCATGTCGGCGACTGCGACAGCGAGTTAGCTGCGATGACTATGTTGGCGCTCTTCAGGACGTAAGTGCAGCTCTCAGAGTGTCAGAAACAGCAGGATGTTGTGCCATACGACAAGACAAATATGATGATGAGAGAGATACTGCGAGTACGCTGTCGATGAGGAGAATGGTGGTCAGTACCCTCGCAGCGAGTATGATGGCGAGCAAGATACGTATGATGCTGATGAGAGGGATGGCGGACATGACCCAGGCGGCAAGTACGACAGCGAGTAAGATGCAGCGGGTACGATGGCGAGTAAGACGTGACGGGATATCGATAAGGAGGATGGCGGGCAGGACCATGCTGGCGACTACGACAGCGAGTAAGATGCGACTATGTTGGCGATCTTTGGGACGTAAGCGCAGCTCTGAGAGTGTCAGAAACAGTGGGATGTTGTGCCATACAACGAGAGGAGCGTGATGATAAGTAAGATACTACGAGTATGATGCCGATGAGGGGGATAGCGGGCATGACCCAGCTGGTAAGAACGACAGCGTGTAAGATGCGACGAGTACGATGGTGAGTAAGACGTGACAGGTAGATGTTGATAAGGTGGTGGCCATGCCGGCGAGTACGACAGCGAGTAAAATACGACGACTATCTTGGCAATCTTTGGGAAGTAAGCGCAGTTCTCAGAGTGTCAGAAACAGTGGGATGTTGTACCATACGATGAGACGATTATGATGACGAGTGAGATACTGCAAGCACGCTGTCGATGAGGACAATGGTGGTCAGTAGCCTGGCGGCAAGTACGATAGCGAGTAAGACGTGACGGGTACTAGATGTCGATGAGGAGGATGGCGGGCACGACCCAGCTGGCAAGAACGACAGCGAATAAGATGTGGCGACTACGATGGCGAGTAAGACATGACGGATAGATGTCGATGCGGAGGATGGTGGGCACGACCCAGCTGGCAAGAACGACAGTGAGTAAGATGCGGCGACTATGTTGGTGATCTGCGGGATGTAAGCGCAGCTCTCAGAGTGTCAGAAGCTGCGGAATGGTGTGCCATATGACAAGACGATTATGATGACAAGTGAGATACTGCAAGCATGCTGTCGATGAGGATAATGGTGGTCAGTGCCCTGGCGGCAAGTACGATGGTGAGTAAGACGTGACAGGTAGATGTCGATAAGGAGGATGGCGGGCATGACCATGCCGGCGACTACGACAGCGAATAAACTGCGACGACTATGTTGGCGATCTTCGGGATGTAAGCGCAGCTCTCAGAGTGTCAGAAACAGTGGGATGTTGTGCCATACGACGAGATGATTATGATGACGAGTGAGATACTGCGAGCACGCTGTCGATGAGGACAATGGTGGTCAGTACCCTGGTGGCAAGTACGATGGCGAGTAAGACGTGATGGGTAGATGTCAATAAGGAGGATGGTGGGTACGACCATGCTGGCAACTGCGACAGCCAGTTACCTGTGACGACCATGATGGTGATCTTCGGGATGTAAGCGCAGCTCTCAGAGTGTCAGAAACAGCGGAATGTTGTGCCATACGACGAGACAATTATGATGACAAGTGAGATGCCGCGAGTGCGATGTCGGAGAGTGGTGGTCAGTACCCTGGCGGCGAGTACGAGGGCAAGCAAGACGCGACGGGTATGATGCTGATAAGGAGGATGGCGGGTACGACCCAGCCGGCAAGGACGACAGCGAGTAAGATGCGGCGAGTACGATGGCGAGTAAGACGTGATGGGAAGATGTCGATAAGGAGGATGGTGGGCAGGACCATGCCGGTGACTACGACAGCAAGTATACTGCGATGACTATGTTGGTGATCTTCGGGACGTTAGCGCAGCTCTCAGAGTGTCAGAAACAGCGGGATGTTGTGCCATACGACGAGACGAGTGTGATGACAACAAAGATACTGAGAGTATGATGCAAATGAGGGGGATGGCGGGCACGGCGCAGCTGGCAAGAACGACAGTGAGTAAGATGCGGCGAGTACGATGGCGAGTAAGACGTGACGGGTAGATGTCGATAAGGTGGTGGCCATGCCGGCGCCCATGATAGCGAGTAAGATGCGGCGACTATGTTGGTGATCTTCGGGATGTAAGCGCAGCTTTCAGCGTGTCAGAAACAGTGGGATGTTGTGCCATACGATGAGACGATTATGATTACGAGTGAGATACTGCGAGTACGCAGTCGATGAGGACAATGGTGGTCAGTACCCTGGCAGCGAGTACGAGGGCAAGCAAGACGTGATGGGTATGATGCCGACGAGGAGCAGGATGGCAGGCACGACCCAGCCGGCAAGAATGACAGCAAGTAAGATGCGGCGAGTACGATGGCGAGTAAGACGTGACGGGTAGATGATCATAAGGAGGATGGCGGGCAGAACCATGCCGGCGACTACGACAGCGAGTAAACTGCGACGACTATGTTGGCGATCTTCGGGATGTAAGCGCAGCTCTCAGAGTGTCAGAAACAGTGGGATGTTGTGCCATACGACAAGACGAGTGTGATGACAAGTAAGATACTGCGAGTATAATACCGATGAGGGGGATGGCGGTCAGGACGCTAGCGTCAAGTACGATCGGGAGTAAGACGTGACTAGTACAATGGTGCGTACCACGCGAGGAGTACAATGGCGTGTAAGATGCGACGAGAATGCTGGCGACCTTTCTGATTTGTTTAGCGCAGCTCTCAGTCTATCAGAAACAGCTGGAAGGTGTGCAATACGATGTGACGAGTACAACAGCGGCTGGCATGATGGCGATGCGGAGAACGATGACATGTAGGATTGAGAGTGGCGAGGTTAGGTATTTTGCGGACGTTTAATTAGGCCCCTGCTAATGTTAAGTGAGTGTGCCGCCACTAGTAATTTGTGCACGAGGGATCACTCACAATACAAAAACTTCGCCAACACTCCTACAGTCGTAGATACTATGGAACCCGTTGTTTTTAGCCGCACAATTGGAGCTATCCGGCGGCTGTTACTGTCTCATCACCCCGCTTCGACCGGCTCCCGCCGTCCCCACCACACCCTGCATCGACATAGTGGTGCAAGCGCTTGAAACAGTGGACGGAACCATCGCGGAAGGGCGCCACGATCGATCGAGTGGAGTAAGTGGGCGGAGCTGTGACTGGCTCGGAGGGCAAGCCACCAACAAGCGGAACAAACCAGCGATCCGGCAACCGCCATAGCAAGAAAGGCACTGGGGCCGCCACGGCACCAGGCGTTGGATGCAGCTGCCATGGCGATCTATGTTCAAACGTAGCTGGCCGGAGCACCTCACATTGGCGACACGGCCATGCAGGCGTCCGTTTACCCACTTTTACGCACACATACACAGCTCCAGTCGCGTCATAGTTGATTCCATACTATATATGACTCTCACCTCCAGACTCCTCATCCTGTTCCGCATCACCAGTCTCCTCGTCCTCCCCCGCATCTTCACCCTCCGTACCCTCCCTAATCTCATCAGTACCATAACCGTCGAACGTTACATCACCAGTATCCTCTCCAATATTGGCGTCATCGGGAATAATACCATCCTCGGCGTCAATCAATTTTTCGTTGACTGCCAGTGGAATCTGCATCTGCTGATATGGAGGCACCACCGGTAAGGGCTCCGCGATCAGTGCCGACATCATGTCAGCATCGATTTCCTCGGGAGACATGTTGTCCAGCACTGGCAGAGTGCCAATCGTGGGTTTTGCGTTGATGACATGCTTACGCAGCTCCGCGGTGATCGTCGTGGTCACTTTTTCTCGGTATGCAGCTGGCAGCTCGTTCCACGTATTCATCAAC
>Ga0307508_10001866_pt1 | contig 23226 bp, 25 predicted proteins | sample 9_EM_MG_FD_203089 | JGI IMG/M metagenome (GOLD analysis project Ga0307508, IMG submission 203089) | Populus trichocarpa ectomycorrhiza microbial communities from riparian zone in the Pacific Northwest, United States - 9_EM | ecosystem: Host-associated > Plants > Roots > Unclassified | place... | reverse complement strand
TCCGGGGCCAGCTCACGGCCGCACATCGCGGTCGTACCGTTGCCCCGGACCATGTGCCAGATCTTGACCGGCGCGCCCGCCACCCGCCCGGAGCTGCCCTCCTCGTACTCCGCGCGCATTTCGTGCTGCATGGCGCCACACCTCCTGCTTACACCACCATGCTCCCGCCGCCACCGGCCCGGCGCCACCCTGGGCGCCTTCAGAAGACCGACCATTCGGTCACCGTCGTGAAATGGTCCAGCGCCGCCACCCCGGCCACCGAGTTGCCGCGGGCGTCCAGACCGGGGCTCCATACGCACAGCGTGCCCCGGCCGGGGATGACCGCGATGATCCCGCCGCCCACACCGCTCTTGCCGGGCAGCCCGACGCGGTACGCGAAGTCGCCCGCCGCGTCGTACGTCCCGCAGGTGAGCATGACCGCGTTGACCCGCTTCGCCTCGCTCCGCGACAGCAGCCGGGAACCGTCCGCGCGCAGCCCGTGGCGGGCCAGGAAGCCGCCCGCGAGGGCCAGGTCGCGGCAGCTCATCTCGATCGAGCACTGCCAGAAGTAGTGCTCCAGGACGGTCGGTACGGGATTGTCGAGGTTGCCGTAGCTCGCCATGAAGTGCGCGAGGGCGGCGTTGCGGTCGCCGTGGCCGGACTCGGATTCCGCGACGTCCGGGTCGAAGACCAGATCGGGGTTGCCGCTCTCGGCGCGCAGGAAGTCCAGCATGGTGGTGCTGGCGTCGCCGGTGAGGCTGTGCAGCCGGTCGGTGACGACCAGCGCCCCGGCGTTGATGAACGGATTGCGTGGAATGCCGCTCTCGTGCTCCAGCTGCACCAGGGAGTTGAAGGGGTTGCCCGAGGGCTCCCGGCCGACCCTCCGCCACAGCTTCTCGCCGTCCTGCGCGAGGACCAGCGCGAGGCCGAACGCCTTGGAGATGGACTGCACGGAGAAGGGCCGCCGCCAGTCGCCGACACCGGTGACGTTGCCGTCGACGTCCGCGAGGGCGATGCCGAAGCGGTCCGGGTCGACCGCCGCGAGCGCGGGGATGTACTGGGCCACCTGCCCCCGGCCGATATGTGGCGCCACATGGGCCGCGACCTCGTCGAGTACGTCCTGGTAGTGCATGGTGCGGTGGCTCTCCTGCGCGTCGTCGAGCGGATCAGACGCACCATAACGGTCGCTCTCGACCGCCCCTCAACCAGGACTCGATGACCCACCGTGTTTTTGGGTAAACATACGGTGATACAGGTGGGCCGCGACCGGCGCCCGCCGCACGATCAGAACGGAGGCGGTCATGGCCTCACCCATGTCCGCGGGGGACTTCCTGGCGGCACTGAAGAACGAGGGCCTGCGCGTGGTGCAGGTCGGCGACTGGCGGAACCACAACCGGAACCACAAGGGACCGTGGGGCGGCGTGCACGGTGTGATGGTCCACCACACCGTCACCTCCGGCACCGACCTCACCGTCGAGATCTGCCGCGACGGCGACGAGGAGCTGCCCGGCCCGCTGTGCCACGGTGTGATCGCCAAGGACGGCGGAGTGCACCTCGTCGGATACGGCCGCGCCAACCACGCGGGGCTCGGCGACGACGACGTCCTGCGTGCCGTGATCGCCGAAAAGACGCTCCCGTCCGACAACGAGGCCAACACGGACGGCAATCGCGCGTTCTACGGCTTCGAATGCGAGAACCTCGGCGACGGCAAGGACCCGTGGCCCGAGGCCCAACTGGACGCGATCGCCCGGGCAGCGGCGGCGGTCTGCCGCCGCCACGGCTGGACCGAGCGGTCGGTGATCGGCCATCTCGAATGGCAGCCCGGCAAGATCGACCCCCGGGGCTTCTCGATGGACTCGATGCGCGCCCGCGTCCATGAGCGGCTGAAGTAGAGCCGCCCCGGGGAGAGGCGGACTCCGGGCGGGCCCTGACCGCGGACAGCGGTCAGGGCCCGCCTTCCGCGGTCTCCTCGCGGTACACGGCCGCCTCCTCCAGGTCCAAGCGGCGCAGCAGCGTACGGAGCATCTCGTCGTCGATCCGGCGCGCGTCCCGGAGCTTCACGAACACCTCGCGCTCGCTGCTGATCACCTCGCGCGCGAGCCTGCGGTAGGTGTCGTCCGCCGACTCCCCCGTCACCTCGTTGACCGTGCCGAGCCGTTCCCACACCGCGTTGCGGCGCCGTTCCAGCACATTGCGCAGCCGGTCGGCCAGCGGCGGCGGCAGCGTGTTGCGCTCGTCGGCGAGGAGTTCGTCCAGCCGGTTCTCGGCGGCTCGCGACGCGGCAGCCTGCGCCTGTGCCTCGGCGAGCGTCTGGGCCTGGGGATCGGGTCCCGGCATGCCCAGCGCCCGGATCAGGGCGGGCAGGGTGAGCCCCTGGAGGACCAGCGTCCCGATGACGGTGGTGAAGGTGAGGAAGAGGATCAGGTTGCGGGCCGGGAAGCCGCCTCCGCCGTGCACGGTCTCCGGGATCGAGAAGGCGATGGCCAGTGACACCACTCCGCGCATCCCGGCCCAGCCGACGACGACCGGCCCCTGCCATCCGGGATCGGCCTCGCGCTCCCGGATGCGGCGGGAGAGCCTGCGCGGCAGGAAGGTGGCGGGGAAGACCCATACGAACCGCGCGGCCACCACGGTCACGAAGACCACGGCCGCGTACCACGCCGCCTCGCCCGCCCCGTACTCCCCCAGACCGCCCACGACGAGCCGCAGTTGCAGCCCGATCAGCGCGAACACGGCCGACTCCAGGATGAAGCCGATCATCCTCCAGACGGCCGCCTCCTGGAGCCGGGTCGCGAAGTCGACCTGCCAGGAGTGGTGCCCGAGGTAGAGCGCGACCACCACGACCGCCAGCACGCCCGACGCCTCGACCGCCTCGGCGACCGCGTAGGCGGTGAACGGGATCAGCAGCGAGAGGGCGTTCAGCAGCAGCGGATCGCGCAGCCGGGTCCGCAGCCAGTGCAGCGGCACCATCAGGACCAGGCCGACGCCGACCCCGCCGAGCGCCGCGAGCACGAACTCCCCCGCCGCATGGGTCCAGGTGGCACCCTCGCCGACCGCTGCGGCGAGCGCCACCCGGTAAGCGGTGATCGCGGTCGCGTCGTTGACCAGGGACTCGCCCTGGAGGATGGTCGTCAGCCGGGAGGGCAGGCCGACCCGCCGGGCGATGGCGGAGGCGGCCACCGCGTCGGGCGGGGCGATGACCGCGCCCAGCACCAGGGCGGCGGTCAGCGGCAGCCCGGGCACCAGCAGATAGGCGATCCAGCCGACCGCGAACGTGGCGAACAGGACATAGCCGAACGACAGCAGCGCCACCGGCCGCAGATTGGCGCGCAGGTCCAGATAGGAGCTGTCGAGCGCGGCGGTGTGCAGCAGCGGCGGCAGCACCAGGGGCAGCACGATGTCCGGCTCCAGGGTGTAGTCCGGCACCCCGGGGACGTACGAGGCGAGCAGTCCGGCCGCGACCAGCAGCAGCGGCGCGGGCACCGGGGTGCGCCGGGCCGCGCCCGCGATGGCCGCGCTGACCGCGACCAGCATCAACAGCGGAGTTACGTCCATCGCCCCGGCCCGTCCCGATTCCTCACGTCAGCCATCCCGCCCGCCGCGACGTCAGCCATCACGTCCGCGGTTTAGTCTGGCCATCATGAGGGACTGCACCCATGTTCCGGCCCTGCCGCGCCCCGAACCGGAGCCACAGGCCATGACCTGTCCGGAGTGCCTGGCGCTCGACTGCCATCCGGTGCAGCTCCGGAAGTGCCTGGAGTGCGGGTACGTGGCGTGCTGCGATTCATCGACGTATCGACACTCCACCGGGCATTTCGAGAAGACCGGCCACCCGGTGATGCGCAGCTTCGAACCGGGCGAGGACTGGCGCTGGTGCTATGTGGACATGGTGATCGTCTAGCCCTCGGCGGACACCCGCCGCGGGAATCGGCTGCCGCGTTGTCGGTGCGGCGAGCTAGCCTTCACCACATGATCCGATCAGCGAAGCCGTCCGACGTCCCGGCCATCCTCGCGATGATCCGCGAGCTGGCCGAGTACGAGCGGGCACCGCGGGAGGCCAAGGCCACCGAGGAGCAGTTGCACACCGCGCTCTTCGGTGCGCATCCGGCGGTGTTCGCGCTGATCGCGGAGGAGACCGGCACCGGAGCGGCCGAGCCGGTCGGCTTCGCCCTGTGGTTCCGTAACTTCTCCACCTGGACGGGCACCCACGGGGTGTATCTGGAGGATCTGTACGTCACACCGCGGGCCCGCGGTGGCGGCCACGGCAAGGCGCTGCTGGCCGAGCTGGCGCGGATCTGCGTGGAGCGGGGCTATGCCCGCTTCGAATGGTCGGTGCTGGACTGGAACGAACCCGCGATCGGCTTCTACGCGTCCATCGGCGCGCAGCCGATGGACGAATGGACCGTGCGAAGGCTGTCGGGAGAGCCGCTGCGGGCACTGGCCGCCCAGGCTCCGGGCATAGCTTCGACCAGCGGTTCGTTGAGTGAGGCGACATCTCTTTCGAATTGAGACCGCAGACCCCTAGCCACGCTGCGTACTCATATGCTTACTATGAGTGATATCGGGAATGTTCATCTCGGGGGGTCACCCGTGACGGGGGCCGTGCTTCGTCCGGGCGACACCGAGTGGCAGATCGCGATAGCGTCGCAGCCGAACCGCACATCGCGCCGGTCCGTTACCCCTCCACCATAAGGGCATATGGCCGACGCTCCAATCAGCTCAGCTCAAACAGCTTGTGTCACCTTGGAGGTGAGGGTGTCCCAGATCGCAGGCGAGCCCGGGACCCAGGACTTCGTGGAAGTCCGGCTGCCCGCTGCGGGGGCCTATCTGTCGGTGCTGCGGACGGCGACCGCCGGCCTGGCAGCCCGCTTGGACTTCACCCTCGACGAAATCGAGGATCTGCGTATCGCGGTCGATGAGGCCTGCGCGATCCTGCTGCAGCAAGCCGTCCCCGGCAGTGTGCTGAGCTGCGTCTTCCGACTGATCGACGACGCACTGCAGGTCACCGTGGCGGCTCCGACCACCGACGGCCGCGCCCCCGAGCGCGACACCTTCGCCTGGACAGTGCTCTCCGCACTGGCGGGCAAGGTGGATTCGACCGTCGCCGAGGACCGTACGGTCACCATCAGCCTGTACAAGGAGCGCGGCGCCGGCCCCGGACAGCCGTGACGGACAAAGGGGGCTCCGTGAGCACTGCATCATCGCGGGGAGTACGCACCCCGGCCATCCCGCACCCGCCGGCCCGACCGCACCCCGCGGACTCGGAGGCGGCAGGAGACCGACCAGAGCGGGCGGACCACATGGATCAGCACGAGCAGGAGAAGGTGCACCAGCAGCACGATCCGCACGACCGGAGCGGCGCGCGGGCGATGTTCATCGAGCTGCGGGGTCTCCCCGACGGCTCCACGGAGCGCGCCGAGCTGCGCAACAACCTCGTGCGCATGCACCTGCCCCTGGTCGAGCACCTGGCCCGGCGCTTCCGCAACCGCGGCGAGCCGCTGGACGACCTGACCCAGGTGGCCACCATCGGCCTGATCAAGTCCGTGGACCGGTTCGATCCGGACCGCGGTGTGGAGTTCTCGACCTACGCGACCCCCACGGTCGTCGGCGAGATCAAGCGGCACTTCCGCGACAAGGGCTGGGCGGTGCGGGTGCCGCGCAGGCTCCAGGAGCTGCGGCTGTCACTGACCACGGCCACCGCCGAGCTGTCCCAGCGGCACGGGCGCGCCCCGACCGTCCATGAGCTGGCCGAGCATCTGGCCATCTCCGAGGAGGAGGTGCTGGAGGGCCTGGAGTCCGCCAACGCGTACAGCACGCTGTCGCTGGACGTACCGGACACGGACGACGAGTCCCCGGCGGTGGCGGACACCCTCGGCGCGGAGGACGAGGCGCTGGAGGGCGTCGAGTACCGCGAATCCCTCAAGCCGCTGCTGGAGGATCTGCCGCCGCGCGAGAAGAAGATCCTGCTGCTGCGGTTCTTCGGGAACATGACGCAGTCGCAGATCGCCCAGGAGGTCGGCATCTCCCAGATGCACGTCTCACGGCTGCTGGCGCGCACCCTCGCCCAGCTGCGGGACCGGCTGTTGGTCGAGGAGTGACGAGCGGTGCCCGGGGCACGCCCCGGGCACTCCCTGAACGGGCCCTTCCGGAAGGGCCCCAGGGCCTGTCGTTTGGATCTAAGCGTCGCGCGGGCCGATGCCCAGTGCTTCGGTCGCGGTCGGGTTGATCAGCAGGGCCAGGACGGTGAGGGCCGCGGCGGCGGTCAGCACACCGATGGCGATCAGCCCGCCGCCGTTCTGCACCAGCGTCCAGGCCACCGGCAGCGCCATCAGCTGGGTGATCATCGCGGGGCCGCGGCTCCAGCGGCGCCGCAGCCACAGCCCGCGGGCCGCCAGCAGCGGCAGCAGGGCCAGGGCGAGCACGGTGATCCCGAGCGTCTCCGCCTGCTCCGGGCTCTCCGGGTTCCCGGCGAGGCCCATGATCAGGACGTAGACACCGAAGCCCACGAGCACCAGGCCCTCGACGGCGGCCAGCGCCGCGGCCGCGGTCAGCCGGGCCGGACGGGGCCCCTCGGGCGCCGCGTCGGCAGTCTCGTCGGCGGGGGCGGGGGCGGCAGCCTTGGTGGCCCCGGCCGCCGGAGTGGCGGTCCTGGCCGTCTTACCGGGGGCGGGCTTCTTCCTGCTCACCTCAGCAGCGTAGCCGCCGCTGGGCGCCGGTGGGTGGGGCCGGGGGTCGGGGGGCGTTCCGGCGGGTCGGTAGGCTGGCGCTCATGCGCGCACTCCTCGTGGTCAATCCGGCAGCAACCACCACCAGTGCCCGCACCCGTGACGTCCTGTTCCACGCGCTCGCCAGCGATCTGAAGCTCGACGTGGTGACCACGGAGTACCGGGGGCACGCACGCGACCTGGCCCGTCGCGCGGTCGACGGCGGCACTCATGAGCTGGTCGTGGCCCTCGGCGGCGACGGCACCGTCAACGAGGTCGTCAACGGACTGCTGCACGACGGCCCCGCTCCGGGTGAACTGCCCCGCCTCGCGGTGGTCCCCGGCGGCTCCACCAATGTGTTCGCCCGCGCCCTCGGTCTGCCCAACGACGCCGTCGAGGCGACCGGCGCCCTGCTGGACGCGCTGCGCGACGGCACCGAGCGCACCGTGGGCCTCGGGCTCGCGGGCGGCACCCCGGGCACCCCGGACGAGTCGGTGCCCGCCCGCTGGTTCACCTTCTGCGCGGGCTTCGGCTTCGACGCGAGCGTGATCGGCCGGGTCGAGCAGCAGCGCGAACGCGGCAAGCGTTCGACCCATGCCCTGTACATACGGCAGATGATGCGCCAGTTCTTCGGGGAGCCGAACCGGCGACAGGGCAGCATCACCCTCCGGCGGCCCGGCCAGGACCCGGTCAGGGAGCTGGGGCTGTCCATAGTCTGCAACACCTCCCCGTGGACCTTTCTGGGCAACCGCCCGATCTACGCCGCGCCGCGCGCGTCCTTCGACACCGCCCTTGACGTGCTGGGACTCGCCAAGCTCTCGGCCCCCGCGATGGCCCGCTACGCGACCCAGCTGGCGATGTCGACGCCCGACCGGGGACCCCACGGCAAGCATGTGGTAGGGCTGCACGATCTGACGGACTTCACCTTGCAATCCCAGGCGCCACTGCCGTTCCAGATGGACGGAGACCACCTAGGACTGCGTACGAGCGTGACGTTCACAGGCGTACGCCGTGCACTGCGTGTGATTGTGTGAGTCAGACCCCATAAAGTCCTTGTAGTCGAACGTTTAGGCTGGCATCCACCCCCCGGAAGTACGGCTGTGATACAGCCGACACCAAGGAATCCAAAAAAACTTTCCGGAAGGGGTTGTATCCGCCGCCGAGGTTTGCGAATCTCTTCTTGGCGATCGGGACGGCCTGACGGAAGGCCCCCTTGAGAGCCCGAACCCCCTCCTCAAAACCACGGGAACGCACCAGCGCCCAAACTGGCGGCGTCCCTGTCCTTGTCAGGGGATTCGTGAAAGCGTTCACATTCACAAGCAATGAGCCCGCAATACGAGGAGATGGAGCAGCCATGGACTGGCGTCACAACGCCGTTTGCCGCGAGGAAGACCCCGAGCTGTTCTTCCCCATCGGCAACACCGGTCCTGCGCTGCTGCAGATCGAGGAAGCCAAGGCCGTCTGCCGCCGCTGCCCCGTCATGGAGCAGTGTCTGCAGTGGGCGCTTGAGTCCGGTCAGGACTCCGGCGTCTGGGGTGGACTCAGCGAGGACGAGCGCCGCGCCATGAAGCGCCGTGCCGCTCGCAACCGGGCGCGCAACGCCAGCGCCTGACCCTGATACGCCCCGTGGCCCCCGAGCCGCAGCGCGCAGTAGCCCCGATGCGCACAGCAACGTGAGCTTTTGAGCCCCGGACCATCCCGGTCCGGGGCTCAGTGCGTTGCCGTCGCCCGCCCTGCCCCGCCTCGCCCCGCCCGCCCCCGGTGAAGGGGTGGTGAAGATGCTCAGGCCTTCTCGGCACTCACCGGTATGTCGAGGACCACACGTGTGCCGCGCTCCGGAGCGGGCACCATGTCGAAGGTGCCGCCCAGTTCCCCCTCCACCAGAGTGCGGACGATCTGGAGGCCGAGGTTTCCGGCGCGCTGGGGGTCGAACCCCTCCGGCAGCCCGCGCCCGTCGTCCTGGATGACCACCATCAGGCGGCTCTCCTCGCCGGTGCCGCCGCCGCGCACCGCCGAGACCTCGACCGTGCCCTGCTCCCCCGGCCCGAAGCCGTGCTCCAGCGCGTTCTGCAGCAACTCGGTGAGGACCATGGACAGCGGGGTGGCCACCTCGGCGTCGAGGATTCCGAACCGTCCGGTGCGGCGGCCGGTGACCTTGCCGGGCGATATCTCGGCCACCATCGCCAGCACCCGGTCGGCTATGTCGTCGAACTCGACCCGCTCATCCAGCGTCTGGGACAGGGTCTCGTGGACGATCGCGATCGAACCGACCCGGCGCACCGCCTCGTTGAGCGCCTCCCGCCCCTGGGCGGAGTCCATGCGGCGGGACTGCAGCCGCAGCAGCGCGGCCACCGTCTGCAGGTTGTTCTTCACCCGGTGGTGGATCTCCCGGATGGTGGCGTCCTTGGTGATCAGTTCCCGTTCGCGGCGGCGCAGTTCGGTGACGTCCCGCAGCAGGACGAGCGAGCCGATGTGCACGCCCTTGGGCTTGAGCGGGATGGCCCGCAGCTGGATGACGCCGTTCTCGCCGCTCTCGACCTCGAACTCGCGCGGCGCCCAGCCACTGGCGAGCTTGACCAGCGCCTCGTCCACCGGGCCGCGCGCCGGGGCCAGTTCGGCGGTGGTCTCGCCGAGGTGGTGGCCGACGAGGTCGGCGGCGAGCCCGAGCCGGTGGTAGGCGGAGAGGGCGTTGGGGCTGGCGTACTGGACCACGCCGTCGGCGTCGAGCCGGATCAGCCCGTCGCCGACGCGCGGCGAGGCGTCCATGTCGACCTGCTGGCCGGGGAAGGGAAACGCTCCGGCAGCGATCATCTGGGCCAGGTCGGACGCGCTCTGGAGATAGGTCAGCTCCAGCCGGCTGGGGGTCCGTACGGTCAGCAGATTGGTGTTGCGGGCGATCACTCCGAGGACTCGGCTCTCCCGGCGGACCGGGATGGACTCCACCCGGACCGGGACCTCCTCGCGCCACTCGGGATCGCCCTCGCGGACGATACGGCCCTCGTCGTGCGCGGCGTCGAGCATGGGACGGCGGCCACGGGGAACGAGATGGCCGACCATGTCGTCCTGATAGGAGGTGGGCCCGGTGTTGGGCCGCATCTGCGCGACCGAGACATAGCGGGTGCCATCACTGGTGGGGACCCACAGCACAAGATCGGCGAAGGAGAGGTCGGAGAGCAGCTGCCACTCCGATACCAGCAGGTGGAGCCACTCGAGGTCGGATTCGTCGAGGGCGGTGTGCTGGTGTACGAGATCGTTCATGGAGGGCACACTGCGAGCCTACCCGGATGAGGGATAAGCCGATTCGCACATAAGCGTGGACAGATGATACTGGTCTAGTCCAGAATGGCCAGCGATGCGATCTTCCGCTCTCCCCGCACAGGAGGGCGGATCGAGGCATACGGCGCGTTCTGCCCTGACCGCTCCGTACGCCTCTTGAGGTCGGCCGCTCGGCCGACGAAGCTCCGGGCTGCGGTGCCGGGTGGGTTGAGGGTCCCGCCCCGGCGCCGCGGCCCGCGGGTGTTTCCGCGGCCCCTGTTGTGTCAGCGGGTCTCGGTGACCTTCGCCAGCGCGCGCGGCGCGTCCGGGTCCTGCCCCCGGGCGATAGTGACCTCGTACGCCAGCATCTGCAGCGGCAGGATCTCCAGGATCGGCTGCACCTCCTCGGCGACCCCCTCGGTGGGCAGAGCGAATCCGGCGGACGCCCGGTCCACCTCGGCCTGGCCGCCGATCACCATGAGATCCGCGCCGCGGCCGCGCAGCCGCTCCAGGACGGGCCGCAGCGCCTGGCCGCCCTTGCCCTCGGTGACAATCGCGATCACCGGCGAGATGTTGTCGACCATGGCGAGCGGGCCGTGCAGCAGATCGGCGCCGGAGTAGGAGAGGGCCGGGATGTAGCTGGTCTCCATCAGCTTCAGGGCCGCTTCCTTGGCGGTGGGGTAGCCGTAGCCCCGGGAGGTGAGGACCATCCGCTCGGCGAACCGGTAGCGGCTCGCGAGCTGCTTCACCTCGGCCCGGCGGTCCAGGATCTGCTGGGCGAGGTCGGGCAGCACCTTGGCGGCCGCGCCGTCGCCGCCGCGCAGTCCCTCGACGAAGAGGTAGAGGGCGAGGAGTTCGGCCGTGTAGGTCTTGGTGGCGGGCAGCGCCTTCTCGGGCCCGGCCAGCACGTCGATGTGGAATTCGGAGACGGCGGCCAGCGGCGAGTCCGCGTTGTTGGTGACCGCCAGGGTGATCGCCCCGGCGGCCCGGGCGGCCTCGGTGGAGGCGACCAGGTCCGGGGAGCCGCCGGACTGGCTGACGGTGATCACCAGGACGTCGGTGAGGTCCTGCCGCGCGCCGTACGCGGTGGTGGTGGACATCGAGGTCAGGCCGCACGCCTTGCCGAGCAGCACTTCGAGCAGGTACTTGGCGTACAGCGCCGCGTTGTCCGAGGTGCCACGGGCGGTGAGCAGGACGAAGCGCGGTACGCGCGCGGCGATCCGTTCGGCGGTCTCGCGGATCTTCGGAGCGCCCTGGTCGAGAATGCGGCGCAGCACCGCGGGCTGCTCGTTCATCTCGCCGGACATGATCCGGCCCGGCTGATCGCTGCGCGGGGCCGTCGTCGTGGCGGACATACTGGGTGCCTCCAGTGGGCTGTGCCGGTTGTGCGTGAGGTGTCAGTGCCCGGCCTCGTTGCCGGTGATGGCGCCTGTGATGGTGTCGGTGACAGCGCCGGTGATGGCGTGGTCGATGACACCGGTGACGGCGCCGGTGATGACTTCCGCGGCCGCCCGCCCGCAGACCCGGGCGGCGCCGTGCGTCGCGATGTGCGGGGCCCCGCGGGGCGGTGCCTGGGGCACCCCCATTTCCACGACGGCCGTGTCCGGCCGGGCGGTGAGCAGGGCGTCCAGGACACCGGCCATCCAGCCGTGGCGGTGGACGTCGCGTACCACAGCGACGATCCTACGGTCCGCCGCGGCGTCCAGCATCTGTGCGACCACGGCGGGCCCGCCCCCGGCCGCGGTGTCCTCGGGGCCGTAGGCGGCGGTCGTGGTGCCGGGGAGCAGCCTGGTCAGTTCGGCTGCGACGCCCCAGGGAGTCCGATCGCCGACGGCGATGCTGGCCACCGGAGTGAGGGCGGCGACGAAGACGGGTCCGGCCGGGGGCCGGTACGCGGCGCCGCCCTCCACCGGGGTGATCCGCAGGGCGCGGCGGGCGGCGGTGAGCCCGACCTCCGGGGCGGGCGCGACGCGCCGCGCGGCGTCCGGCCCTCCGGCGGCCTTCGCCCACTCCCCCAGGGCCCGGACCCGCGCCGCGGCCTCGGCCAGCCGCGCCTCGGGGAGCCGCCCGTCCGTCACGGCCGCGACCAGCGCGTCCCGCAGCCGCAGCACGGTGTCCTCGTCGGCGAGGCCGCCGCCGACGCAGATCGCGTCGGCCCCGGCGGCGATCGCCAGGACGCTGCCCCGCTCGATGCCGTACGCGTCGGCGACGGCCCGCATCTCGATGCCGTCGGTGACGATCAGGCCGTCGAAGCCGAGCCCGCCGTCGGCGACGGGGGCGCGCAGCAGTCCGTGCAGGGCGGCGGGGCTGAGGGTGGCGGGCAGGTCCGGGTCGAGCGCGGGCAGCAGGATGTGCGCGCTCATCACGGCCTTGGTACCGGCGGCGACGGCCGCCCGGAAGGGCACCAGTTCGCGGGCGGCCAGGGTGTCGGGCCCGGCGTCGATGCGCGGCAGGGCGTGGTGGGAGTCGACGGCGGTGTCGCCGTGGCCGGGGAAGTGCTTGGCGCTGGCGGCGACCCCGGCGCCCTGAAGCCCCTCGATCCAGGCGGCGGTGTGCCGGGCGACGAGCTGGGGCGAGGCGCCGAAGGAGCGGACCCCGATGACCGGATTGTCCGGGTTGGAGTTGACGTCGGCGGACGGCGCCCAGTTGAGGTTGACGCCGCAGGCGGCGAGGCGGCGGCCGAGTTCGCGGGCGACCGCGTGGGTCAGCCCGGTGTCGTCGACCGCGCCGAGGGCCAGGTTGCCGGGGAACGAGGAGCCGCCGCGTACCTCCAGACGGGTGACGTCGCCGCCCTCCTCGTCGATCGCCACCAGCACGTCGTCGCGCTCCGCGCGCAGCTGGGCGGTGAGCGCGGCGACCTGTTCGGGCGAGGCGATGTTGCGGCCGAACAGCGCGACGGAGCCGAGGCCCTCGCCGAGCCGCCGCAGCAGCCAGTCGGGGGCGGAGGTGCCGGTGAAGCCGGGCTGGAGGACGGTGAGGGCGTTCCGGGTGAGGGTGGCCGAGCCGTGCGCGAGGGTCGTCATGGACGTGGATCTTCCCTTCACCGCGCCGGAAGGGAGCCCACCGACACCGGCATTGCCGCGACTGCCGTCGCCGCCACGAGGTCGGACTTCACGGCGCCCTACTCCCCACATCGCCGATTGAGAGGTTTAATGGTTTAGACCACTTTACTCGCAGCGTGTCTCTCGACCTATAGGGGTGTCAAGGGTGGACAACGCGGCTTCGGGCTCCGTTACCGGACCGACATCTCTCGACATCCGGGCGGGGAAGCCACCCCGGCCCCAGGGCGTGCCACGATGTGAGCCGCCGACATCATCAGAAGCCGGTGACGGCAGCACACCAGACGTCGGAAAGGGCGCGATGGAGACCGAGGGGGCAATGGCGGCGATGGCCACGACGGCCACCGCCGAGAGCGGCAACAGCTCCGGCGGGACGCGCACCGCGCGCGTCCCGAAGTACTACCGCCTCAAGCGCCACTTGCTGGAGATGACCGAAACCCTGCCGCCCGGCACCCCGGTTCCCCCGGAGCGCACCCTGGCCGCCGAGTTCGACACCTCCCGCACCACCGTGCGGCAGGCGCTCCAGGAACTGGTCGTCGAGGGAAGGCTGGAGCGAATCCAGGGCAAGGGCACCTTCGTCGCCAAGCCCAAGGTCTCCCAGGCCCTCCAGCTCACCTCGTACACCGAGGACATGCGCGCCCAGGGCCTCGAACCCACCTCCCAGCTGCTGGACATCGGCTACGTCACCGCCGACGACCGGCTCTCCGGACTGCTGGACATCGCGAGCGGCGGCCGGGTGCTGCGCATCGAGCGGCTGCGCCTGGCCAGCGGCGAGCCGATGGCGATCGAGACCACCCATCTGTCGGCCAAGCGCTTCCCCGCGCTGCGCCGCAGCCTGGTCAAGTACACCTCGCTCTACACCGCCCTGGCCGAGGTGTACGACGTGCACCTGGCCGAGGCCGAGGAGACCATCGAGACCTCCCTGGCCACCCCGCGCGAGGCCGGGCTGCTGGGCACGGACGTCGGCCTGCCGATGCTGATGCTCTCGCGCCACTCGCTGGACGCGGCGGGCGAACCGGTGGAGTGGGTGCGCTCGGTCTACCGCGGCGACCGCTACAAGTTCGTGGCCCGGCTCCAGCGCCCGAACGGCTGACTCCGGCGCCCGAACGGCCGCCCCCGGGGGCCCGAACGGCTGACTCCGCCGCCCGGCTTGGGCTTCTTTCTCATACCGATATGCGGACGGGTAGTGACGGCCGCCGGTCCCCGGGCTTAGATTCCTGCGCGTTGCACAAATGATCAGCGCTGATCCGCTGCGCCGCAGGTGATGAGCCGAGGGGACGGGAGCCCGCCGCCATGTCAGACACGTCCGCGGACAGGAGACCGGTCGTCACGCCCACGCGTGTCGTGGTCGCGCTCTGTCTCATCGCGCCCTTCGTGGCGATGCTGTGGGTCGGCTCGTACGCGAAGATCGAGCCCACCTTCATCGGCATCCCGTTCTTCTACTGGTACCAGATGCTCTGGGTGCCCATCTCGGCCGCGCTGACGACGACCGCGTACATCCTGGTCCGCCGTGAGCAGCGGGTGCGCAAGGGAGGCGGTTCCGCATGAAGGACGGCGTGAACGGCGTCGCACTCGCCGTCTTCATCTTCTTCTTCCTGGCCGTCACGGTGATGGGCTTCCTCGCCGCCCGCTGGCGGCGGGCCGAGAACGCCGACAACCTCGACGAATGGGGCCTCGGCGGCCGCAGCTTCGGCACCTGGGTCACCTGGTTCCTGCTGGGCGGCGACCTCTACACCGCGTACACCTTCGTCGCCGTCCCCGCCGCCATCTACGCGACGGGCGCGGCGGGCTTCTTCGCGGTGCCGTACACCATCCTCGTGTACCCACTGATCTTCACCTTCCTGCCCCGACTGTGGTCGGTGTCGCACAAGCACGGATACGTCACCACCTCGGACTTCGTCCGCGGCCGCTTCGGCTCCAAGGGGCTGTCGCTGGCCGTCGCGATCACCGGCATCCTCGCCACCATGCCGTACATCGCCCTCCAGCTCGTCGGCATCCAGGCGGTGCTGGACGTGATGGGCGTGGGCGGCGGCGAGGACACCAACTGGTTCGTCAAGGACCTGCCGCTGCTGATCGCCTTCGGTGTGCTCGCCGCGTACACCTACTCCTCGGGGCTGCGCGCCCCCGCCCTCATCGCCTTCGTCAAGGACGGCCTGATCTACATCGTCATCGCGGTGGCGATCATCTACATCCCGATGAAGCTGGGCGGCTTCGACGACATCTTCGCCAAGGCAGGCCACGCCCTGTCGCAGCCGAACGCGGACGGGGTGCCCAAGGGCGCGCTGGCCAGCGGCGACAAACAGCAATGGGGCTACGCCACGCTCGCCCTGGGCTCGGCGCTGGCGCTGTTCATGTATCCGCACTCGATCACCGCCACGCTCTCCAGTCGCAGCCGTGAGGTGATCCGCCGCAACGCCACCATCCTGCCGCTGTACTCGCTGATGCTGGGCCTGCTGGCGCTGCTGGGCTTCATGGCGATAGCGGCGGGCGTGAAGGTGGACAACGGCCAGCTGGCCATCCCCCAGCTCTTCGAGAACATGTTCCCCGACTGGTTCGCGGGTGTGGCCTTCGCCGCCATCGGCATCGGCGCCCTCGTCCCGGCGGCCATCATGTCCATCGCCGCGGCGAACCTGTTCACCCGCAACATCTACAAGGACTTCCTGCGGCCGGACGCCACCCCGGCGCAGGAGACCAAGGTCTCCAAGCTGGTCTCGCTGCTGGTGAAGGTCGGCGCGCTGGCCTTCGTCCTGACCATGGACAAGACCGTCGCCATCAACTTCCAGCTGCTGGGCGGCATCTGGATTCTGCAGACCTTCCCGGCGCTGGTGGGCGGCCTGTTCACCCGCTGGTTCCACCGGTGGGCGCTGCTCGGCGGCTGGGCGGTCGGCATGGTCTACGGCACGGTCGCGGCGTACGGCGTGGCCAGCCCGACCCAGAAGCACTTCGGCGGCAGCTCGGACGAGATCCCGGGCATCGGCGAGATCGGCTACATCGGTTTCACCGCCTTCGTCCTGAACGTCGCGGTCACCGTGGTGCTGACGTTCGTCCTGCGGGCGCTGAAGGCCCCGGACGGGGTGGACGAGACCTCCGCCGCCGACTACACGGCGGACGCGGGCGACCCGGGCGTCGAGGCCGACCTCCCCCCGGCCACGGCGGGCGCCCCCGGCGGCCACTGACGCCTTACACCACACGAAAGGGCCCGCCGGACGGCGGGCCCTTTCGTGTGAGTACGCGTACTCACACGGTGATGGGCGGCCGCGCGGATACGGGCGACCACCCGCCGCACCTACCGTCGCGTACATGGTCAAGATCGAAGGGCCGCCGCAGTCCGAGGCGGGACGCGGTACGGGGTGTATGAGCTGCCTGATCGTGCTGGTGGCCGCGCTCGCCGTGCTGGCGTACGGCGCTACGGATTCCACCTATCCGAACGTCAAGCCCACCACTCTGGCGCACCGCGTCTTCGGCTACGCGTCGGACACTTACGCCGCGCTGGGCATCGACCGCACCGTCGAGCCCGGCCCCTCCACCCCCTTCAGCGGTAACGACTTCGGGTCCGGTGAGTGCTACCCGGACGGCTGGTTCAGCTTCGCCGACCCGGCAGTGGAGGGCGCGTACCGGCTGAACCACGAGTGGACCATGGGCAAGGTGCGCAAGACGGTGGCGGTCGCACCGCGTCAAACGACAGGCCATCCTCTACCGGGGCGAGCCCACGCCGTATACGGCGATCGTCCACGAGGCCGCCCTGCGCATGCGCTTCGGCGGACCGGAAACCGCAGGAGGGCAGTTGCGGCACCTCCCGGACATGAGCGAGCGCGCCCATATCAAGGTGCTGGTGATTCCCTTCGAAGCCGGGTCCTTCCCCAGCTCGGGACAGTCGATTCTTTACGCCACGGGGCCCGTCCCACAACTGGACACCGTGCAGCTCGATACGGAGCATGGCTCCGAACTGCTCGATGCACCCGCCCAGCTTGAGAGGTACCGCGTCGTGCTGGATCGCATGGAGGCCGTCGCTCTTACCGAGCGCACATCACGTGACCTCATCCAGAGCATCGTCCGTACCGTGAAAGGGGATTGAGTTGTCCGTCCGCGATTGGCAGAAGTCCTCGTACAGCGCCCAGGGAAACGCCTGCCTGTACGTCTCCGCCCCCGACGCCGCCACCATCCGACTCCGGGAGAGCGACGAGCCCGGCACCATCCTCACCACCACCCCCACTGCCCTGCGCGCCCTCATACGCAGCGCCAAGGCGGGCCGCCTCGACCACCTCAGTGAGCCGTAGAGCCCGAGTCGATCCACGCGTGCCACGGGCCGGCGAGGACGATGTCGGTCAGCTTCTGGTAGCCGCTACTGCCAGGGTGGGCGCCGTCGCCGGACAGCGCCTCCATGTTCCAGGACGGGTCGTCGGCGAGATCCCGGGTGATGGCTGTGAACGGGACCTGGTGCTCACGGCAGAGAGTGGCCATCTCGTCGGCGAGTGCCGAGGTGTGGCGCAGATGACCTTCGCCTGCGTCGATGACCGGCGGGGGACCCACTACCAGCGTGGCCATCCCCCGGCGGCCGCTCTCGTCGAGGATCGAGGCCAGGTTGGCCAGGCAGCGGGCCGGATCGACACGGAGCTTGCCGTCTTCCTCGATCATGTCGTTGCTGCCGAAGGAGACGACGAGCCGATTGTCGGCGTCGGGCATGGTCCGGGCCCCGACCTCCTGCCAGCACCGGCGCAGGATGTCCTCTGAGGTGTCGCGCCTGATGCCAAGGTTGAAACCGGTCACGTCGGCGCCGGTGGCCTGGAGTACCCGGCCGACCCAGCCCCGATATTCCGGGTCACCGATCCCCTGGACGAAGGAATCACCGATGAAGCACACACGAATGCTCATTCGGCTAACCGTACGGGCGGCCCGATACCAACGAGCGCCAGGGCAGGCACGCTCCGACCGGTGAGGAGACCGGCCGAGGCGGTCAAGCAGTCTGGGAGCTGCGGGAGTCGGCGGCCCGTCTCGCGTGCGGGCCCCCCGTTCGTATCGGTCAGTGCATCAGCTTCAGGCCCACCACACCGGCGACGATCAGGCCCAGGCAGACGATGCGGCCCGCGCTCGCCGGGTCGCCGAGCGCGATCATGCCGTAGGCGGCGGTACCCACCGCTCCGATCGCGACCCACACCGCGTAGCCGGTGCCGATCGGGATGGAGCGCATCGCGTACGACAGCCCCGCCATGCTCAGCGCGGCGGCGACGACGAACAGCAGGGTGGGACGGAGTCGGCTGAAGCCGTGCGACGCCGAGAGCGCCGCCGCCCAGACCGTCTCCAGCAGACCGGACAGCATCAGGACAATCCACGCCATGACAGGAACCTCACGTAGTAACAGGCACGCTTACTACGCCGTCTTGTCGTGACCGGGTACGACGCACTCGTCCGGGGCGCCGAGGGCACCGGGGTCCAACGTAACACCGGGGCACCGACGCCCTGTGGGGTACACGTACAGGAAGCCGCCGGGGACGGGTGACATCCTGAGGCCCGCACATCAAGCGGCGATCTCAAAGGCGTCGCTGAGTTTCGGTGCGAGTTCGAACCAGAGGAGCTTGCCGCTTCTGCCGAAGAACTCGTCGCCGAGGGCGTAGCCGCCCCAGTTGTCTGCGCAGATCCGGACGATGAGGAGCCCGCGCCCATAGCTCGCCCCGGTGTTCGCGGCGGCCTCTGCGAGGGCGGACGAGCGGTCAAAGAGGGCCGGGGGCTTATCGAAGGGCGACGGGATATCCGGGTTGGTGTCCCAGACGCTGATGCGAAGTCGGCCCTCTTCCACGGTGCGGATGCGCATTTCGGCCGGGCCGGTGGTGTGACGATAGGCGTTGGCGACCATTTCGCTCGTGACGAGAGTGGCAGGGTCGGTGAACTCACCCAGGTCGTGCCGGGCGAGAACGGCCCGCAGGGTGGTCCTGGCGATACCGGCGGCGCGGGGGTCGTGGGGCAGGCGGAGGGAGTACGTCCAGGGCACGGAACTCTCCTGTCTGGAGGCGGCGTTGACTGTGTCCGGGCTCACACCGTAGCCCCTAACTCTTAAGGTATTTACCGACGTAGGGAAAAGGACTGCACATACCACTCGTGTGAGTGACACGCCTGTTGCGCATGAGCAGCGAGAATCGGCAGATGCCCATGAGAAGCGTTCCGACCGCACGTCAACTCCGCCTCGGCGCCGAACTTCGCAGGCTGCGCGAACGCGCTGGGATGACGTCGACCGAGGCCGGGCGCTTACTCGGCGCCAACCAGACGACGATCAGCAACATCGAGGCGAGCCGATTGGGGGTGAGCGCGAATCGGCTGCGAGCGCTCGCACGCAACTACTCATGCGCGGACGAGGCGCTGATCGCGGCACTTATCGACATGGCGGTGCGGCGGAAGCGCGGCTGGTGGGAGGAGTACCGAGAGACCCTCCCCACCGGACTGCTCGACTTGGCCGAGCTCGAACACCACGCCGTGACACTACGCACGGCTTACATCGCGCACATCCCTGGCCTGCTGCAAACTCCCGAGCATGCCCGGGAGATCTTCCGCCAAGCAGTGCCACCGTTGCCTCCTCCAGACGTGGAACACCGCGTCTCGCACCGCGTCAAACGCCAAGCGATCCTCTATCGGGACAAGCCCACGCCGTATACGGCGATCGTCCATGAGGCCGCCCTACGGATGCGCTTCGGCGGGCCCGAAACCGCACGAGGACAGTTGCAGCACATCCTCGACATGAGCGAGCGCGATCACATCAGAGTGCTACTGATCCCTTTCGATGCCGGGTCGTTCCCGGGATCGGGACAGTCGGTTTGCTACGCCGCCGGGCCTGTCCCACAACTGGACACGGTGCAACTCGATGCGGAGTATGGCTCCGAACTTCTCGATGCCGCAGCCCAGTTGGAGAAATATCGCGTCGTACTGGATCGCATGGAGGCGGTCGCCTTGCCAGAGAACCAATCCCGTGACCTCATCAGGAACATCATCGGCACCCTGGAAGGTGAATGAGTTGTCCGCTCACGACTGGCGAAAGTCTTCTTACAGTTCCGAAGGCAACGCCTGCCTCTACGTCTCCTCAACCGACGACGCCACCATCCGGCTCCGGGAGAGCGACGAACCCGACACCATCCTCACCACCACCCCCACCGCCCTGCGCGCCCTCATACGCAGCGCCAAGGCGGGCCAGCTCGACCGGCTCGGCGAGGCATAGGGCAGGCGGCTGGTTGAGGCTGCGGTGGTTGGGCACTCCGTAGGGGCGCGTTGGCCGGTACGACCTTGCCCGATCCGGGAGGGCGATCATGAGCGAGCCCAGGCCCCACATGCTCGGCATCTACCTCAACGACCACCTGGCGGGAGCGACGGGCGGGGCGGAGCTTGCCCGTCGCACCGCCCGCGAGTATCGGCGGTCGCCCTTCGGGCCCGACCTGGAGGATATCGCCGTACAGATCATGGAGGACCGGGAGGCGCTCCGGGCCATGATGACCGAGCTCGGGGTGCCCGTGCGCCGCTACAAGATCGCCGGCGGCTGGCTGAGCGGGAAGGCGGGGCGGCTGAAGCCCAACGGCCGGGTGGTGCGCCGTTCGGGGCTCAGCACGCTGGTCGAGCTGGAGGCGCTGCGGATCGGGGTTGAAGGCAAGGCGATGCTGTGGCACACGCTGCTGGACGCGGCCGACCACGACACACGGCTGGAACCTGATCGGCTCACCGAACTGCTGGGCCGGGCGCGGCGGCAGCGCACGGTGCTGGAGTCGCTGCACGACACCGTGGCCGCCGCACTGTTCGCCCCAGGCCGACAGGAAGAGCGGGAGTCGGCGGTCAACCCGTGACGGCTCCGCCGGACGGCGCCACCGAGATCCCGGCCTAGGAACGCCGCCGCCCCGCCAGGGCAACCGCGGTACCGATCCCCGCGATCACCAGCCCGATCCCACCGAAGACCAGCGGCATCAGCCACAGCGAGGCGAACCCGTCGATCCGCGCGTCCTGAGGGGAATCGGCGCGGTACAGCACCTCGACCCGCTCACCCTCCTCGTACGACGGTGGATTGGCGCCTGTCGAGCTGCGGAACGTCCTCGGCCTGCCGTCCGCCGACGCGAACTCGACCACCGGGTACGCCATGGGCTTGTCGTTGCCCTTCTTCTTGTAAGACGCGCCGCTCGTCTCGTTCCGCCACTCCAGCGACACCACCGTGCCCCGGGCGCGCTCCGCGTCCGCCTGGAACAATGCCGACTCCCCCGCCAGGAACAACCCGATGGCCAAGAACACCGCTCCGAACGCGATGACCACGAACTCAACCCATCGGCGGGCGCCCCGCCCACGCACCTGAACCTTCATGACGTCCCCCTGTCTCGACCGGAGTGAGGGACGTTATCCCAGGTCCCCGGCCGCCGCGCTCCCGCCCCCTGCTGAAGCCGCACCCAACTTGTTCGAGCCAATCCGGAGCAGAATGGCGTATTCCGCCCGCATTCGGGCAACTGTTGTGCGCCTGCGCTCGTCCGAATGGGTGAAAGTGTGCCGCCCGATACCGAAGGCGGCACGGGGGACACACAACGGGGGTTCGGCCATGTCCGACACGCTTATCCACAACGAATCAGAGGAGACCGCGCCGGCCGAGCCGCCGGCGGCGGGGCTCGTGCCCTTCATGGACGCCCTGCGCATACCGCCGCGGCTGCGGCCGGGGAAGGCAGAGGCGCTTGAGGGGATCAACGTCGATCTGCGCGCCACCTGGGTGCGGCTGCACTCACAGCTGCCGCCGACCCGGGTGTGGACCTACGAGGGGCACTTCCCCGGGCCCACCATCGAGGTGCGCCGCAAGCAGCGGCTGCGCGTGGCCTGGACGAACCGGCTGTCCGGTGCGTACCCGGTGACCGCGTACGAGGTGCCTCTCACCACCCCGCCCGCGAGCAACGCGCCGGGGCACGACGAGGCGGGCGCCGAGGAGGTCAAGGGCGTGGCGGAGCTGACGCCCTGGTCGGTGACGCATCTGCACGGCGCCCCGACCGGCGCGGGCAACGACGGGTGGGCGCAGAACGGGATCTCGCCCGGCGACTCCCAGCTCTCCGAGTACCCGAACGACTGCCGCGCGACGGCGCTCTGGTATCACGACCACGCCATGCACATCACCCGGTGGAACGTGTTCACCGGCCTGACGGGCATGTACCTCGTCCGGGACGAGGAGGAGGACGCGCTGCGGCTGCCGCGCGACGAGTACGAGGTGCCGCTGGTCCTGATGGACCGCAACCTCGACACGGACCCCGACGGACGGCTGACCGGGCGGCTGCTGCACAAGGTGCAGACGGTCGCCAAGGACCCCGAGGGGCGCAATGTCACCACGGAGTTCACCGGGCCGTACACGCTGGTCAACGGGGTGATCTGGCCGTACTTGGACGTCGATGCGCGCTGGTACCGGTTCCGGGTGGTCAACGCGTCCAACGCTCGCTTCTACCGGCTGGCGCTGATCGACGAGGAGACCGGTGAGCAGGTGACCGGGGCGGTCAAGCAGATCGGGACCGACGGCGGGCTGCTGGACCGCCCGGTGGACCTCGACGCCCCGGTGTCCATCGCCCCGGCCGAACGGCTCGACCTGCTGGTCGACTTCTCCCGGCTGCGCGGGCGCGGTCTGCGTCTGGTCAACACCCCGGCCGGGAAGCGTCCGGGCGAGGCCGACGAGGCGAGGGGGGTGCCGTATCCGCAGGTGATGAGGTTCCGGGTGGGCCGCGAGCCGGTCCGCGACCGCTTCGTGCTGCCCAAGGTGCTCTCCTCCTTCCAGCGGCTCACCCACGACAACGCCCCGGCGCACGGGCACCGGATCATCGCCCTCACCCCGCCCGGCACGGCCGGCGGCAACGGCCACCCGGAGATCTGGGAGCTGCGGGAGGTGGCGGCGGGCGAGGTGCCGGTCCCGGGGGACGGGGTGATCCAGGTCAGGAACGACAAGGGCGAGACGCATACGTACCGGCGGATCGCCCGCTCCTTCGACGACACCATGGGCTTCAGCCTGGAGCTGGACTCCTGGGAGCAGTGGAGCTTCCTCAACCTGGGCGGTCCGCCCCATCCGATGCACATCCACCTGATCAGCTTCCAGGCGATGAGCCGTCAGTCGTACGCGGCGACGGGCTTCGACCCGGCGCTGGGCGGTACGCGCGAGGGCGCGCCGGTCACGTACTCCGGTGAGCTGGAGGTGCTGCCGAGCGAGCGGGGCTGGAAGGACACCATCCAGGTCGCGAGCGGCCAGATGGTCA
>Ga0307508_10001865_pt1 | contig 23245 bp, 18 predicted proteins | sample 9_EM_MG_FD_203089 | JGI IMG/M metagenome (GOLD analysis project Ga0307508, IMG submission 203089) | Populus trichocarpa ectomycorrhiza microbial communities from riparian zone in the Pacific Northwest, United States - 9_EM | ecosystem: Host-associated > Plants > Roots > Unclassified | place... | reverse complement strand
AGAAGACCAATCAACTGGACATTGAATATAATTCAGGTCTACTGGAAAATGTTGATCAAGAAACGGTGGGCTTCTGGGGTGTTGTGGGCATGAGCGCTCAGGGAGTGGAACTTGTAGATTGGAGGGGCATGGTATCTGAACAGTACAAGAAGTTCATTGATCTGTTTGATCCGGAAGGAACTACAGCCGAACTACCTCCGCATAGGTCATTTGATCATGCCATTGACCTTAAGGAAGGAGCACAACCCCCATGGGGTCCTATCTACGCATTATCAGAAGTAGAACTGGAAGCCCTAAAAGAATGGCCAAAGCTGTAGGACCCACAATGAGGCTAATGACCGTCCACTTTCTTTTCGAACGGAAAACGATATGTATTTCAGTCGTAATCTTTCCTTTCTGCAAGCTGTGTTCACAACCCTCACAACTACGTCTTCAACTCCTACGATCGATGCAACTTCCACTTTCAAAGAACCATCCGACTCAACTCTAGACATCAACATGTCCCAATCTAGCCAGTCGAGTATCACTGAGTTGCTGAAAGTTGCCCAGTTTACCAAAAGAACGAAATCTGATACACCCTTCCGCTTTACCGAAAGTCAGATGCCTGTTCGGAAGGTGACAAAGAAATCCCACGAAAATCTACCGGTAAGCACACGGCAAGATGTGCAACTGTTAGAGTCCCAATGGCAGCCTTCAAGGAGCTCTGGACAACACTGCCGTGGGGAAAGACACAGCAGAGGGGTTCAGTGCGTTGACACCAGAATTCCAATCGAAGTCGAAGCAGCTTCCACAGGCGTGACCTACGCATTCCCGGCAGGTTCCCGCGAGAACTTCAGAGACTGTCCAGATGAACATGTGGACTACGCAATGGGCAACTCAGCCGCCGCATTTATAATCAATGTTGTCGAAGCTGTCACCGCTGCCCCTCAAGTCGCAGCCATCTAAGCTGTCTTTACAGCTGTCACAGTCGTCCTCGCAATTGCCATCATTGTCGGAGCAGTTGTCGATAACCCCATCCCTTCTTCCCAGGGACTCGGGATTTTCCGTGAAGCACATTCCAACTGATGATGAGAGGGTGATTTGTCAACTTGCTCAGAATCAGGTTTTTAATTTTTTTTAATTGATTTTTTTGGGAGCCCCTGCTCCTGTAGTGATCATGCTGATCATAGCAGGTCGAATTCTATATGTTGAGGTACGGTGCCTGGCCACCTCTAGACCCTAAAAGCTGGAAGATGTTAGCGAAGAAGCTCTGGATGGCTGCTTTAGAAGACCCAATTGCAGCAAGACTGGTGGCGCCACCGATCCCAGGCTCGGTGTCAACATTTGTGGTATGTAGGTATATATCCAACTCTCAGAGTTGTGCTGACCATTAGCGCAGATGAAGAACACCATTGGCAACAAGCATAGCCATGTACTCGCCAAGGCTAAGAGCATCATGCTGAAATCGTACGGCTTGGATCCTGCAAGGATGGATGCCCAGGAGATCAAATCAGTCATTACATGGCTGCTTCATGATTTTCAGTTCATGCATCAAGATTGGGTTGTACATACTGTGGCTACAACCCCAACAGTCACTAATATGAGTCTAGAAGCGGGATCTGCTATTCTCGAATGCCACGATCGTTGACGTTCTATACCAATCGCTGTTTCTACACCTGTGCAGGAGGCCATCCAAGATAAACGATGTGGACCTCCTGCTTGGGAATCTTGGGAAAGCCGGCGTGCTGCTTGCAGTTACTGCGATGTTGTTTGCATTGCAATCATGGTTGCTAGAGCATGACCAAGGGGTTAAGGTCAACTTCACCTGGGATGCTACCAGAGGTATGTTAGAACTGACAAGCATTGCCTGCCACCCTCAGAATTGCGTATACCATCTCTAGAACTGAGCTAATCACTGGCAGCAGATTATGAAAAATTGTCAGTGCTGTGGGAGGCACTGTATGGAACAGACACCATCCTCTTGAAAATTTGGAAGGCTATTGCGGCGAAGATTTCCACAGTCAAGGGGAAACTGCCAGTATCCAGTGTTGTCTTTCGACTGGAGTATCTCGCGCGGTACGGTGCCGCTATCGATAAGCTGTCTTCCGATGATGAGGAAAGTAGTCGACCTGGAAGGACCAACAAGCACAGAAACAGAGGCGCAGTCAGCCCTGATGGTCAGGCTGCCAACCCTGACAGTTGGGACCCCAACGAAAGGATAGATGCCAGCCAGTTCACTGCCGGCAAGAACCTCCCAGTGCCGCTGCCAGCCTGAGCCTGCAGACGGCTCAGCAGCTCTGAGCTTGGGCAGAACAACCCAGAGAGTGGGTCTTCCCCTATAGTTGATTACTGCCAGTGGAGATGCGAGGTTTCAGCGACTCCAGTTCGACAAAAACACAGTCGAATGACAAGAATGCAGGTTTCGGACGCACCCATTCCGGACAGTGAAGCCGCCATCAATCAGCAGTCTCAAGACGTTACCAGAGAGTCACGTGATGGTGATTTACCAAGTAGCGAGCAGTACGACCAGAAGGAATGGGTGCCTTTGGAGTCGGAGTTGGGGTCATAGTTGGAGCTGGAGTTGGAGGGGGACTCGGGTCGTTGGTGAAAGCTGGTATCTTAGGATGAAGAGCACGATCGTCAGCCCGAGAGGTGGTCATCAGTTGTGTTGGAGTTATATAGCGAATTAACTCCGTATTTCTCACAATCACTACCATACATCCCAATAGCGATCTTCTCAATTACGACAGAACTTGACCTACATTCATAGGCAGTGCCCAGTTGGCCCTAATCCTACTCGCTGGCCTACTGGTAGAACGCACTGCTGACCTACATTCATATGCGTTGCAGAACCTCATTGCCATGCCCTGCTGTACTACATTCATATGCGCTGCTAGTCTGACGCCAACACAAACGACCAACGATCATACGCTTTGCAAAACCGCGCTGCTACACACCTGCGACCTACACTCCACATGCTACGCAACCACCGCCATTACAGCTGACTGCATTCGTACGCAATGCTTGTTTGCCGTCAACATCGTCGACCTGCATTTGTACACGTTGCAGAACCTCATTGGTATGCAATGCTGTCCTACATTGATACGTGCTACTCAACTATCATCAACATCGCTGACCTGCGTTGGTACACCTTGCAGAGCTTCGTTAATAAGCACTGCTGACCTACATTCGTAGGTGCTGCTCGTCTACCATCTACATCGTCGACCTGCGTTCGTATGCGTTGCAGAAGCTCATTGGTATGCACTGCTGTCCAACATTCAAACGTGCTGCTCGTAGGCAGTCGACACCACTGACCTGCATTCGTATGCATTGCAGAACCTCGTTGGTACACACCACTGTCCTACATTCGAACCTGCTGCACGTCTACCACCATTACCGCTGACTACATTCGTACATGCTACTCGTCTGCCATCAACATTGTCGACCTGCGTTGGTACGCATTGCAAAACCTCGTTGCTACCCACTGCTGTCCTACATTTATACGTCCTACTCGTCTGCTGTCTACATCGTCGACCTGCGTTCGTACGCATTGCAGAAGCTCATTGGTACGCACTGCTCTCTTACATTCATACGCGCTGCTCGTATGCAGTCAACACCGCTGACCTGTGTTCGTATGCGTTGCAGAACCTTGTCGGTACGCACGGCTGTCCTACATTCGTACATGCTGCGCGTCTGCCATCATTACCGCTGGCTACATTTGTGCGTGCACCTCGTCTGCCGTCAACATCATCTACCTGCATTCGTACGCGTTCCAGAACCTCCTTGGTACACACTGCTGTCGTACATTCGAACACGCTGCACGATTGCCACCATTACCGCTGGATACATTCGTACCTGCTCCTCGTCTGCCATGAAGATCGTCGACCTGCGTTCGTACGCGTTGCAAAACCTCGTTGCCACCCACTGCTGTCCTACATTTATACATGCTGCTCGTCTGCCGTCTACATCGTCGACCTGTGTTCATACGCGTTGCCGAAGCTCATTGGTACGCACTGCTGTCATACATTCGTACGCGCTGCTCGTATGCAGTCAACACTGCTGACCTGCATTCGTATGCGTTGCACAACCTCGTTGGTACGCACAGCTGTCCTACATTCGTACATGCTGCACGTCTGTCTCCATTACCACTGGCTACATTCGTACGCACTGCTCATCTACCGTCAACATTGTCGACCTGCGTTTGTAAGCATTGCAGAACCTCATTGGTACACACTGCTGTCCAACATTCGTACACGCTACGAGTCTGCCGCCATTACCGCTGGCTACATTCGCACATGCTGCTCGTCTGCCGTCAACATCGTCGACCTGCGTTCGTACGCATTGCAGCAGCTCGTTGGTATGCACTGCTCTACTACATTAGTACACGCTACTCCTATGCAGTCAACAACGCTGACCTGCGTTCATACCTGTTGCAGAACCTCGTTGGTACACACCGCTGTCCTACATTCGTACATGCTGCGCGTCTGCCGCCATTTCCGCTGGCTACATTTGTACGTGCTACTCGTCTGCAGTCAACATCGTCGACCAGCGTTCGTACATGTTGCAAAACCTCGTTGCTACCCACTGCTGTCCTACATTCGTAGGCACTGCTTGTCTGGCTTCAACATCGTCTACCTGCGTTAGTACGTGTTGCAGAAGCTTGTTGGTACACACCGCTGTCCTACATTCGTACCTGCTGCACGTCTGCCACCATTACTGCTGGCTACATTCGTAAGTGCAACTCGTCTGCCGTCAACATCATCGACCTGCGTTCCTACACGTTGCAAAACCTGGTTGCTGCCCACTGCTGTCCTACATTCGTATGTGCAATTCGTCTGCCGTCTACATCATCGACCTGTGATCGTACACATTGTAGAAGCTCGTTGGTACACATGGCTATCCTATATTGGTACTGGCTTCTCGTCTCCCGTCTACATCATCGACCTGTGTTCGTACGCGTTGCAGAAGCTCGTTGGTACGCACTGCTCTCCTAGTTTCGTATGCGCTGCTCGTATGCAGTGAACATCTCTGACCTGCGTTCGTACGCGTTGCAGAACCTCATTGTTACACACTGCTGTTCTTCATTCGTACATACTGCACGGCTACCGCCATTACCGCTGGCTACATTAGTACGTGCTACTTGTCTGCCGTCAATATCGTTGACCTGCGTTCGTACGTGTTGCAAAACCTTGTTGCTACCCACTGCTCTCCTACATTCGTACGTGCTGCTCGTCTGCCGTCTACATCGTCGACCTAAGTTCGTACGTGTTGCAGAAGCTCGTTGCTACACACTGGTCTCCTACATTCGTACGCGCTGCTCGTGTGCAGTCAAAACCGCTGACCTGCACTCGTACGCATTGCAGAACCTCGACACTACGCACGGCTGTTCTACATTGGTATATGCTGCGCGTCTGCCGCAATTACCGCTGGCTACATTTGTATGTGCTCCTCATCTGCCGTCAACATCGTCGACCTGCATTTGTACGCATTGCAGAACCTCGTTAGTACACACTGCTATCCTACATTCGTACACGCTGCAGGTCTGCCGCCAATGCCGCTGGCTACATTCGTAGGCCCTGCTCGTCTACCGTGAACATTGTCAACCTGTGTTCGTACGCGTTGCAGAACCTTGTTGGTACACACCGTAGTCCTACATTCGTACGTGCTGCTCGTATGCAGTCAACCCCACTGACCTGTGTTCGTATGCATTGCAGAACCTCGTTGGTAAACACCTCTGTCTTACATTCGTATACCCTGCACGTCTGCCGCCATTGCCGCTGGCTACATTCATAAGTGCTGCTTGTCTGCCGTCAACATTGTCGACCTGCATTCGTACGTGTTGCAAAACCTCGTTGCTAATCACTGCTGTCCTACATTTGTACGTGCTGCGCGTCTGCCATCTACATCATCGACCTGCGTTCGTACACGTTGCAGAAGCTCGTTCGTACGCACTGCGGTCCAATATTCGTACACGCTGTTCATATGCAGTCAACACCGCTGACACGCATTCGTTCGTGTTGCAGAACCTCGTTGGTAAACACCGCTGTCCTACATTCGTACAGGCTGCACGTCTGCCGCCATTGCTGCTAGCTAGATTCGTATGTGCTGCTCGTCTACCGTCAACATTGACCTGCATTCGTACACGTTGCAGAACCCCATTGGTAGACACGCCAGTCCTACATTTGTATGCGCTGCTCGTCTGCTGTCAACACTGCTGAACTGCGTTCGTACGCGTTGAGGAACCTCATGGGTACGCACAGCTGTCCTACATTCGTACATGCTGCGTGTCTGCAGCCATTACCGCTGGATACATTCGTACGTGCTATTCGTTAGTCGTCAACATCGTCTACCTGCTTTTGTAAGCATTTCAAAACCTCGTTGCTACCCACTGCTATCATCCATTTGTACGTGCTGCAGGTCTGCCGTCGACAGTGTCGACCTGCATTCATACGCGTTGCAGAAGCTCGTTGGTACGCACTGCTCTCCTACATTGGTATGCGCTGCTCGTATGCAGTCAACACCGCTAACCTGCGTTCGTACGAGTTGTAGAACCTTGTCGGTACGCACGGCTGTCCTACATTTATACATGCTGCGCGTCTGCCACCACTACTGCTGGCTACATTCGTAGGCACTGCTCATCTGCCGTTAACATCGTCGACCTGCATTCGTACGCGTTGCAGAATCTCGTTGGTTCACACCGCTGTCCTACATTGGTACGCGCTGCTCGTATGCAGTCAACACCACTGACCTGCGTTCGTACGCGTTGCACAACCTCGTTGGTACACACCGCTATCCTTAATTCCAACATGCTGCTCATATGCAGTCAACACCGCTGACCTGCGTTCGTACCTGTTGCAGAACCTTGTCGGTACGCATGGCTGTGCTACATTTGTACATGCTGCGCCTCTGCCGCCATTACCGCTGGCTACATTCGTACGTGTTCCTTGTCTGCCGTCAACATCGTCGACCTGCGTTCGTACGCATTGCAGAACCTCGTTGGTACACACCGCTGTCCTACATTCCTACATGCTGCGTGACTGCCGCCATTACTGCTGGCTACATTCGTACACACTGCTCGTCTACCATCAACATCGTCGACCTGCATTGATATGCATTGTAGAACCACATTGCCACCCACTGCTGTCCTACATTCGTACACGCTGCTGGTCTGCCGTCTACATCGTCGACCTGCATTCGTACGCATTGCAGAAGCTCGTTGGTATGCACTGCTCTCCTACATTTGTATGCGCTGCTCGTATGCAGTCAAAACCACTGACCTGCGTTCGTACATGTTACAGAACCTCGTCGGTACACACGGCTTTCCTACATTCGTACATGCTACGCGTCTGCCGCCATTGCCGCTGTCTACATTCGTAAGTGCTGCTTGTCTGCCATCAACATCGTCTACCTGCGTTCGTACATGTTGCAAAACCTCGTTGGTACGTACTGCTGTCCAACATTGGTACACGCTGCTCGTATGCAGTCAACACCGCTGACCTGCCTTCGTACATGTTGCAGAACTTCTTTGGTACACACCGCTGTCCTACATTTGTACATGCTGCGCATCTGCCACTATTACCGCTGGCTACATTCTTACGTGCTGCTCGTCTGCTGTCAACATCGTCGACCTGCGTTCGTACGCGTTGCAAAACCTTGTCGGTACGCACTCCTGTCCTATATTCGTACGCGCTGCTCGTCTGCTGTCTACATCGACGACCTGCGTTCATACGTGTTGCAGAAGCTCGTTGGTACACACTGCTGGCCTACATTCGTATGCGCTGCTCGTATGTAGTCAACACCGCTGACCTGCGTTCGTATGCGTTGCAGAACCTCGTTGGTACACACCGCTATCCTTCATTCGTACATGCTGCATGTCTGCCACCATTGCTGCTGGCTACATTTGTACTTGCTCCACGTCTGCGGTCAACACCACTGACCTGCCTTCGTACGTGTTGCAGAACCTCGTTGGTACGCACTTCTGTCCTATATTCCTACATGCTGCGCGTCTGCCACCATCGCCGCTGTGTACATTCGTATGCACTGCTCGTATGCTGTAGCCATCGCTGACATACGTTCGTATGCATATCAAAACCACACTGTTATGTATTGATGGTTTATATTCATTTGCGTTACGTCTTCTGCCCTTATTCGTCACTGTAGCCGATGGCATTTCAGACTATGGACTTTGTGGTATAATATAGATTTTAAATATAATAATTATTTTGTGATCGAAGAGCATAGTCAACTGTGTGTTGTAGTATTGTAACTGTAGTAATTGCGGGTACGAAACTGCTCCCAGAGCACACTCGTTGATCCTGTAAGCTTCCCTAGCTCCCGTAAGAGCGGTGGTTGTGTTTGTAGCTTCCCTAGCTTTCCTAGCGTTTCTAGCCTCCCTAGCTCCCCTAAGGTGGCAGGCGTGTCGGTAAGATTGGTAGTTGTGTTGGTAATGTTGCTGGTTGCGTCCGCAGCTTCCCTAGCCTATTGAAGGACAAAGTTATATTTCTCTCCCGGTGCTCCGGTAAGCTTTGTTAGCTCCGGTAGCTCCGGTAAGAATTAAATTTTTTGCTGATGACCTCCTCCACCTGCTCCACCTCCTCCATCTCACGGTTGCATGCTACGGCCTCAGCATCGGCTTTGTTACCCGGTTCCCTGCTATGGCACCTACCTCACACTTCCTCGGCGGTCGCACACTCAGACGTGCGCTCCCACTCCACCTCACGGTTGCGTGCTACGGCATCGGCATTGGCGTTGTTACCCAGTTCCCCGCCACGGCATCCGCTACCTCACACTTCCTCGTTGATCACAGGTTTGGTTCACCCGCTACTACCACCACCTCCACCTACTCCACCTCACGGTTGCATGCCATGGCCTTGGCATCGGCTTTGTTACCCGATTCCCTACCACGGCACCTGCTACCTCACATTTCCTCGGTGGCCGTGCGCTCCGGCATTTGCTGCCACCCCACATCTTCAGCGGCCACGCGCACCGGCATTCACTGCCCCCCCACCCCTTCAGCAGCCGCGCGCTCCGGCGTTCGCTGCCCCCCCACCTTTTCAGCAGCCGTACGCTCTGCTGTTCGCTGCCACCTCAGCTCTTCAGCGGCCGCACGCTGCGGCGTTTTCTACGACACACACCTTCACGGCGCGCTCGCGCTCACGCGTTCACTGCCAATACCTTCTCAGCGCGCTCACGCTGCGGCATGCACTCTGAGCTCCACTCCTCCGCCTCGGCGGCCATGCGCTCTGGCGTTTGCTGCGACACAAACCTTGTCGGCGGGCTTGCGCTCGCGCATTCGCTGCCAACACCTTCTCGGTGGGCTCGTGCTCCGGCGTGTACTCCCATCTCCACTCCTCTGCCTGAGTGGCCACGCGCTCCGGTGTTTGCTGCCACACCTTCTCAGTGGGCTCGCGCTTCGGCATTTGCTGCCACTCCACCTCCCCAACGGCTGCTGCCTCGGCGCCATTCAAACTTAATGATACCATGACTGATTTCAACAAATTGATAGGGCAGTGGAGGATCCCCTTTGTATTGTCTGTATTCTCTTCTTGTTGCTTACGTCGGGCACGCTTTGTCTTTCAATTTCCTTGGTGTTTATACTTTTGGCGGATGGGAAAGATGGGAGTCCCAAGGGGGTAGTATGGCGAGGAGGAGTGCACAAAACCTGTAGTGTTAAAGCACAATAGATCGAAATCGAATATTATCCTCACAACAAACCCCAACCTTCCACAAATCACAACAACTTCTCTGCACGGCCATCAGAGTCTACCTCTGATGGCTGTGGGCCCTACCTTCTTTCTCTATTGCGCTTGCACAGTAGATTCTCTAATTTCTTTCTCAATTGTGTCCGCACTCCAGAATCCCATCTTTTCTCGCCCCGTACTCCTTTTGCGTCAATGCGAATGGCTACCCCTCACAACATCCGTGGGGGTGGCTTTCAGCCTGAACAGTCTGCCAAAACCCACGCCAGCATACACAGCTTGGCTGCAGCAGGACCCCGGTCCCCCAGCCACCAGTGGTTGTAGGGTTCGGCTACCACTACACTCCACCTCATGGTTACGTACCCCAACATCAGCATCAGCTTGGTTAACCGATATCCGGCCACAGCAGCCGCTACCTCACACTTTCTTGGCGGTCGCAGGCTTGGTCCCCCACTACCACCACCTCCTCCATCTCCTCCACCCCATGGTTGCACACCACAGCATTGGCATTGGCTTGGTTACCCAATTCCACGCCATGACACCCGCTACCTTACACTTTCTCGGTGGTCACACGTTCCGGCGTGCATTGCCACTCCAGCTCACGGTTGGGTGCCATGGTACCGGCATCAGCTAGGTTACCTGATTCCCCCCCATGGCACCCGCTACCTTACACTTCCTTGGCGGTCGCACGTTCCGGCGTGCGTTGCCACTCCAGCTCACGGTTGGGTACCATGGTACCGGCATCCGCTAGGTTACCCAATTCCCCGCCACTGCACCTGCTACCTCACACTTCCTCAGCGGTCATGGGCTTGGGCCCCTACTACTGCCACCAGCGCCACCTACATCTTACGGTTGCGCGCCACGGCATCAGCATCGGCTTTGTCACCCGGTTCCCCGCTACAGCACCTACCTCACACTTCCGCGGCGGGCTCACACTTTGGCGTTTACTGCTGCACACCTTCCCAGGCTCACACTCCGGCATTTGCTGCTGCATACATTCTCGGCAGTCTTGCGCTCTGGCGCGCACACACACCTCCACTGCACAGTCTCAGCGGCTGCACACTCAGGCCTCTGCTGCCACATACCTTCCCGGTGGGCTCACGTTCTGTCGTTAGCTGCCACACACATTCTCGGCGGTCTTGCACTCCAGCGCATACCCATACCTCCACTCCTCCATCTCGGTCACCGCGCACTCCGGTGTCTGCTGCCACACATCTTTGCAGCGGGCTCGCATGTCACGAATCTCACGCGGCAGGCTCGTCAGTGCCGCTGCCGGTGCCACCGTCACCCTTGCCACCCTGCGGCTTGCCCTCATCACCGCTGCCGCAGCCACGATCATCCTCCGCGCTTAGGCGCCTCGACCGATCTCCCCCATATAGCGCGGCTAGCGATATCTCTCCTACCTACAGACCGCCGGCCAGTCTAGGTCCCTTCTCCTTGTCTCCGTTATATTGCTTGCGCGTCCTTCTCCTTTCTGACGTATGTGTTTCTCTTTGGTTGAGCTTGCGCGTTCTTCTCCTTTCTTATGTATGTGTTTCTCTTTGGTTGAGCTTGCGCGTCCTTCTTCTCTTTCCTCACTGTTCTTGCTTGCGTGTCCTTTCTCCTGTTGCCGCGAGTAGAGTGTTGGCCACGCGGCGGCCGAGTGCGATGAGGTGTTTTCCTTGGGCGCGACGATTGAGTCATGATGTGGTATGGAGGAACTGTGTCAGTCTTGCGGGCAAGCTGTGATTCCACAGAAGGAAGGAAAAGTATAAAAGGAAGAGCGCGGTAGCTAGTCTGGAGATTCTTCTCCACGAAATCTATTATCTCTCTCCACAGACCTATCTCTCTATCTCCGTGACCCGGCGCTGCGACCACCACCTGTAAGAACCTACTAGAGATTAAGGCGAAGTCGGATACCGCCACCTTGAAGTCGAATACCGCAACGAGACCACGCCAGGCGTGCGGAGATTAGAGCGAAGTCGGATACCGCCACAGCGAAGTCGAATACCACAACGAGACCATGCCAGGCGTGTAGAGATTAGGGTGAAGTCGGATACCACTACAGTGAAGTCGAATACCGCAACGAGACCACGCCAGGCGTAAAGAGATTAGGGCAAAGTTGGATACCGCCACAGCGAAGTCGAATACCACAACGAGACCACGCCAGGCGTGCAGAGATTAGGGCAAAGTCGGATACCACCACAGCGAAGTCGAATACCGCAACAAGACCACACCAGGCGTGCAGAGATTAGGGCGAAGTCTGATACCGCCACAGCGAGAATACCGAACCTCCTACGTTGCCTGTCGAGCTGCACGGACTAGTGAGACAGGATCTTGACCCTAGATTGCATCCCCCAATCAACACCCAACGTAGCAAGTAAAAAGACAGAGTGGAGTCCAGGGACGAAAATACCGAAGATCCCCTCAACCTCCGAGAATTTAGGGAAGTCCCTGATGACCAGCGAGTACCGAGCCCCGTGACCCCGGAACCACAAACGAGACCGCAGACACCCGAATCACCAGAACAACCCAGAAGAATGGCGGAAGGATCAGGCACGGGGGGAACGGGACCCCATCTGTTGACAACAGAGATGCTACAAGCTCTCTTAGCAGCACGCGACAGACCACCGCAGAATAGGTACCCGAAGCTCTGAGACCCAGAAACTTTCGAAGGGGATAAGGAAAAATTTAAAACATTCTTGGCTCAATGCGAGTTAAAATTCCAAACAGAAAGAAACCGATTCGACAACGATGAGAAAAAAACAGGATATGCATCATCCTTACTCCGAGGGGTGGCATGGACCTGGGCGGAAACCTTCCTGAACCAAGAAGGAGGAATCAACTTAACATGGGAAGAGCTGAAGACTAACATGAAGCATGCTTTTGGCCAAGTAGAAGCAGAAGAAATAGCATTCAAAAAATTGCAGAAGATCCAGCAGGGAAACCGAACGGTGGCAATGTACTGGGCAGAGTTCCAGCGACTCAAAGCAGATCTCCCATACGCGGACAATGTGTGCATTGCGCGATTCCGAGATGGGTTGCACCCTGAGGTAAAACGACACCTGGTCATGAGCGAAGCACCTGCCACAGTCCTGGTAGACTACGCCACTACAGCCATCAAAACGGACAGCCGCCTATGCAACCTGGGAGTGATAAACCGGCGACCAACGACCAACCCCGAAGCACGGTTCCACATCTCCACCAAAGAGTCAGTGCCAACGCCTCCAGGAGACCCAATGGACCTCGATGCCACCTGACGATTCAAGTTCGCACGGAGACCCCCATTGTGACACTGGGGTGGTCTCGTCACCGGAGTGTGGGTAAAATCAAAGGTAATCAGGCTACTTTTCGATTATTCACAACGGAATAATCTTAGATCTTGTGTGTGGGTTCGGTGGTAGTGTTGGTGAGGGTGTTCGTGCTGATTCCTCTCTTTCCGGGAGAGAAGAGCTGGGTTATATATCTTTCGGCGGCGTCGTGAGACCTGATGACTCGGGCTAACTATTCCTCCGAGGCTTCCGACCCCGTGGGCAACTCATTGGTCCTGGCAAGGGTTCAGATAAGAGAGATGAGTTTTTTATGCACCGAGGGGGAGTCGCTGCGCCTAGACTCTTTTTCTCGTACACCTTTCGGGTGACGTGGCAGCTCCTTTCGGGAGTCCGCCCGAGTCTAGCCAGTCTCCATTTCGTGTGCAATCAAATCCCTCATCCCGGAGTTTAACACTCTTACGACCGACCTCGGCCGTAAGCCTAAACTCCGTTCCCTTATTTCCCGCCTAGACTCTCTGAGCCGATCTTTCCTGGACTAGCTAGCTACCGGCGCCTATCTTTCTCTGGTACGTATTTCTAAGGATACGTACTGAGCCGTGATTCCCTTAGGTGTAACACTACCTCCTCCCCCCCTTAGCCTCGTCCCGAGCGCTAAGTCCCTTTTTTCTAAGTAGCCCGTCTCTTTCCTGGATCATGAGATTCTTTCAACGCTGAGTTCCTTTCAACGTCACGGACTGCAGTCCTCCACCCCTGCAGCCCTCCCAGCCACCGGATCAGGGCATCATTCTCTGTAATCCGTCGGTGTGGCTGGGCCCTCTGAGTAGGCCGATGCGTACTCATACTGTCGTGTCATATTGAGTCGTACTCGCCGCTGCGCTGCGCCAAGGCTTTGGCCGGCTCGGTGAGGTTCCGGGGTCGCAGTGGACACAGGGAATCGGGAGAGGCATGATGTCCTTCGTGCTAGAAACCCGTATACTCGGCAGTGACCGCGCCCACGTCCTTCCGGGGGGAGACTAGTATGCTAGAGCAGTGACGGCGCTGTCGGGGACTCGCTTCACCGCTTTTGTGCCACCTGCGCCGGTTCCGCCGGTCCGAGTCGGTCGCCGAGGGGTCGATACGTCTGTTCTGAACGGCTTTCCTGACTCTCAACGGTTTTCGGTCGCGTGTACTCCCCGCCGGGCGCCCTGTCGGCGGCTTCTCGTGGTTGCCCGTCAAGCGGGTCTTTTTGTCGGTCGTGGTGCTTTTGGTGCTGAAGTCCTCCGCCCCTTCAGCCCACTACCGCCAGGTCCTCGGGGGATCTGGTCTAGCCCTCGGTGAGCCGGTAGTCCCTCGGTGAGTCTGGGTTCCGTTGATGAAACTCCCGGAGTTTCTCCAGACCGCCTACTGAAAAGTTGTCTAATGGTTCTTCCGTCCAGTCCTTGCGTTCCGGATAGTTGAGCCATTTGACAAGGTATAGAATTCGTTTGTTATTTCCCCGGCCGCGCTCGACCGAGGACATAACTTCTTCGACGTCGTATTCCTCGCTTTGTTCGATGTCGTCTGCCTCCCGGAGTACCTTGGAGGGATCCGGCGGGGCTCGGTGTTCACTTGTTCGGTATGGTTCGAGGAGCGAGACATGGAAGACGTTGTGGATCTTCCACTTCCGAGGCAGTGTGAGGCGGACTGCGAGCAGGGAGACGATTTTCTCAATTTGAAAAGGGCCATGGTTTTTGTGGTCCAGTTTCTTCGTGGGTCGGCGGGTTTTGATATTCCGTCCGTTAAGCATTACCAAGTCTCCCACTTGGTATGCCGGAGGTTCCTTTCGGGCCGGGTCGGAGTATCGACGCATTCGTTCTTGCGCATCCTCCAATCCTTGCCATGAGTCCTCATGTACCGCTTGCATCCAGTGAGCGTAGGCTGTGCTTGCTGGGTTCAAGGGTCCTTCGACCGGGGGGTTGATGGTCACTGGGTGGAAACTGTAATTTGCGAAGAACGGCGTCATCCCGTTTCCTATTGTGACCGAATTATTGTAGGCGAATTCGGCCATTGGCAGTAGGGAGACCCAGTCGTCTTGTTCCTTTGCGACAAAGGCCCGGAGGTACGCCTCAATTGTCTGATTGAGCCGCTCTGTTTGTCCGTCCATCTGGGGGTGGAATGCAGTGGACATACGTGGTCGTATCCCCAGGAGTTCCAGGAATCCCTTCCACGTTTCTGATGCGAAGCGTGAGTCCCAGTCCGATACTATGTCCGTGGGGAGTCCATGGAACCTCCATATTTCCCGGGCGAATATCTTAGTTAGATCCGCCGCCGTTTTTTCTTTTAATGGGATGAAATGCGCCATTTTGGTGAACCTGTCTATGACCACCCACAGCTGGTCGCAGCCTTCCGAGCAGGGTAGCTCCGTGATGAAGTCCATTGCGATCGACTGCCATGGAGCGTACGGGAGTTCCAGTGGTGAGGACAGTCCGTAAGGTTGGTGCCGGGATGCCTTATTCCGCTGGCATTCTGGGCAACTTCGGACAAAGTCGATTATTCGTTCGTTCATCTTGGGCCACCAGAAGTTCCGTCGTATAAGTTCGATGGTCTTGTCTTGACCCATGTGCCCCGCTATCTTGGTGTCGTGTTCGGATTCCAGTACCCGCTGTATTAGCCCCTGGGGTACCCAGAGCAAGCCTCTCCTGTATAGCACCCCGTTTTCTTCTTTTATGTCCCTGGCCTTTCGGTCCTCCGGCGTCAGTCCTTCCGACGCCACTTCCTGTTCCCTCGTTCGCTCGTACTCCTCATCTTTTTTCCCCTCCTTTCTTATTTTTTCCAGGAATTCCTCCTTCCATTTCCTTGCTGGGAGTGATGCCAGTCTTGCTGAGGAGCAGATGAACGATTGGTTTCTTCTGTTCACTAGGTTTTTTTCTTGCAAAACCGCCGTAATTGGCTGGTTTTCTATCCCCCCCTTTTCCGGGCGGTACTCCGGACGCCTGGATAGCGCATCGGGCTTGCCATTTTGCGTGCCTGGTCGGTAGTAAATTCTGAAATCGACTCCTGCTAACTCCTGCGCCCACCGGGCTTGTCGTCGGTTAAGTACCTTGGTCATCGTAAAGTATTCCAGGTTCTGGTGATTGGAGAATACTTGTACTTGGTGGGCGGCCCCTTCGCAATAGCGCCTCCAGTGTTTGAAGGCGTCGACGACTGCCAGGAGCTCTTTGTCGTGGACTTCGTAATTTATTTCCACTGGCTGGAACTTCCTGGAGTGGAAGGCCACCGGGTGCAGTCTTCCCTCGTTGTCTCGTTGCGAGAGTACCGCTCCAATGGCAAAGTCGGAGGCGTCGGTCTCGATTATTACTGGTTTCTGGGCGTCGAAGTGGGCCAATATTGGTGCTGACGTGAACCTCTGCTTTAGTTCCTCGAATGCACGCTCCACTTCGTCGTTCCATTCCCATTTCTCCATTTTTTTGGTCAATTCCGTGAGTCGTTGGGCGACCTTGGAGTAATCTTGGATGAAGCGTCGATAGAAGTTGGCAAATCCCAGAAAGGATTGTACTTCTGTTAAGGATTTCGGGATCTTCCAGCTTAGGACCGCCTGAACTTTGTCATTCGACATCTTGATTCCTTCCCTCCCAATGACGTAGCCCAGGAATTCCACCTCCTGAGCTCTTCAGACACATTTCTCAGGGGACACTGCCAGTCCCTTGTCCTGCAGCCGTCGTAGCACATCCTTTACCAGACGGTCGTGTTCGGATTGGGTGCCAGCGTATACCAGAATATCGTCCATGTAGGCTATTACTCCCACATCCAATAGGTCGGAGAGCACATGATTCATCATGTCTTGGAAGGTCGATGGCGCATTGGTGAGGCCGAACGGCATTACCTGGAATTCATACAGGCCGTAGCGGGTTCGAAACGCGGTTTTCCATTCGTCCCCCTCCCTTATTCGGATGAGGTTGAACCCGTTTTTCAGATCCATCTTGGTGAACCACTGGGCCCCTTGGACTCGATCTTGGAGTTCCTGCATGAGCGGGAGCGGGTAACGGTTGGGGATCGTGATGCTGTTCAGGCCTCGGTAGTCCACGCATAGTCGACGCCCCCGCCCGTTTGGCTTTGGAACGAACAAGATTGGCGACCCTGCTTGCGACGTCGACCTCCGTATTTTCCCTGTCCTCTCCATTTCTTTTAGCCATTCTCTGAGAGTTTGGAGTTCTATTTCGGAGAGGGGGTAGATGGGTCCCCAGGGCGCCGTGCTTCCTTCCTTGAGGTCGATCTTGCAGTCGTAGGCGCGATGTTTGGGTAGTGCGTCTGCCAATTCCTTACTCATTACGCTCAGGTATTGGCGGAATTCCATCGGCACCTGTTCCAGTGGGTTCTCAGAGTTCACCCCGGAGACATAGCCAATGACGCGGGCGGTCGTGTCGAGACACACGTCCTCGTCCCAGGTCAAGGAAAATTCCGCCGTCTCGTGTTTTGTGCAATTTGCTCGGCAGTCTGGGTCGGTAAATCGCACTGTCATGGAGTCCCATTGTCCTTGAGGGGGGTGTCGGACGATCCAGTCATAGGGGAGGAATATGTCGACCTCTTTGTCCATCGGGGAGACTTCGAAAACTTCCGATGAGAAGTGGTGGCGGTGTTGCAACAGCATTGGATTCGTACGGTGAGTTCCGGCCCTCTGTACTTTTTGCCTGACGAAGTTTTCTATGATTCTTTCCCTCCGATGTTTTTGGAGAGGAATTTGGAGCCTTTTTGCGGTGTCCTGATTGATTAGGGCTATGGAACAGCCGGTATCCAAGAGCACCTTGACGGGGTGTTGTTTTCCTCCTTCGTGTATGACCATTTGTATTATCGGTCGGGTGCCGCGAGTGGTCCTTGTTTTATGTGATTGGGAAGGCCTTCGGCTGCGGCATGGCCGGGCCCCTTAAAAATCCGAGTCGTCGCTTTCCCACATGGATAACGTGTCGACCTCCATCGTTTCCACCGCCGCTACTTTTTGTTGCTTGGCGGCCGGTTCCTCCTTATTCTCCTCTCTTCCTCGTTTCCCGGTCTGGGTGGACACTGCCGCTGTTTTCCAGGGCGCCGGTGGTAGCTTCGTTCCTCGGCGAGTCTGGAAGGATAGACACTCGAAGATTTTGTGGCCTGTTCTTCCGCAGCGCCAGCAGCCGTCCCGGTCCTGTCGGTACTCCTCTTTTTCTGCAACGGGCACGCCCTTCATGGCATCGTCCTGCGTGCTCCACGTGTCTTTTCTTCCGAACCAGGGGGTCTTGGTGTTGGAGGGGTTCCCCCGCTGGTTGGCTTCCTTTGGCCTGGGGTTCGTCCTGGTGTCGTTTTTCTTATCCTCCTTTTTGTCCGTTTTGCCGGTAACAGTGGTGGCCGGGTGTCCCCTCATCTGCTCCTTCGCCTGTTTCAGGGCCTTCTTTCTCTCTACCTGAAGTGCCGCCTGGTAGGTGGCGTGCAGGAATCCCTCATCGTCGGCAAACTCCCCCAGGTAGTGGGCGAACCGCATGTCGATCACCGCCTCGGGCATTGCTAGGTCAATTTTCTCCTGTAGGCTTTCTCCCGTGGCCCGGGCGAGGTTGTTCAGCGCTCGGAACTCAGTCATATAAGCCCGAATGTCTCCATTGTACCTGAGCTGGCTTAGTTTGAGTTGGGCGCCAGCCGCTTCGCGGGAGTCAAAGTATTCGGTCCGGATGGCGGCGGAGTAATTGGCCCAGGTATCGTTCTCGCCCATCGTATCATACCGCTGCAGGTCCCAGGCCTTGGCTGTACCGGTTAGGAGCGTTCCCACCCAGACGATCTTCTGCTGGTCGGACGTTTCGGGATAGAAACTCAGGTATTTGGTTACCGTTTTCTACCAGTTGTTGAAGGGGGTCGTTGGCTTGCCGTCGAACGTCTCGGGGTTCTCCATTTTCAGACGGGAGGTTCGGATTCGATTGGGCTCGGCCGTGGCCCTCTGAGTGGCCTGCGCTACTCCTTCCGCCACTAGTTGTATCAGATCGCGCGTGGTAATCGTAGGCACGGGGTTCCTAGGCGGCGATGGCGAGCGGGGGCGCCAGGAAGGCGGTCGGGGCGGTTCCGAGGGGGGGCCCGAGGGGGGTCCAGCTGCTGATCCGGGTGGTGTGGAGGGGGGGCTCCCCCCTTGTCCCGTCATTGGCCCAAAGGTGGGCGTTCTTGGAGATGCGTGGCTCCTAAGCTGTTCCAGCCGTTGCCTCATTTCGGGCGTCGTGGGTACCGCTGGGGGCCTCTGCCTTCGGAGCGTTGGTCCCGGGTTTAAGCGCAACGGGCTCCCTAATGCTGGCGGGGAGTGCGCTGAAGGGGCGCTGGTACTGGTCTGCCGGGCAGGACTTCTCCATGTTGGGGGTGCCGGTGGCGTTGCGGGTAGCGGAATTCTAGTTACCACGCGTTGGATTTCCGCTCTGGCTTCCCGGAGTTGGTTTTCCAGGGAGGCCACCCGATTTTGGTGCTCTGTTGCCCAAAGCTCCACGTTTCCCTGGAAGTTGGCCAGGTGTTGATTCCGGGCCGCGTTAGCTTCCGCCAAAAAGGACAGGGCATCGTTTACCCAGGCCAGCTGGGTGGCCTGACATATTTGTCGTTCGTTAGCCTCGTCGGTGCGCTCGAGGATAGCCTGCCAGATATTGCTGGCAAGGGATTGGTACGCATTCGCGGCACTTGACAGCTCGCTGCGTATCCATTCTTCGGCTATCTTTTCATTAGCGTTGACTCGGTCATATACGTACCTAGTGCCTTCCGCTAAGGTTTGGTAGGCCTGCTCAATTTCCCGCGTTCGTTGGTCGGTTCTGTTGTAGGCGTCACCGCATAGCTCGGTGAGTCGTCGGAGGTCGCTCTCGGCCTGTCGCTGCTGGTGTACCAGGGTTCTGACCCAGACCGTGGGGTTGGCGATCTCCACTGCCTGTTCCGGATTTGGCGTTCCACTGGTGATCTGGAGCAGGTCTCGGGGAGCCTCAAGCCGGAGCATGTTGAAGTCGGTAGACGCCATTTTGTGGGTTTTTCTTTTAATACAGGTCTAGGAAGTGTCCCGTATAAATGGTTTCATCGTCGGTGAAGTAATAGTCACAGAGGTCCCGGAGCTCGTGCTCAGTGAATTCGGCATTCTCGTGGCTGTGGGCGCAGTTGAACCAGTACTGTGTATACCAGTTCCAGGGTTCGTGGTCGCCTTCCTGATAGGGCGTAGGGATAGGTCCGTCGCTGAAGGTATCCCACTGTTCGTGGTTGGCTAATTCGCTATCGATCGATTGGAACGTGTAGTCGAAGGCGTACTGAGACTTAGGTTCCAAGAAGGTGGATAGCTCGAGTAGGTACAGGTGATCTTCGAAGTAGGTTCTGTCGAAGTAAGTCATTCGTTGTGACTGATCGTAGGGTGATTTTGGATCCAAGATTATAGTGTGACACTGGGGTGGTCTCGTCACCGGAGTGTGGGTAAAATCAAAGGTAGTCAGGCTACTTTTCGATTATTCACAACGGAATAATCTTAGATCTTGTGTGTGGGTTCGGTGGTATTGTTGGTGAGGGTGTTCGTGCTGATTCCTCTCTTTCCGGGAGAGAAGAGCCGGGTTATATATCTTTCGGCGGCGTCGTGAGACCTGATGACTCGGGCTAACTATTCCTCCGAGGCTTCCGACCCCGTGGGCAACTCATTGGTCCTGGCAAGGGTTCAGATAAGAGAGATGAGTTTTTTATGCACTGAGGGGGAGTCGCTGCGCCTAGACTCTTTTTCTCGTACACCTTTCGGGTGACGTGGCAGCTCCTTTCGGGAGTCCGCCCGAGTCTAGCCAGTCTCCATTTCATGTGCAATCAAATCCCTCATCCCGGAGTTTAACACTCTTACGACCGACCTCCGCCGTAAGCCTAAACTCCGTTCCCTTATTTCCCGCCTAGACTCTCTGAGCCGATCTTTCCCGGACTAGCTAGCTACCGGCGCCTATCTTTCTCTGGTACGTATTTCTAAGGATACGTACCGAGCTGTGATTTCCTTAGGTGTAACACCCATACAGGGGTGGCAGACGAACAAGCACCGATGAGTGTTACAACTGCGGGAAAAAGGGGCATTTCTCGAGGGAATGCCCTCAGCCGATGAAGGCACGAATCCCATGGAAAAGGCCATACCGAGCTGCAGAAGCCACCTATGAAGAACCAGAAGAGGAGCCTAGCACCCACAGTCCCGAATCGGCGGGAAATGGCAGCCCTCGGTAGTAGGCCCCAGCAATGGCCACCCGAGGGAAAGACAAGTTGCACAAGGAATAGGGACTAAAGAACCGCCATTTGTCGTATCCAGCACTGGAAAGTACGACCGAGAAGAGAAATATATCATCAGGATATGCATACAAGGGAAAGACGGCAACGAACACAAGACCACCGCCCTAGTCGACTGCGGGGCGTCAGAGAACTTCATCGATAGAGCATACACAGAAGCCAATCATATTCCAACACAAGAAAAGACAGTGCCAAGAAGAGTCCTCACAGTCGATGGGGGGGAAGTTGCCGGCGGGCCGGTAACCCATGATGCCCAGGTACGAATGAGAATCAACCACCATGAGGAAGAGATCCGATTACACTGCATCACTATCAGAAACGCACCCATCATCCTCGGAATGCTGTGGCTAAAACTCCATGACCCAACAATCGGATGGAAAAACCATACACTGAAGTTCCACTCCAATAGATGTGCGGAAAAATGCCTAACGACCTCCCCACAAGCCACCAGCGTCAGAGAAGGAAAAGCAATCGACCAATATTACTGGAAGACACCAGAGGAAGCAGAACCCGACCCATGGGAGGTTTGTCAAACGGTCATAGGCAAAATCAAGGAAACCAGCAAGGACAGCAAGGGAGAAATCCCAGAAGAATATCAAGACTTCCTCCAAGTCTTCACAAGTACAGAGTCAACAGCCCTTCCACCACACTGTGACCAAGATCACCATATTCCACTGCTAGAAGGGAAAATGCCACCGTACGAACCCCTACGACCCCTCAATGAGGAAAAAATACGCGCCCTCAGCGAGTACATCGAAGTCAACGAAGAACGAGGATGGATCCGGGCATCCACCTTGCCAGCAGGGGCACACATCCATTTCGTCAAAAAGAAAGATGGAGGTTTGCGACTCTGTGTAGATTACCGGCAGTTGAACGAAATCACAGTCAAGGACCGGACACCATTGCCACTCATCGGCGAATCACTGGACCAGGTGTCAAATGCCACGATCTACACCAAACTAGATATCAAGGATCCAAACTACAACCTCCGAATTGCAGAAGGAGACGAATGGAAGACAGCGTTCCAAACTCGGTATGGGCTGTACGAGTACTGCGTCATGCCGTTCGGACTCACAAACGCCCCAGCCTCTTTCCAGCGATGGATGAACGAGATTTTGAGCGAATATCTGGATATCTTCTGTGTGGCGTACCTGGACGATATCCTGGTCTTCTCGCAAACACTGGAGGAGCACAGACGCCACGTACGAGCTATCCTGACACGGGTCCGAGACACAGGACTCACACTGAAGGCGTCAAAATGCGAATTCCATACCACGGAAACCGAGTACCTGGGATATGTGATATCACCGAAAGGCCTGTGCATGGACGAAGAGAAAATCCGAACGATCAAGGAATGGAAGGAACCCATCAACGTCAAGGGGATCCAAAGCTTCTTGGGATTTGCCAACTTCTACAGACGCTTCATCAAGGACTACAGCAAAATTACCACTCCACTCACGTCATTAACAAGGAAAGAGAAAAAATGGGAATGGAATGACGAGCAGCAAACAGCATTCGAGACGTTCAGAACAGCAATGATAACGGAACCGATCCTACAACACTTCGATCCGGAGAAACCGGTCACCATCGAGACAGACGCTTCGGACTACGCCATAGGAGCCATATGATCGCAACCTGACGAAAAAGAGATCCTGCACCCAGTAGCATACTACTCACGAAAACTGAAGGATCCGGAACGAAACTACGATATCCACGACAAGGAACTTCTGGCGATAGTAGACGCACTACGGAAATGGGATACCTATTGCAAAACAACAGGCCCAAAAATCACAACCTAACAGACCACAAGAACCTCGAGTACTGGAAAACGATATGCGACCTAAATCTGCGACAAGCGCGGTGGGGTGAACGACTGGCAAACTACGATTTCATAATCAAATACCAACCAGGGAAACTAGCGGGAAAGCCCAACATCCTCTCTAGAGAGTCAGGAGACTCTCGCTGGGAAGGGGATATGAAGCATCGACAGAATCACGGGCGAGTTCTCTTGCCAGAGGAAAATTTCGAAACACTACAAGCGCTCCAGGTTAACACGACGGAAACAATGAAACTCCAGATAGATAAGGA
>Ga0307508_10001864_pt1 | contig 23249 bp, 21 predicted proteins | sample 9_EM_MG_FD_203089 | JGI IMG/M metagenome (GOLD analysis project Ga0307508, IMG submission 203089) | Populus trichocarpa ectomycorrhiza microbial communities from riparian zone in the Pacific Northwest, United States - 9_EM | ecosystem: Host-associated > Plants > Roots > Unclassified | place... | reverse complement strand
TCCGAGGGCGCACGGCTGATCTTGGCGGCGGCGGCGCGCTACGGCACGCGGGTGCACCCGCTCGTCATCGCCACCGGCAACGCTCTGACCGATGCTGCCGATGCCTACTTGATGGATCCGAGCTTACCCGAGCGTGCAGTCGTGGTGGCGTCGCTGGGCAGCACGGCCGCCGACGGCGCGCGCGCTGGTGGACCCAACGGCGACACCGACGTGTGGGCGACGACGATCGTGACTGGTCGCATGCGCTATGTGCAGGTGAACGGCTACTACGATCAGCTGCTCGACTTGCCCGAGTCGCGTATCGGCGAGCTGCCCGACAATCCATTCGGCGCTTTCATGGCCGCCAAACGCGCCGAAATCTTGGCGCTCACCATAGCCTGCGATCAGATAAGCGTCCTTGCGTCCGCCCTGCCCTGGTTCGCCTCGGGCATCACACGCATGCGGGCCGAACCCGGCGTTGGCAGCCCCGTGCTCACCCCCGATCCGATCGGCCAAATCTGGCACGTCGCGCAAAGCGACAGCGACCGCGCGCGCAACGTAATTTGGGCGGCGCTGAAAGACCCGCAAACCTTCCGCTAGGCGGCGCACGCTCGCCGACACAAAACGCCGAGCCCCGCGACGTCACGGAGACGCGCGGGGCTCTACGCCGCAACGTTGCTGTCGCGCTCTGGCTCAGCCGCCGGCCATCTTCGCGACTTCGGCCGCGAAGTCGTCGCCGGTCGGCTTCTCGATGCCTTCGCCGCGCTCGAAGCGCACGAAGCGACTGAACACGACGTCGCCGCCGAGCTCTTTGCCAACCGCGGCGCGGACCTGATCGACCGTCTTGTCACCCTCGAGCACGCTGGCTTGCTCGAGCAGGCAAATTTCCTTTGCCCACTTGGCCAGCTTGCCCTCGATGATCTTCGGGTGCGAAGCCGCCGGCGGCGACTTCGGATCCTCTGCCAACTGGCCCTTGAAGATCTCGGCCTGCTTCGCCTTCGCGTCCGCCGGAATCTCGCTTGCGGACAGGTATAGCGGTGCCATGGCCGCGATTTGCATCGCAGAGTCGTCGGCCAGCTTGTCGAAGGCCGGCGCCTTCGCGGCGGCGTCGCTAGCGGCCCGCACTGCTAGCAAGACGCCAATCTTGCCGCCCATGTGCACGTACGACTGCACCTTGCCAGCGCCGTCGACGCTCAAGCTGTCCCAGCGACGCACCGTGATGTTCTCACCGAGCTTGCCGACGAGCGCCGCCCGCGTCTCTTCGACACTGCCGCTGCCGCCCGGAAACGCCTCGGCGCCCAGATCAGCGCCGGGCTTCGCTTTGAGCGCTGCCTGCGACACCTTGTCGGCGAACGCCAAGAAGTCGGCGTTGCGCGCGGCAAAGTCGGTTTGGATGTTCACCTCGACGATCACGCCGCGTTTGCCGTCCGCGGTGACGGCCGTCACGACCACGCCTTCGGAAGCGACTGCGCCAGCGCGCTTCGCGCTCTTGGCCAGGCCCTTCTTCAGGATGATTTCGACGGCTTTTTCCATGTCGCCGCCGGCTTCGGTGATCGCCGAGCGACAGTCGTTGAGCCCCGCGCTAGTGCGGTCACGGAGCTCCTTCACTTGCTGCATGCTGGGTTGGCTCATGCTGAATCCTTCTGAAACTCAATCAAGATGCTGGGTTTCGGGGTTGGGGCCCCGAAACCTGAGGGTGGGCCCGCTGAATTCACCTCAGCGGGGCGGGAGCCGAGCTCCCGCAGGCTAGTTGTCGCCGCGGTTACCGCGGTTCGCGTAGATGACCTGAGCTTCGATTTTGCCCTGCTGCTGCGGCGGGGCGTCGCCGCGCTGGTTCTGATAGTCACGGCGACGAGCGGCGCCGTAGACGCACGCATCGGCCACGGCACCGGTGATCAGACGCACCGAGCGGATCGCGTCGTCGTTGCCCGGAATGATGTAATCGACCATGTCCGGATCGCAGTTCGTGTCCGTGATGGCGACGATTGGCACGCTCAGACGCTTGGCCTCGCTCACGGCGATGGTCTCTTGCGCCGGATCAATCACGAAGATTGCCTGCGGCACGGCGCCCATGCCCTTGAGCCCGCCAATGTACTTCTCGAGGCGCGTGCGCTCTTTCTCGAGCTGCACGGTCTCTTTCTTCGGCAGTTGCGAGTACGTGCCGTCTTCTTTCATGCGCTCGAGCGTGCGCAGGCGATCTAGACCGCCCTTGATGGTGCGGAAGTTCGTTAGGGTACCGCCCAACCAGCGGTTGGTGACGAAGTACATGCCGGCGCGACGCGCCTCTTCACGCACGATCTCTTGCGCCTGGCGCTTGGTGCCGACGAACAGCACGCTGCCGCCGCGGGCGACGGTCTCCGACAAGAAGTCGAAGGCGCGCTTGAACAACCGCGCGGTCTGGTCGAGGTCGACGATGTGAATGCCGCTGCGCGCGCCGTAGATGAACGGACGCATCTTGGGGTTCCAGCGCTTGGTCTGGTGGCCGAAGTGGACGCCGGCTTCGAACAGCTCCTTGACGCTCAAGGGCTCATCGGAGTTGCGGATCGTGCGATTCATTTCCGGGGCGGCTTCGAAGGCGCCCTGGTCGGTGTTCTGAGTCATGATGCGCGATTCCTTTCGGTTAGGCCTCCGTCCCACCGAGCGCCAACCTTCTCGCGAAGGCACCGGACGCTCTGGATGCGCGTGGGACGTGTGGTGTTTCCTCGCTCAATTGCGAGGGGCGCGGAACTTACGCGGCCACCGGGGGCTGCGCAAGCTCAGATTCACAGGCCCGAGCTAGGCATCGCGGGCTCGGGCTTGGCCTTGGCCTTGGGGGGCTGAACCGACGAGGGCACTGGAGCGGGCGTCAAGAAAGGATGCTTTTTCGCGAAATTTCGCGGTGTTACGCTCGCGGCCGCGGCAACACTGATGGGCCCCGCGGCGACACCGACAGGCGCGGCGACGACTGCGGTAGGCGCTGCGGCCGGGGACGGTGCCTCGGGAGTCGGCTCAGGGGCGAGCCCGACCGACGGCGTGACGGGAGCCCTCGCCACCGGTTCGGCCGCTCCGACGGCGGGACGCGGCTCGGTGCGAAGAGCCGGCGGCGCGCCGCCGGCCGTGCGCGCTTTGACCGCAGCGGGGGCTCGCCCCGCCCTGAGCGCCAGCGCGCCACTGGCGAGGAGCAGCAGCGCCAAGCCAGCCGCCCCGAAACGCAGTCCATTGCCAGAGTGAGCTTTGCTCGGCTGCGCCATGGAGAGGCTGGGCACGACGGGCGGCGGCGTGACGTTGGGCGCTTCAGCGAGCGGCACTGCGGTGCGCGTGGGGCCCGGATCGGTGGCGGCACGTGCCCCAGGAGCCAGCGGGACGGTAAGCAGCATCTCGGTGCGCTCTGGCTGAGCCGGCGGCACGAACGTCGGTGCTTTCGTGATCGAGTCGACGAGCGTGTCCGGACCGTAGAGCGTAGCGGCGTGCGCGACGTCGGGCAATCGCAGCGTGATGTTCGAGCTCGGTGGCACGGCGTGCGCCGCCGTCGTGGCAAGCTCAAGCCCCGGTTGCGCCGTGGTCGTGTCGGCCGACGGACTGCGACCCCACGCCGCTACGCCATCGGGCCGCGTCGGGCCTAGCGCAGGCTCGGATGCGCGCCGCCCGTCCATGCGCGTCGTCGGCTCGGGGCGCTGCGCGCTCGTCGCGGCGCTGGCGGTGGGCGCGTCGGTCCGCACGTAACTGACATAGCGCAGGCTCAGGGCGCGCAGCGTTTCCGCAACTTGACGCGCGCTGCCCGGCCGCTCGCGCGGATCTTTGGCGAGCATACCGGCCACGATCGCATCGAGCTCGGGCGCGACCACCGAAATGCTCGACAAAAGCGGCGCCGGTCGGCCCAGGTGCGCAAGCAAGAGCTCGTTGTGATCGCGCGCGTCGTCGAACGGTCCGACTCCGCTGACCATCTCGAACAGCATCAAGGCAGTCGCGTAGATATCGGAGCGCGCGTCGACGGCCGCGCCGTGGGCTTGCTCTGGCGACATGTAGCGCGGAGTGCCGACCGCGATGCCGCGCGCCGTGATCACGTCTTTGGCGTCTCTGATCTTGGCGATGCCGAAGTCCAAGACCTTGACCTGCGTCGGCGCGGTCAGAAAGATATTCGGCGGCTTGACGTCGCGATGCACGACGCCGATTTGGTGGGCGGCGTGCAGCCCGTCCAAGATGCCGGCCGCGATCGCCAATGCGTGTTGCGGCAAGAGCCTGCGCTGGCGGTGCAAGAGCGCCGCGAGCGTCTCGCCTTCGAGCCGCTCCATCACGTAAAACGGCACGCCGTTGGCGGAAGTACCGGCGTCGGTGACGTTCACGATATTGGGGTGCTCGAGGCGTGCCAGCGCCCGCCACTCGTTGCGCAGGCGCGCGACCAAGTCGTCGCGCCGCAACAGCTCGCGTTGCAACGCCTTGAGCACGAAGCGCTTGCCCAGCTCGATGTGCTCGACCTCGTACACGCGACCCATGCCCCCCGCGCCAATCAGCCGCGTCACGCGGTAGCGCGTACCGGGGACGACCTCCCCGTCCTGAAATTCGCGATAGTCGCTCACTCGCCTCGGCGCGTGCAGGCTTGGTCGCTGCGCGCGCTCGGGAAGCCTAGCCAGGGCGACCTGGCGAGTCGAGTCTGGCAGATGCGAGGCGCGCGGTGCGTCGGGTTGTGCCACGCGGGACCATCGGACAGGCGCCCGCCCAGTTGCGGCTCAAACGCAACAACGAGCCAGAAATCGGCCTGCCTGAACGCCTGTTAGGCGGCAATCGATAAGTAGTAAATTAGCCACACGGCGCAGAGCAGCAGATTGAGAATGCCGAGCAGAATGCCGACGAGCGCCATGCCTTGCCCGCCGACTTCGTGCGGTTTGCGCTGGGCTTGCGCCCGCGCGACCAGGCCGGCGACGATGGCCGCGGGGCCGGTGAGAGGGCCGAGGCAGAGCAAAATGCCACACACCAGCGAGAGCACTGCAGCCGGGCTCGCGGGAAGTTTTTCGCCCTTGGGCAACCCCGTCTTGGGGTCGATCGTCATGGCATGGAGGGCCATCGTTTCGGCCGAGCCGGTAATCGGTTTGTGCGGAGCGGCGGCCTGACCATGCTGGCCGGGCTGCGCGTAGCCTTGCCCGGGATAGCCGCCCCGCGGAGGCCCGTAACCGCCCGGAGGCTGCTGCATGCGCACCAGCATAACTGATCCCTCGCCGAAATGAGCTAGGCTCCGCCGCCCCACGGCAAATTTCATCATGGCTATTACTCGCGACAACGTGCTTCACGTCGCCAAGCTTGCGCGGCTCGAGCTCAGCGAAGATGAGATCGATCGCATGCAGGCCGACCTGAGCGGGATCCTCGACTACATCAACCAGCTGTCGGAGCTCGATACCAGCAACGTAGCCGCCACCACGCAAGTAGCGGTCGTGGCAGCTCCGTTCCGCGCCGACGAGCCGCGCCCGAGCCTGCCGCACGACCTCGCGCTCAGCCAGGCCCCGCGTTCTTCCTCGGACGGCTTCGCCGTCCCCGCTTTCGTAGACGAATGATGAAAAGCCTTCTCGACTTCTCCATCGCCGATTTGGCCGATCAAGTGCAGAAAGGCGCGCTCACGGCGCGCCAAGTGACCGAGCTTGCGCTGGCTCGCATCGAACGGACCCGCGACTTGAACGCGCTCTTGTACGTAGCGCGCGAGGCCGCTTTGGCCGCAGCCGATCGCGTCGACGCCAAACGCACCCGCGGCGAGGCGCTCGGCAAGCTCGCGGGCGTGCCGATCGCGATCAAAGACGCCCTGTGCACCACGGATGCGCCCACCACTTGCGCTTCGAAGATCCTCACCCACGTGGGCGATGGCAACAGCGGGGGCACCGATCCGGAGCACGGCTTCCGCCCGCCCTACGACGCCACCGTCGTCGCGCGGCTGCGCGCGGCGGACGCGATCTTGCTCGGCAAAGCCAACATGGACGAATTTGCCATGGGCTCGTCCGGAGAGAACAGCGCCTTCGGTCCTGCGCGCAACCCGTGGGACAAGTCGCGCACGGCTGGCGGCTCGAGCAGCGGCAGCGCGGTCGCCGTAGCGGCGGGTCTCGCGCTCGGCTCGTTGGGCAGCGACACCGGCGGCTCGATCAGGCAACCCGCGGCGCTGTGCGGGGTAGTCGGCGTGAAGCCGAGCTACGGTCGCGTCTCGCGTTACGGCCTGATCGCGTTCGCTTCGAGTCTCGACCAAGTCGGGCCGTTTGCGCGCGACGTACGTAGCGCGGCGCGCTTGCTCGAGGTGATATCCGGCCGCGATCCGCTCGATTCGACCAGCGCGGAGCTGCCGGTCGGCGACTACGAAGCGGCCTGCTCGCGCGACGTCAAGGGGCTACGCATCGGCATTCCTCGAGAGTACTTCGGCGAAGGCCTGGATCCCGCTGTCGAAGGCAGCGTGCGCTCCGCCGTCGCCGAGCTCGAAAAAGCAGGCTGCAGCGTGAAGCCGGTGAGCTTGCCCCACACCAAGTACGGCATCGCCACCTACTACATCGTGGCCACCGCAGAAGCTTCCAGCAACCTGGCGCGCTTCGACGGCGTGCGCTTCGGCCTACGCATCGAGAGCCCGAAGAGCGATCTGACGTCGCTGTACGGCAAGACTCGCAACGCCGGCTTCGGTGCGGAGGTAAAGCGTCGCATTTTGCTGGGCACGTATGTGCTTAGCGCCGGCTACTACGACGCCTATTACAAAAAAGCGCAACGGGTGCGCACGCTGATCAAGCGCGACTTCGATCAAGCCTTCGAGTCCGTCGACGCCATCGCCGTACCGACCAGCCCGAGCCCCGCGTTTCGCCTCGGCGAAAAGCTGGACAACCCGCTGGCCATGTACCTGGCCGATGTGTTCACGTTACCGGCCAGCTTGGCCGGTATCGCGGGACTGAGCGTGCCGTGCGCGCCGACGCCGCCGAGCGGCGGGCAACCCAGCTTGCCGGTCGGGCTTCAACTACTCGGACCTGCGTTCGCGGAAGAGCGTCTGTTTTCACTCGCGGCCGAGGTAGAACGACGCATGGGCAAGCTGCTCCGCCCGCCGCTTTCATGAGCGAAACGCACTACCGCTGCGAGCGCGCTTCGAGCGTCCACACCGCAGGCTTGCTGGCGCTGTTCGAAAGCGCGGGCAGCGGCTGTTTCTGCAACTACTGGCACTTCGAAGGCGACAAGAACGCCTGGCTCGAGCGCTGCTACGTAAACCCAGAGGACAACCGCGCCGCGCTCAGCTCGCGCCTTTCGAGCGCCGAATTGTGCGGCGTCGTGGCGTGGACGGGCGACACCCTCTGCGGCTGGATGAAGGTCATGCGAGCCCAGGCGCTGCCGCGGCTTTACGCGCAGCGTGTCTATCGGAACCTGCCCTGCTTTCAGGGCGAACCGGCCGCGCGCGACGGTGTTTACGCGATCAGCTGCTGCTACGTCGCGGAGGCAGAGCGCGGCCGCGGTGTGGCAAAATCGCTCTTGCAAGCGGCGATCGAGTCGGTCCATGAGCTCAGCGGCGTGGCCTTGGAAGCCTTCCCCCGCGCCGCGCCGAGCGGCGAAAGGCTGCGGCCGGATGAAATCTGGATGGGTCCCGAGGCGTTGTTTCACGCGGCTGGGTTCGCGCCCGTATCCGACTTCCGACCCTACCCCGTGCTGCGCCTCAACCTACGCTGACCTACCCGAGCATCACCCGAATTGGACAAGCGGGATCGACCCGCGATATGTTGAGGAGGCTGTCTTCGGTGCGCCTTGGGCGTGCCCCACGAAGCTCATGGCGTCGCAGGTCCTCCGGCTCACTCGTCTCGATGTTCTTCACGATCTATCCCAGCGCTTGGCTGGCGAGTCGGTCGGCGGCTACTTTGGCGAGTGCCTCGATGCGATCTTGAGCGGCACATCGGCGCGCAGCGCGATCGCCTTCGCAGTGGACGAACGCCTGGAGCTGGTTGCAGATCGTGGGCTCGACGCCTTGCGCAGGCCGCTCGCGGCGTTGCTGCGCGGTGCCGGCACCTTTGCCGAGCGCTGCCTGGCGACGCGCAAGCCCGCGAAATCTGCCGATCTGCGCGGCGATCGCGATGGCGTCGACGACGCGGGCGAGTTTCTGGCGCTTGGCGCCAGCTGCGTGCTGTCGCTGCCCGTACTCGATTTGCGGACGCCGGTCGGGGCGCTGGTCCTGCTTTTTTCGAGTCCGGACGACGTGGACGCCGAGACGATCCAGTTCGCCGGCAGCGTCGCAAACCTGGCGGCGCTGCGCGCCCAGCGCGACAGACGTGCCGAAGCCAAGCTGTCCGCGGAACAGCAGGAGGACACGGCCCACATGGTCAGCCTGGGCCTCTTGACGGCCACCGTCGCGCACGAGCTGCGCGGTCCCGCTGGCGCGCTGCTGCTGCAGCAAGAAGAACTGAAACGGCTGGTCGAGCAGCTCGAAATTCTGGGCGGCAGCTCCGACACGGCGATCGGCGAGGCAGTCGCCGAGCTCAGCGAGCTTTCCACCGACATTAGGACGGCGGTCGCGCGCGTGCGCGACACGGTCGAGCAGCTCAGTATGGTCAGTCGCCGTGAAACGGCGCCCGAGCACGCGGAGCTCGGAGAAGTCGTGGCGGAGTCTCTCAGCGTCGTCAGACCGCACTTCGAGCGGCGCGGCATCACGCTAGTGACGAGCTTCGATCCGAATTGCTACACGATTGCCCGGCGCGACAACCTGGCACAAGTCGTGCTCAACCTGACCTTGAATGCGATGGACGCCTGCCAGCAGGCCTCGCAGCCCGAGGTCTCGGTGCGAGTGCTGGAAGCCGGCGACCACGTAGCGCTGGTCGTCGAAGACAACGGCCCCGGCGTTCCACCTTCGGCGATCCCACACATCTTCAAACCATTCTTCACGACCAAAGAACGCGGCGCTGGAACTGGCCTAGGCCTGAAGATTTGCTCCGACGTGGTCGGCGCCCACGGCGGGCACATCGAGGTTCATGAACGCGCAGGCGGCGGCGCGTCATTTCGCGTGCTGTTGCCGCGGGCGCGCGAAGACAGCGGCATTCTGGCGCTCTCCGTGCCAGCGCCGGCGCGCACGGTGCTCGCGCCGGTGCGACGCAAGCAAGTGCTGGTGGTGGACGACGATCCGGTATTTTCCAGGACCATCCGCCGCTCGCTCAAACCCCACGACGTCAAGACGTGCGCGGCCGCGTCGGAGGCGCAAGCGCTCTTGCTGGACGCTGCATACTCGCCCGACTTGGTGCTTTGCGACGTGTTCCTGCCCGGCGCCAACGGCAACTTGCTGCATTCGCGGGTCGCAAGACAGCGCCCAGAAATCGCCAGGCGCTTCGTGTTCGTGACCGGCGGCGCGCTCGGTAAAGACGAAGCGAGCTACCTGCGGGCTTCCGGCTGCACCACGCTGTTCAAGCCGGTCGAGCTGAAAAGCCTGCTCGAGTTGCTAGAAGATCCGCACCCCGAGTCCGGACCGCCCAACACCGTCAAGACGCTGCAGCAGCAAGCGCCGTCGTCGTCGAACAAGACTCCGTCGCTGCGCTAACCGCCGATTTCCTCTCACGCCCTCGCGCCTGTCACGAGCCCTGCGTCCAGGCCCAACCCGGCGCGTTCAGCAGCCCGAGGCTCAAGCCGAGGAATACGCCGCGCAGCACTTCTGCGGGCTCCGCCATGCCCGCGGCGGCCAAACCCGCGCCCAAATCGTCGAGTGAGCGCTTGTGGGGCGCCTGCTCGATGGCGCGGCGCTCGCCGAGACTGAGGCCAAATTCAGCGGGATCGCGACGCAGCGACGAGCCGCGATTGAGCGGCAAGCGACGGATTGGGGAGAGCCAAGCGGCCACCTCGTTCACCGTGAAGCGCTCGCGCACGATGCGGCTCACGACCGGCAAAATGGAGATGCGCTGCATGTGCACCGGGTGGTCGGGGCGCGCCGCCGTGAACGTCAGCATGCCGTCGCCGAAGGCGAACAGGCCGCGCAAGAGCATTTCGGCGGCGCTACCGTGGGGGGCGACGAGCTTGCCGTCGTCGAACGCCAGCCGCAGCTCGCCGTGCGTGCCCTCGACGTGCAGCTCGCCGGTTTCCGCGTTGAGCGCGATCGCGAATACCAGCGCGGGCAGCTCGGGCCGCACGAGCGCACGGCGAAACGGCAGGCCCGGCATGGGAGCGGCCGGCACGCTGTTGCGATTCATGGGCGGCGGCGCGGCCGTGGTGGGCCGAAGCACCGCTCGCGAGCTCGGCAGCCTGACCGCCGACGGCTCGAGCTGATCGGTCGCTGACAGGCGTGTGACCTCGTGTGTCCCGCTGCGCGAGGGCAAGACACCGAGCGCCGACAACCACGGCACGAGCTCCGAGTCATCGAGGGCGATCTGCGAGCCCTGCGCCAGGCGCCGCAGCTCAGTCGCGAACTCGCTCGCGCTGCTGAAGCGATCAGCGGGCGCTTTGCCGAGCGCCTGCCGCAGCATGTCGCGCACGCCTGGCGGCAAATCAGCGCCATAGCGCTCGAGCGCCGACAGATCGGCCTCGTAGATCTTCGTCAAAATATCGAATTCGTTTTGGCCCGAAAATAGCGGCCGCGCGATCAGCATCTCCGACAAGATGATGCCGACGGTGAACAGGTCGCTTCGCGGATCGACCTCGATGCCCATCACCTGCTCGGGCGACATGTAGCCGACCTTGCCCTTGAGCTCGCCAGGATACGTGCGCCGATCGACGTACGCGCTGCGTACGATGCCGAAATCCGCGAGCTTCACGTCCCCAGCACGGCCGATCAGCACGTTGCCGGGCGATACGTCTCGGTGCACGATCGACAGCGGATTGCCGTTTTCGTCGCAAGCCCCGTGCGCGAAGGCGAGCCCTGACAAGACTTCGTGCGCTATGAACAGCGCGGCGCCGAGTGGAAAACGCTCGCGACGCCCGGACACGTAGCGCAGGAGCTTGGCGAGCGACACGCCCTCCACGTACTCCATGGCCATGAACAGCTCACCCTGGCTCTCACCGAAGTCGATGACTTGGACGATGTTCGGGTGGCAAAGCGGCGCCGAGATGCGCGCTTCGTCGCAGAACATGGCGACGAAGCGCGGGTCTTGGGCAAGCTCCGGCAAAATGCGCTTGAGCGCCACCTTCTTGGCAAAGCCATGCGGCCCAGCCCGGTAGGCGACGAACACCTCGGCCATGCCGCCGAGGCCCAGGCGTTCACCTAGCTCGTACGGGCCGAGCAGCGTGCGCGCCGGCCGGGGTTGCATTCAGTGTTCAGAGTAGCGCGGAACTTCCGCTCTTCCTTAGAAAAATCAAGATCATTTGCGACGCGCTTTGGACTACGGTTTGAGAGTGAGCGAGGAGCGCACAACCTCTCACCGCGAGGCCGTCCCCCAGCGCGGGGCGTCTGTCTCGTATCGCGGGGGGCCTACCCCGCTCTTCTGTTCATGTTCGGTTGGGAGAAGCAGCCTTGGCTGATGACCGCGAAGCCCCTAGCGGGGGCCCCCACTCGATCCGCAAGGCAAGCGGCGACGTCCTGAAGATTTCCGGCAAACGTCGCGTGGTTGCCATCACCGGCGCTGCGACTTTCCTAGGACTCAATTTGATCGGCCTGCTCGAGGACGATCCGCGGGTGGCGAAAATCGTGTGTCTTGATACGACATCGCCGCCCACCGTGGGCGCCAAGTCGCGCTTCTACGAGCTGGACTTGGTGCATCCGGCGGCCGAGGAGCGCCTAGCCGAAGTCTTCGCCGCGGAGGCCGTCGACACGGTCGTGCACTTGGGTTTGCTCGAATCGCCGTCGCGCGAGACGAGTTACAGCCACGAGCTCGAAGGTGTCGGCACGATGCAGGTACTCAACGCCTGCCGCCGCGCGCGTACGCACAAGCTCATCGTCAGGAGCTTTACCTGGCTGTACGGCGCGCGCGCCACCAATCCAGCCTTCTTGTCGGAGAAGCACACGCTGCGAGCGCAAAGCAGCGAGGCATTCTTTCAAGACAAGCTGGCGGTCGAAGAGCAGCTTCTACGCTTCCGCCAGCCGGGACAAGGTCGCGTGGTCACGGTGCTGCGCACCGCGCCCATCATTGGACCGAGCATCGACAATTTCGTAACCCGCTACCTGCGCCTGTCGCGCGTGCCCACGGTGCTGGGCTTCGATCCACTGTGGCAGTTCCTGCACGAAGCGGACGCCGTCGCGGCACTCAAGCTCGCGGTCGATCGCGACGCGCCGGGCGTGTTCAATTTGGCAAGCGAGGGCGTGATGCCTCTGAGCATGGCGATCCGCTTGCTCGGTCGTAGCCGCCTGCCGCTGCCGCGACCACTACTGCGGCCGACGCTCGGCGCCCTTTGGCTCACCAAAGTGGGCGACGCTCCGCCCGCGCTGCTCGATTATCTGCAATACGCTTGCGTGGCGGACACCTCGTTTGCGAAGAGCCGATTGGGCTTCGTTCCTGTATTCTCGAGTCGAGAAGCGCTCAGCGACTTTGCCGGCGCCGAACAACTGCGTGAGGCCAAGCTGCTTGCGGAGACCCCGGCGTGACCCGAAAAGACAAGAAGCAAGACAAGCCCGCCTCGCGCCGCCGCGCCGCCTCCGCTGTCGGCGAGGACAAGCGCAAGGGCAAGAACAAAGGCAAAGCCAAGGCCAAGCGCCGGGCCGAGGCCGCGGAGGCGCGAGCCCTGCGCCCGCGCAGCGAGGCCCCCAACCCGCGAGGTAGCAACGGCAAGTCGAAGAAGCGTCGCACGCAGAGCGCGACCGAAAGCGCGGCGCCGCCGGCGGCCAGGGCCACGGCGATCGACGCGCAGGTGCTGCCGCACGTGGATCTCGACGCCAGCTACGAGCTCACGGCCGATGGCGACGACCTGGACGCCCTCAGCGCGGACGCACCCGAGCTCGGCATCGGTTCGCGAGTCGTCGCTCCTCACGTCCGTTTCGAGCAAGACGCGCTCGAGAGCTTCCACCCTGCCGCGGCCACGGGCGGCGACGTCGAAGCTCAGATCCGCGCGCTCGAAGCGCGGCTCGACGGCTTGATTCACGGCGCCAGCCGCTCCGAAAGTCCGGCGCCGATCGTGGCTGCGCCGGCGCAGATACGCGACATCGAAGTCGAGAAAGAGGCTCCGAGCGCCGAGGCCATCGCGGTGGAAAGCGCGGCAGAGCTCGCCGGCAGCCAGTACTACGTGCAGAAGTGGGGCCGCAAAGGCCTGCGCAGCCGCGCCGAAGAAGTCGACGAGTTCGGGCTCGATCGCAGCTTCGACGCCAAGCTGCGCCCGGTCCTCGACTTCATCTACCGCCGCTATTTCCGCATCCAGACCGAGGGTATCGGCAACGTTCCGAGCGAGGGCCGCGCGGTCGTCGTCGGCAATCACTCCGGATCGATCCCGATCGACGGGTTGATGCTGCGCACGGCGCTACGCACGGATCACCCCGCTAGCCGAGACTTGCGCTGGCTGGCCGAAGACTTCTTGTTCTACTTGCCATTCGCGGGCGTGTTCATGAACCGCGCCGGCGCGGTCCGCGCCTGCCAAGAGAACGCCGAGCGGCTGCTGCTCCGCGACAACTTGATCGCCGTTTTCCCGGAGGGCGTGCAGGGCATTCGCAAGCTATTCCGCGACCGCTATCGCCTGCAGCGCTTTGGTCGCGGCGGTTACATCCGGCTGTGCCTGCGGACGCGGGCGCCGCTCATTCCTTGCGCCATCATCGGCGGCGAAGAGGCCAGCCCGCTACTTTACCGCTTCGACGCGCTGGCCGATTTACTGCGCATCCCTTACCTGCCCGTGACCCCAACCTTTCCCGCGCTCGGTGCGCTGGGGCTGGTGCCGGCGCCCACCAAATGGCGCATCAAGTTCGGGGAGCCCATCACCTTCGACAACTACGGGCCCGAAGCTGCCGACGACGACCTATTGGTGGGGCGGCTCTCCGAGCGCGTGCGCACCACCATCCAGAGCATGCTCGAAAGCGGGCTCCGGCAGCGGCAGAGCGTGTGGTTCTGAGCGCCGGCGCATGCCTGATTTGAGCTCCGGTGTGGCCGTCGTGGATAAGCCGCGCGGGCTGACGAGCCACACGGTCGTGGCCCAAGCGCGCCGCTTGTTTGGCCGCAAAGACGTGGGCCATGCCGGCACGCTCGATCCGTTGGCGACCGGCGTGCTGCTCGTGTTGATCGGACAGGCCTGCAAGCTCTCCGGTTATCTTACGGCCGACTCCAAGCGCTACGCGGCCGAGGTCTATTTCGGCCGCGCCACCGACACGCTCGACGCCGATGGCCAGACTGTCGCCGAGGCGCCGCTAGCAGCCGGGCAGCTGTCGCCCTCGGCCGTCGCGATGGCGCTCGAGCACGAGCAGGCTCGCACCGAGCAAACCCCGCCCGCCGTGAGCGCCATCAAAGTTGCGGGCGTCCGCGCCTATGCGCTGGCCCGAAAAGGCGACGCCCCCGACCTCGCGCCGCGCTCGGTCAAGGTTCTCGAGCTTCGCCTATTGGAGCTGACGCCGCCCACCCTACGCTGCGAGCTGCACGTGTCCAAGGGCTACTATGTGCGCTCCTTCGCGCGTGATTTGGGTGAACGCCTCGGCGCCCCGGCGCATCTCTCCAGCTTACGCCGCCTGGCCAGTGGTCCATTCACGGTCGCTCAGGCGTCGGCCTGGCCCGCTCAAGCGCCTCCGCCGCTCTTGAGCCTGACCGAGGCCGCCACGTCGGTGCTCCCAGCCTGCCGCATCGCCAGTGCCGAGGCAGTGGCTCGCGCCCGACAAGGCAAGCTGCTCATGCCCGTCGACTTCAGCGAGCTACCAGCGACAGATGGGCCCGGGGCTTGGCTATCGCCAGAAGGTGAGCTCGTCGCCATCGGCAGCACCCAGGGCGAGTTGCGCGTCGCGCGCGGCTTCAACAGCGAGCGCTAGCGTGCGCCCGTGGGCTCTCGCTCCACGACTCGTGACGGGCGACACGAGCTCAGCGCACGACTACGTCGGCGGCGTAACCGCGGCTCTGCAGCCGCGCCCGTAGGCGCTCGGCCAGCCCTGGCTCGGCCGCGCCCGGCAGGCTGAGCTCGACTGACACCCGACCTGCCTCGGCCACCACCACCAGCTCGGCCCCCGAAAAGCGCCCGTGCCCGATGTCGAGCTTGGCGACGCCGCGGCGCTGGTCGCCACCAAGCGCAACCCGTCGGACCCAGCGTTCGACCAAGTCGGAAAGTTCGGCGACGCCGAGAGGCGGGCTGGCTGACGGAGCGACTTCAGGCGCCCTCTGTAAATCGATGCCACCCCCAGGGTTGAAGAGGGCGAGCCAGTCGCCCGGGTCGCTGCCGCCCCTCCCCAAGCCTGGTTGCTCGTCGGGGGCAAGAGACGGCGAGGATTCTCCGTTCAGCGACATTTCCCGTTCCGGATGCGCGTTCCTGGCGACCCCTCCGTCGACCTTCATTGGCGCCTCTAAATTGGCTCCTTGGGGCAATGAAGCCCTCCGCAAGCAACTCTGGAATCCCTCATATTTACCGGAGCCTAATGCCTTTGTAGCAGGGGTCTGCTCGGCGCGTACCGGCCGACCGTTCGAAGCCACTGGAGAGACAGACTGGACCATGAATTCCTCCTCGGTCGCCAGGCTGGCGGGTTGCGTCCCCGGGTTAGCCTCCGCTAAGAACTCAAGAAGGAGGCTCGGCCCAAGACCGGGCATTGGATTTGGACTCGGCTCCACCAGCGCTCTCACCAGCAATTCTCGTCGCTATTGTCCCGGCTATCATCGCGGCCGTCTGCGCTGCCGCTAGCTGGTCGGTCGGAGCTCTATCCGACGCGCGGCGTTCCGCCGTGCGAGAAAGCCTCGAGGGCCGTGCCCGGCAGGCGCTGGAGCGCTACGAAGCGCACAGCGGGGCTATCGAAGCGCGCTGGCTGGTGATCCGAGCCTTGGGCATCTCGCTGACGGCGCTGGTGATTGGCCAGCACCTGCCCCCGCTGGACGGCTGGATGCCGCTGGTTGCCGCGCTCGGAGCTTTGGTCGTTTACGGAATTCCGACGGAGATCGCTCGCGTCCTGGCAACCCGCAACCCGGAGCGCTCCGCCCCGTTCGTGCTCCAGCTGGTCGCGCCGCTGGAGCTGTTGTTCTCGCCCCTGGCCGCCCCGATCGTTTGGATCGGTCGCATGTTCGAGCACAAGGCGGAGAGCCGCCCAACGCCGGCGCCGGGTTTGGTTGAGACGGAGGTGCAAATGCTCGTGACGGAGGGTGAGCTCAGCGGCTCGCTCGGTCACGAACAGTCCGAGATGATCAGGAACGTGCTCGACTTCGGCGATATCACGGCCGGGCAGTTGATGGTGTCCCGCACTCAAGTGCACGCCATCGAGATCGACACGCCCATCGCCGATGTCCTCAAGCAAATCGCAGAGAGTGAGCACTCGCGCTACCCGGTGTACCGAGAAAACATCGATAACGTGGTCGGTGTGCTGCACTCCAAAGATCTGCTGCCTCACCTTTCGCGCGGCGATCTCGAGAAGGTGGGCCTGCCCACGCTCGTGCGGCAGCCGGTCGTGTTCGTACCCGAGAGCCAAGCCGCCGACAGCGTGCTGCGCGAAATGCGGGCCGGAAAACAACACCTTGCCGTCGTGCTCGACGAGTTCGGCGGCACGAGCGGCATCTTGACGCTCGAGAATCTGCTTGAGCAGATCGTCGGCGATATTCGCGACGAGCACGACGTGGACGAGCCGCCCATCGCCGACTTGGGCGACGGGCGGCTGCTCGTGGACGCCAGCGTCTCGATTGGCGACTTGAGCCGTTATTTGGGCGCGGAGCTGCCGACGGACGGCGACTACCACACCCTCGCCGGCTTCGTCGTCGCAGAGCTTGGCACCGTGCCCGAAGTTGGCGTGCGGCTCAGTGCCTTCGACCTGGATTTCGAGGTCAAAGAAGCGGACGAACGCCGGGTGCTCAAAGTCGAGATAACGCGACGCTCGCCGCCAGCGGAGTCGGTAGTACCTAGGTCGAGCTCGCGAATACCCGTGGCGAGCTGAGTGCACGACGCGCACGCGAGCGCGACTCCTTTGTCCCAGGTCGACTGAGTGACCAGCGACTGCCGATCGCTGAATTTTCTCAGAAAATTGGCCTGATGCGCGGATGCAGCGCGGTGCTCCGATGGTCGGCACGAATGATTGCTTCCGACCTCATCAGCGGTCTCACGACCACGCGGCGCTACCTCGAGCGCAGCGACGTCAGCGTGAGCACCCGCTCGGCTCGCCAACGGCGGCTACGGTCGGCGGCCGTTACCACGGCAGCTCCGTCTACGATCGGCGCCGTCGGTACGTTCTAAGTGCTGGCTTACGCTTCGCTGGCGGGGCGCGAGACGAGGACCCCGCGCGTACAAAAGCGAGCGGGCCGCTCGTGCGGCCCGTTTTGCTCGGCAGAGGACGGTGCGTCTACTGCGCGCCTGATGCGCCGATCTGCTTCAGCTTCTTGGCCAGGGCTTGGCCGGATTCGAGCAGACCGGTCTTCTCTTCGCCCGGCGTCTGGTTGCCGCGCAGCGTCTCTTCGAGATCGCTCAGGCGACCGCGAAGCTTGACCAACACATCGGACGGGCAAACGGAGGCCTGGGTCGACGGATCGACCGGGATGAAGGTCGGCTCCTCGGTGGCGGCGTCACCCTTCTGGTAGCGCTTGATGGTCTGCTTCTTGGGGCCGTTCATCAGATCGAACGAATCGGGCCAGGTCTTCTTGTCCTCGCTACCGAGCGGAAACGGCGTCGGAATCGGCTGCATCGACGCCAGGGGGCCGACGCCCGTCGGGCTCACGATCACCGACCAGCGCACTTGCGGCTTGGTCTGCGAGTCGAGAAAGTCTTGAACGCCTTTCTTGTTGCCGCTCAGCAGGTGCTGCAGGTCCTCTTTGTTGCTGTTGGCCTCAGACGAGGCCGTCGCGAAATCGACCAACATGGTGAGCACGTCCGCCTTGAAGCGACCGATGCCCTTGCCAGCTAAGTTCGAGCCAGCGAACGGAATGTTGAGGGCGCCGAGCTTCGAGACTTCGTCGTCGGGAAACTGCGCTTTGCCAAGCTTTTCGCGCGCGCTCTTCAAGATGTCTGCCAGCTCGCCAATTTTTTTGTTGGTGGCGTCGACGTCTTTCGTCAGCTCCGCAGCGCCTTCCATGGCGGCGTCGGTGCCCTTGCCACGCTCGGACGCGCCGCCGAGCGTGAACCCGACGAAGCCGCCAATGCCAGCCGTGACGATGGCCAGCACCAGGACCTTGACCTTGCCGCCCCGGTGGGCTCGCATGACGTCGTCGCCCATCTCGATGCGGATGGTCTGCGGTGCTGCAGCGGGGGCGGCCGCCGGCTCCATCGCGCCGTAGGGATTGGACGCGTCGACCATCGGCGCCGGACGCGCGGTGGCCGTCGACGACTGGAACGGCGGCGCTGGAATGCCAACGCCGCTCGGCCTCGGAATGCCCGCTGGAGGCGGGATAGAGCCCCCCGGACCGGTAGCCGGAGAGCTAACCGTTTTCTTACCGAGCCGGGCCTTTAAATCGATCTTGGGCTTCTTGTCCTCGGACATTACTGCTGTGTCGCCGGTGTTGGATTTGCGCGCGAAATCGGCGCAGGCCAGGTGGGCGACGGGCCGGGACAGTACAGGCAGCTTCCCGCCCGAGCAAGATTGAAATTCCGCTTGCAGCGTGAGGGGAGCGGGCCGGTCGGGCGGTTCACGCTTTTGACCGCGCCGGGCGTCGAATGCCACTCTCGGCTCCGCCATGGCCTCGAGCGAACGCCCGACGCGCGTGCTGGTGGTCGATAACTACGACTCCTTCACGTACAACCTCGTTCAATGCCTGCTGGCAGCGGGCGCGGAGTGCGTCGTGCGAGCGAACGACGCCACCTCTCTGGACGACGTGCTGGCGGCCGAACCCGACGGCTTGCTCATTTCGCCGGGCCCAGGTGCTCCAAGCGACGCGGGCGTCACGCTCGAGCTCATCGCCGCGCTTGCCGGCAAGTTGCCGATGCTCGGCGTGTGTTTGGGGCACCAAGCGATAGCACAGGCCTTTGGCGGGCGTGTCGAGCGCGCTTCGCAGCCCGTTCACGGCAAGACCTCTCTCGTCCGGCATGATGCTCGTGGCGTCTTTCGCGACGTGCCGAACCCACTCGAAGCTACGCGCTACCATTCGCTGTTGGTGGCGCGAGACAGCCTGCCGGCCACGCTCGAGATCAGTGCCGAAACGTCGAACGGGGAGATCATGGGCCTCCGTCATCGGGAGCTGCCCATCGAAGGCCTACAATTTCACCCTGAATCAATCCTGAGTAAGCACGGGCCCCAGGTCGTGCAAAACTGGCTCTTGTCCCTATGACCGACTCCGGCGCTTCGGCTCCTCCCAAATTCAGCGACGTTTACGCCGAGCTCATGAGCGAGCCCGGCTTGAGTGAAGCCACGACGCGCGCCGTGTTCGACGCCATCTTCGCAGGCGGCTGGACGCCGTCGCAGATTGGCGGCTTTTTGGTGGCGCTGCGGCAGCGCGGCGAAACCGCGGACATCATTGCGGGCGCCGCGGCGGCCATGCGCGGCGCCATGCTGAAAGTGCCGCACGATTTCCCCAAGCTGCTCGACACCTGCGGCACCGGTGGTGACGGCTCCGGCAGCTTGAACCTGTCGACCGGGGCGGCGCTGGTCGCGGCAGCGGCTGGCGTGCGCGTCGCCAAGCATGGCAACCGCGCTGCAACGAGCCGCTCGGGCAGCGCCGACGTGCTCGAGAGCTTGGGCATTCCGCTCGACGTGCCGGCCAGCGCGCAGGGCGAGGTACTGCGCGAAGCCGGCATCACGTTTCTATTCGCGCTGGCGCATCATCCGGCTATGCGCCACGCCATGCCCACGCGGCGCGAGCTCGGTATTCGCACGCTCTTCAATCTGCTCGGCCCACTCTCGAATCCAGCGGGCGTCACTCATCAGCTGCTCGGCGCGCCCGACGACGCCTCGCGCAAGCTATTGGCGCAAGCGCTGGTGAAGCTCGGCGTCGAGCGCGCTTGGGTGGTGCGCAGCGTCGACGGCCTGGACGAAGTCAGCCCTTTCGCCGAGACGCGCGTGACCGAGGTCAATCATGGTGAGCTGCGCGAGCACAGCATTTCGCCTGAGAGCTTCGGCTTTGCGCCGAGCCTCCCCGGCGCTATCGCCGGCGGCGAGCCGGCCGATAACGCGCGGGCCCTGACCGCGATTTTAGGGGGCGAAAAGCACCCAGCCGCCGACGCTGTGGCGCTCAACGCTGCCGCCGCGCTGGTCGTCTTCCACGGCTTGAGCGAGCGCGAGGCTGGCGCCCAAGCGCGCGAAGTGTTGGCGAGCGGCAAGCCACTCAGAACGCTTACGGCTTGGGCCGCTGCGGCGCAGCAGCGGCGCCCACAGAAAGCTTGAACAACATGGGCGTACTGTCCGAGATCTCGACACGCTGGTCATGGACGCGGCGCGTGCTGTCGGCGATACCCGACCAGGTCGTGCGCGTGTATCTATCTGGCCTCTCCAAGCCCGACGACGTGCGCCGCATCCGCCAGAGCGGTGCCGACGCCGCCTTGGTCGGCGAGGCCTTGATGCGCCCAGACGACCCCGAACCCCTGCTGCGCTCGCTGGCCGAGGCGGCGCGCGAGCCGCAGTGAGGATTGAGGATTGCGTGCAAAAACCCAAACCGTGGGGTCCACGACAACTCGAGCCTCACTGCTCCTTCCGCCGAATCTTGGCGAATTGCGGCGCCGTGACCTAAATTGAAGCCACCGTGCGCCTCGACGCTGCTCTCGACTTTTACCTGCAGCACCTGCGCGTCGAGCGAGCGCTGTCACAAAACACGGTCATGGCCTACGGGCGCGACCTCGGTAAGCTGCTGGCCTTCGCCGAAAGCGCGACGGTCTCCGATATCGAGGCCGTCGACCTGGGGGTGATCTCGGGTTGGATCCGCGAGATGTCACGGGCCGGATTGGGCCCCCGCAGCACCGCCCGGCACCTGTCGTCGGCACGAGGCCTGTGCAAGTTCTTGATGCGCGAAGGCGTGCTGCGTGCGGATCCGACCGAGCTTGCGGCGCGGCCACGCTTCGGTCGCAAGCTACCGCGCGCGCTCGGCGAGGCGGAAATGGTAACGCTGATCGAAGCGCCGCCGCCCGACACGCTGCGCGGATTGCGCGATCGCGCCATGCTGAGCTTGATGTACGCCGCGGGCCTGCGCGTGAGCGAGCTGGTTTCGCTGACCCTAGGCGACGTCGATCGCGCGCGCGGCATCGTCTCGGCTCTCGGCAAGGGTAAGAAGCGACGCTTGGTGCCGCTGGGCGAGGTCGCGCTCGATCACCTGGCGGCCTACTTGGCGGCCCGCGAAGCCGACGCCGCCGCGCAAACGCAGCGTCGGGGCCAGGGCGGGAAGAGCCCCAAAGTCTCGCAGCTGCTGTTTCCCTCACCGCGCGGCGGCAAGCTCACCCGCCAAGCCTTCTGGAAAATCGTCGGCCGCACCGCGCGCGGCGCGGGCATTCGCGGCCACGTCCACCCGCACCAGCTCCGGCACTCGTTCGCAACGCACCTGCTCTCGGGCGGCGCCGATCTGCGCAGCGTCCAGACCCTATTGGGCCACGCCAACGTGGCTACCACCGAGATTTACACGCACGTCTCTCAAGACCGCGTGCGCCAGGCCTACCGGAAGGCTCACCCGCGCGCCTGAGCGTTCGAGCGAACGGCGCTTGAAAGGTGCCAGGCCGCTAGTATGGTGAAGCCAGCTTGTCGTTCGTTCTCATTGAGCCCCGCGCCCCCGAGGTGCCCGTCATCGTGGAGGTGCCGCACGCCGGTCTCACGCTCGACGCCGAATCCTTGTCGACGCTGGTCGCTCCCGCGCTGGCCATCGGCCGCGACGCCGACCTGTATGTCGACGAACTCTACGCCGACGCACCCGACGCGGGTGCAACGCTGCTCAGCGCACGCATGAGCCGTTACGTTTGCGATTTGAATCGCTCGGAGCAAGACGTCGATCGCGACACGGTGCTCGGCGCTGCCGGACGCGCCAGCCCGCACGGCTTGATTTGGCGCTCCACGACCGACAATCGGGCGGCCATCGCCCGACCGCTACCGAAGAGCGAGCTCGAGCGGCGGCTGCAGGCCTACTACCGGCCGTACCACGACCGACTCGACGAGCTGGTGCGCGAGCGACTGGCGCGTCACGGCTTTGTGATCCTGGTGTCCGGTCACTCTATGCCGAGCCGCGGCCGCGACGGCCACGACGACCCTGGGCGCGATCGCGCCGACGTTGTCCCCGGCACGCGCCAGCGCTCGACTGCAGCCGCAGCGGTCATCGAGATCACCGAGCGAGTCGCGGCCCAGTTCCACCTCGGCCTGGCCCACGACGAGCCCTACCGCGGCGGCCACACGACCGTGCGCTACGGGCGCCCCGCGACCGGCATCCATGCCATCCAGATCGAGCTCAACAGAAAGCTCTACATGGACGAGCAGACGCTCGCAAAAAAGCCGAATGAATTCCGCGTCATACGCAGCTTTTGCCGAGCTTTGGTCGAAGATTTGGCGCAGCTGCGCCAGGTGCCGCTGGCAAAAGCCGGGCGAATTTGAGGACGAAGAGCATCGGCGCGCTTGACTTGGCCGGCCCTTCAACTACGTTCCGCGGCCTTCCCCATGGCTCGCAGCGAAATCACCGGCAAGCGCCGCTTGGCAGCTCAGAACGTTTCTCACTCGAACATCAAGACCAAGCGCTGGCAGAACGTGAACGTGCAGCGTCGTCGGCTGTGGGTGCCTGAGCTGGGCCGCCACGTGACGCTGAAGGTCACGACCGGCGACCTGCGTTCGATCGACAAGGTCGGCTTACTCGCCTACGCCAAGAAACACGGCGTCACGCTGGCCTGAGGCCGGCGAACGTCGTTTCACGCGTGCGCCAACGAGCGCGCTGTCAGGCCGGCCTGAGGCCAGCGAGCCGGCTCACGCGTCGACGGCGTCGACCGTTCGCGTCGCCGCGTTCCGTCGGATGCCCAGGCGGCGAGCCTCGGGTTCGAGGATGCTACGCGCGGTCGGCGCGGTCCAAAGCTCGTGCGGGGCGCCGCCGGCGTCGTGGCTGATCCAAAGGGGAGCTGCAGCGGGAATGATCGAACCGGGCGCAACTCGCGGGACGCCGCGCAGCGTCGGCACGGCCAGCAGCGGCGCCGAGAGCTCCAGCTCCTCGACGTAGAGCCCTTCGGGCTGGCCGTCGAATGCCGCCGCAACGAACATCCCGCTCACGTCGATGGCGCTCACCGCCACGCCGCGAGCGAAGGCGCTCGTCGCGTGCGTTGCCCAGGGGGCAGTGAGTAGCCCGCCGGTACGTTCTGCGGGTACGTCGAGCCCCTGCGGGCTGGTGAAGTCGGCCGGCGTGAGCAGTCCCCCGTTGGGCGCCCCAAAG
>Ga0307508_10001863_pt1 | contig 23261 bp, 38 predicted proteins | sample 9_EM_MG_FD_203089 | JGI IMG/M metagenome (GOLD analysis project Ga0307508, IMG submission 203089) | Populus trichocarpa ectomycorrhiza microbial communities from riparian zone in the Pacific Northwest, United States - 9_EM | ecosystem: Host-associated > Plants > Roots > Unclassified | place... | reverse complement strand
CGTCGGTTCGGCGCTGGATGGCGACTAACGCGTGCCCGATGGCTTGATTCGGCAGACTGTGAGTTTCTTCGCGTCGGTTCGGCGCTGGATGGCGACTAACGCGTGCCCGATGGCTTGATTCGGCAGACTGTGAGTTTCTTCGCGTCGGTTCAGCGCTGGATGGCGACTAACGCGTGCCCGATGGCTTGATTCGGCAGACTGTGAGTTTCTTCGCGTCGGTTCCGCGTTGGATGGCGACTAACGCGTGCCCGATGGCTTGATTCGGCAGACGGTGAGTTTCTTCGCGTCGGTTCGGCGCTGCATGGCGACTAACGCGTGCCCGATGGCTTGATTCGGCAGACAGTGAGTTTCATCGCGTCGGTTCGGCGCTGGATGGCGACTAACGCGTGCCCGATGACTTGATTCGGCAGAGCGTGAGTTTCATCGCGTCGGTTCGGCGCTGGATGGCGACTAACGCGTGCCCGATGGCTTGATTCGGCAGAGAGTGAGTTTCTTCGCGTCGGTTCGGCGCTGGATGGCGACTAACGCGTGCCCGATGGCTTGATTCGGCAGACTGTGAGTTTCTTCGCGTCGGTTCCGCGTTGGATGGCGACTAACGCGTGCCCGATGGCTTGATTCGGCAGCGAGTGAGTTTCTTCCCGTCGGTTCGGCGCTGGATGGCGACTAACGCGTGCCCGATGGCGTGATTCGGCAGCATGTGAGTTTCTTCACGTCGGTTCGGCGCTGGATGGTGACTAACATTTGGCAGAGAGTGAGTTTCGGCGCTTGATGGCGATTAACGCGTGTCTGGTGGCTTGACCCATTGGCGCGTCCCGTTTTCCGCCTCTGCTCTTTCTCGATGGTAGCTAACTAGCGTTCGGTGGCCTGATTGACTAGTTGGTGATCACAGCCTCTTCCCCGTGTATCCTACCGTGTGTTACTAATGTCTTCCCATTGCCAATTTGACAGCCCGTGAGTTGTTACATGTTCTGCTACTTTGTGGTTCCTGTCGTTCTAATATGTACCGGATTGTTTAATTCTTTAGTCCGTGAGTGTTCCCACATTGCTGAATCCACAGTGGAGCGCTGCTAACTCTTACCTGCTATTTGTTCATTGTAGCATGTGAGTTTCGCTCTCCGATAGTGGCTACCTTTGTTGTGCTCCACTAACCGAATATGGGGTTTTGCTTAACAGTATTCACCTTCTATTGTAGTAACCGAGTGGCGCCGAAAACTTGTCGGCCGCCTGGTGGCTGTAAGTTTTATTCTGATCAGCTGATGGTGCGTCACTAACCGACGGTACAAGGTGGATGGTAACGGTTCAAGTGTTCGCCTTTGATATGCTGGGTTATTTATCGGGGGTTACGCAAAATGGAATGTCTAATTTGGTGGCTCTTTACTCACAATCTTACCTGCCAAACTTGCGTGTCGTCTTCCTGAACCCCTGCGCTCGGTTTCCCCTGCTGATTTGCTGCCGTTCAAACTGCCATCACTGCTTGTGCTGCCCTTTCTTCCTGGATGGTTGATATGTTGTTTTCCCCATTATTGTCGAAGTTTCCTCCACTGTAGCCACAACATCGCAGTCGCCATTTGGTTTCCTTCATTTCTCGCCACACCGGCCCCTTGCTAGTAGTTACTCAACAAGGAGTGGATTGCGGTGCCGGTACGTTGGAAATATCCACCGAGGAGCCCGCTCCGTGAGGCTGCTTTGGAGGCGTGGCTCGTGCTTCCATGGTAGTGGCAAAGTCGCGTATTCAGGTACAAGTCGTTGTTTATTACGACTCAGCACATTAGCTTCTGTTCCTTCAGACAATAAATTGGAATACCGGAGCAACTGGCCGAATCCCAATCGATCACGGCCCTGAACAGCTCCCCACCCTCCTGACGATTCTTTGTTCGGTCCAGGTCGAAAGAATTCCGCGCCGCTCACTGGTGCTGTGTCTCCCGTGGCTGGGCGCAGGAAAGCCGGACGCCCGTTCCTTTTTGTCTCTTTATCTCATCCTCCTTTCCGTGCGTCTCGACTTTCTCCGTCAGTTCTAACCTGGTATTGGCACATGAGCTCTTTCAAGAAGGAAGCCTCCTCTTCCTCGGTCTGCTGCTGCGGTTCGCGCTGCCGCGCCACCTGGGTCTCCCACTGCTGAGGTACCACCAGAGCCCGTCCGTTCCAGTCTGCTTCCAGTCTGCTGCACGATGCGGGCTAAACATTTGGGATCGATGAAGCCGAAGATACTAGGCAAAAGACCCGCAGGTCTTGTCGTTTTTGAAGATCCGTGAACGGGTTGAAGGTGCGGTCGTTAGTTGACATCGTAGAGTATGTTGCTGGAATCGGTGAGGGTGGGTAGGCAGGATGTCTGGAGGTTATCATGAGCTGTGGCTTGTCGGAGGTCCGGGCCCGTGGCTTGAACAAGTTACAAGCTGGAAACGATACTTGAGGTTGCTGCTATTGAAAGCAGAAGAAACGGCTACCTCGTGTACACGTGGTTGTCGTAGTCCTCCCTATGTCTGGACTCCGAACTCGCAATGCCCAGCAGTTATCCCTCATACGCCAGACCCGTACGAGCAACCATCATCCAGTACACGCAGCTATGTGGAGACAAATAAGACATAAAATATAACATTTTAACTTTTCCTCGTCCACGTACCCGGCGCTGTAGGTCGCTCTCGATCTACCATCTCAGCACGTTTCAAACAGGGTGGAACTTCTAGGAGTTGGGATGGAGGCCGGAGTGGGAGTAATTTTACGTCGTAGGTGAAATGGTACTGTAGCGGATATCCTTCCATAGTTATTCCATATAGATGTTGTAGCCTGGGGGACAACGATCATCGATTCCCACAAAATACTTGCCTGCTGTCGAGATACAGGACGCTCGCTCTTCCGACCTTCCTCTCTTCTCTCACCAACTTTCCACACCCCCGCCCCCCCGTCCGCCTTCCACGTACGTCGTCGCCGTCCTCCCTCTCTCCGCTGAGCCATACCACCCCTCACTCCCGCGGGACCAAACTTCCGTTCTGTCGGAGTAGGGCAGCAGCCAGACTGGGTTTGCAGCGGACGTGCAGTTTCCAGCCGTCAGATTGGTTCGACAGCAGGGCGACTGCACGGCCACTGTTGATCGAGCCTCGCTGCTAGTTGTCCAACTGGCCTTTGGCCAGCTCTGCCATCAGGTACCCGCCAATGGGGAGCGTTCGGATCTCACCTGTGGAGAGAGCGTCCCTTCAGAATAATGGTACCTTGGGATGTTGGCGGGGCGGCGGCGAGGGTGCTTCTGGTAGTGGGAGGATACTGCAATAAACTGTATTGTTGGCGTTGTCGTGCAGGAGTAGTCGTTGCTGCCAGTGTGCAAAGGCGCCGCGTATATTATTGTGTTGCTGCTGCCCGGCGTGCCCGCACGACGCCGTGACCGCTCGTTGCCGTCCCTGCTATGGTGCGCTCCAGATCAGGTATTTATTAATTTCCCTCCTCGACGTCTTGCACGGCGGGCCTCTCGCAGGGTCGCGGATTCCTCTTGCCCGCTACACCGCCGCGACGCTCGCCGGACCGCTTATTTCTTCCTTTTGGCCGCCACGCCGGTCGTCTGATCATTCATCGGATCGCTCGTCGGATTGCTCCTTTGTTCCGCTCGCCGACGGCTTTCCCGACGACTCGCTCGCCGGATCGCTCGCCGGATCTGTTCCAATATCTCACCTGTTCTGCTTTGTCATGTGTAAAATCACATCACTTACTTGTATTCATACTTTTCACTTTGCAAGCCTTTCTCTCCTGGACACAAGACTTCATTGCTCCATCAAACCTCCATCATAACCTTGGCAGGATCGCTCGTCGGATCGCGCGCCACATCTCTCATTACTTCCACTCGTCGACGGCTTTCCCGACGGTTCGCGTGCCGTGGTGCTCGACGGGTGGCGCGTCGCACCGCTTGGCGGATCGCTTGGCGGAGCGCTCATTACTTCCGCTCGTCAACGGCTTTCGCGATGGTTCACGCACCGTATCACTCGTGGGGCGTTCCCGACGGTTCGCGCGCCGTAGTGCTTGCCGAATGGCGCGTCGGATCGCTCGCTGGATCGCTCGTCTGATCGCTCGTCGAATGGCGCGTCGGATCGCTCAATACTTCCGCTCCTCGATGGCTTTCCCGTCAGTTCGCGCTCAGGATTGCAAGACTGATGGCAGGGCGGATCGCACGCTGGTCCGCACGCCGGATCGCTCGGCGGATCGCTCATTATTTCCACTGGTCGACGGCTTTCCCGACGGTTCGCACACTGTATCGCACATCGGATGGCAAATCGGATCGCTCGGCGGATTGTTCATTACTTCCGCTCGCCGACGGCTTTCCCGAAGGTTTGCACGCCGTATCACTCGTCGGATGGCACATAGGCTCGTTCGTGGGTTCCCTCATATCTTCAGCTTGTTGATGGCTAGACTGACGTTTCACACGCTGTAGTGCACGTTGGATCGCTAGCCGGATTGCTTGCCGGATCGCTCATTACTTCCGCTCGCTGACGGCTTTCCCGATGGTTCGCGCGCGGTTGCTCGTCGGATGGTTCGTTGAATGGCTCGACAGATCGTTCACCAGATCGCTCGTTACGTTTGCTCGTCGATGGCTTTCCCGACGGCTCGCGTGCCGTATTGCACGTCCGATGGCTCGGTGTACGACTCTGCGGTTCGCACGCCGGATCACTCGTTACGTCCGTTTTCACTATGCATCTCTCGCTGTATTGCTCGTCGGGTCGATCGGCGCATCTCACGTTACATCCGCTCGTCGAGGCTTTCCCGACGGTTGGCACTCCGTACTGCTCGTCGGACGGCTCGTCGGATCGCTCGCCGGATGGCGCATTACTCCGGCTCGTCGACATCTTTCCCGACGGTTCGCGCCCCTTATTGCTCGTTGTCCGCTTTCCCACGGTTCGTGCGCCGTATTGCTCGTTGGATGGCTCGCCGGATGGCTCATTACTTCCGCGCGTCGACGGCTTACCCGACGGTTCGCATGCCATGTTGCTCAATGGATGGCGCGGTGGATCGCTCGCCGGATCACTCATTACCTCCACTCGTTGACGGCTTTCCCCATGGATCGCGTGCCGTACTACTCGTCGGATGGCTCATCGGATCACTCGCCAGATCGCGTGTCAGATGGCACGTCGGCTCATTCGTGGGTTCACTCGTTTCATCCGTTTGTTTATAGCTTTACTGACGTTTCGCGTGCCATAGTGCATGTTGGATGGCGCGTCTGATCGCTCACCGGATCCCTCGTCGGATCACTCCGCGGATCACTCACTACTCCCTCTCATCGACGGCTTTTCCGATGGTTCGCGCGCCGTGTTTCTCGTCGGATGACGCGTTAGATCGCTCGCCGGATTGCTCATTTCTCCCGCTCGTTGACGGCTTTCCCGACGGTTCACCCGCCATATCGCCCGACAGCTGGGTTGGCAGATAGCACATTGCCTCGTTGGTAGCTTCACTCATTACTTTCGCTCGTCGACGGCTTTCCCAGCGGTTGCGGGCTGTATTGAATGTCGAATGGCTCGGCGGATCGCTTATTGTTTCCGCTGGGCTATGGATTTCGGGTCGCCCATTCCTCCGCTCGTCAACGGCTTTCACGACGGTTCGGGTGCCATATTGCTCACCGGATGGCTCCGCGCATAGTTCGGTGGATGGCTTGCCGAATCGTGCGACAGAATGCCCATTACTTCCGCTGGTCGAGGCTTTCTATACGGACGGCATCCGGTATTGCTTGCCGGATTGCTCGCTAGATCGCTTATTTTTCCGTTCGTCGATGGCTTTCCCAATGGTTCGCGTGCCGTATTGTGTGACAGATGGCTCGACTGATGGGTCGGCGGATCACTCATTACTACCGCTCGTCGACTGCTTCCGTAGCGGTAAGCTCGTTGGCTCGCTCGTCGGATTGCTCGTTGAATTTCCCTGATCGTTTGCTTCCTTCGCTTGTTCACTGGTGTAAGATCCAGCTCGCATCTCAACTTTTTAACCCAATTGGATAAATTTTTCTATTCTAAGGAAATGATAATAATACCTAAACCAATAGCTCCGCTATATACATACCGGCAACAAACTACAACAAAAAGTGGGGGTTTATTGATGCCGGAAAAATGCAGGCGAACTGCCAGGTCAGTCAAAATCCAGCAGTTTATGAGAATACCCGGTTAACCTGCTCTTTTTTGAACGACTTATTTTTCAAATCATGGTATTTAAGATCAATACCAATTTAGGAAACTGCTGTGATTACTACAAGAGGTGGGAAATACCAAAGTTCTACTGGAGGAAAAGAAATACGTGGTGTTTATAATATGCTTTTTTTTTTTTTTTTTTTTTGTTTATTCATTATACTCGTATGCGACCTATCTAGATCATGACGAGTATTATTTACAGTCCGTTTTCCCGCCACAGTCCGCGTGTAGCAGCACGGTGCAGGCTCCCTTTTACCCTTCGCCCAGGCCTATCCCTCAAGGTGTGAGTACATAGGAAAAACATAGGAAATTCGTGACTGTCCCCTACTCCGCCTCCTCCGATGCCATGAAGGGTGGGGTGGGGAGAAAGACGGGTGGCTCCTCCACCTCCATCCCCAATGTCTCTGCCTCCACCCTCCTCTCCTCTTCCTGCTCCGCTCTCTCCCAGAGCTCCCCCTCTGATGCCTCGCTCTCGGCATCGTCCCCCTCCTCCGCTGGCACGATCTTTCGTATGTCCGTCGAGGAGAGAAAGTCCAGCAGCGCCTGGCTGCACGTCCGCTCAGCGAAGAGCTCGTGAACCTTCCACCGCTCTCTTCCTTTTCCTGTCTCCTTCCACACCTCTTCCCACAGGGTGTTTATAATATGCGAGAACTGTGAGAAAAATATGGGAGTATTTAAACCACACTGTTTCTACAATCCAAAAGGCACCAACAACCAATGGATGAAACTCAACAACTAGAATCGCCAAGACTTCCGCCTGACACATCAAAACCTAGTGAGACACAGACTTCACAGACATCATGATGTCTGGGGAAGCAACCCCCACCAGATGAGGTAGCTCTGTTGGTGGCTACCAAGGTCAGCCAAAGCGATAGTTCCCTCTTGAGGGAACTTGTGGGAGACCAGGGGTGCAGGCAGTAGGAGATGGAGGTTACCAGTAGTGAGCCCTCTGACCTAGAGAGTGTCGCGGAAAATGAAGTGGAGAAGAAGGACAGTGGTTACCCCAACTTTGTCAGAGCTGCTACAGGGGCAGACAGGAGGATGGAGAGCACCCAGGAGTTTTTCTGGGGTGGCAATCATACCGGACACAGCAACAGCTCATACAATGATGACAGTTTCTTTATGACACCAGGTAAGCGGTCTATGAGGGAAGCACTCGCACGCTCACTCTCAGCGGTGGACACCAGCAGCCCATAACAGGTGGGAACGGCAGAGATCCTGTATTCTGCCAAGGGCTCTGGTGAGAAGGTGGCAATAGAGGGAAGCAAGGGGGCAGAGGGGATGGATGTGGTAGTGGATGATTGGGTGGAGGAGGTAGCAAATGACGAGATGGAGGGCGTGACGGACCCAAATAGATTGGCCACCCCGACACCCATACCAGTCAGATGGCGGAGCACAGTATCAGCTCCACCTGTGGTCCATACTGTCCTGATACAAGTGCCAACCATACCCACCAGAGGCAGCAAGAGGATGGTAATGGACACCCCAAGGCCCACCTGATATTATCAGCCAGTGGTGTGGCTGGAGCCTGTGGCAAACTTGGTGCTGAAGTAGATCCTGGTTGCTGTGGCTCAGGTGGAGCAGATGATGGAGGAAAAGGTTATGGCACTGGAAAGGAGAATGATGGAGAGGATGGCGGCCATAGTGGCCAATACGAATTAGGGGTCAGTGAGGCTGCTGGCAGATATGGAGGAGAGAGAAAAGAGGATGGCGGTCAAGCTCCTAGCAATGGATAGCATTGAGTTGGAGCTGACGCAAAAAGCGAAATGGGAAATCAAGCAGTGGGAGCACTTGCGGGTAATGATGAGGTCAAGACGCAAGGAAATCAAGGGGATCAAGCAGGAGGTGGAACGTATCATGGCAGGGATGTCAGGGGCTCGCACGATGGTCCCAGCTCCAGTTCAAGGTCTGGTCCAGCCGGCAGCTGCCCAAGCAGTGCATATACCCCCCCTCAGGGCTGCCCTGGTAGCCACACAGGAGCTGGATGCTATGGAGGGAGTGGTTACCAGTGGGCAGATGACGTCTCAGGAGAACCCGGCTGAAGAGTAGAATAACATGCAGGTAGTCGAGTGGGAGGGCTCTTAGCATCGCAACATATACCAGAGTTTGGTGTGCTGGTCACTGCCCCGGTGCCAGCACTAAAGGCCCCAATGAAGGAGAAGGGCAAGGCGAAGGAAGGGCAGAGCACCATACCACCAAGCGCAATGCCGGCCCACAAGACAAAAGCATCAGCATGTCAGCTGAAAGCATTAGGAAGTAGTCGATGAGGCTATAGCAGAGAAGGTAAAGTCAGACCCTGAGACAGAGGCAGCAGCAGTGTATAGGTCTCCAATGTCACCCCGGTCGATTCTCAAGTGCCCGGAGATGGCAGCAGCAGAGCAGAAAGCGAAGGAAGTAAGGGAAGTGGCAGCGACGTCCGCAAGGGAGAGGTAGGGAAGGGTGGATTTCAGCAAGGAGGAGGAGAAGGTCTAGGGGCAGGCAGCCCAGGTGCTCTGGGACCTGAGAAACTCCACTGAGAAAAAGGAGGCAACCCAGAAGGTGGCGCACCTAGTGGGCATGAGAGCAGTGAAAGACCTCTGGGAGCAGGAGCAGGAGCACCGTGTGGCACACGATATACAGTCAGTGTAGCAGCAGCAGCAGCAGTAGTGCCAGCAGCCAGTATACCAGCAACAGAAGCAGTGGGCACCACAGCAGGCTCTGCTGGCTATCAGGAAAAAAAAAAATTGTGTCATGAGTGTCCGGATGTACCAGACAGTTGAGACTTTCTGAACGTAACCTCAGTAACCTGGACGCAGCTTACCACAGTACGGGATGTCCAAATGCAGCGACCATGGTGGTGTGCATTTGGACACAGCGCGCCCGGGCACTGTGCGTCAGGATGTAGCTGCAGCAGCATATACCTTTTAGAAAAGGAGTGTCAGAGCATTAACATTCTAAATGCAGCATGTGTCTTCTGGACACAGAGTGTCAAGGCGGATGGTATCCAGACGATGTATGCCATGGCACCGCGCATTCAGATGTAGCTGTCAAGGTGACTGCATTTGAACGAGGAGTGTTATGGTGATTGCACTCTGGATGCAGTGTATTTCTTCTGGACACAGGGTGTCAAGGCAGATGGCGTCCGAACAATGCAAGCCATGGCACCATATGTCTAGATGCAGCTGTCAAGACACAACACGTCCAGACACAGATATTAAGGTACAACACGTCCAGACCCAGCTGATAAGGCACAAAGCATCTGGATGCAGCTGCCGTGGTATATACCTTCCGGACGAGGAGTGTCATGGCAATTGCACTATGGACACAGCATGTGTCTTCCAGACACAGGGTGTCAAGGCAGATCACCTCCGGATGACGTATGCTAGGGCACCACGTATCCAGATGCAGCTGTAAAGACACAATGTGTCTACACACAGCTGTCAAGACACAATACATCTGGACACAGTTGCTGTGGCATATACCTTCCAGACGAGAAGTGTCATGGCAATTGCGCTCTGGATGTAGCGCGTCTTCCGGATGTAGGATGTCAAGGCAGATGGCATAGGGACGATGCATGCCACAGCACCACGTGTCCAGACATAGCTGTCAAGGCGCAACACGTCCAGATGCAGCTGTCAAGGCACAACACATCCAGATGTAGCTGTCAAAGCACAATGCATCTGGATGCAGCTGCTGTGGTATATGCCTTCCGGATGAGGAGTGTCATGGCAATTTTGCTCTGGACACAGTGTGTGTCTTCCGGATGCAGGGTGTCAAGATAGATGGCATCTGGATGGAGCCTCATCAGGAAAAAAAAAATTTACGTCTTGAGCATCCAGATGCACTAGACACTCTAGACGTTTCGGACGCAACCTGCTTAACTCGGACGCTGCTTGCCATGGTATCGTGCATCCAGATGCAGCTACCACAGTATATGCCTTCTGTACGAGGAGTGTCAGGGCATTTGCGTTCTGGACACAGCGCGTATCTTCCATACATAGAATGTCATGATAAATGCATCCGGACGATGCCTGTCACGGCACCACGCGTCCGGATGTAGCTGTCAAGACGACTGCATTCGGACGTACCTGCCATGGCATATGCCATGTGGACGAGGAGTGTCAGGGCATTTACCTTCTGGACACAGCGCGTGTCTTCCATATGCAGAATGTCATGGCAAATAGCATCCAGATGATGCCTGTGACAGCACCATGCTTCCAGATGCAGCTGTCAAGGCGACTGCATTCGGACGCAGCTACCATGGCATATGCCATCTGGACGAGGAGTGTCAGGGCATTTGCCTGCTGGACGCAGCGCGTGTCTTCCATACGCAGAATGTCATGGCAATTAGCATCCGGACAACACCTGTCACGGCACCACGCATCCGGAAGCAGCTGTCAAGGCGACTGCGTTCAGACACAGCTGCCATGGCATATGCCATCGGGATGAGGAGTGTCAGGGCATTTGCCTTCTGGATGCAGTGCATATCTTCCATACACAGAATGTCATGGCAAATAGCATCCGGATGATGCCTGTCACAGCACCACGCGTCCGGACGCAGCCGTCAAGACAACTGCGTTCGGACGCAGCTACCGGCATCCGGACGATGCCTGTCACAGCACCATGCATCCGGACGCAGCTGTCAAGGCAACTGCTTTCGGACGCAGCTACCATGGCATATGCCATCTGGACGAGGAGTGTCAGGGCATTTCCCTTCTGAATGCAGCGCGTATCTTCCATACGCAGAATGTCATGGAAATTAGCATCTGAACAACACCTGTCATGGCACCAAGCGTCCAAACGCAGCTGTCACGGCACTGAAAATCGCACGAAGCCTTACATCACATCCGCTTTCTAGGATGCAAGCGGCTGGCAGTTCTAGGGGTAGCGAATCAATCCAGTTGTTGAGGGGTAGCGAGAAACATGATCTATTCCAGGAGGAGGAGCCGCTCCTCTTAAAGGAGGGGTCCTCCACTAGCGCTAGTGTGTGACTGTCTGTCTACAAAAGCCCCTAGGGCAGCCATGTGCCAAGTCCCACAAACTCTAGAAGCCACGCTAGTGACCACGCAAGCCACTCTAGGTGTAGTGTCCGCAGCGTCCGGAATCATCCCCCTACAACCACTTCCCTCTCAATAAAACAAGCACTGTCCCCCCAAAAGAAAAATCAACAAACACAACTTATAACAATAGTGGCGATCACAGTGTAAATACGCACCAAATGTAACAAAGAGCACTCCAACGCAACCGAAAACAGCAAAATATACCCGGCCCACCACATATCGCCTACACCTGCTGTCACTCCCGTTCCATCCACAGGTAGACTTGAAGGCCATTCGCAGCATGGTATTCACCCAGTAGCTCGTTGCTGCTACCTCTCAGGTTCGCCAGCGGTTCCCATGTAGGGTCAGCGTAGCTGACCCATTTGACCAGATATTCGAGATCTCGAACCGTGGTGCCTCTGTGCTCACAGATCGACTCAACCTCGTACTCGATGATAGCGGTGGAGCGTAGCGGTGGTGGGGATGGGTGTTCACGGGTTTTGTTGACCTTCAACAGTTTGAGGTGTACGATGTTGAAGTCCGGGCGTAAGCGCCAGTGCGCTGGGATGTTGAGAACAAACGCATTCTCACCGGCAGACTTCAGGATCGTAAACGGACTGGTGTACGGATGTTGAAACTTTCGCGAGTTGACGTTGTCGTTGGCAGTGGAATTCACGTTGGCGTAGCTGACTGGCAGCAAACGGGTGTCCAGGAATACCGAATCGCCTACGCAAAATGGGTGTGGCTGGCAATGGTCGTTCACTTGCGACACCATTGTCAGCTGGGTTTCTTGCATTCGCTCTCAAAGCATTCGTAGGATCTTGATGAGGCGTTCTGCGTATTCCGTTCCCAGTCTCCATCAGGAAAAAAATTCTGCATCCGGACGCAGGAGCAGCGTCCGGGCGCAGCAGACGCTCAGGACGCTCAGGATGCAAACTGGCAAGGTATTCTGCGCCCGGACGACGCATGTCAGCGCACAGGTCGCTCCGAACAACACAGGGCAAACCATCTGCCATCCGGACGCGAAGTGTCAGGGCATCTGACATCCGGACGCGAAGTGTCAGGGCATCTGCCATCTGGACGCAGCGCGTATCTTACAGACGGAGACTGTCAAGGCAAATTTCTTACGGACGCAGAGTGTCAAGGCAAATGTCATCGGGACGACGCGTGCCACGGCATCTGCCTTCTGGACGCGGAGTGTCAGGGCATTTGCCATCCGGACGCAGTGCGTGTCTTACAGACGCAGAGTGTCATGGCAAATGTCGTCCGGACGACGCTTGCCACGGCATCTAGCTTCTGGACGAGGAGTGTCAGGGTGTTAGCCATCCGGACGCAGCGCGTTTCTTACAGACAGAGAGTGTCGAGGCAAATTTCTTCCGGACGCAGAGTGTCAAGGCAAATGTCGTCTGGACGACGCATGCCACGGCATCTGCCTTCTGGACGCGGAGTGTCAGGGCATTAGCCATCTGGACGCAGTGCATTTCTTACAGACGGAGACTGTCAAGGCAAATATCTTCCGGACACAGAGTGTCAAGGCAAATATCGTCCGGACGACGCATGCCACGGCATCTGCCTTCTGGACGCGGAGTGTCAGGGCATTAGCCATCTGGAGGCAGCGCGTTTCTTACAGACGGAGACTGTCAAGGCAAATATCTTCCGGACGCAGAGTATCAAGGCAATTGTCATCCGGACGACGCATGCCACGGCATCTGCCTTCTGGACGCGGAGTGTCAGGGCATTAGCCATCTGGACGCAGCGCGTTTCTTATAGACGGAGAGTGTCAAGGCAAATTTCTTCCGGACGCAGAGTGTCATAGCAAATGTCGTCCGGACGACGCTTGCCACGGTATCTAGCTTCTGGACGAGGAGTGTCAGGGCGTTAGCCATCCGGACGAAGCGCGTTTCTTACAGACGGAGATTGTCAAGGCAAATTTCTTCCGGACAGAGAGGGTCAAGGCAAATGTCGTCCGGACGACGCGTGCCACGGCATCTGCATTCTGGACGCGAAGTGTCAGGGCATTTGCCATCCGGATGCAGCGCGTTCCTTACAGACAGAGATTGTCAAGGCAAATTTCTTCAGGACACAGAGGGTCAAGGCAAATGTCGTCCGGACGACCCGTTCCACGGCATCTGCCTTCAGGACGCAAAGTGTCAGGGTATTTGCCATCTGGACGCAGCGCGTTCCATACAGACGGAGAGTGTCAAGGCAAATGTAGTCCGGACGACGCGTGCCATGGCATCTAGCTTCTGGACGAGGAGTGTCAGGGCATTTGCCATCCGGACGCAGCGCGTTTCTTACAGACCGAGACTGTCAAGGCAAATTTCTTCCGGACGCAGAGTGTCAAGGCAATTGTCGTCCGGACGGCGCTTGCCACGGCATCTGCCTTCCGGACGAGGAGTGTCAGGGCATTTCGCTTCTGGACGCAGAGTGTCAAGGCAAATGTCCTCCGGACGACGCATGCCACGGCATCTGCCTTCCGGACTAGGAGTGGCAGGGCATTTCGCTTCTGGACGCAGAGTGTCAAGGCAAATGTCGTCCGGACGACGTATGCCACGGCATCTGCCTTCTGGACGCGGAGTGTCAGGGCATTTGCCATCCGGACGCAGCGCGTTCCTTACAGACGCAGATTGTCAAGGCAAATTTCTTCCGGCCGCAGAGTGTCAAGGCAATTGTCGTCCGGATGGCACTTGCCACGGCATCTACCTTCCGGACGAGGAGTGTCAGGGCATTTGCCATCCGGACGCAGCGCGTGTCTTACAGACGCAGAGTGTCATGGCAAATGTCATCCGGACGACGCTTGCCACGCCATCTAGCTTCTGGACGAGGAGTGTCAGGGCGTTAGCCATCCGGACAGAGCGCGTTTCTTACAGACGGAGAGTGTCAAGGCAAATTTCTTCCGGACGCAGAGTGTCAAGGCAAATGTGGTCCAGACGATGCATGCCACGGCATCTGCCTTCTGGACGCGGAGTGTCAGCGCATTAGCCATCTGGACGCAGCGCGTTTCTTACAGACGGAGACTGTTAAGGCAAATATCTTTCGGACGCAGAGTGTCAAGGCAAATGTCGTCCTGACGACGCATGCCACCGCATCTACCTTCTGGGTGCGGAGTGTCAGGGCATTTGCCCTCCAGACACAGCGCGTTTCTTACAGACGGAGACTGTCGAGGCAAATTTCTTCCGGATGCAGAGTGTCAAGGGAATTGTCGTCCAGACGACGCTTGCCACGGTATCCAGCTTCTGGAAGCGGAGTGTCAGGGTGTTACCCATCCGGACACAGCGCGTTTCTTACAGACGGAGACTGTCAAGGCAAATTTCTTCCGGACGCAGAGTGTCAAGGCAAATGTCATTGGGATGACGCGTGCCACGGCATCTAGCTTCTGGACGAGGAGTGTCAGGGCGTTAGCCATCCGGACGCAGCGCGTTTCTTACAGACCGAGACTGTCAAGGAAAATTTCTTCCGGATGCAGAGTGTCAAGGCAAATGTCGTCGGGACGATGCGTGCCTCGGCATCTGCCTTCCGGACGAGGAGTGTCAGTGCATTTCGCTTCTGGACGCAGAGTGTCAAGGCAAATGTCGTCCGGACGACGCATGCTACGGCATCTCCCTTCTGGACGTGGAGTGTCAGGGCATTAGCCATCTGGACGCAGTGCGTTTCTTTCAGATGGAGACTGTCAAGGCAAATATCTTCCGGACGCAGAGTGTTAAGGCAAATGTCGTCCGGACGAAGCATGCCACGGCATCTGCCTTCGGGGCGCGGAGTGTCCGGGCATTTGCCATCCGGACGCAGCGCGTTTCTTACAGACGGAGACTGTCGAGGCAAATTTCTTCTGGATGCAGAGTGTCAAGGCAAATGTCGTCCGGACGACACATGCCTGGTCATCTGCCTTCTGGACGCGGAGTGTCAGGGCATTTGCCATCCGGACGCAGCGTGTTCCTTACAGAAGGAGATTGTCAACACAAATTTCTTCCGGACGCAGAGTGTCAAGGCAATTGTCGTCCAGACGGCGCTTACCACGGCATCTACCTTCCGGACAAGGAGTGTCAGGGCATTTGCCATCCGGACGCAGCATGTGTCTTACAGACGCAGAGTGTCATGGCAAATGTCGTCCGGACGACGCTTGCCACGGTATCTAGCTTCTGGACGAGGAGTGTCAGGACGTTAGCCATCCGGACGCAGCGCGTTTCTTACAGACGGAGAGTGTCAAGGCAAATGTCGTCTGGACGACGCAAGCCACGGCATCTGCCTTCTGGACGCGGAGTGTCAGGGCATTAGCCATCTGGACGCAGCGCGTTTCTTACAGACGGAGACTGTCAAGGCAAATATCTTCCGGACGCAGAGTGTCAAGGCAAATGTCGTCCGGACGACGCATGCCACGGCATCTGCCTTCTGGACGCGGAGTGTCAGGGCATTAGCCATCTGGACGCAGCGCGTTTCTTACAGACGGAGACTGTCAAGGCAAATATCTTCCGGACTCAGAGTATCAAGGCAATTGTCGTCCGGACGACGCATGCCACGGCATCTTCCTTCTGGACGCAGAGTGTCAGGGCATTAGCCATCTGGACGCAGCGCGTGTCTTATAGACGGAGACTGTCAAGGCAAATTTCTTCCGGATGCAGAGTGTCATGGCAAATGTCATCCGGACGACGCATGCCACGGCATCTGCATTCCGGACGAGGAGTGTCTGGGCATTTCGCTTCTGGACGCAGATTGTCAAGGCAAATGTCGTCCGGACGACGTATGCCACGGCATCTGCCTTCTGGACGCGGAGTGTCAGGGCATTTGCCATCCGGACGCAGCGCGTTCCTTACAGACGCAGATTGTCAAGGCAAATTTCTTGCGGCCGCAGAGTGTCAAGGCAATTGTCGTCCGGACGGCACTTGCCACGGCATCTACCTTCCGGATGAGGAGTGTCAGGGCATTTGCCATCCGGACGCAGCGCGTGTCTTACAGACGCAGAGTGTCATGGCAAATGTCGTCCGGACGATGCTTGCCACGCCATCTAGCTTCTGGACGAGGAGTGTCAGGGCGTTAGCCATCCGGACAGAGTGCGTTTCTTACAGACGGAGAGTGTAAAGGCAAATTTCTTCCGGACGCAGAGTGTCAAGGCAAATGTGGTCCAGATGACGCATGCCACGGCATCTGCCTTCTGGACGCGGAGTGTCAGGGCATTAGCCATCTGGACGCAGCGCGTTTCTTACAGACGGAGACTGTCAAGGCAAATATCTTTCGGACGCAGAGTGTGAAGGCAAATGTCGTCCGGACGACGCATGCCACCGCATCTGCCTTCTGGGCGCGGAGTGTCAGGGCATTTGCCCTCCAGACGCTGCGCGTTTCTTACAGACGGAGACTGTCGAGGCAAATTTCTTCCGGATGCAGAGTGTCAAGGCAATTGTCGTCCAGACGACGCTTGCCACGGCATCTATCTTCTGGAAGCGGAGTGTCAGGGCGTTAGCCATCCGGACGCAGCGCGTTTCTTACAGACGGAGACTGTCAAGGCAAATTTCTTCCGGACGCAGGGAGTCAAGGCAAATGTCGTTGGGATGACGCGTGCCACGGCATCTAGCTTCTGGACGAGGAGTGTCAGGGCGTTAGCCATCCGGATGCAGCGCGTTTCTTACAGACCGAGACTGTCAAGGAAAATTTCTTCCGGATGCAGAGTGTCAAGGCAAATGTCGTCGGGACGATGCGTGCCACGGCACCAGCCTTCCGGACGAGGAGTGTCAGTGCATTTCGCTTCTGGACGCAGAGTGTCAAGGCAAATGTCGTCCGGACGACGCATGCTACGGCATCTGCCTTCTGGACGTGGAGTGTCAGGGCATTAGCCATCTGGAGGCAGTGCGTTTCTTTCAGATGGAGACTGTCAAGGCAAATATCTTCTGGATGCAGAGTGTTAAGGCAAATGTCGTCCGGACGAAGCATGCCACGGCATCTGCCTTCGGGGCGTGGAGTGTCCGGGCATTTGCCATCCGGACGCAGCGCCTTTCTTACAGACGGAGACTGTTGAGGCAAATTTCTTCTGGATGCAGAGTGTCAAGGCAAATGTCGTCCGGACGACATATGCCTGGTCATCTGCCTTCTGGACGCGGAGTGTCAGGGCATTTGCCATCCGGACGCAGCGTGTTCCTTACAGAAGGAGATTGTCAAGTCAAATTTCTTCCGGACGCAGAGTGTCAAGGCAATTGTCGTCCAGAGGGCGCTTGCCACGGCATCTACCTTCCGGACGATGAGTGTCCGGGCATTTGCCATCCGGACGCAGCGCGTGTCTTACAGACGCAGAGTGTCATGGCAAATGTCGTCCGGATGAGACTTGACACGGCATCTAGCTTCTGGACGAGGAGTGTCAGGGCGTTAGCCATCCGGACGTAGCGCGTTTCTCATAGATGGAGAGTGTCAATGCAAATTTCTTCCGGACGCAGAGTGTCAAGGCAAATGTCGTCTGGACGACGCATGCCACGGCATCTGCCTTCTGGACGCGGAGTGTCAGGGCATTTGCCATCCGGACGCAGCGCATTCCTTACCGACAGAGATTGTCAAGGCAAATTTCTTCCGGACGCAGAGGGTCAAGGCAAATGTCGTCCGGACGATGCGTGCCACGGCATCTGCCTTCAGGACGCAAAGTGTCAGGGTATTTGCCATCTGGACGCAGCGCGTTCCATACAGACGAAGAGTGTCAAGGCAAATGTAGTCCGGACGACGCGTGCCACGGCATCTAGCTTCTGGACGAGGAGTGTCAGGGCATTTGCCATCCGGACGCAGCGCGTTTCTTACAGACCGAGACTGTCAAGGCAAATTTCTTCGGGACGCAGAGTGTCAAGGCAATTGTCGTCCGGACGGCGCTTGCCACGGTATCTGCCTTCCGGACGAGGAGTGTCAGGGCGTTAGCCATCCGGACGTAGCGCGTTTCTCATAGATGGAGAGTGTCAATGCAAATTTCTTCCGGACGCAGAGTGTCAAGGCAAATGTGGTCCAGACGACGCATGCCACGGCATCTGCCTTCTGGACGCGGAGTGTCAGGGCATTAGCCATCTGGACAGAGCGCGCTTCTTACAGACGGAGACTGTCAAGGCAAATATCTTTCGGACACAGAGTGTCAAGGCAAATGTCGTCTGGACGACGCATGCCACCCCATCTGCCTTCTGGGCGCGGAATGTCAGGGCATTTGCCCTCCGGACGCAGCGCGTTTCTTACAGACAGAGACTGTCGAGGCAAATTTCTTCCGGATGCAGAGTTTCAAGGCAATTGTCGTACAGACGACACTTGCCACGGCATCTAGCTTCTGGAAGCGGAGTGTCAGGACGTTAGCCATCCGGACACAGCGCGTTTCTTACAGACGGAGACTGTCAAGGCAAATTTCTTCCAGACGCAGAGTGTCAAGGCAAATGTCGTTGGGATGACGCGTGCCACGGCATCTAGCTTCTGGACGAGGAGTGTCAGGGCGTTAGCCATCCGGACACAGCGCGTTTCTTACAGACCGACACTGTCAAGGAAAATTTCTTCCGGATGCAGAGTGTCAAGGCGAATGTCGTCGGGTCGATGCGTGCCACGGCATCTGCCTTCCGGACGAGGAGTGTCAGTGCATTTCGCTTCTGGACGCAGAGTGTCAAGGCAAATGTCGTCCGGACGACGCATGCAACGGCATCTGCCTTCTGGACGTGGAGTGTCAGGGCATTAGCCATCTGGACGCAGTGCGTTTCTTTCAGATGGAGACTGTCAAGGCAAATATCTTCCGGACGCAGAGTGTTAAGGCAAATGTCGTCCGGACGAAGCATGCCAGGGCATCTGCCTTCAGGGCGCGGAGTGTCCGGGCATTTGCCATCCGGACGCAGCGCATTTCGTACAGACGGAGACTATCGAGGCAAATTTCTTCTAGATGCAGAGTGTCAAGGCAAATGTCGTCCGGACGACACATGCCAGGTCATCTGCCTTCTGGACGCGGAGTGTCAGGGCATTCGCCATCCGGACGCAGCGTGTTCCTTACAGACGGAGATTGTCAAGGCAAATTTCTTCCGGACGCAGAGTGTCAAGGCAATTGTCGTCCAGACGGCGCTTGCCACGGCATCTACCTTCCGGACGAGGAGTGTCAGGGCATTTGCCATCCGGACGCAGCGCATGTCTTACAGACACAGAGTGTCATGGCAAATGTCGTCCGGACGAAGCTTGCCATGGCATCTAGCTTCTGGACGAGGAGTGTCAGGGCGTTAGCCATCCGGATGCAGTGCGTTTCTTACAAACGGAGATTGTCAAGGCAAATTTCTTCCGGACGCAGAGGGTCAACGCAAATGTCGTCCGGACGACGCGTGCCACGGCATCTGCCTTCTGGACGCGAAGTGTCAGGGCATTTGCCATCCGGACGCAGCGCGTTCCTTACAGATGGAGATTGTCAAGGCAAATTTCTTCCGGACGCAGAGGGTCAAGGCAAATGTCGTCCGGACGACGCGTGCCACGGTATCTGCCTTCTGGACACAAAGTGTCAGGGCATTTGCCATCTGGACGCAGCGCGTTCCATACAGACGGAGAGTGTCAAGGCAAATGTAGTCCGGACGATGCGTGCCACGGCATCTAGCTTCTGGACGAGGAGTGTCAGGGCATTTGCCATCCGGATGCAGCGCGTTTCTTACAGACCGAGACTGTCAAGGCAAATTTCTTCCGGACGCAGAGTGTCAAGGCAATTGTCGTGCGGACGGCGCTTGCCACGGCATCTGCCTTCCGGACGAGGAGTGTCAGGGCATTTCGCTCCTGGACGCAGAGTGTCAAGGCAAATGTCGTCCGGACGACGCATGCCACGGCATCTGCCTTCCGGACGAGGAGTGTCAGGGCATTTCGCTTCTGGACGCAGCGTGTCAAGGCAAATGTCGTCCGGACGACGTATGCCATGGCATCGACCTTCTGGACGCGGAGTGTCTGCGCATTTGCCATCCGGACGCAGCGCGTTCCTTACAGACGCAGATTGTCAAGCCAAATTTCTTCCGGCCGCAGAGTGTCAAGGCAATTGTCGTCCGGACAGCACTCGCCACGGCATCTACCTTCCGGACGAGGAGTGTCAGGGCATTTGCCATCCGGACGCAGCGCGTGTCTTACAGACGCAGAGTGTCATGGCAAATGTCGTCCGGACGACGTATGCCACGGCATCTACCTTCTGGACGAGGAGTGTCAGGGCATTTGCCATCCGGACGCAGCGCGTGTCTTACAGACGCAGAGTGTCATGGCAAATGTCGTCCGGACGATGCATGCCACGGCATCTGCCTTCCGGACGAGGAGTGTCAGGGCATTTCGCTTCTCGACGCAGCGTGTCAAGGCAAATGTCGTCCGGACGACGTATGCCACGGCATCTACCTTCTGGACGCGGAGTGTCTGCGCATTTGCCATCCGGACGCAGCGCGTTCCTTACAGACGCAGATTGTCAAGGCAAATTTCTTCCGGCTGCAGAGTGTCAAGGCAATTGTCGTCCGGACGGCACTCGCCACGGCATCTACCTTCCGGACAAGGAGTGTAAAGGGCATTTGCCATCCGGACGCAGCGCGTGTCTTACAGACGCAGAGTGTCATGGCAAATGTCGTCCGGACGACGCATGCCACGGCATCTGCCTTCCGGACGAGGAGTGTCAGGGCATTTGGCTTCTGGACCCAGCGTGTCAAGGCAAATGTCGTCCGGACGACGTATGCCACGGCATCTACCTTCTGGACGAGGAGTGTCAGGGCATTTGCCATCCGGACGCAGCGCGTTCCTTACAGACGCAGATTGTCAAGGCAAATTTCTTCCGGCCGCAGAGTGTCAAGGCAATTGTCGTCCGGACGGAACTCGCCACGGCATCTACCTTCCGGACGAGTAGTGTCAGGGCATTTGCCATCCGGATGCAGCGCGTGTCTTACAGACGCAGAGTGTCATGGCAAATGTCGTCCGGACAACGCTTGCCATTGCATCTAGCTTCTGGACGAGGAGTGTCAGGGCGTTAGCCATCCGGACGCAGCGCGTTTCTTACAGACGGAGAGTGTCAAGCGAAATTTCTTCCAGACGCAGAGTGTCAAGGCAAATGTCGTCCAGACGACGCATGCCACGGCATCTGCCTTCTAGACGCGGAGTGTCAGGGCATTAGCCATCTGGACGCAGCGTGTTTCTTACAGACGGAGACTGTCAAGGCAAATATCTTCCGGACGCAGAGTGTCAAGGCAAATGTCGTCCGGACCACGCTTGCCATTGCATCTAGCTTCTGGACGAGGAGTGTCAGGGCGTTAGCCATCCGGACGCAGCGCGTTTCTTACAGACGGAGAGTGTCAAGCGAAATTTCTTCCAGACGCAGAGTGTCAAGGCAAATGTCGTCCAGACGACGCATGCCACGGCATCTGCCTTCTAGACGCGGAGTGTCAGGGCATTAGCCATCTGGACGCAGCGTGTTTCTTACAGACGGAGACTGTCAAGGCAAATATCTTCCGGACACAGAGTGTCCAGGCAAATGTCGTCCGGACGACGCATGCCACGGCATCTGCCTTCTGGGCGCCGAGTGTCAGGGCATTTGCCCTCCAGACACAGCGCGTTTCTTACAGACGGAGACTGTCGAGGCAAATTTCTTCTGGATGCCGAGTGTCAAGGCAATTGTCATCCGGACGACGCTTGCCACGGCATCTAGCTTCTGGAAGCGGAGTGTCAGGGCGTTAGCCATCCGGACGCAGCGCGTTTCTTACAGACGGTGACTGTCAAGGCAAATTTCTTCCGGACGCAGAGTGTCAAGGCAAATGTCGTCGGGACGACGCGTGCCACGGCATCTAGCTTCTGGACGAGGAGTGTCAGGGCGTTAGCCATCCGGACGCAGCGCGTTTCTTACAGACAGAGACTGTCAAGGCAAATTTCTTCCGGATGCAGAGTGTCAAGGCAAATGTCGTCGGGACGACGCGTGCCACGGCATCTGCCTTCTGAACGCGGAGTGTCAGAGCATTTGCCATCCGGACGCAGCGCGTTTCTTACAGACGGAGACTGTCAAGGCAAATTTCTTCCGGACGCAGAGTGTCAAGGCAAATGTCGTCCGGACGACGCATGCCACGGCATCTGCCTTCTGGACGCGGAGTGTCAGGGCATTAGCCATCTGGACGCAGCACGTTTCTTACAGACGGAGACAGTCAAGGCAAATATCTTCCGGATGCAGAGTGTCAAGGCAAATGTCGTCCAGACGACGCATTCCACGGCATCTGCCTTCTGGACGCGGAGTGTCAGGGCATTTGCCATCCGGACGCAGCGCGTTTCTTACAGACAGAGACTGTCAAGGCAAATTTCTTCCGGACGCAGAGTGTCAAGGCAATTGTCGTCCGGACGGCGCTTGCCACGGCATCTACCTTCCGGACGAGTAGTGTCAGGGCATTTGCCATCTGGACGCAGCGCGTGTTATACAGACGCAGAGTGTCATGGCAAATGTCGTCCGGACGACGCTTGCCACGGCATCTAGCTTCTGGACGAGGAGTGTCAGGGCGTTAGCCATCCGGACGCAGCGCGTTTCTTACAGACGGAGACTGTCAAGGCGAATTTCTTCCGGATGCAGAGTGTGAAGGCAAATGTCGTCGGGACGACGCGTGCCACGGCATCTGCCTTCAGGACGCGGAGTGTCAGGGCATTTGCCATCCGGACACAGCGCGTTTCTTACAGACCGAGACTGTCAAGGCAAATTTCTTCCGGACGCAGAGTGTCAAGGCAATTGTCGTCCGGACGGCGCTTGCCACGGCATCTGCCTTCCGGACGAGGAGTGTCAGGGCATTTCGCTTCTGGACGCAGAGTGTCAAGGTAAATGTCGTCCGGACGACGCATGCCACGGCATCTGCCTTCTGGACGCGGAGCGTCAGGGCATTAGCCATCCGGACGCAGTGCGTTCCTTACAGACGGAGAGTGTCAAGGCAAATGTCGTCCGGACGACGCTTGCCACGGCATCTAGCTTCTGGACGAGGAGTGTCAGGGCGTTAGCCATCCGGACGCAGCGCGTTCCTTACAGACGGAGACTGTCAAGGCAAATTTCTTCCGGACGCAGAGTGTCAAGGCAAATGTCGTCCGGACGACGCGTGCCACGGCATCTGCCTTCTGGACGCGGAGTGTCAGGGCATTTGCCATCCGG
>Ga0307508_10001862_pt1 | contig 23263 bp, 25 predicted proteins | sample 9_EM_MG_FD_203089 | JGI IMG/M metagenome (GOLD analysis project Ga0307508, IMG submission 203089) | Populus trichocarpa ectomycorrhiza microbial communities from riparian zone in the Pacific Northwest, United States - 9_EM | ecosystem: Host-associated > Plants > Roots > Unclassified | place... | reverse complement strand
TGTTTTTTTTTTTTAAAAAAAAAAACCCCCCCCCCCCCCCCCCCCCCCCCCCCTAGAAGTCAACTCCGTCGGCAATGGTGAAGGTTGGCGCCAACACCATCCCATTCAACAAGGAAGCGGCGCGGTGGCTGGGAGTATGGCTTGACTCTCAGCTCACGCTCAAGGGCAACCATGCCATCCGGCTGAAGGACGGTAAGAAGGCAATGGTAAGGCTTCACCGGCTCACAGGGCAGATGGGGCTTTCGCCGGCCAACTGCAGGAAATTCATGACGGCTTGCATCCGGTCAGCCGCCATGTTCAGATCGGAGCTGTGGTGGAAAGGGGATCACGTCCGAGGCACCATCGGCCTGGCGCACGAGCTCCAGCTGCTGGTCAACCAGGAGGCACGGGCGACAACGGGCTGCTTCCGGACAACCAGCCTGGGAGCCTCTCGATGCAGTCTGGCCTCCGGGCAGCGACGACACAGTTGGAGAACAGGCAGCGGCGGTTTGCGCTACGGCTGCTCAGCCTGCCGCAGGGAGACCAAGTGAGGGAGATAGTGGGAGCGCCGACAGCGATTGGGAGGCGGCTCACAAACGCCCTGGCCTACGGTGGAAGAACAGAGAGCATTGTTTTGCTTGAGGAGCCGGAAACCCTCAACGCGGAGCTGCTGCAAGAGGAGGGGGCCGAAGTCAAGGCTGAGGCGGAGAAGGCTCGAGCGGGGCTCACCATGTTCACGGACGGGTCTCGAATGGAGGACGGGGCTGCTGGCTGCGGTGGTCTGGAAGAATGGCCAATCCTGAGTGGGCATCAAAGCCCATATGGGTTACAACCAGGAGGCCTGCGATGCGGAGTGCGCCGCTCTCACCCGCGCACTGGAATCAGCGCCGAGGAGAACATGGCCCCGGAACGGGCCACAATCTTCACGGATGCACACGCGGCTATCAGACGGATGGCATCGGACCAACCCAGCCCTGGGCAGCAGTACGCTCTCCAGGCGCGGGAGCACATCGCCGCACTGCGGAGGGCATCATCATCGAAATCCGATGGTGTCCAGCACACAATGGGGCCGCCGGCAACGAGAAGGCTGACGAGTGGGCAAAGATTGTGGCGGGGGAGCGAGACACCCGAGGGGTGGAATGGCTGAGTTGCTCAGACCGGGCGGAGGTGCGCGCAATGCCTCTCCCACGGTCTCTTGCCAACCTCAAGCGGGAGATCTCGGAGAAGAAGTGGGCGGAAGCGCGCCTGTGGGCTGGAGGCCGGACCTCCAGGATGAAGTACCGGATGCCGAAAAGCCAGAGGCCAGACGGTACGGTAGCTGGGAGCACCAAGAGGCTAGCCTCGCGGTTCTACCAACTCAAGACGGGGCACTGCCTGTCCGGGCAGCACCTCAACTGGACGAAGAATCGGCCCACCCCGCAATGTTGGTGGCCGGTACCCGAACCAGACTCGGGCGCACCTCTTCAAGGCGTGTCCGAAGTGGAAGCCGCAGCAGAAGATCCTGTGGACGGAGGTGCGTAAGGAGACTGGGAGGTGGAAGGACCGGTGGAAAATCCGGGACCTCCTGGCGGACGAGAGGTGCAGCCGGGCGGTGCTTGACTTCTTTGCTTCTACGGATGTAGGAAGGCGGGTGCCGGTGGAGGGAGACAGTGAGCAAGATGTCCTTTCCTTTGTTATTTCCTTGGTGCGCACCACATCTCCTCGGGACAGGCCTGGGCGGAGGGCAGGGGGAAATTGCAACGTGCCGCCACCGCGCGGACTGCGGACAGGAGACGGACTGTATATAATCTCGCCATGATCTAGATAGGTCGCATGCGAGTAATGATTAAACAAAAAAAATCCTACCCCCCTCCGCAGCATCCTAACACAGCAAAACAGGTTGAATATACATACGGAGTAGGTGCCTACGGCGTGAGCGTCTGACGGCTTGTGTGGTTAGATCTCGTGACACAGCGCGCGTACCGTTCCCCTGGCCAACTCCCCCATGAGCTGAATTCTCGAAAAGTGGATATGTAGTAATTACTTGCTACGTAGAGTTGGCGCTTCGCCGTGAGGATTCAGCGTGGATGCATTTTGTACATTTCGCAGCTGCACACCTTCCGCGAATATACACATCAGATCCACCACGCGGCAGTAACTACCCGCGCGCAGCAGTCCTGGATATTTTGTTCCCCCTCACGAGTGTACACGTACTGCACGGAAGTATCTGCAGTACTCTAAGTAGAGCCGATTTATCCTACATCCTCTGTTTCCATAGGTGCCGTGAATACCAGTTAAGCCCGACAGGCTGTCATTGTCGAGCTGCGTGTCTGCTCGCATTAGATGGAGCCATCCGAACAGATATCGTCATGATCCAATAGGGTCGAATACGATCAATGGATCATCATCATCTTCGGCAATGCCGTACGCGAAATAGATTAATGTGTTCTCTCTCTTTCTCTTTCTCACTTCAGCAATAGGAGGTAGATACTTAGATTGCTATGATCCAGGTAGGTCGAATGCAATTAACTAACTACTGAATAAACGTTTGAGCGCAGCCAGCAATCTGCAGTGGAAGGCAACATGAGCGAGCAGAACATGGCAGCAAAGGACCGGCCAGGTCGATCTACATCTTTTGGCGATGTGTTGGATAGTACAGTCCGCAGGATATAATAATCCCCAAGGCGATGACTCGCGAGGGGAGCAAGAGCCCCCCTTTCAGTAGGCCCGAACAGGCCGCCTGATCGCCCTATCCGCTGCCTACGCATAGCGCCCCGCGGAGCGTCCCGCGGACGTGCTTCGCCGTCTGTTTGCAATCGGAAAACACCCACTCATTGGCACGAGCCCAACTCCTCCCCGCACACGATCCTTCGCCCAAAAAAACGACCGTCTGTGTATTTACCTGCCTACCTACCTGCATGCCTATTCATGGTTCTACCCCATTGGATGCGGAGTTGAGATGAATACAAAATCGGCTTCATTAGCCTCTGTTTGCAGAAGAAAAGAAATGTGCTTCCGCCATGTCCATACGAATATGCAGGTATCTAATCCTGCCACAAATGTATCGTCCAGAGGCATCGGACTCAGCCAATCGTGAGCGGGTAGCTGGCTTGTGGGGATTGCTCTGGACTGCTTCGTACTGTGTTCGCCCGTTGACGTTGCACGAGCCGAGAGCTCGAAGCCAGTGCAGCGAGTTGAGGGTTTAGGGTTCCAGGCATCTACTTCTCATACCTAACTGTTGCGAATATTACGTGTCCAAGAAGACCTTCGACGTCGGGGGGTCCGGTAGGAGGTTCTCGATTAGTATGGGTCGAGCATAATACGGCACTTGGTTATTAGCGTCTCCACAGGCAAATGCCCGCTAAACATGCGATTGCTTCTGCGGCAGCAAGATATTGAGGCCTGGGGAACAGTGGGTCTCGCCGTTATTGGGCGTTACTGAAGACGGACAGAGTACATGATTGGCCGTTAAATGATAGCTCATAGGTGAATGCTGCATGCTAAAAAAGGAATGCATGGCTGCTAGTTTGAGGTGCATGGAAAGCATGTGTGTGGTATATCTTGATATGGTCGGTAGATATGTATATGTACTCTATCTACGCGAGCAGACAATGCCGATCATTGTTACCAACTTCGTACAGGACCGGCCACCCAGCTGTGCACATCTATCCACCATCTCCCCTCCACGTTCCGGATCTCCAAATCTTCCCGGTTGTCGACGTTGGTCTTCATCCCCCCCCCCCCCCGCGATCATCTACGCTCGAATCAAATCCCGTGTCGTAGCGTCTCCCCTCGGCCAAAGGTATCAAACTCCTGAGCACAATCGTACACCCGCGTCCCGGCAGGTATGTGCAGATGCTCCCATACGATACTGGGACGCGCCGATGGTAGCCTGCTCCTTGAGTAGCCATGGACTCCTCGAGAAAAGACGGCAGAACGTCCTGCATACAGCTGTTCACGCCAGAGCAAATTGTTATTAGATGTACCCGCAAGGACCCAGGATCGCCATCCTACCGTCTGGCGTTGATGCGCGCAGTCATGTGGAACAACGGTTCCATCTTGCGGATTCGCTTCCTTGGGGAGCGAATGCCTCCAAAGTAAGGTAGGTACATACACCAACCCGCTCCCCCTACGAGGCTCTAGATTCTGACAACGGTCCTACACGCACAACGCGGTGAAGGTCAAGGACTATGCAGCCGAGTGGACGGTTCATGCACACATCCATCTCGAGTGGGTCACCAGCGGCGACGCAGAGATCCGCATCTCTTTCACGGAAGATGGCTTCTGGTCGTTTGTCGGGAAGGGGTGTCTGGATGCACCGTCGGGTCGGCCAACAATGAATCTGGCGTTGTCGGACGAGATCGAGGAGGCCACATTGAAGGCCAAAATACTCCACGAGTTTGGCCACGCACTCGGATGCATCCACGAGGACCCATTGCCCAACAGCAACGTCCCTTGGGAGAAGGAAGCAGTGCATAACTACTATGAAAAGTGGTGGTGGAATGAGGAATCCAGCAACACCGTGCCGGCCGAAACCGGAGTGACCCCCGCTCCAAGGGTCTCCGATCCAGAGTCGATCATGCTCTACCCTATCACTTCACTTCCCGAACAGGGCACAAATGCTACTGGTTGGAATAGCTGCCTCTCGGACATGGACAAGCTTTTCATCGCCAAGGTTTACCCGCGGAGATGTGACCTCGCAATCGGCTGCATAGCGTCGCCCTTCCAGAACCTTCCAGGCGTGAAGAACTCAATGGTTCTCTGGTTCGACCAGAGAATCTGCAGCATTCCCCCGCAGGTCGTTACCTGCCTGAATATGGTGGACATCAACGGCCGCCCAGGCGACACTCTTCGCATCCGCTCGTTTGCCGACTCCATCTCTGCCGAGAAATTCAAACTTCACATCGACAGCTGGGACAAAGCCACGTTGTACAACGCCAGGGTTTCGTGGCTGAAGCTCTCGGATCCGACCGATATCCAGTGCGGTATCTTTTGCACTAAGATGGTTCGGCCTTGCGACAAGCCTGGGGATGTCCAGGCAACGGTCGAATTCGACCGCCCATTCCCCAGGCCGCCTACCGTGTTTGTGGGGCTGAGCGGCTTCGACATTGACAAAAATTGGCAAATCCACCTGTACACATCGAATGTCGGTTGCAATGGATTCGACATTCATTTCGACGCCCAGGATCAAACCACTAAGCTTCATGCGGCCCAAGCGGTTTGAATTGCATTTCCAGCCGGCAGAGCTGGCATCTCGGCTGGGGGCTTCAAAGGACATAAAACCAGTGGCTGGAAGGGGTCAGTTGTGTTCCCAGAGCCATTCGACCGTATCCCGAAGATATTCACTGTCTTCACGAAAATCGATGCCCTCAATGACTGCAACCTTCGGGTGCGCTTGGACACACGTGTGCTCGAAAATCACATGGAATGGGGGATAGCAACCTGGGCAGACATAGAACTTTTCGAAATCAACGCTTCGTATCTGGCAATCGACACCCAAACTTTGAGTGCATTGACCTGTGAGTGACGCGGTTCTGGCTTGTATCGGAGGAAGGAGCTAATACTGCCGATCCGTCCGCAGAATCACCAAGTGTTTCTATTATATGTAGCCGGCTGCAGGAATGATTCTCTCTCGAGAGCGTGTAGGATAAACGGCGGCCAAGCCCTACAGCTGGAGGGCAGGGCACGAAGGGGGTATGGAGGCAACTATTTCCGTACCGGGGAAGACACTGCGGAGTGCACGGGGCCTCCGTTACTACAGATTTTAGTCTTAACTTGTTTGTCTCGCCGGCGGTATTTTTTTTCGTGCAGGGCCAACTCTGGAACCCATATTCGTTCTGGAGAGAGGAATCAACATCGGTTCCCTCCCGATACGTACCACAAACTGCCGCCTAATATTGCCGGTACATACTTAGGTAACCACATACCACAAGCCACTCCGACAGCACCCGCACAGCCGACTGCCTTAAGCTTTGCGGCCGGCTCAAGCTATGACAGGGAGAAGGAGCGGCGTAACATCTGGCGGATCCAATCATAGCTCAAACCGCCGAAACCTTCGATTCGCAGTCACCGCCAAGCTAGGTAAGCCAGAACCGCAACCCCACATACATCCGTCGAGTCAGCTCTGCCGCATCCCGCGCAACGTCAATTAATCACGACCGTATGTGCCATAGGATGTGCTATACCCCACCCCATCCCCCTCCGCAGCATCCCAACAAAACAAAACAGGTTGAACATACACATCCGATCCGCCACGCGACAGCACCCGCGCGCAACAGTCTTGGATATTGTTGTTTCCCCTCATTAGTGTACACGTACTGCACGGAAGTATCTGCAGTATTCTAAGTAGAGCCGATTTATCCTACATCCTCTGTTTCCATAGGTGTCTCTGAATACTAGTTAAGTCGGACAGGCTATTGTTGTCGAACTGCGTGTCTGCTTGCATTTTAGATGGAGCCATCCGAGCAGAATAATCCATTTAGGCTGATGTCCTTATACACAAATCATCACTCGACTGACTCGCGTCACCCGCTTGCATGGTTATCTTCGGCGGTTGCATCTCGCGGTGTTGAATGGTTAGGATACAGGAACGCGATGGAGCGGCCGATGCCCTGCCCAGATCCTTAGGCGAGAGATTTCAGAGAAGCGGTCCGAAGCCTGGAGCTGAGCGGAAGGCCGGATCAACGCAAAGAGTACAGGATGCCGAATAGCCAGCGCCCAGGGAAAATGGTGGCTGGATGCTCGAAGCGGCTGGCTGGGCGGTATCAACAGCTGAAGACGGGCCACTTCATCACTAGATGATACTTCGATGGACGAAGAGCCGGACCACCGCAAAGTGTCGGTGGTGCCAGTCCAAGGTGCAGACGCGGGAGCACTTGCTTAAGAACCGCCCGCGCTGGAAGCAACAGAAGACCCTGGGGGCGGAGGCGGAGACAGGCTGGGAGGTGGAAGAAGTGCTTCAACATCCGGGACCCGTTCGCGGATGAGCGGTGCACGCGACCGATCTCGGACTTCACGCGCGCCACCGAGGGCCGCAGGGCGGAACCACGCGGGGCGAGAAACATAGCCCAGAGCCATGGCTTGGACGGAACGGCTAGAGACTCGGAGCGGGAAGACGAAATGGAGCAGGAGGACTAGGAGGAGCGGGAAAGCGGAAGGGATCCAGGAGAGGACGAGGAGTACGAAACGGGGGGAGGCTCTTCTCCTTTTAGTTGCCATCACTTTGTCTTTTCTTATGTCTTTCGAAGCGGGTTCCGATAGGCTAGGCGGGGATAGGGGGTTACCGCATGCCGCCTGTGGACTGTTCGAGGTCGCATATCTTTTCGGGACAGGTCAGGGCGGAGGGCGGGGGGAGCCGCAACGGACCGCAGTGCGGACAGCGGACAGGAGCCGGGAAAAGGTTACGCCGCCATAAACAGACTATATAGATAGGCTGTATGCGAGTATGAATAAACAAAAAAAAACTGCTCGAGGTCGGAGCGGACGGTGAACAGGCCATGATCCAATAGGGTCGCATGCGATCAACGAGACACACACTCTCTCTTTCAACGGTCGCATGCAATCACTGAGTAGACAGAAAGATGTAGACACTTGGCCTGTCGGTGCTTGGGCGCGGCCGGCAATCCGCAGTGGAAGGCAAAGTGAGCAAGCAGCAATCCGCAGGATAGAATAATCGCCAACACAATGACTCGCGAGGGGAGCAGGAGCCCTCCCCTTTCAGCGGGCCCGAGCAGGCAGCTTGATCGCCGTATCTGCTGCCTACGCATAGAGCCTCGGGGATTGCTTCGCCGCCTGTTTGCAACCCGAAAACACCGATTCAACGGTACATACGAGCCCCCCCCCCCCCCCGAACACGATCCTAGACTACGCCCAAAAATCGACCGTCTGTGTACTTATCTGCCTGCCTGCCTGCCTGCCTATTCGTGGTTCCACCCCATTGGATACAGAGTTGATATGTACAATGTAAAACCGGCTCACACTTCTCCCCGCTACATTAACCACTGTTTGCAGAAAAAAGGAGATGTGCTCCGGCACCCGCCGCTCCACCATGTCCATGCGAATATACAGGTATCCAATCCTGCGACATATGTATCGCCAGAGGCGTCGGACCCAGCCAATCATGAGTGAGTATTTGGCTTGTGGGGGTTTCTCTGGACCGCTCTAGTTAATGTGCTGCGCTCGTACGTTGACATCGCACGAGCCCAAGCTCGAAACCTAGCCAACTGTCTAAGTACTGTCGTGAATAGGTATTTCGTGTACAAAAAGTCCTTCAACATCGGAGGATCCGATAGAAAATTCTAGATTAATATAGTTCGAGTACAATACAGCACCTGGTTATTAGCAAGATATTGGGCGCTACTGAAGGCGGACAGAGTACGTGTTTGGAAGCTCATGGGTGAATGCTGAATGCTAAAAAAAAAGGTGTGCAGTGGCTGCTGGCTTAAGGCGCATGGAAAGATGTGTGCAGTATATCTAGATATTGTATCTACAGTATGTACGCGAGCAGATAATGTCAATATGTACCAACTGGTGGAACCTGATCGCTGCGTGCGGGACCAGCCACCACTATCTACCCAGCTGCGCACATCTATCCTGTTCCCCGCTTTGCCGATTCACCTCCTCCCCTCCACATTCTGGATCTCCAAATCTTCCCGGTTGTCGACGTTGGTCTTCTTCTTCCCCCGTGCGATCGTCTACGCTTAAATTCCTGTGTCGTAGCGTCTCCTCTCTGCCAAAGGTATCGAACTCCTGAGCACAATCAAGTATGAGCAGCACGTCGGGAATCATAGCGCCCGATCTTGCAAGCAGGAGTAAACGCATGTACACCCGCGTCCCAGCAGGTATGTGCAAAATGCTTTCATCCGATACCGGAATGCGCCGATGATAACCCACTCCTTGAGCTGCCATGGACTCCTCGAGAAAAGACGACAGAACGTCCTGCATACAGCTGTTCACGCCAGAGCAGATCATGACTAGATGCACCCGCAAGGACCCAGGATTGCCATCCTACCGTCTGGCGTTGATGCGCGCAGTCATGTGGGACAACGGTTCAATCTTGCGGGTTCGCTTCCTTAGGGGGAGCGAATACCTCCGAAGGAAGGTATGTACATACATCAACCCGTTCCACCTACGGGGCGCCATATTCTGACAATGGGCCAACATGTGCAACGCGGTGAAGGTCAAGGACTATGCAGCTGAGTGGACGGTTCATGCGCACATCCATCTCGAGTGGGTCACCAGCGGCGACGCAGAGATCCGCATCTCTTTCACGGATGATGGTTTCTGGTCGTTTGTCGGGAAGGGGTGTCTGGATGTACCGTCGGGTCGGCCAACAATGAATCTGGCTTTGTCGGACGAGATCGAGGAGGCCACACTGAAGGCCAAAATACTCCACGAGTTTGGCCACGCACTCGGATGCATCCACGAGGACCCATTGCCCAACAGCAATGCCCCTTGGGAGAACGAAGCAGTATACAACTACTATGAAAAGTGGTGGTGGGATGAGGAATCCAGTACCAACACTCTGCCGGCCGAAACCGGAGTGGCCCCCGCTTCAAGGGTCTCCGATCCAGAGTCGATCATGCTCTACCCTATTACTTCACTTCCCGAACAGGGCACAAATGCTACTGGTTGGAATAGCCGCCTCTCGGACATGGACAAGCTTTTCATTGCCAAGGCTTACCCACGGAGATATGACCTCGCAATCGGCTGCCTAGGGACCAGCAACAACTGGAAGGAGGTCCGCCCAGGCGCGAAGAACTCGATGAAACTCTGGTTCGACCGGAGGTCCTGCAGTATTTCTCCGCGGGTCGTTACTTGCCTGAACTTATTGGATATCTACGGGAGCCCAGACAACAGCCTTCGCATTCGCTCGTTTGCCGACCACATCACCGCCGAGAAATTTAACCTCCACATCGACAGCTGGGGCGAAACCATGTTGTACAACGCCAGGGTTTCGTGGCTGAAGCTCTCGGATTCGACCGATATCCAGTGCGGTACCTTTTGCACTAAGACGATTCGGCCTTCTAACAAGCCCGGGAACGTCTACGCTGCAGTCATGTTTGACTGCCCATTCCCCAGGCCGCCTACCGTGTTTGTGGGCCTGAGTGGCTTCGACATTGGCAAAAATTGGCAAATCCACCTGTACACATCGTTTGTCGGCTGCAATGGATTCGACATTCATTTCGACGCCCAGGATCAAACTACGAAGCTTCATGCGGCTCAAGCAGTTTGGATCGCATTCCCAGCCGGCAGAGCTGGCATCTCGGTTGGGAGCTTTGATGGACATAAAACCAGCGGCTGGAAGGGATCAGCTATATTCCCAGTGCCATTCGACCGTACCCCGACTATATTCACTGCCTTCACGAAGATCGACGCCTCCAATGGCGCCTCCCTTCGGGTCCAGTTGAACACACATGCATCAAAAACTCACATAGAATGGGGGATAACAACCTGGGAAGAGACAGAGCTTCGCGAAATCAGCGCTTCGTATCTGGCAATCGACATCCAAACGTTGAGTGCATCGACCTGTGAGTAACGTGGTTCTGGCTTATATCGAAGGAAGGAGCTAACTAATACTGTTGATCCGTCCGCAGGATCAGCAAGGATTTCTGAGGCATGTAGCTGGCTCCAGGAGTGATTATCCTGAGCATATGTGTAGGATAAATGGTGGCTAAGCTGTACAGCTGGGGGGAGGGGGTGAGGGTGAGGTACGAAGGGTGCATTAAGGCAATGATTTCCTTACTGGTGGGGAAGGCACTGTGGAGTGTACGGGGCTTCCATTACCGCAGAATTCAGGCGTAACTGCCATTGTTTGTCCCACCGGCCGTGTTTTGTTTCTTGCGAGGCCAACTCTGGAACCCATATTCGTTCTGGAGAGGGTTCCCCCTCGCTACGTACCATAAACTGTCACGCTAATACTGCCGGTACATATGTGCATACCATCAGCCACGCCGACAGCACCCGGCAGCCTTAAGCTTCACAGCCAGCTCAAGCTCGCCGCCAATGCATGCCGGAGAGAAGGAGCGGTGTGGCATCTGGCGGATCCAATCTTACCTCATTATTATCTGGGCGAATGCTGAACGTCGAAGCAAAAGCACCACCACTGACCGGCAAGGCTCGTGAGATTCCACTCTGATATTGCTGCGCGAGCGAGCACAGAACGAACGAAGTAAAAGTTGAGGCTAGTTACAGCAGCTGTCATCTACTTCTCTGCGCGGAGATGTGCCAACCTAGCCAGAGCCGGTCCCGTCGTACCCCACGCAACGTCGATTGATTACGACTTTATGGGCCATATGATGTGTTGTGCCCATCTTTTCTGCAGCATCCCAAAAAAAAAACGGGTTAAATATATACATACGGAGTAGGTGCCTACAGCATGAGCGTGCGACGGCTTGTGTGGTTAGATTTCGTGACACGGTGTGCGTACCGTTCCCTTGGCCAACGCCCCCGCGAGCTGAGATCTCGAAAAGTGGCTACGTAACTACTTGTTACGTAGAGTACCTGGTGAGCTCGAGGCGCTTTGCAGTGAGGATTCAGCGTAGGCGCATATGTACATCTTCGCAGCTGCACACCTTCCGTGAATATACACATCCGATCCGCTACGCGGCAGCACCCGCGCGCAGCAGTCTTGGATATTGTTGTTACCCCTCATGTAGTGTACACGTACTGCACGGAAGTATCCGCAGTATTCTAAGTGGGGCCGATTTATCCTACATCCTCTGTTTCCATAGGTACCGCTGAATACCAGTTAAGACCGACAGGCTATCGTTGTCGAACTATCACATTAGTTAGATGGAGCCATCCGAGCAGAATAATCCATTTAGGCTGATGTCCTTATGCATAAATTGTCAGAATAATGGGCGTCCGGAGATGACGGACCAGAGGCAACATGTCCAGAGATGACAGCAGCCTTAGTCTCCGAGCACCGGCTCGGGAGACAGTCTTCCGTCCTTTCCCCTTGGCGAGTCCCTCAGGCGCGTTGTATATAGAGAGAATGTTTTTCCTTCGACGTTGTATCAATCAATCAGTTCACTACCTTCGTCTCTATCGATCCCTATATTCCAACATAAATCATCACTCGACTGACTCGCATCTTCCGCTTGCACGGTCAACTTCGGCGGTCGCATCCGCACACGATTAATGAATCATCATCATCATCATCATCGGCGGTCGCATCTACCACGGGCCGCCGGCGGACTGCCCGAGGGCGCGGCGGACGGTGAACAGGAGAGTGCTGTGTATAATATCGCCATGATCCAATAGGGTCGCATGCGATCAACGAATCATCATCATCATCATCGGCGGTCGCATCTCGCGGTGTCGAATGGCTAGGCTATGGGGACCGTTACGGGGGCCGGCCGATGCCCCTACCTAGATCCCTAGGCGAGAAATTACAGAGAAGAAGTGGGCCGAAGCCCGGAGCTGGGCGGAAGGGGGCCTGGGAAGCCATAAAACTCACACTGCAAGCAATATTACTGATGGATGAAGAGCCTATACAAGAGTAGGCCCTGGGGATTGATTGGGCGGAGAAAGATTTGGGGTGGGTCAATAGTTCCGCTGAGGTGAAGTAGGGTTCAGCCAGAGCAAACGTCCACCACGGCAGGTAACTAGGGCCGCTCAAGGACTCAGGAGTCTGCCTGAACATCTGCACCATCTAGCTACTCCTAAGATTGATTTTCTAAGTGAGATTTCTTGAGTAGAAAGCTTGACCCCTGAGGAAGCTTGCCGACAATCGAAGTCGTTAAAATCCATGCGTGGAGATCTGCATCAAGACTCTACCAGCCCTTTAAACCCCGTATAGGAGGACACCTAGACAAAAACGCAGCATCTTTGGTCAGATGTCAGAAACTTTCCTCAGACTTTGTATTTATCTGACTGAACCTACACTTCAGCTGGCAATTGATGCGGCAAACTGCTAGAACCTTAAGTCTGGCCCACGTGTTGCACTGGTCCGGGAAAGTTTCATCGGAACCCGAACAGATTAGAGTTAGGATGACTTCGGCATTCTAGCTAGTTTCTGTTTTGTGAGTTTTATGGCTTCCCAGGCCCTTCGCTTCGGTCAGTGTGCTGGAGTTTTCTCACCTTCAATCCTGAATCCCCCCCTAGGCTCGCCATGATCGGGATCTAGTCACATGCAAGTAATGAATCAACTTTAACCACTATTTGCAGAAAAGAGGAATGTGCTTGTCAATCGGTCGATGATTACCCACCGGGCGTCGCTCCCATTACTCATTAGTAACCCTATAATGAAATCCATTGATATGGAGTCTTATGGTCTGTGTGGGGGTTCGATAGTTTTTAGGAGCCCAAATGGCGCGTATCGGATTGGTTTAATTCTTCGGCAGGTGTCACAGTGGTCGACATATCAGTGACTATTTTCGTTGCTGTGGCCAGTAGAAGTTTCGGCTGATGAGTTCCAAGGTTCATCCATGGTCAGGATGTCCCGCGGCTTGTGTGTCGTGGTGGTCACCATACCCAAGTCACTGGTCGTCGTTGTCACAGATCCATACGAGGCCATCATATATTAGCATCTCCACTATGTCCGTGCGGATATACAGGTATCCAATCCTACCACATATGTATTGCCCAGAGGCGCCGGACCCAGCCAATCATGAGTGAGTAGTTAAGTTGTGGGGATTTCTCTGGACCGCTTTAGTTAATGTGCTGCGCTCGTACGTTGATCGCACGAGCCCAAGAGCTCGAAACCTAGTGCAGTGGGTTGGGGGTTTAGGCTTCCAACTGCCTATGTACTGTCGTGAATAGGTATTTTGTGTCTAAAAAGTCTTTTAACATTGGAGGATCTGATAGAAAATTCTTGATTAATATAGTTCGAGTACAATACAGCGCCTGGTTATTAGTTAGACATGCGATTGCTTCTGCGGCTGCAAGATATTGGGCGCTACTGAAGGTGGACAGAGTACGTGAAAGGAAGCTCATGAGTGAACGCTGGGTGCTAAAAAAAAAGGAATGCAGTGGCTGCTGGCTTAAGGTGCATGGAAAAATGTGTGCAGCATATCTAAAGTATGTATATACGCGAGCAGACAATGCCAACACGTACCAACTGGTGGAAGCTGATCGCTGCGTGCGGGACCAGCCACCACTATCTACCCAGCTGCACATCTATCCTGTTCCCCGCTTTGCCGATCCACCTCCTCCCCTCACGTTCCGTTCCCTGTTGTCGACGTTGGTCTTCTTCTTCCCCCGTGCGATCATCTACGCCTGAATTCCCGTATTGTAGCGCTTCCTCTCGGCCAAAGGTATCAAACTCCTGAGAACAATCGAGTATGAGCAGCACGTCGGGAATCATAGCGCCCGATCTTGCAAGCAGGAGTAAACGCATCCTGGCAGGTATGTGCAAAATGCTCCCATCCGATACCGGAACGCGCCGATGATAACCTACTCCTTGAGTAGCCATGGACCCCTCGAGAAAAGACGACAGAACGTCCTGCATACAGCTGTTCACGCCAGAGCAGATTATGATTAGATGCACCCGCAAAGACCCAGGATCGCCATCCTACCGTCTGGCGTTGATGCGCGCAGTCATGTGGAACAACGGTTCCATCTTGCGGGTTCGCTTCCTTGGGGGGAGCGAATACCTCCAAAGTAAGGTAGGTACATACACCAACCCGCTCCCACTACGAGGCTCTAGATTCTGACAACGGTCCTACACGCACAACGCGGTGAAGGTCAAGGACTATGCAGCTGAGTGGACGGTTCATGCGCACATCCATCTCGAGTGGGTCACCAGCGGCGACGCAGAGATCCGCATCTCTTTCACGGATGATGGCTTCTGGTCGTTTGTCGGGAAGGGGTGCCTGAAGGTACCCTCGGATCAGCCGACGATGAACCTGGCGCTGTCGGACGAGATCGAGGAGGCCACATTGGAGGCTAAAATACTCCACGAATTTGGCCACGCCCTCGGGTGTATCCACGAGGACCCATTGCCCAACAGCAACGTACCTTGGGAGAACGAAGCAATACAGCTATTATGAAAAGTGGTGGTGGAATGAGGAATCTAGCACCAACACTCTGCCGGCCGAAACTGGAGTGACCCCCACTTCAAGGGTCTCCGATCCAGACTCGATCATGCTCTACCCTATCCCTTTCCTTCCCGAACAGGGCACAAATGCTACTGGTTGGAATAGTTGCCTCTCGGACATGGACAAACTTTTCATCTCCAAGGCATACCCGCGGAGATGTGACCTCGCAATTGGCTGTCTAGGGACCGCCCACCATTGGGACCGGCACAAGGTCCCTCCAGGTGCGAAGTACTCGATGAAACACTGGTTCGACCGGAGATCCTGCAGCATCCCCCCGCGGGTCGTTACTTGCCTGAACATGTTGGACATCAACGGCCGCCCAGACAACAAGCTTCGCATCCGCTCGTTTGCTGACTGCATCACTGCCGAGGAATTCACACTTCACATCGACAGCTGGGATCAAACCGTGTTGCACGGTGGCAGGGTTTCGTGGCTGAAGCTCTCGGATCCGACCGATATCCAGTGCGGTACCTTTTGCACTAAGACGGTTCGGCCTTCCAACAAGCCCGGGAACGTGCAGGCAACGGTCAGGTTCGACCGCCCATTCCCAAGGCCGCCTACCGTGTTTGTGGGGCTGAGTGGCTTCGACGTTGGCAAGAATTCGCAAATCCACCTGTACACATCGAATGTCGGTTGCAATGGATTCGACATCCATTTTGATGCCTGGGATCAAGTCACGAATCTCCATGCGGCTCAAGCGGTTTGGATCGCATTCCCAGCTGGCAAGGCTGGCATCTCGGCTGGGGACTTCAACGGACATAAAGCCAGCGTCTGGGAGGGGACGATTATGTTCCCAGAGCCATTCGACCGTATCCCGAAGATTTTCACTGCCTTCACGAAGATCGACGCCTCCAATGCCGCCACCCTTCGGGCCCGGTTGAACACACGTGCATTCAAAACTCACATAGAATGGGGGATAGAAACCTGGGGAGACACAAAGCTTTTTGAGATCAACGCTTCGTATCTGGCGGTCGACACCCAAACGGAGAGTGCATCGACCTGTGAGTGATGTGGTTCTGGCTTGTATCGGAGGAAGGAGCTAATACTGTCGATCCATCCGCAGGATCAGCAAGGGTTTCTGAGGTATGTAGCCGGCTGCAGGAGTGATTCTCTTGAGCGTATGTGTAGGATGAACGGCGGTTAAGCCCTATAGATGGAGGGCAGGCGCGAAGGAGATACCGAGGCATTTATTTCCTTACCGTTGTGAAGGCACTGCGGAGTGTACGGGGCCTCCGTTACTGCAGATTTTAGTCTTAACTTGTTTGTCTCGCCGGCGGCACCTCTTTCGTGCAGTGCCAACTCAGAAACCCACATTCGTTCTGGAGAGAGGAATCAGCATCGGTTCTCTCTCGATACGTACCACAAACTGCCATCTAATATTTCCAGCACATACCTACATACCACCTGCCCCACCGGCAGGCCTGACACAGCGGACAGCCTTAAGTTTCGCGGCCAGCTCAAGCTCTCAGCCAATGCATGCCGGAGAGAGGGAGCGGTGTGGCATCTGGCGGATCCAATCTTACCTCGTAATTATCTGGGCGAATACCGAACGTCGAAACGAAGTCCCATCACTGTCCGGTAAGGCTCACGAGATTCCACTCCGATATACCCGCACGAGCGAGACGGAACGAACGAAGTACAAGTTGAGGCTAGTTATAGCAGCTGTCATCTACTTTTTTTTAGTTCATTGCTCGCATCTAGAGACCTAAATAAGATCACGGCGAGCCTGGTCGAAACCAGGATTGAGAAGGAGAAAATGCGAATACACTGCCGAAGCTAGGGCCTGAGAAGCCATAAAACTCACGAATCAGAAACCTAGCTAAAGTGCCGAAGTCACTCTTACTCTGATCTAGTTGAGTTAGGATGAGACCTCTCTAAGTCTTTGCAATACGTGAACAGATTTTCGCCAAAGTCCTCCAGTAGTTGGTCGCATTGGTTACTAACCAAAGTGTAGGCTTACTCAGACAAAGATAAAGTCAGAGGCAGTCTTTCGTCAGCCATCGATTAAGCAGGATTCTGCCTTTAGCCGGTTTAATGGTCGGCACGTCAGAAGAAGCTTAGAGGCAGATTCTCTCGCCTGGACTTTAACGACTTCAATTGTCGACAATTTCCCTCAGGAATCAAGCTTTCAGTCAGAGAAAGCTCACCTTCAGAATCCCTTTGGTAGTCAGAGGGTGCAAGCATCCAGGTAGATTGAACTACTAAAGACCCCGTGTCTTAGTAACTTGCTTGGTGGACTTTCATCTATACGTACATAGCTAGTAACCCACCCCCAATCTTCCTCCAGTGTCCTCAGGGCCTAATCTTTTCTTAGGCTCTTCACCCATTATACAACCGCTTGCAGAGTGAGTTTTATGGCTCCCAGGCCCCAGCTGTCATTTACTTCTCTGGCGGAGATGTGTCAACCCAGGCACTTGCGTGCATAGAACATACGAGACCTAACGTATCGTACCATGCGACTGCAATCGGCAATGCTGTGGGGTGTGCAGGATATGCCGAGGGAATCTCCTTTACACGTTGGCGGTGGGTAGGTATGGGGCGCCCGCCCAGCGGTAACTCCACACCGATGAAACCTTCCGTCTGTCGTCACCGTCAAGCTAGGTAAGCTGGAAGCGCAACTCCAGATCATCCACATATATCCGTCTTGCGGGGTCTGTTCCGTCGCATCCCATGCAGCGCCGATTGGTTACGGCCGTATGGGTCTGATGTAGTCTGCCCCATCCCACCCCCCTCTACAGCATCCCAACAAGAACAAACAGGTTGAATATATACATACGGAGCAGGCACCTACGACATGAGCGTGAGACGGCTTGTGTGGTTAGGTCTTGTGACACAGCGTGCGTACTGTTCCCCTGGCCAACGCCAGTGAGGATTCAGCGTAGGTACATAGGAGGTATCTATGTACGTACCTCTTCGCAGCTGTACACCCTCCGCGAATATACACACCCGATCCGCCACCCGACAGCACCCGCGCGCAACAGTCCTGGATATCGTTTGTTTCCCCTCATGTGTGAACGTACTGTTCAGAAGTATCTGCGGGAATTCTAAGTAGAGCCGATTTGTTCTAATCCTCTGTTTCCATAGGTGCCGCTGAATACCGGTTAAGTCTGACAGGCTATTTTTTCAAGCCGTTTATCTTCTCGCATTGGATGGAACCATCCGAACAGAAAAATTCATGTAGGTAGATGTCATTATGCATAAATCATCACTCAATTGCCTCGCATCACTCGCTTGCATGGCCATCTTCGGCAATGCCGTAAGCGAAATAAATTAATGTGCCACTGTTCCTTGGTTCGCACTGCGCTCACCCGTTGACGTCGCATGTGAGCCCAAAAGCTCGAAACGAGTTGGGGGCCTAGGGTTCCAGGCATCTATGTACTTACCTCATACCCAACTGTCGCGAATATTACGTGTCCAAAAAGACCTTCGACATGGGGGGGGGGGGGGGGGTAGGAGGTTATCGATTAGTACATATGGGTCGAGTATAACACGGCACCTGGTTATCCAGTGCCTCCGCAGCTGCGGATAGGTAGATGGTGCGGTATGTACATATCCGAGCAGACAACGTCGATCATGGTTACCAAACGGTGGAACCTGGTCTCTGTCGTACAAGGACCGTCCACCCATCGACGCACATCTATCCTGTTCCCCGCTTTGCCGATTCACCTCATCCTCTCCACGTTCCAGATCTCTAAATATTTACGGTTGTCGACATTGGTCTTCCCCCCCCCCCCACGATCATCTGCGCTTGAATTCCCACGTCTAGCTCCTCCTGTCGGGCAAAGGTATCATACTCCCGAGTGCGATCGAGTATGGGCAGTACCAAGCCGTGGGGATCCGTTCCCGGGAGTAAACGCATATACACCCGCGCCCCGGCAGGTAGGCGAAATGCTCCCGCCCGATACCGGGACGCGTCGATGATAACCTACTCCTTGAGTAGCCATGGACCCCTCGAGAAAAGACGATAGGACGAGCTGCGTACAGCTGTTCACGCCAGAGCAGATTATTATTAGATACACCCACAAGGACCCAGGATCCTACCGTCTGGCGTTGATGCGCGCAGTCATGTGGAACAACGGTTCCATCTTGCGGGTTCGCTTACTTGGGGGGAGCGAATACCTCCAAAGGAAGGTATGTACATACATCAACCCGCTCCCCCTACGGGGCTCTAGATTCTGACAACGGTCCTACACGCACAACGCGGTGAAGGTCAAGGACTATGCAGCCAAGTGGACGGTTCATGCGCACATCCATCTCGAGTGGGTCACCAGCGGCGACGCAGAGATCCGCATCTCTTTCACGGATGATGGCTTCTGGTCGTTTGTCGGGAAGGGGTGCCTGAAGGTACCCTCGGATCAGCCGACGATGAACCTGGCGCTGTCGGACGAGATCGAGGAGGCCACATTGAAGGCCAAAATACTCCACGAGTTTGGCCACGCACTCGGATGCATCCACGAGGACCCATTGCCCGACAGCAACATCCCTTGGGTGAATGAGGCGGTATACAACTATTATGAAAAGTGGTGGTGGAATGAGGAATCCAGCAACAACACCATGCTGGCCGAAACCGGAGTGACCCCCGCTTCAAGGGTCTCCGATCCGGAATCGATCATGCTCTGCCCTATACCTTTCCTCCCCGGGCAGGGCACAAATGCTACTGGTTGGAATGGCTGCCTCTCGGACATGGACAAGCTTTTCATCGCCAAGGTTTACCCGCGGAGATGTGACCTCGCAATCGGCTGCATAGCGTCGCCCTTCCAGAACCTTCCAGGCGTGAAGAACTCAATGGTTCTCTGGTTCGACCAGAGAATCTGCAGCATTCCCCCGCAGGTCGTTACCTGCCTGAATATGGTGGACATCAACGGCCGCCCAGGCGACACTCTTCGCATCCGCTCGTTTGCCGACTCCATCTCTGCCGAGAAATTCAAACTTCACATCGACAGCTGGGACCAAACTGTATTGTACGACGCCAGGGTTTCGTGGCTGAAGCTCTCGGATCCGACCGATATCCAGTGCGGTACCTTTTGCACTAAGACGGTTCGGCCTTCCAACAAGCCCGGGAACGTCCGGGCAACGGTCGAGTTCAGCCGCCTATTCCCAAGGCCGCCCACCGTGTTTGTGGGGTTGAGTGGCTTCGAGGTTGGAAACAATTGGCAAATCCACCTGTACACATCGAATGTCGGTTGCAATGGATTCGACATTCATTTCGACACCCGGGATCAAACCGCGAAGCTCCACGGGGCCCAAGCGGCCTGGATCGCATTCCCAGCCGGCAACGCTGGCATCTCGGCTGGGGACTTTAACGGACGTAAAACCAGCGGCTGGAAGGGGTCAGTTGTGTTCCCAGAGCCATTCGACCGTATCCCGAAGATATTCACTGCCTTCACGAAGATCGACGCCTCCAACGCCGCCTTCCTTCGGGCCCGATTGGACACACGTGCGTTCAAAACTCACATGGAATGGGGGATAGCAACCTGGTCAGACACAGAGCTTTTCGAAATCAACGCTTCGTATCTGGCAATCGACACCCAAACGTTGAGTGCATTGACCTGTGAGTGACACGGTTCTGGCTTGTATCGGAGGAAGGAGCTAATACTGTCGATACATCCGCAGGATCGGCAAGGGTTTCTGAAGTTGTAGCTGGCTGTAGGAGTGATTCTCTTGAGGGTATGTGTAACTAGGATACATTGTGGATAAGTCCTACAGGTAGGGGGCATCGAGGTAATGATTTCCCTGCCAGTAGGAAAGGAGACTACCGGGCTTCCGTTACTGCAGATTTCAGGTGTAACTGCCATTGTTTGTCCTGCCGTCCGTGTTTTTTTCTTTTGCAGGGCCAACTCTGGAACCCATATTCGTACTGGAGAGAGGGTTCCCCCTCGCTACGTGCCACAAACTGTTACACTAATATTGCCGGTACATATCTGCATACCATCTGCCACGCCGACAGCACCCGGCACAGCCGGCAGCCTTAAGCTTCGCAGCCAGCTCAAGCTCGCCGCCAATGCATGCCGGAGAGAAGGAGCGGTACGACATCCGGCGGATCCAATCTTGCCTCATTAGTATCTGGGCGAATGACGAACGTCGAAGCAAAAGCCCCACCACTGACCGGCAAGGCCCGTGAGATTCCACTCTGATATTGCCGCGCGCGCGAGCACGGACCGAACGAAGTACAAGTTGAGGCTAGTCACAACAGTTGTCATCTACTTCTCTGCGCGGAGATGTGCCAACCTAGCCACTTGTGTGCATAGGACATATGAGATCGACTAACGTATCGTATCGCGCGGCTGCAATCTGCGGCGATGCTGACGGTGAGTAGATAGGGCGTCCGCCCGGTGGTAACTCCACACCGCCGAAACCTTCCGTCTGCCCACCATCAAGCTATTAAGCCGAAAGCGCCAACCCAGATCATCCACATACATCCATCAGCCGTATCATGCGGAGTCGGCCCCATCGTACCCCACGCAACGTCGATTGATTACGACCGTTACCGTATGGACCATATGATGTACTGTACCCCATCCCATTCCCCTCCGCAGCATCCCAACAAAAACAAAACAGGTTAAATATATACATCGGAGTAGGTGCCTACGGCATGAGCGTGAGACGGCTTGTGTGGTTAGATCTCGTGACACAGCGTGCGTACCGTTCCCTTGGCCAACGCCCCCGTGAGCTGAATTCTCGAAAAGTTGCTATGTTAACTATTTGTTACGTAGAGTACCCGGTGAGCCCGAGGCGAAGTATGGCGCTTCGCCGTAAGGATTCGGCGTAGATGCGTATGTACACCTTCGCAGCTGCACACCTTCCGCGAATATACACATCCGATCCGCCACCCTTCGGCACCCGCGCGCAGCAGTCCTGGATACTGTTGCCTTTGCATACTCGGGCAGGATGGAGAGCACAATTTTTCTAGAGGAACCAGAGACGCGCTGCTGCAGGGAGAGGAGGCCGAAGCCAAGGCATAGGCAGAGAAGACGCGTCCTGGACTAACAATGTTCACGGATGGGTCACGACTGGAGGATGGAACTGCCGGGTACTCGGTGGTACTGTGGAGGTTTGCCTCATCCGCAGAGGAGCCTGGCCCCAGCCAGATATCGTGTACGCGCTCCAGGCAAGAAGGCACATTGCGGAGCTGCGGAGGGCCAGACCGGACATCACCATCGATATCCGGTGGTGCTCGGTGCACAAGGGTGTCCCGGGAAACGAGAAGGCCGAGTGGGCAAGCTCGCGGCGGAGGAGCTAGACGACCGCGGGGTGGAATGGCTAGAGTACTCGGACCGGGTAGAGGCATGCGCGATGCCGCTCCCCAGATCCCTCGTGCACCCCAAACGAGAGATCTCCGAGAAATAGCGGGCGGAAGCCCGCCAATGGGCTGGAGCCTGGATGCGGGTCTTCAGGAAGGAGTACAAGATGCCGAGCAGGCAGAAGCCGGACGAAACGGCCGCGGGCAGCCCCAAGAGGCTCGCCTCGAGGTTTTACCAGCTGTAGACAGGTCACTGCCTCACCGGGCAAAACCTGAACTGGACGGTGAGCCGACCCGCTGCCCAGTGTTGGTGGTGCTCGTGCAGGTTGCAGCCGTGGGATCACTTCTTCAAGGTAAGGTGTGCCCCGAGTGGGAAGCCCAGCAGAAGATCCGGTGGGCAGAGGCGTGGAAGAAGGCGGGGAAGGAGGCGGGGAGGGGGAAGAGCCGGTTCAAGATCCGGGACCTCCTCACCGACGGGAGGTGCAGCCAGGCGGTACTAGACTTCCTCTCCACTACGGATGTGGGAAGGCTGGCCCCGGCTGAGGTAGACGCGGGGAGCGAGGTGTCGGAGTGGGAACAGAGGGAGCGGAGGGAGCAGGAAGAGGAGAGGGGGGCGGAGGGCGGAAGGCGCCCTTCTTCATAGCGTCCGCAGACGAGGAGTAGGGGACGGGCACGCTTCCTTTGTTCTCTCTTTTGTTTTTGTTTTTCTTTTGTCCTTTCCTTTGTAATTTCTTTGGTGCACATCTCGTCTTGCGACAGGCCTGGGCGGAGGGCAAAGGGGGCTTAGGGGAGCTTGCAAAGTGCAGCCTCCGCGCAGGCTGCGGACGGGAAAAACAGATGATGTGTACTTCTGCATGATCTACCTAACTAGGTCGTATTCGAGTAATGAATAAACAAAAAAAAACCCGCCTGCCTATTCGTGGTTCCCACCCATTGGATGCGGACAGCGGACGCGAAAAAACGGATAAAATTTACGCCGCCATAGTCTAGATAAGCTGAATGCGAGTATGATTAAACAAAACAA
>Ga0307508_10001860_pt1 | contig 23276 bp, 5 predicted proteins | sample 9_EM_MG_FD_203089 | JGI IMG/M metagenome (GOLD analysis project Ga0307508, IMG submission 203089) | Populus trichocarpa ectomycorrhiza microbial communities from riparian zone in the Pacific Northwest, United States - 9_EM | ecosystem: Host-associated > Plants > Roots > Unclassified | place... | reverse complement strand
GCGGCGCAGCAGATCGGCGAAGCTCGGGTTGTCGGACAGATCGAGGCGCAGCACGAGCAGGTTCACGAACGGGCCGATCATGGCCTCGAACTCGGGCCGTTCGCGCAGGCCCATCGGGCTGCCGAACACGATGTCGTCCTGTCCGGTGTGTCGGTACAGCACGGTGGCGCAGGCCGCCAGCAAGGTCATGTACAGGGTCACGCCGTGGGCGCGCGCGAGCGCGCGAATGCCGGCCGACAGCTCGGCGTTCCAGTGGAACAGGTGGACCTCGCCCGAGGTGCCGGACGACGCCGGCTGATCACCGGCGAAGACCGACAGTGCCGGCGCGCCGGCGAGCCGCTGGGCCCACCAGTCGAGTTCGGTGGCGATGGCCGCCGGGTCCTGGCTGCGCCGTTGCCAGGCGGCAAAGTCGGCGTACTGCAGCGTGGCGGCCGCAACGGCCTTGCCGGCGCACGCGGCGTCGAATTCGCGTTCGAGCAGGCCGATCGACCACGCATCGACCGCGATGTGGTGCACCGCGACCAGCGTCGTGCAACGCCGCTCGCCCGTCTGATAGACGGTGAAACGCATCGGCGGCTCGCTCGCCAGATCGAAGGGTGCGGCTCGGGCCTTCGCGAGCGCGGTGCCCACGCGCCGCAGCTGCTCGGGCGCCGCCAGCGCCTGCAGATCCTCGACATGGATCTGCACGGCATCGACACCGAGCGGGCAGACCGCCGGCGTGCCGGCCTGATCGCGGAAGGTCGCGCGCAGGATCTCGTGGCGCTGCACCAACCCCATGATCGCTGCGACGACGGCCTGCGCCGAGGCGCCGTCGCTGGACCACAGGGTTGCGATGTTGTAGGCGCTGCTGTCCGGCTCGAGCCGGCTCATCACCCACAGCCGCTCCTGGAAGTAGGACATCGGCAGCGGCGCCGTGCGCGGCAAGACCTGCAACGCGGGACCGGTGTTCTGGGGCTTCGTCGTCAGCAGCGACAGCAGCTCGCTCTTGTGGGCCTTGATCGCGTCCCTCAGCTCATCCGTGAGCACGCCGCGAACCGCGTCGGCGCGCAAGCGGCCCTCCTCGGCGAAGAGCCGGACGCCCAGCGAGCCGAGCAGGTCCAGAAGCTCGGGCGCGGTCAAAACTCGATCTCCTCGCGTTCGTCATCCGAGGCGGGCGGCAGCGCGCCACTGGCTGGCGCGATCGTCGACATGCGTTCGGCCAGCGCGCGAATGGTCGGAGCATCGAAGATGTCGCGCAGCGCCAGGCGCATGCCGCAGGCCTCCTCGATGCGCGCGAGCACGCGCGTGGCCAGCAGCGAGTGCCCGCCGAGCTCGAAGAAGTCGTCATCCACGCCGATCCCGCCGATGCCGAGCAGCTCGCCCCAGATCGCGAGCAGCAAGGACTCATGGCGCTGCAAGGCCTGGCCGGCGCCGGGTGCCGCCATGCGATCCGTGCTGGCGGGCGCGGGCAGCGCTGGTGTTGCGGCCGGCCGCTCCGCTTCGTCGTGCAGCCATTGCCACAAAGCGGGGGAGTCGTTCAGCAGCTGCGTCATCGAACGGCGCGCGACGTAGGCATGGGTCAAGCCGCTGGCCAGCACGCGACGCAAGGCCTCGATGCCTTCGTCGGGTCGGATCGCAGTGCGCATCAATGCCGCCGGCACGTGATCGGACGCGGCGGTGGCGAAGCCCACGTCGCGCCAGGTGTCCCAGCCCAGTGCCACCACACGCCGGCTGGCGCGCGACATGCCCGACGATGCGAACGCATCGAGGAACGCATTGGCCGACGCGTACTCGATCATGCCGGGCCCGCCGGCTGCGGTACTGATCGAAGAAAAGAGCGCGAAGAAATCGAGCTCGGCACCGGCCAGCAGCTTGTCCAGCACCAGCGTGCCTTCGATCTTGGGCCGCAGCACCGCTTCGGCACCGGCCACTGTTTTCTCGGACAAGCCGCCCGACCCTTGAATGCCGGCCGCGTGCAGCACGCCGTGGACGGTGCCGAAGCGCGTTTTCGTCTGCGCGATCACGTCGCGCATCTGCGTTTCGTCGCTGACGTCCGCGGCGATGACCAAGACCTCGCTGCCCAGCGCTTCGAGATCGAGCACGCCTTGCAGGCGCGCTTTCAACGCAATCGGCGTGCCGGCATCGGCGAGCAGCGCGTCCCACGCGGCGCGGTCCGGCAAGGGCGTGCGGGCCGTCAGCACCAGGTGCGCCTTGGCCGTGCGCGCCAGGTGGCCGGCCACCGCCAGGCCGATGCCGCCGGTGCCGCCGGTGACCAGGTAGGTGCCGCCCGCGCGGATCGGTAGTGCCGAGGGTTCGACCGGGTCGAGCGGCGCGGCGACGACACCCGCCAGCCAACGGTGGCCGGTGCGATAGGCGACCACGGGCTCGCCATCGGGCCGCGCGGCCTCGGCGATCAGGCCGTCGGCCAGCTGCGCGGCGTGCACCACGCTCCAGTCGGCGCTCGCCAGATCGATGTTGCGGGCGCGCAGGAACGGGATGTCCTGCGCCATTGCGTAGACCGGACCGAGCAGCAGCGACGCATCGGGCCGCACGCGCTCGGTGCCGAGCACCGAGCATCGGTCGGACGAGACCACCAGCGCCGGCACCGGCACGCGCCACCCGGCTTGCGCGAACTCCTGGGCGATGTGCAGCAGGGGGTAGAAACCGAGCCGGCGGCTCGCCGTCGTGTCGGGCACCGGCGCGGCAGCCGCCGCGCCGGCGGCGTCGACGACCGTCCACCAATGCGCGATGGCTTGCAGCGGCGGCCCATCGCTCTTCAGCGCCGCGACCAGCCGGGCGATATCCTCGCGCCGCTCGGGCGCGATCGTGTAGACGCGGTCCGACAGCGCCTCGAAGCGCTCGCCGGGCAGCACCGAGACGACGTCGAGGCCGCGCTGCGTGAATCGCTCGACCAGCGCCCGGCTCGCGGCGCTGTCGTCTCTGAACACCAGCCAGCGTCCGTCGGTCGAGGGAGTCGAGCCGTGCCAGGCGGCGAGCGGCAACGAGCGCTGCCACGAGGGCAGCCAGAACCAGTCGCGCAGGTCGGCGTCGGCATGGCCGCTCTCCAACGCGGCGGCCGATCGATGCGCCGCCGCGGCGTGGCCGGCGGGCGGTGGCTCGACGGCCGCTTCCGCATCGACACCGAAGCGCTGACGCTCGAACGGGTAGGTGGGCAGGGGCACGCGGTGCAGCGTGGCCCCGGCGTTCAGGCCGCGCCAGTCCAGCGTCACGCCGGCCAGCCACAGGCGTCCGGCCGCGTCGAGCAGGGCCTCAGCTTGCGGCCGTTGTTCTAGCGGATGCGTCAGCGAGGCCAGCGCGCGTTTGGCGCCGTCCTTGCCCAGCGCCGAGCGCGCGAGCGCGGTGAGCGCGGTGCCGGGGCCGACCTCGAGCAGGCACAGCGCCGGATCGGCCGCGAGCGTGCGCAGGCCGGCATCGAAGCGCACCGCTTCGCGCAGGTGCCGCGCGTAATAGTCGGGCGAGGTGGCCTGTTCGGGGGTGATCCAGGTCCCGGTCAAGTTCGAGATGTACGGAATCTTCGGCGGCGACAGAGGGATCTGGTCGAAGGCGGCGATGAAGGGCGCGAGCGCGGCGTCCATCATGGCCGAGTGGAACGCATGCGAGGTGTGCAGGCGGCGTGCTTCGATGCCTTGCGTGCCGAGCCGCGCGAGCAAGGCGTTGATCGCCTCGGTCGGCCCCGCGACGGCGCACAAGGTCGGTGTGTTGACCGCGGCGATCTCGATGCCGTCGACTAGCCAGCGTTCGAGCTCGGCCGCACCCAGGTGCACCGCGGCCATGCTGCCGGCCGGCATCGCCTGCATCAGGCGGCCGCGTGTCGCGACCAGGGCGAGCGCGTCGGCCAGCGACATCACGCCGGCCAGGTGCGCCGCGACGTACTCGCCGATGCTGTGCCCCATCATCGATTGCGGCTGCACGCCCCAGACCATCCACAGCGAGGCGAGCGCGTATTCGGTGACGAACAGGGCCGGCTGCGTCAGGTGCGTTTCGTCCAGCGCGGCACGGTGCTCCTCGAGGAACATCAGCGCGCGCAGGTCGCGTCCGAGCGCGGGCTGCAGCAGCGTCGCGCAGCGGTCCACGGCGTCGCGGAAGACCGGCTCGCTGCGGTACAGCTCGGCGCCCATGCCGCTGTGCTGGCTGCCCTGGCCGCTGAACAGGAAGGCGACCGGCGCGGGCTCGCCGCGATGGCTGGCGCTGAACACCGGCGCGATCTGCGGGCGGCGCAACCGTGCGATGGCCTGCTCGGCGCTGCTCGCGACGACGACGCGCCGATGCTCGAACGCACGGCGCCCGATCTGCAGGGTCCACGCGGCATCGGCGAGCGCGAGCTGCGGATGCGCCTGCAGGTGATCCGCGAGGCGCGTCGTCGCCTGCTCGAGCGCGGTCGAGGTGCGCGCCGACAGCAGCAGCAGCTGCGGCTCGCGCGACGCCTGCGAGGCCGTGGCCGCCGGCGCCTCTTCGAGCACTGCATGGGCATTCGTGCCGCCGATGCCGAACGAGCTGACGCCGGCGCGGCGCGGCTGGCTGTCGCTCGCCCAGTCGGCGGCTTCGGCACTCGCGACGAACGGGCTGCGGGCCAGATCGAGCTGCGGGTTCGCGGTCGTGAAGTTCACCAGCGGCGGCAGTTCGCGGTGCTGCAGTGCCAGCACCGTCTTGATCAGGCCGGCGACGCCGGCGGCCGCGTCGAGGTGGCCGAGATTGGCCTTCAGCGAGCCGAGCCGGCAAAAGCCGACATCGGCGGTCGACGCGCGAAACACGGTATTCAGGGCCGCTACCTCGATCGGGTCGCCCAGCGGCGTGCCGGTGCCGTGCGCCTCGATGTACGACACGCTGCGCGGCTCCACCTGCGCCAGCGCCTGCGCCATCGCGATCACCTCGATCTGGCCGTCGACGCTGGGTGCGGTGAAGCCGGCCTTGGCGGCGCCGTCGTTGTTGATCGCGACGCCGCGGATCACCGCGTGCACCGTGTCGCCGTCGGCCAGCGCCTGCGCCAGGCGCTTGAGCACGACGACGCCGGCGCCGGCGCCGCTGCGCGTGCCGCGCGCCTGCGCGTCGAAGGGCCGGCACAGGCCGTCCGGCGAAAAGATCATGCCCTCCTCGAACAGATAGCCGCTGCGCTGCGGGAAGCTCACCGAGACCCCCCCGGCCAGCGCCATCTCGCATTCGCCGCGCTGCAGCGCGCGGCAGGCCGCTTCGACGGCGACCAGCGAGGTCGAGCAGGCGGTCTGGATCGTCATGCTCGGGCCGCGCAGGTCAAGCTTGTACGAGACCCGCGTGCACAAAAAATCCTTGTCGTTGCCGAGCATGACCTGGTAACCGCCCGCGGCCGCGAGCAGCGCCGGCGCGCGCAGCAGCTGGTTGATCAGGTAGGTGTTCATGCTGGCACCGGCATAGACGCCGACGCTGGCCTCCGACGCCGCCGCGCCGTGGCCGGCGTGCTCGAGCGCCTGCCAGGCGCACTCGAGGAAGATGCGCTGCTGCGGATCGAGGATCTGGGCCTCGCGCGGCGACAGCGCGAAGAACGCCGCGTCGAAATGCTCCGCCTGCGGCAGCGCTGTGCCGCGGCGCACGTAGTTCGGCTTGCTGCGCAGCGCGGCCGGGACGCCGGCCTGGTCCAGGTCGGCATCGCTGAAGGTCTCGAGCACGTCGACGCCATCGCGCACGAGGCGCCAGAAGCCGTCGAGATCGTCGGCGCCGGGGAAGCGCCCGGCCATGCCGATGACCGCGATCGCGTGGGCGGGCCAGTGCTCAGACATGGAGCTGCCTCGCGATGCGTGCCTGGGCGCGGCGCAGCGCGCTGTCGTCGGGCGCAGTGGCGGTGACGCGCTGCGTCTGCGCGGCGATCGTCGTGCGCTGGAACAGCTCGACCAGCGTCAGGTCGACGCTGAATTCGCGCTGGATCGCCGCCTGCAGCTTGACCAGCAGCAGCGAGTGTCCGCCCATGTCGAAGAAGTTGGCGTGCAGGCCGACCTGGTCGCGCTGCAGCACGTCGCGCCACACGTCGGCCATGCGCCGCTGCGTCGGGTTCATCGTGGCGTCGAGCGTGCGATCGGAGGGGCCGGCCAGCGGCTGCGGGCGCGGTAAGGCCTTGCGATCGATCTTGCCATTGGGCGTCAAGGGAAGCGTCTCCAGGGTCACGAAGAATTGCGGAATCATGTAGTCGGGCAGCTGCACGCGCAGGTGCGTGCGCGCGGCGTCCTCATCGAACAACGTGTTCGGCGCGGCAACGACGTAGGCCACCAGACGCTGATCGCCGGGGGTGTCCTCGCGCACGCTCACCACCACCTGCTGAACGCTGGTGTGGTTCGCCAGCACCGATTCGATCTCGCCCAGCTCGATGCGGAAGCCCCGCAGCTTGACCTGCTGATCGCGTCGGCCGAGGAACTCGAGCTGGCCATCGGCGAGAAAGCGCGCCATGTCGCCGGTGCGGTAGACCCGTTCGCGGCGCTGCCCGAGCGCGCCGTCGGGCAGCGCCAGCTCGACGAACTTCTCGGCCGTCAGCTCGGGCCGGTTGCGGTAGCCGCGTGCCAGCCCGGCGCCGCCGATGCACAACTCGCCGGCGATGCCGATCGGCGCCGGCAGCCCGGAGGGCTCGAGCACGTAGACGGTGGTGTTCGCGATCGGCCGGCCGATCGGCGCGGTGCGCGTCGCGTCGGTGACCCGGCTCACGGTCGACCAGATCGTCGTCTCGGTCGGACCGTACATGTTCCAGAGCTCGCCACCGAGCGCGAGCAGGCGTTCGGCGAGTTCGCGCGGCAGGGCCTCGCCGCCGCACAGCATCTTCAGCTGCGGCAGGCCGCGCCAGCCCGATTCGAGCAGCATGCGCCAGGTCGCCGGCGTGGCCTGCAGGATGGTGGCGCCGCTGTCGCGCAGCAGGGCCGCCAGCTGCGCCGCATCCAGCGCTGTGCTGCGGCTGGCGAGGATCACCGTGCCGCCGACCGTCAACGGCCCGAAGATCTCGAGCCCGGCGATGTCGAACGACAGCGTGGTCACGGAGACGAAGCGGTCCGACGCGGTGAGGCCCGGCTCGCGCTGCATCGATCGCAGGAAGTTCACGACCGACCGATGCTCGAGCTCGACGCCCTTCGGCCGACCGGTCGAGCCGGAGGTGTAGATCACATAAGCGAGCTGGCGTGCGTCGGTCGATGCGGATGGGCGGTGCGCGGGCTGCTGCGCGAGCAGCTCGGCATCGCTGTCCATGCAGACCGCGCGCGGGCCGGCGCTGCCCAGCGTCTGCGCCAGGCGCGCCTGCGTGACGACCACCGGCAGCGCGGCATCGCTCATCATGAAATCGATTCGATCGGCAGGGAAGGCCGGGTCGAGCGGCACGTAGGCGGCGCCGGACTTGAGCACGCCCAGCAAGGCCACGACCATGTCGGCCGACCGGTCCATCCACACACCGACCAGCGACTCCGCGCCGACGCCGAGTTCGCGCAGGCGATGCGCGAGGCGGTTGGCGCGCGTGTCGAGCTCGCGGTAGCTCAGCGCCGTGTCCTGGAAGCGCACCGCGACGGCGTCGGGCGTGGCCTCGGCCTGGGCCTCGAACAGGCCGTGCAGCGTCTGGCCGGCCGGTGCCGCCGGCGTGGCCGCATCGGCGGCGCTGTTCCACCAGTACGCCGGCATGCGCTGCGCTTCTGCTTCGGTGAGCAGCGTCAGCTCGTCGATGCGCGCATCCGGCCGCGCGACGAAGTCCTCGAGCAGGCTCCGGTAGTGGCCCATCATGCGGGCCATGGTCGGGGTGTCGAACAGATCGGTGTTGAACTCGAACAGCACGCGCATGCCGTCGGGCATCTCGAACACGTCGACCGACAGATCGAAGCGCGAGGTGTCGCTGCCGAGCTCGAGCGGCTCGCAGTCGAGCTGCGGCAGTTCGAGCCGCGTCAGCATCACGCTCTGCAGCACGAACTGCACCTGGAACAGCGGCGAATGATCGATCTCGCGGCGTGTGGCCAGGGCATCGACCAGCATGTCGAAAGGCATCTCCTGGTGCGACATGCCTTGCAGGCACAGTTCGCGCACGCGCTGCAGCAGCTCGCGCACGGTCGGCCGCCCCGACAGGTCGCCGCGCAGCACGATGTTGTTGGCGAAGAAGCCGATCACGCGCTCCATCGCCGCGTGGCTGCGATTGGCCACGACCGAGCCGACCGGGATGTCGGCCGTGCCGGTGTAGCGGTGCAGCAGCACCTGGAAGGCCGCGAGCAGCACCATGAACTGGGTCGCGCCGGCACTGCGCGCCAACGCGCGCGACTGCGTTGCCAGCGCCGCGGGGAACTGGCGGATCAGGCGCGCGCCGCGGTAGGTCTGCACCGGCGGCCGCGGTCGATCGGTAGGCAGTTGCAGCGCGGCCGGCAGGTCGGCGAGCTGTCGTTTCCAGTACTCGAGGTGGCGCGCCAGCGAGCCCTCGGCGAACGCGTGGCGCTGCCATTCGCCGTAGTCGACGTACTGCACCGCGAGCTCGGGCAGGCGCGCCGGTTCGCCCGCGGCCTGCTGCGCGTAGAGGGCGCGGAAGTCGAGCAGGAAGATGCCGGTGGAGACGCCGTCCGAGACGATGTGATCGTGCACGAAGCACAGCACGTGCGAGCGCGCGTCCATCCGGATCAGCGCGGTGCGCAGCAGGGGCGCCCGCGAGATGTCGAAGGGCGTGGCGACGAGCGCCTGCACGCGGCGCCACATCGCGTCGTCGCGTTGTGCCGCGGGCACGGCGCCGAGGTCGATGCGCTCGATCTCCAGCGCCGCGCTGGGCTCGATCACGCAACGCGGCGTGCCGTCGACCGACAGGAATCGCGTGCGCAGGCTCTCGTGGCGCTGGATCAGCTCGGCCAGGGTTTGTTCGAGCGCGCGTTCGTCGAGCACGCCGTTCATGCGCACTGCGAACGGAATGTTGTGCGCCGCGTTGCCCGGATCGAGCTGCTTCAGGAACCACAGGCGCTGTTGCGTGTGCGAGACCGGCAAGTGGCCGCGGCGTTCGACGCGCGCGATGCCGGACGGATCGTCCTTCGATCGGGCGTTGTCGTTCACCGAGGTCGTCGTTCGCAAGGCCTCGACGATCTCGGACTTGCGGCGCGACACGATGCCCTTGAGTTCGTCGTCCAGCACCCCCTTGGGCGCATTGACGCGCAGCCGGCCGTCGTCGAGCGACAGGCGGATGCCGAGCGCCTGAAGACGCGCGAGCAGGTCGCTCAGGGGCTCGTCGACCGAAGGCGGCGCGGCGGGCGCCACGGCCTCCGCCTGCGCGAGCCCGCGCTGCAGCGCGGCGGCGAGGTCGCCAGACAGCTCTGTCAGCGACTCGCGAGAGCACAAGGTGTCGAGGCCGCTCCAGCGGCATTGAATGCGTGAGGGCTCGCACCGTACGACCTGAAGCCGCAGCGGCGGCGCATCGATCGGCGCGCTCAACGGCCAGGGCCGCAGCAACACCGCCCCGAGCTGAAGCAGGCGCTGCGGATCACGGCCGTGCAGGAACTGCTCGACCCGCGCCGGCAGGTCGGCGGCGCAGCTCAGGTCGAGTTGCCGTGTAGTCGCGTCGCCGCGCGGCGGCAGGGCCTGCAGCGTCGCGAACGGTCCGACGGTGCGGGCGAAGCGTCCGATCCGGCCACCGGGCAACAGCACGCCGAGCGTGGGTGCGTGCGCCGGATCGCGGCGTTGCCAGAGGTCGGCCCACGCGGTCGCGAGCACGGCGTTGAACGTGTCGCCGGAGAGCCGGATCAGCCGGTCGGCCACAACCTGCGGCAGCTCGGTCTCGATGTGAATCCGTTCGCCGCTTGCGGTCGGTTCGGTCGACGCGGACGCAAAGGCCGTCTCGGGCGCCGCCTCGGCGGCAACGAACTCGGCGAACGACGCCTCGATCCGGCCGGGCAGCGAGCAGGGGGCGCCACTCGCCTCGGCATAGAACTGGCACAGCTCATCGACCAGCTGGCACATCGACGGCGCGTCGGCGGCGAGCGGGTGGACCGTGAACAGCAGGACGTGCTCATCCGCCGCGCGCGCATGCAAGCTCATTCGCCAGGGCAGGTCGTGTTGCAGGTCGAAGGGCCGGCCCACCGCGTCGTTGATCTGTTGCCGCATCGCCGCGTCGGTCAGCGAGCGGCTGTCGTGCACGCTCAACTCAACGGTGACCGAGCCGGTGATGCTCACCGATGGCACTTGCCCATCGGCCTGAACGCGCATGCGCAACGCGCCGTGTCGATCGACCACGGCCTGCAGGGCGTTGCGCAGCGCGGCGACGTCGAGCCCGGGCCCGATGTGTGCGGCGAACGTGCGCGTTGCGCTCGCCCGGCCCTCTCGGGCTTGCTGCCAGAGACGCTGCTGCTCGCGCGACAGCGGCGCCTGCACTGGCGCATCGGCAGCGCGCCGCCGCAGTTCGGCCAGCACCTCGGCGCGCGAGCCGCGCAGGCGTTCGCGGTCCGCCTCGGTCAGCACGTCTCGTGGGCCGCGAAAACGCAGCTGCTGGCCTTCGAACCACAGGGTCAGGCCACGCCCGGCGAGCCGGTCGATCAGCTCGGCGACGCTCATCGCAGCGCTCCTTCGACCGCGACCGGTGGCTGCGCAGGCGGCTCGGCGCGCAGCGCCGCCGCGCGATGCCACAACAGCGCCGACATGCCCGCGAGCAACACGATCGCAAGCAGATCGCGGCGATGCACCGGCCCGCCATGCAGGGCCGACAGCACGATGCCGAACAACAGGTGCGTGCCCAGGATCGGCGCGACGGTCGATGCGTTGTTGCGCTCGACGCTGCGGTCCAGCAGCGCCAGCGCCACGAGTCCGATGGCGCCGATGCCGCACAGCACCAGGGCGTCGTGCGCTGTGGGCCAGACCCACACGTGGGGCATGAACGGCGTCAGCAGCACGAACACGCCGAAGGCCGTGTAGAACAGGTTCGTGAGCAGGCGTTCGCGCTGCAGCGCGCGGGTCGCGATGACGTACAGGCTGAACGACAGCGCCATCAGCAGCGGCAACATCAGCGCCCCGACACCGGCCGGCACCTGCGGCTCGTGAATCACGACGGCCAGCGCCGGCACGAAGGCGCTGCAGGCCCACAGCAACCGCGGCGCCTGTTCGTTCAGCAGCCAGCGCGCGAGCAGCAGGATCGCCAGCGGCGCGATCCAGAAGCCGGTCCACACGAAACCGGGCGACGCGCCGAACGACAGCGACATCGCGAAGCTCAGCGGCATCACCAGCATCAGCAACGAACGGCCGAGCTGCAGCGTCGTGCGCTCGGTGCGCCACAGCCGCGACGGGCGCTGCCAGCCGAAGATCGCGACCAGCAGCGCGAGATGGGTCGCGTAGCGCCACCACACGACCTGCATCAAGTCATAGGGCTGGCGCAGGCTGGCGCCGAGCGCGATCTCCAGCACCGCCCACAGCGCCGCAAACGCGACGGTCAGGACCAGGGCGCGGCGTGCGGTCGCGGCCGTCGTGCGGGCGCCCGACGCGGAAGCTGTTGCTGCTGCTGTTGAGGAAGAAAGGCCGGTGTCGATCACAGCGATCCTTCCTCCCAGGCGGGCTCTTCGATATCGATCTGCTCTGGCGCGCCGGCCGCGGTGTCCAGCCCCATTTCCTGGAGCACGATTCCGGCGAGTTCGGCGATGCTCGGTCCGCGCAGCAGCTCGCCGACCGCGACGCGCACGCCAACGCTGCTCTGGATGCGGTTGCGCAGCTCCATCGCCATCAGCGAATCCAGGCCCATCTCCATCAGCGAGCGCTGCAGATCGACACGGGTGCCCGCGCCGAGCGCGAGCACCTTGACGATCTGCTCGGCCAGGAAAGCGCTCAGCGCCGCGGTGCGCTCGGGCGCGTTCGTCGCCTGCAGCACGCGCCGCATGTCGACGCTCGCCGCCGTGTTCGAAGCTGTGGTCGACGGCGCCGCCACGCGCAGATCGGCCAGGAACGGCCCCAGCCCCGCCGGCAGGCGCGAGCGCACCAGCGGCAACGCGGCGAGCTGGGGCGCCTCGGCGCGGTACAGCAGATCCTGCAGCATCTGAACGCCGTGCTGCGGCTCGATCATCTGCAAGCCCATCGCCGCCCAACGCCGATGGTGCGACTCGCCGACGCCCGAGGCCATGCCGACCTCCGACCAGCTGCCCCAGTTGATGCTGAGCGCGGGCCGCCCCTGCGCGCGCCGCCAGGCGGCGAAGCCGTCCATGAAGCAGTTCGCCGCGGCGTAGTTGCCCTGGCCGGGCGCGCCCAGCAGGCCGGCGCCGGACGAGAACATCACGAAGAAGTCGAGCGGATCGGCCAGCGTCTGCGCGTGCAGGTTCCAGGTGCCGCGCACCTTGGGCGCCATCACCGGATCGAAGCGCGACAGCACGAGTTCGGCCAGCATCGCATCGTCGATCGCACCGGCCGCGTGCAGGATGCCGCGCAGCGGCGGCATCTCGGCCCGCATCGCGTGCAGCACCGCACCCAGTTGCGCGGCGTCCGAGACATCGGCCTGCGCCGCCTGCACCGAGACACCCTGCTCGCGCAGCCGCGCGATGCAGGCCCGCGCCGCGTCGTCCGGCGCACGCCGGCCGAGCAGCAGCAGGTGGCGTGCGCCTTCGCGCGCCAGCCACTCGGCACACGCCAGCCCCAGGCCACCCAGACCGCCGGTGATCAGGTAGCTCGCATCCGCGCGCGGCTTGGGCGCGCGATGCTGCGTGATCACGATCTTGCCGACGTGCTGGCCCTGGCCCATGAAGCGGAACGCGTCCTCGGCGCGGCTCAACGGATACAGGCGCTGCGGCAGCGGCGTGAGCACGCCGCGTTCGAAGTCCTGCAGCAGATCGAGCAGCATCTGCCGCACGAACTCGGGCCGCTGGGCCGCGACCTCGCCCAGGTACAGCGCGTGGTAGGCGACGCCGGGGTACTCGGCGGCGACGCGCTCGGCGTCCCAGATGCCGGTCTTGCCGATCTCGATGAAGTGACCACGGCCTTTGCGCAGCATCTGCAGGCTGGTCGGGATGAAGTCGCCGGCCAGCGAGTTGAGGACGATGTCGACGCCCTCGCCGCCGGTCTCGCGCATGAAGTCGGCGGCGAAGGCCAGCGAGCGAGAGTCGGACACATGCTGCGCGCCGAGCGACGCGGCGAGCGCCCGTTTCGCGGGCGAGCCGGCGGTGCCGAAGATCTCGGCCCCGGCGCGCCGCGCGAGTTGCGCGGCGGCCATGCCGACGCCGCCGGTCACCGCGTGGATCAGCACCCGATCGCCGCGCTTCATCTGGCCCAGGTGGCGCAGCGCGTACTCGGCGGTCAGGAAGGTCACCGGGATCGTGGCGGCGGCCGCGAAGCTCAGCGCCGCGGGCTTGCGCACCGTCAGCACCGCCGGTGCGATGACCCAGGTGGCAAAGCTGCGGTCGATCATCGAGATGACCTCGTCGCCCACCTGCAGGTCCGCGACGCCGTCGCCCACCGCGCTGACCACGCCCGCGCATTCGTTGCCCAGCGCGCCCGGGTCGCCCGGGTACATGCCGAGCGCGTTCAGCACGTCGCGGAAGTTCAGGCCGGTGGCGTGGACGCGGATCTCCACTTGCCCCGGGCCTGGCGCGGGGCGCGCGGCGGGCAGCAGCGCCAGGTTGGACAGCGAGCCGCGCTCGCGGATTTCGAGCTGCACGGCCGGCGGCTCGCCTTCGGGCTCGAGCACGCCGGGCACCAGGCGCGCGACCCAGCGCGTGCCGCCGCGCAGGGCGACGCGGTCCTCGTTCACTTCCGCGCTCAGGGCCGCGATCAGGCGATCGGCTTCGTCGTTCGGCGCGACCGGGTCGAGATCGACTCGCACGCAGCGCAGCGCCGGCAACTCGGACGCCAGCACCCCGGCCAGCCCCCACACCGGCGCGTGCGCCAGGTTGACCGCGGAGTCGTTCACCGCCTGCGCGCCGCGGGTCACGACGCACAGCCGCGACGCGGCGTCGCCGAGCGCCCGCGCCAGCCCCAGCGTCGACGCGAGCGATGCGCGATGCGCGGCCTCGAGCGCCGCCAACGAGGCGTCGCCGGGCGAGGGCGCGTCGAGCGCCCACAGCGACACGATGGCGTCGAACGGTTCTTCGGTAGGTTGCGCGAGCCGCCGGCGCAGCGCGGCTTCGTGGCTGGCTACCGCGTCGGTGCCGGCGTCGACCGCCGGCAGATGCAGCGCCGTGCCCGACTGCTCGCGCACCCGGGCGGCCAGCGCCGCGCCCAGGCCGCCGCCGTCGCCGAGGATCAGCCAGCGACCCGACACCGTCGCGCTCGGCTCGGTGTCCGCTGCCACCTGCCACGCCACTTGCCAGGCCCACTCCGCGTTCGCCGACTTGGGCGCGGCGCGTTGCAGGCTGGCGCGGTTCAGGCGGCGCAGTTCGAGCCCGATGATCTCGGCAATCGCGGCGCCGCTGTCGTCGAACATCACCAGATCGCAGTGCACCGAGTCGGCTGTTTCGGCCGACGGTTGCAGGCGCACATGGCACCAAGCCTGCGTGGCGGCACGGCGGTGCACGCGGTATGCGTTCACGCCCACCGGCAGGTAGGTGTTGGCGACGCCGTCCGAACTCGGCAGCACCAGCCCGACGAGCTGGAAGCACGCGTCCAGCAGCGCCGGATGGCAGTGCATCAGCGCGGTCTGCGCGTCGGTGGCCAGCGGCAGCCGCACCTGCCCGAGCGCTTCGTCGACGCCGCGCCACGCGTGCTCGATGCCACGGAACGCCGGGCCATAGTGGGCGCCCTGGGCGTCGAGCAGTTCGTAGTAGGCGGGCACGTCGACGGGCTCGGGTGTGCGCACGGCCAGCACGCTGCGGTCGATGGGTGCTGGCGCGGCCTGGGTGGCGGGTGCGATGTGCGCGCTGGCGTGCATCAGCCACTTGTCGTCGGTGGTGTCGCCCGCGGCCGCCACCGATTGAGAGAAGACCTGGACGGTTTGCGACGCGTCGTCGCCCGGTGTCAGCGTCACCTGCAGCTTGACGTGCCCGTCATCGGGAAGCACCAGAGCTTCGCCGATGCGGAAGTCGCTCACGCGCCAGTCGTCGCGCCCGGTGGCTTCGCCCGCCGCGGCGCCGCAGAGTTCCAGAAATCCGGCCGCCGGGAACAGCGTGAAATCGGCGATGCGGTGATCCGCGAGCCAGGCCTGGCGCGCGACCCCGAGCTCTGACTGGAAGATGCGCAGCGCGCTCGGCAGCACGCCGCCGAGCAACGGATGCCCGCCGTGCGTCGCTGCCAGCCCGATGGCGGAATCCGGCACCGAAACGTCTTGCCAGAAGCGCTGGCGCTGGAAGGCATAGCCGGGTGCCGGCGCGCGATGCCGCGTCGCGGCCTCGCCCCACAGGCTCTGTGCGCTCGGCATCAGGCCGCGGACATAGAGCGCGCCCAGGTTCTGCAGCATGGTTTCGTCGTCGTCGCGTCCTTTGCGCAGCGATGCGATCCACGCGGCCTGCTCGCCGCCAGGGCAGCGCTCGGCCATGCCTACCAGCGTGGGGTGCGGGCCGACCTCGAGGAACACGCGGTAGCCCTCGGCGTGCAGGCTGCGGATCGAGTCGGCGAAGCGCACCGCGTCGCGCAGGTGCCGGCGCCAGTAGGCGGCGCTGCGGATCTCGTCGCCCACCAGCCGGCCGTTCAGGTTCGACACCAGGCCGATGCGCGGCGCCGAGAACTGCACCTGCGCCGCGAGGGCCTCGAACTCGTCGAGCATCGGGTCCATCAGGGGCGAATGGAAGGCATGCGAGACCTTCAGGCGCTGCGCCTCGATGCCTTGTCGGCCCAACTCCTCGATGACCGCGTCGACGGCGGCGGCCTGGCCCGAGATCACGATGTTGCTGGGGCCGTTCACCGCGGCGATCGCGAGCTGTTGCGCGTATGGCGCGATCGCCCGCGCGACGCTCGCCTCGTCGGCGAACACCGCGGCCATCGCGCCGTCGCGCGGCAACGCGCTCATCAGCCGGCCGCGCGCAGCGATGAGCCGCAAGCCGTTCTCGAGGCTGAACACGCCGGCAATGCAGGCGGCGACGTACTCGCCGACGCTGTGGCCAAGCACCGCGGTCGGTTCGATGCCGCGCGACTGCCACAGCCGGGCGAGCGCGTACTCCACCGCGAACAAGGCCGGCTGCGTGTAGCGGGTGTCGTCGAGCAGGCCGGCGGCGCTGCCCTGACCTTCGATCACGTCGAGCAGCGAATGCTCCAGGTGCGGCGCGAGCAGGGCGGCGCACTCGTCGAGCGCGGCTCTGAAGACCGGCTGGCTGCGATGCAGCTGCAGGCCCATGCCCGCGTACTGGGCGCCCTGGCCGGTGAACATGAACACGACGTCGGGCACCGTGCCGCCGGAGATCCGGCCCAGCGCCACCGGCGCATCCGCGTCGCCGCGCGCGAACGCGGTCAGGCGCGCGCCCGCTTCGTCGTTGTCGCGCGCCACCACCGCGAGCCGCTCGGTGAAGTGCGAACGGCCTACCGCCAGCGTGCGCGCCAGCGCGGCGACGCCGGGCGCGGCGGGCTCGGCCAGTGCGGCGGCGCAGCGCGCCGCCATCTCGACGAGCCCCTGCGGCGTTTCGGCCGACACCATCAGCAGCTGCGGCCCGGCCGCGTCGCTCGCGGCGGGTTCGGTGGCGGCGCTCGTCGGTGCCTCTTCGAGCACCACGTGCGCATTGGTGCCGCTGAAGCCGAACGAGCTGACGCCGGCGCGGCGGCGCCCGCCTTCGGGCGCCGCCCACGGCGTCAGCGTCGTCGGCACGACGATGGGATAGTGGTCCCAGGCGATCAGCGGGTTGGGCTGGCGCAGGTGCAGGTGCGGCGGAATCGCCCGGTGCTGCAGCGCGAGCACGGCCTTGATCACGCCGACCACGCCGGCGGCCGCTTCGGTGTGGCCGATGTTGGTCTTGACCGAGCCGACCATCAGCGGCGCGCCCGGCGCGCGGGTGCCGAACACACCTCCCAGCGCCTTCATCTCGATCGGATCGCCGAGCGAGGTGCCGGTGCCGTGCGCTTCGATGTAGCCGATGTCGTCGGGCTTCAGGCCGGCGTTGGCGAGGGCCGCCTTGATGACGGCCTCTTGCGCGGGCCCGTTGGGGGCGGTCAGGCCGCTGCTGCGGCCGTCCTGGTTCAGCGCCGATCCGCGGATCACCGCCATGACGGTGTCGCCGTCGCGCTGCGCGTCGGACAGGCGCTTGAACACGATCATGCCGCAGCCTTCACCGCGCACGTAGCCGTCGGCCGACGCGTCGAAGGACTTGCAGCGGCCGTCGAACGACATCATGCGGCCGCGCGATGTGAGGATCGAGCCGTCCGGGATCAGCGTGAGGTTCACGCCGCCGGCCAGCGCCAGATTCGCCTCGCCGTTGCGCAGGCTTTGCACGGCCCAGTGGACCGCGACCAGCGACGACGAGCACGCGGTGTCGATCGACACGTTCGGGCCGTGCAGCCCGAGCACGTAGGACAGCCGTCCGCCGGCCATGCTGTGGGCCGTGCCGGAAGGCGTGTAGGCGTCGGCGTAATGGGTGCCGCCGCTGGCCGTCAGTCGCATCGAGTAGTCGTGCGTCGTCAGGCCGACGTAGACCGCCGTCTGGCTGCCTTGCAGCGACGATGGCGCGATGCCCGCGTTCTCGAGCGACTGCCAGGTCACTTCGAGCAGCAGGCGTTGCTGCGGATCGAGGCTGACGGCTTCGCGCGGCGAGATGCCGAAGAACTGCGTGTCGAACTGGTCGATGTCCTTCAGAAACGAGCCCCAGCGCGTGTAGCTTTTGCCCGGTGCGTCGGGATCGGGGTCGTAGTAGCGATCGACGTCCCAGCGCTCCTTCGGCACTTCGGTGACCGCGTCGAAACCCTGCTCCAGCAGACGCCAGAACGATGCCGGGTCGTCGGCGCCGCCCGGGAACCGGCAGCCGATGCCGATCACCGCGATCGGCTCGCTGCGTGCGCGCTGCTCGGCGGCCAGCCGGGTCTGGAGCTGGTCGATCGCGACCAGCGCGCGCTTGAGCAGTGCGCCCTGATCCGGTGAACGCGGCTCGCTCATGACGACACCCCGATCGCCGAGTACGACGATCGACCCTCCGAGAGGGTCGGGCCTTGCTTGGGGCGGCCCGGCGCGGCGGCCCGCAACGACGAGGTTGACACGGGACGGCTCATGTCTTCTCCTGCAGGGCGATGAGGTCGAGCCGGCTTTCCAGTTGCGCCATCAGTTCGTCTTGTGAGAGTTCGTCGAAGCTGTCGGCGGCGGGAGCGGCCGACTCCGCAGCGGCGGGGGGGGCCGCCGCATCGTGCTCGGCGAGCTCGTCGGCGAAGGCGACCGCGGCCAGGTGCTCCACCAGCGCGTTGACGGTCGGGTGGTCGAAGGTCAGCGTGGCCGGCAGGCTGCGCTCGACCGCCTTGCCCAGCAGGTTGCGCAACTCGACCGCCATCAATGAGTCGAGCCCGAGTTGCCGCAGCGGCTCGTGGATGTCGAGCTCGTCGGCCTGCGCCAGGCCCAGCACCTTGACGGTCTGCTGGCGCACGAAATCACGCAGCAGCGTCTTGCGCCGATTCGGCATCGCCGCCAGCAGGCGCTCGCGCAAGCGGAGCTCGACCCGCGGCGCCGCCGCTGGCCCCGCCGCGACCGGCGCGCTGCGGCGCGCGCCGGCGAGCAACTCGGTGAACAGCGGCGCCAGGCGTCCGGCGTCGGCCGGCTCGATCAGGTGTGACCAGTCGGTGCGCAGCACGCCGAGCTGGGCCGGGGCGAACACGCCACCCGCGCGCGCACTGCGCAATGCGAAGGCCAGCGCGGCCAGGCCATCGGCGGGCGCGATCGGCTTCAGTCCGGTGCTGTCGACCGCACGCTCGGCGGCAGCACCGATCTCGGCCCACGGGCCCCAGTTGATGCTCACGGTCGGCAGCCCGCGCGCCTGCCGGTACCAGGCCAGTGCATCCTCGAAGGCGTTCGCGGCGGCATGGTTGGCCTGCCCGGGCGAACCAGCCAGCGACGCGCCGGAGGCGAACAACACCATGAACTCGAGATCCTTCAGCATCGTGTGCAAATGCCAAGTGCCGCCCACCTTCGGCCCCATCACCGTCTCGACGCGCGACCAGTTCAGCGACGTGATCACGCCGTCGTCGAGCAGCCCGGCGGCGTGCACGACGCCGGCCAGCGGTGGCATCTGTGCGGCCACCTGGCCCAGCATCGCCCGCACATCCTCGGCACGCGAGACGTCGCCTTGCACGCTCAGCACGCGTGCACCCTGCGCTTGCAGCCACTGCAGCGTCGGCTGCGCCTGGGCTTGCGGCGCCTGTCGGCCCATCAGCACCAGGTGGCGTGCGCCGCGCTCGACCAGCCAGCGCGCGACCAGCAGACCGAGCCCGCGCAAGCCGCCGGTCACGAGGTAGCTGCGCTGCGCATCGATGACCGCGGGGACCGCGGTGGCCGCCGCCGGCCGGGCGATGCGATGCACCAGCCGGCGCAGCAATCGCCGGCCAGAGCGCAGCGCGAACTGGTCTTCGCTGCCTGCCGCATCCAGTTCGTCGAGCAGCGCGGCCGCGTTGATGGTGTGGTCGGCGGTCGGGTCGAGATCGATGCGCCGGCACGCGAGCTCGGGATGCTCGATCGCGACCCCATGGCTCAGGCCCCACAGCGTGGCCTGCGCCGGATCGGCCGATTCATCCTCGGCGACCGCCTGCGCACCGCGCGTGACGAACCACAAGGGCGGCGCGGCCACCCCGGCACGTGCTGCGAGCTGCTGAACCAGCCGCAGCGCGCCGCCGATCAGCGCCTGCTGGCCGGCCATCAGCGATTCGCCCGAGACGTCGTCATCGAGCGCCGCATCGAGCGCGGCCAGATGCACGACGCCGCGGTACGCGCTTGTCGAGGCCGCGAGGTGCGTGTCCGCGGACAGCCACTCGACCGCGTCGCCACGCGCACGCAGCAGTGCCGCCAAGGCATCGCCGAGCCCGCCGCGATCGGACTGGATCAGCCACGGCAGCGTCGTCTTGGCGCCCACGCTCGATGCGACCGGCGCCTCGGCCAGGTACACCGCCTGCTGCTTCAGCACCGGGCCGGCGTCCTCGCCCGGCAGCGCGACGGCCGGGCCGAAGCCTTGCTGTGCGAACAACGCCAGCCAGGCCGGGCGCGGCATCAGCGCGTAGTGGCGGCGCGCCGTGTCGGTGTGGCTCCACCAGCCTTCGAGCAGGCCGACGGTGAGGTCGCCGAAACGCTGCGGCGTCGCGCCCTCGAGCAGCACCAGGCGGCCGCCGGGGGCGAGCAGCGTGCGCACGTGGGCGAGCGTGACGCCCAGATCGGGGGTCGCATGCAGCACGTTGGCGCCGACGATGATGTCGAAACTGGCGGCGCCGAAGCCTTGCGCGACCGGATGGGTGCCGATGTCGAGCAGCTCGTAGCGCATGAAGTCGGCATCGGCGAACTTCTCGCGCGCCCGCTTCAGGAACAGCGGCGAGACATCGGTGAAACGGTACTCGACGCTGCCCGCGGGCAGCTGGCGCAGCCGCGGCAGCAGGTAGGCCGTGGTGCTGCCCGTGCCCGCGCCGATCTCGAGCACGCGCAGGCGGCGGCCCGCCGGCCAGCCGGCGAGCAAGCCCTCCAGCACGTCGGCGATCAGGCCGTTGTAGGTCTTGGCCGGCGGCGAGTTTTGGTAGAGGCGCTCGGTGTCGTTCAGCGAGCCTTCCGGGAACAGCAGCGGCAGCGGATCGGTCTGCCCGCGCAGCACGTCGGCAAGCCCTTCGGCACAGCGGCGGGTGAGGACCAGCTCCGCCTCGCAGTCCGGGTGCTGCGTGAGCACCGTGCGGTACAGCGCGTCGAGGTCGGCGCGCGCCGGGCTGGCGAGCACCTGCCAGCTTGCCCCGCGCGGCTGCAGCACGCCGTCTTCGCTGAGCATGTCCAGCAGGCGCGCGAACAGCCGGCGATGCCGGTCGCTCACGCCGAGCCGCTGCCGCAGCGCCTCGGCGTCGAAGCTCTCGCCCGGCACGAACGCGAAGTCGAGCTCGCGCAGCGCGTGCACGACGAACGCGGCGACCAGCGCATCGAGCTTGGGCAGGAAATCCGCATAGGCGTCGAGGCGATGGCGTGTGGCCCGTTCGGGCAGCCGGGTCAGCACCTGTTCGCCGACGCGGGCGGCCGTGCCCAACCCGCCCACCAGCGACGGGGCGTCGCGCCAGACCACTTCGTGCAGCATCTGCCGCACCGCGTCGGGCAGGCGCAGCGGCAGCAGCGCGTTGACGTTGGCGCGCTTGAGCTGCAGGCCGCTGAACTGCATGCAGACGCGGCCGTGGTCGTCGATCAGGCGCAGATCGGCGCGGAAGGTTTCGCGCGTTGCGAGGTCGGCCTGGTCCGCGCCGCGCACGACGATGTGGTTCCAGAACTCGCTGCCGGGGCTGGCGAACCACTCGATGCGTTCGACGCCGAGCAGCAGAAACGCCTCGTTCAGGCTGCGGCCGGCATCCGGCAGCGCAGCGCCGATCAGGTGCAGGCAGGCATCGAGCAAGGCCGGGTGCAGGTGATAGCCGCCGTCGCGCCCGCCCAGCGCGATCGGCAGCTGCATGCGCGCCAGCACCTCGCCGTCGCGGCGGTGCGCGGTCTGCGCGGCGCGAAAGTGCGGGCCGAAATCGAGGCCCAGACCGAGCAGCCAGTCGTAGTAGCGCGGGATGTCGAGCGGCTCGGCGAGCGCCGCCTGCAGCGCGCCCAGGTCGACCTGCTCGCTGGGGGCCCCGGCGCGCGACAGCCGCCCGCTCGCGTGCGGCCGCCACGTACCCTCGGCGCGGTCGCGGCTTGAGACACGCCATGCCGCGCCGCCTTCGGCCGGGGCGCAGACGACGAACTGCACCTGGCTGGCGCTGTCGTCCTCCAGCGCCAGTGGCTGGTGCAGGACCAGCTCGTCGAGTTGCACCGCGCCCGCGCCCAGCACCTGGCCGGCGGCCGCCAGCGCCATCTCCATCCACGCCGGTGAGGGCAGCAACAGCGCGCCGTGAATGCGGTGATCGGCGAGCCAGGGCAGGCGCGCCAGACCGATGCGGGTCTCGAACAGCCGGTCGTCGTTGATCGTGTGCGCCAGCTCCCAGCCCAGCAGCGGATGCAGCATCGTTGGCAGGGCCGTGCCTGCGCCATCGCCCGGGGCGGCGGAGGCGGGTATCGCGGGAACCCAGTAGCGTTCGCGCTCGAACGGATAACCCGGCAGCACGACGCGTTGCCGCGAGCGGCCCCTGTCGAAGCTTGCCCAGTCGACCTCGACGCCACGCACGTACAGCGCGGCGAGGCTGTCCAGCATCTGCGCCGTGTCGTCGCGCGAGCGCCGCAGCGATGGCAGCCACGCCGCGGCGTCGACATCATCGATGCACTCGCGCGCCATGCCCAGCAAGGTGGGATGCGGACCAATCTCGAGGAACACCTGGCAGCCGGCCGCGGCCAGCGTCTGCACCGCGCTTGCGAACTGCACCGGTGCCAGCACGTGCTCGCGCCAGTACGCGGCACTGGCCGCGCGCGCGGCGATGAGCTCGCCGCTGACGTTGGACACCAGGTCGATGCTCGGCGTGGCGAAGCGGATCGACTCGGCGACACGCGTGAATTCATCCAGCATCGGTGCCATCAGCGGCGAGTGGAACGCGTGCGACACGTTCAGCCGCGTCGCCTTCACACCGTCGTTCTCGAAGCGCCGCAGGGCCGCGCTCACGGCGGTCTCGTGGCCGGAGATCACGACGTTCTGCGGGCCGTTGACCGCGGCGATGCCGAGTTCGCCGCGCCACGGGAGCAGCGCCTCGGCGACCTGCGCCGGGTCGGCCATCACCGCGGCCATCGCACCGAGCCGCGGCAGCGCGCCCATCAGGCGGCCGCGCGCGGCGATCAGCGCGAGGCCGTCCTCGAGGCTGAACACGCCGGCCACACACGCGGCCACGTACTCGCCGACGCTGTGGCCCATCACCATCGCCGGCCGCACGCCCCACGAGATCCAGAGTTGCGCCAGCGCGTACTCGACGCTGAAAAGCGCCGGCTGCGTGAACTCGGTGGCGTCGATCGGCGAGGACTCGCCGTCGGCCGGAAACAGCACCGACAGCAGCGGACGCGGCAGCGCGTCGCGCAGCAGCTCGTCGCAGCGGTTCAGCGTGTCGCGGAACACCGGCTCGGTCGCGTACAGCGTGTGCGCCATGCCCGCGTACTGCGCGCCCTGGCCGGTGAACAGGAACGCCACCCGCGGCGCGCGCAGGCCGGCCACGCCGCGGTGCACACCCTCCGCGGTCGCGGTCGCGGCCGTGGCCAGGCTGGCGAGGCGCGCGGCGGCCTCGTGCGGTGTCGCGGCCAGCACCGCCGCGCGCTGTGCGAAGTGGGCCCGGCCCGCGCCCAGCGTGTGTGCGATGTCGGCGAGCGGCGCGCCGCTGCGGGCCAGCGCATC
>Ga0307508_10001859_pt1 | contig 23276 bp, 27 predicted proteins | sample 9_EM_MG_FD_203089 | JGI IMG/M metagenome (GOLD analysis project Ga0307508, IMG submission 203089) | Populus trichocarpa ectomycorrhiza microbial communities from riparian zone in the Pacific Northwest, United States - 9_EM | ecosystem: Host-associated > Plants > Roots > Unclassified | place... | reverse complement strand
TGCGAATCCTTCGGGACTACACAGTCGCTCCGCTGCCATCATACAAGTGTTGCCCGCTCAAGGGTGATAGACTGTTGGTGACCACCTGGGCGATTGTGCCGTTGGTGAAACACCCGAGTGTTACACTTATAGGAAGGATCCGTTGAGCCTATCACTTGAGACTAGCCTACTCTAGACTAGTGCTCCCTGCCTAGCGTCGGCACCCGAATCCCACTCCTATAGCCTTGCTCCCGGAGAGGAAATGGACGAAGGAATTCCTAGCAAAAGTCAGGGAGGAAGGAAAAAAGGATAAAGCCTATGAACAGGCAAGGAAACAGGAAGCGGCGGCAGAGGAAGTGCCGCCGAAGGTCCGAAAGGTCAAGGAGCTAAGTTGCGAAAACAACCTACTGTACCGACGGAACCTGCTCTGGGTACCAATAGGACTGGTACAGAAGGTTATGGAATCGGAGCATGACACAAAAGTGGCTGGACACATGGGTCAGGACAAAACCATCGAACTAGTCCGACGGAACTTCTGGTGGCCAAAAATGAACGAACAAATCATCGACTTCGTCAGAAGCTGCCCCGAATGCCAATAGAACAAAGCAGCCCGTCACCAATCCTATGGGCTGTCCTCCCTGCTGGAACTACCATACACACCATGGCAGTCTATAGCAATGGACTTCATCACGAAACAACCGATATCGGAAGACCGCGACCAACTATGGGTAATCATCGACCGATTCACCAAGATGGCGCACTTCCTCCCATTAAGAAAGGACGGGAAGACAGCAGCAGATCTGGCCGTCATCTTTGCCTGAGAAATATGTAAGTATCACGGCCTCCCCCCTGACATTGTGTCGGACCGTGACTCCAGATTCACCTCGAAAACCTGGAAGGTGTTCTTGCGACTCTTGGAAATTCGGCCTTGAATGTCAACAGCGTTCCACCCACAGACTGACGGCCAAACGGAATGACTCAACCAGACAATCGAGGCCTACCTCCGAGCGTTTGTCGGCAAGGAACAAGAGCACTGGGTCCGTTTGCTGCCGATGGCCAAGTTCGCCTACAATAACTCGACCACCACGGGTAATGGTATGTCCCTGTTTTACGCTAACTGTGGCTTCCACCCGGCAGCCATCCACCCCCCAATGACGGAACCCCTCAACCCAGTGAGCCAAGTCTACGCCCACTGGATGCACACTGTGCATGACGAGTCCCAAAAAAGATTGGAAGATGCGTAGGAGTGAATGCGCCGATACTCCGATCCACCACGGAAGGAACCCCCGGCTTACCAAGTAGGAGACTTGGTAATGCTCAACAGGCACAACATCAAAACGCGCCGCCCCTCAAAGAAGTTGGACCACAAGAATCATGGTCCCTTCCAGATCGAGAAAATCGTCTCCCCCCTGGCTGTCCGCCTCACGCTGTCCCGGAAATGGAAGATCCACAACGTCTTCCACGTCTCGCTGCTCGAACCCTACCGAACCAGCGAGCACCGAGCACCAGCGGACCCATCAAAAGTCCTCCGAGAGGCTAACGATATCAAGCAGTCGGAGGAATACGATGTCGACGAAGTCATGGCCTCGGTCGAACGCGGCCGGGGAAACAACAAAAGGATCCTCTATCTCGTCAAATAGCTCGACTATCCGGAACGCAAATACTGGACGGAAGAACCATTCGACAACTTTTCGGTAGGCGGTCTGGAGAAACTCCGGGAATTTCACCAACAAAATCCAGACGCGCCGAGGGACTACCGACTCGCCGATGCCTAGACGGGATGTCCATAGAAAGGCCCGACGAAGCATGAGCGCTAGTAGGGTGAAGGGGTCGGAGGACTTCATCTGACCCACACCTACGACACACGGATGACTAACTTCTGGACAAAATTCGAAAACGAGGGAACCATCCGAAGAAAGACCCGCTTCACGGGCACCGATCCCACAGCGACAAAGCTGCCGACCCGGCACCCGACGAAGAGTGCACGCGATCGAAACTACTGAGAGTCAGAAAAACCGTTCAGAACAGACGTATCGACCTCTTGGCGACCGACTCGGACCGGCAGAACCGGCGCAGGTGGTATACAAGCGGTGACGTGAGTCCCCGACAGCACTGTCACTGCTCTAGCAAACTAGTCTCCCCCCGAAAGGACGTGGGCACGGTCACTGCCGAGTATATGGGTAACTAGCACAAAGGACACCATACCTCTTCCGATTCCCTATGCCAACTGCGACCCCAGAACCCCACCGAGCCGGCCAAGCCTTAACGCAACGCGGCAGCGAGTACAACTCAATATGGCACGATAGTAAGAGTACGCACCAGCTTACTCTGAGGGCCCAATCGTCCGAGGCTCCCCAGTGTCAACCGGCTGGCCAGCGACTGGGAGGGATGCAGGGGTGGAGGACTGCATTCAGCGGGCAAGCACTATGCCCAGCAAAATTTATTCAGAAAGAGGCGGGCTACTTCGATAAAGGAACATATATGGCTTCGGGACGAAGCTAAGAAGAGGGGGAGGTAGTGATACACCTCAGTCCAGAACACCAGAGAGGATAGATAGCTATGTAGTCAGGGTACGTGAGACTTTTCCTAATACCGCTCGAAGGAGGAAGTCGAGCCCAGTCGGCTTCAGAGAGTCTAGGCGGGAGATAGCTTCAGGATTAGACCTTATGGCCATAACGGACCCAAGGGGCTAGTCTCCAAACGAACTGCAAACGCAACTAAATACAAGATACGAGGGGTGAGGTCATAGAACCAATATCTTCTCTTTCTCTGATAGGCCAGTAAACCACTCATCCGTAGGGCTTGAGGGGATTACGTGGTACGGGGATCAGTCGGCTTATCGTTAGACCGACCAGGACCAATGAAGTTGGGAGGACCGAGCCCGTGGGGTTCCCGGACCTTGACTGGCGGACGAATCTCCTGAGAAAAGAATAGGAAGTACGGGTTCTCTAGAGGAACCACGTGACACCGTAGGAAGACTATATAGCTAGGCAAGATCCCGCTCGGTGGAAAGGAGGAGAGGACAGTACCGAACGCCCACTCAACAAACAAACCCCACAAAAAAGATCTAAGATTATTCCGCTGTGAATTATCGAAAGTAGCCTGATTACCTTTGATTCTCTCCACACTCCGGTTACGATACAACCCCAGTGTCACATCCTATGCAAAAGAGAAATAATAGCTTCACAGGCGCAGCAGTCGCAGTCGCAATTGTCGCTGTGCGCGGTAATTCTGGTAGGATGGTTGCAGAATAACTGCTTACTTGTTTCGTATTGTTTTGTCTTGTTTCGTCGGTAGTTGCTATTTCCTTAATAAACCATGGAATGGTTTGGTTCTCTATCATCTGTAATCTCGTTGCCGCGCTTCGACTGGCGACAATGGAAGATGAAGGCCAGAGGCCAGAGGAGGAGGCGGGCTTAATGTCGTTAAGCGCCCATTCCACCAACACGGCGGGCTGCGCGGGAACTGCGGCAGTGCCCTCTTACCCGGCAATACCCCTTTACCCAGCCGCGCCGCAACACCCAGCACCTCCGCCTCCGCCCTTCTCACCTCACCCCCTGCGTCTTCCTTGGCCGGGACCAGAGCAAGTACCGCCTGGCTACACCGGCACATCTTGAAGAGTAAACCCATTTCTGCGTTCGGTACCGGTGGGCCGATTCTTTAGGTACTGCCCAGCAAGGCAGTTACCCGTCTCCAGCTGGTAGAACCTCGAGGCGAGCCTCTTAGAACTCCCCGCAACCGCGATGTCGTGCTTCTGCCTGCTCGGCATCCTGTACTTTTTACTGGAGGTCCAGCCTCCTGCCCATTGTCATGGCTCTATCTAAGCGAACAGGGTGGTCACCGTGCTAGATTGAGGTGCGGACATGGGCGAACCTCCGCGGACCGTCGCGGAATAGCTGATAGGAGATGGCGCGTTGTTGATATTTGCCGCCATCATGGCTGATGAACTCTCGTCAGTCATGCAAAAAAAATAAACCCCCACGCTATTTTATTCCTCATTTGGTAGGATAGGAAGCATGTATGTCAAAATAATGGGCATCCGCAGATGACGGACCGGAGACCGCGTCCAGAGATGACAGCTGTGCGGGTCTCCGGGCGGCAGCTCAGGGGACAGTCTCTCGTCCTTTATCCCTGGCGAGTTCCTCAGGTCCGTTGTACATAGAGAGAATGTTCCTCCTTTGACGTATTAATCAATCGATTTACTACGAACCAACGAGTGACTCTCAATGATCCTGTTCCATCACTGCCGAGTGTCAGCGGCTCATCTCCTCCACTCGCCTCTACTCTCCTTCTAACCAACAACTCCCGCCCGAGTAATTGATTGCCCATCAGATTACCGCTTGCATAGCATTGTCCCAAAAGCACTCCAGTTTACCCGCCACGGCCCTTGCATTTTGGCCGCCATGTATTCGTTAGTCAGGATCCAAGAAAGACAAATTCGTTATATAGTGCCTCTTCGAAACAGAGACCGGTAGAGCACCACGAGAAGCATTTCCAACACCACCCCCTCAAATTGACCAAATGCAAATAAACCCATTAAACCTCGTCGACCTCATTAAAACCTCTGCCGTGAAAAACCCTGTGGGAAAAACACTTGCTAGTAGGAAAAAAGAGTGCCGACTCACACTTGCCGACCTGATGCAAGAACTTCAAAAATAAACAGAACAATCTTTCAGAGCGGTTTTCCTTCTGAAGCACCCCTTTTTTCCATTCCGAGTCACACCCCATCTTTCTTGTAAGAGTCACTTGTCCGGCCCTCGCCCTTGGTATACTGATCGGTCTGAACGAGTCCTGGGAGTTGTAGTAGTTGTTCATGTCGAGGGACAGCAAGTAGCTTGGTGAGTAAATTAGCGGGATTGGTTGTAGAGGTGACATATCGGAATTGGATCGACCCTTTCGCTTGTTCGTCTTTTACTTGGTGGTACTTAACATCGATGTGCTTTGGCTTCTGCTTCAAGATTGCAGAGGTGATCGATTTGATGGCGCCTTGATTGTCGCATCCGATTGGTACCGGTCCGCAGCCTGGATCAGTCCAGACATAACAGGTTCCTGGCTAGTGTTGACGTATCCGAGACCGAACACACATCCTCCCACCAATTTCGCGAGTTGGTATATTGGATTTGCAATTCCAAAGTAGGCTTGAGATATCGAAGTACTCTCTTAGCAGCCGTTACGTGCATTTTGAGAGGTTGTTGTCACGATCAATCGTAGGATTTAGGAAGGCCATTACCTCGCAGTCGATCCCTTCTTTCTGTCAGTTCGTAACCTTTGATGACTAGTCGTGCCTTGTAACGAGTAGATCCGTCCAGATTGACCCTTCTCTTGCGCCAAATCCAAAGACCGTCTCGGCACCCCAATACATAGAGCACCACGAGAAGCATTTCCAACATAGAGAGCGCACTAAGGAAACAAGAAAAAACAAAAGAAATCCATCTCCTTTCCTCTCCCCTCCAACCCCACATCTGCCTTCGCGGTTACTGTCTCGTCACCCCGCTTCGATCGGCCCCTGCCCTCCCCCATACTCCAGCATCACCGTCCTGGCGATCACGTGAGCGTGTGATATTGATGCTGGTGTCAGCGCACTTAGCCCGTGGGCTGCAGTAAGGAAAGCAACCTGATATCCCCAGCCTCTCCCAGCATCTGGCCTTCTCCATCGTATCCCCTGCAACATCTTCTTGCTCTTCGATATGTCCTGACCTTGTAAGTGGAGGTTGTACATGAAATTCTGCTATTTCGACACCCTCCAGTATAAATTCAGCATCAGAGTACCGTACCCATTGGTCTTCGGAGTTACGGAGAGGCAAGCGTTCGCTACTGAGATCTTCACAGTAGCTACGCAATGATTTATGAGGTTCCAGGTGTTTAGTAACCGTTTCACCCTTTCCTAAAAAGAAGAAAATTACCACAGTCGCCCTCCTGTGTATAGTCCGCTTGTTTGAACACCGGGACAGTGTAGCGTCCGCCTCGTTTTGCAATCGAACGAGCTGACTTTCTCAAATAGAGCCAGCAGCCTCCTCTAAAATGACCCTCATGTCGTCGCTAGTAGGAGATTGCAGGCCCCTTAGACGTGACAGTGCTCCTAGGAAATGTGTGTCTTGATTCGATTGGAAATCAAGTGTTGGAGAAAAGTCTGGCGGAAGATTAGGGGGCGATGTGGGTCCCTCAGAAAGGATATCATCAGTTGGGAACTCGACAGGATAGTCGGGGCAGAAGAAAAAGATGAAGAAACATCGTTTGATGAAGAAGGTTGATACATCTTGGTACGGATCGCTGGGGCCGTTCCGCAGAGAGTTCCTTATAGACATAGTCGGGAGGAAGAGGTGTCTCTTGTCTGTCGTATGATATGCCTGATGGTGAATCCCCATTCTATGGCTTACCTGAAGCATTGCGTTGCTGGTGGTCAATGGTGTGACACCTGTAGGGAGTTCTACGGGCCTGCGTTGGATGGTGTTGAGCATGGCTAAGATGGTGTTGGTCTGGTCGTGAAGATTGTATTCATAAAGATTGGTTGGATGAATTCGCACCAGAAATTTTGAAATCTCTTTCTCTAACCCTCCATTGACTACTAGCATATCTGTGTTGAAATCCAGTGCTCTACATAAATTTCGGAACATATCCCAGGCAAGGAAGGAGGAATCTTGCCCATTATTCTGCTTCCGGTAATTGGTGCTTGGAGAAACCAGATCTGGTAAGTGACGCAGAGGGGGCGGCGGGTGCTGGTAGAAGCGGGGCAACGAGACAGTAACAGTAGAGCTGTAGGCATACATACCTCCTCCAGTCCATGTGCGGTTTTGAACAAGCATTACCTATCAACTTCAGTGTCGATGCAGTGGCAGTCCTGATGAACCACACCAGCGAGGATGGGCGGAGAGGAGGTGGCGGGGGCACTGTTGCAAGGCACTCGGGATCGAGCCAGACCTCATTCTATGGACTTAGCTTCGTGTCAGAACGCCAGGTGGTTACTGAGTCTGCCTGTCGGCGCCCCTACGGCGATTGGGCAGAGGCTCACGAATGCCCTCTAGCCGGAAACTTTCGCTGGTTGAAGCGGGGCGACGAGACAGTAACAGCAGTTCCAGAGGCAGCGTGTCAAGGCAAAGGCCTTCTGGACACACTGTGTCACTGCAATGCATATCCAGACAACACCTGCCATGGCAAAGCGCGTCCGGACGGGATGCATCACGGCATTTGCCATCTGGATGCAGCCTGGGTCTTACGGATACAGAGTGTCAAGGCAAAGACCTTCTGAACACACTGTGTCACGGCGATGCGTATCCAGACGACACCCGCTATGGTGAAGCACATCCAGACATGGTGTATCACGGCATTTGCCATATGGACGCAGCCTGGGTCTTACAGATGCAGTGTGTCAAGGCTAATGTCTTCCGGACGCAGTGTATCACGGTGGAGTGCGTCCGGACAGGGTATATCCCCGCATTCGCCATCTGGTCGCAGTTCAAACCTTATACGGCTAACCTGAGACATGATCTGGCCAATCACGGAGGCTTTTGGTGAGGTACAGTAGTGTACATACTCGCCAACCATCAGACTCATCGCATCTTACTCGCGATCATCCTTGCTGCCGGCATCCTCATCGACATCATACTCGTCGACTACCCACGCCGCTGGCATCCTCATGGACATCGTACTCGTCGACTACCCACGCCGCCAGCATCCTCATCGACATCATACTCGTTGCGTCTTGACACTATCCACGCCGCCCCAGCTCTGCTGTTACTGTCTCGTCGCCCCACTTCGACCGGCTCCTACCCTCTTGATACCATCCACGCCTCTGGTATCCATCGACATCATACTCATTGGGTCGTATTGTACAACTTCCCAATGTTTCTGTCACTCTGAGAGCTGTGCTAACCATGTCACGAAGGTCGTCGACCTACATGCTGCGTCATATTCGTAACTGTCCTTGCCGCCGACATCCTCATCGACATCGTACTCATCGCGTCGTGTCTTGTCTCGCAAACTACCTTTGTTTCTGTTACAGAGCGATGCTATGCACGATAGGAACAGCATTACAGGCGATGATCTTGGCGATGGATGTGACGCTGGGTACTTGCACTGGCCCCTGGGTAAGCTAAGTGTGGTAGCATATATAGATGTGCATTAGATGTAATGAATAGAACTGGATTTAGTCACAATACCTGGAACCAACTGCGTGTTTGATAGTCTACGCTGCAATGTACTGTGCCTTGACAGTCGCGTCTGGATGCTACCACCATGACTGCTCTGTTGCCTAAATGTGGTGTGCCATCGTAAGCCTTGTGACTCGTCTGGATCCCATTTGCTGTTGGAATATAGGGATCGATAGAGATGGAGATAGTGAATTGATTGATTGATACATAGTCGAAGGCAGAACAATATCTCTATATACAACGGGCCTGAGAGACTCGCCAAGGGGAAAGGATGGAAGACTGTCTCCGGAGCCGGTGCTCGGAGACTCAGGCAGCTGTCATCTCCGGACACCCATTATTCTGATACCTCCCCTCATACGGAAGATGTCAAGGAACGCAGGAGAGAAAGAGAAAATGAAACGGCCAGTATAGCAACAAACAGCAGCAGAGGAGGAAAAATATTGAAAAAACCCAGATTCTCGGATGCCTCGTTAAAACTCATAACCATGTAAAAAACCTCATGGGAAAACCACGGACATAGGAGAAAGAGTGCATCCACCAAAGAAAGAAAGGAGAGGGAAAGAAAACCTGTTCAACCACCTGCCAGTGCTTCACCGGAAGCTTCCCCTAGATACCAGGCCGATTCCTGGGCCGATCCATAAGAAAATCTGCCCATTGTCAGCATTGAGCGTACATAGCAACTCCATCATAAGGCATGCACGACTGCTCCGATATGGGAACGCCACAGTAGCCCCCGTATTCCCAAGCGCGCACAGCAATCGCATCTTTGAGAGTGCACGGCAGCTCCAGTGTGGGGTGCTGCAGCAACTCCAGTATCACCAAGTGCGTACTACATCAGCTCCACATCCTTGAGAGTGCACGGCAGCTCCGGTGTGGGGTGCCACAGCAGCTCCAGCATCACCAAGCGCGTACATCGGCTCCCCGAGTGTGCACGTCAGTTCCGGTGTGGGGCGCCGCAGCTGCTCCGTCATCACTAAGCACGCACAGAGCTCCCCGAGCGCGCACGTGGGGTGCTGTAGCAACTCCGTCATCACCAAGCGCGCACACAGCTTCGCCTCCTCGAGAGTGCATGGCAGCTCCGGTGTGGGGTGCCGCAGCAGCTCCAGCTTCACCAAGCGCGTACATCAGCTCCCTGAACGCGTGGGTCAACTCCAGTGTGGGGTGCCGCAGCAACTCCGTCATCACCAAGTGCGCACACAGCTCCCCCGAAGGTTTGTATTTGAAAACGCCAACGATAATATCGTACGATCGCGGTACGGCTCGAAAAGAAGGTGGCAAACAACGGTGGTATCCGAGCTTGCTTTGTCACTTGCGGCCAATTCCTGGTGAACAGCGAGTCGGCTCGAGATGTATTCGACGACCGATTATCGTGAAGGAAGAATCGTAGTCCTGGCTAAGGATTTTCCAGACGCGGGCTGCAGAATCGATTTCGTTTGCGGGAGGACTTCCGATGAATGTTCGAATCGTGGGTTCAACCGAAAGGTAGATCGTCGAGGTAGCGCGGTCATCACATCGATTGTAGTCACAGCCCTAGGCAGTACATAGTGTCAGAGTGTAACGAAAAATTTCGTTGCGGGTAACAATCTTGAGGGCACTCAGCAGTAGGGAATGATCTCATGTCGTTCTCCACGAGCGGTAGTTTCGGGCGTTGTAAAGGCCAGCGCTGCAAACGTGGCACGTTGTCTGGTTGAGACCATCTTGGCAATGTTGTCGGACGCGACGCGGCTCCATAAGTTGAGGCTTAAAAAACGCAAGTGTAGGGATGAGACGCAGAAGCCTGACGCAAAGCGGCAGGTAACTACGGCGGGTGCGATAGTGATGGGTATCGGATTGGCAGAGTGTCCAATCCGGTCTCATAACCTGTTGGAATATAGGGATTGATAGAGATGAAGATAGTGAATTGATTGATTGATACATAGTCGAAGGCAGAACATTCTCTCTATATACAACGGGCCTGAGGGACTCGCCAAGGGGAAAGGATGGAAGACTGTCTCTCGAGCCGGTGCTCTGAGACTCAGGCAGCTGTCGTCTCCGGACGTGCCGTCTCCGGTCCATCATCTCCGGATGCCATCTCCGATCCGTCATGTCCGGACGCCCATTATTCTGACATTTGCCTTGACACTTTGGATCCATAAGATACGTGCTGGGTCCAGATGGCAAATGCCGTGACACACCCCATCAGGACGTGCTTCGCCGTAGCAGGTGTCGTCTGGATACGCATCGCCGTGACACAGTGCATTCAGAAGGCCTTCGCCTTGACACGGCGGCATATGTTTTGTCCGTTTTTCCCGTCCACTGTCCCTGCGGTGGCTGCACGTTGCAAGTTCCACATTTGCCCTCCGCCCAGGCCTGTTCCAAAAAGATGTAACGCGTACCAAAGAAGACAAGGGAAAGAACCAAGGAAACCGTCCCCAAAATCCTACTCCTCTCCTACAGATGCCATGAAGGGGGGCGTGGATGGCAACAGAGGTAGCTCCTCCCCGGCACCCAGCTCCTTCCCATGTCCGTAGAGGATAGGAAGTCCAGCACTCGTGGGACTCCTTAAACAGGTGATTTCGGGTCTGAGTTCGGTACCGGCGCCGCCAAACATTGTGGGGTGGGCCGATGTCAAGATCCTGCCTTGACTACTCCGTGGGGCTCGACAGGCAACGTAGACTTCCTTGGGAGCGGGCGCTCCTGCTTGCACTTCCAGCGTATTCACACTTCCCTGTGTCTTCACACTTTCGGCGTACTCACGTACCGCTCGTAGTCACACTTCCAGCATACTCACGCGCCGCTCGTACTCACACTTCTGGCGTACTCACACGACGCTCGTCGTTCTCGTGGTATCCGTCACGCCCGGTGTGGTCTCGTCGCGGTCCTCTCACACTCCTTGCGTTGGCTCGTTATTCTCGCAGTATCCATCATGCCCGGCGTGGTCTCGTCGCGGTCCTCTCACACGCCTTGCGTGGGCTCGTTGTTCTCGCGGTATTCGTCACGCCCAGAGTGGTCTCGACGCGGTCCTCTCACACGTCTTGCGTGGGCTCGTTGTTCTCGCGGTATCTGTCATGCCCGGCGTGGTCTCGTCGCGATCCCCTGACATACCTTGCGTCGGCTCGTTGTTCGTCTGGTGGTTGGTGGTCGCAGCGCCGGTTTCACGGGTAGAGAGAGGTAGGTCTTTGGAGAGAGATAATAGATTGCGTGGAGAAGAATCTCCAGACTAGCTACCGCACCCTTCCTTTATACTTTTCCTTCCCTCTGTGGAATCACAGCTTACCCGCAAGACTGACACAGTTCCACCATCATGACTCAATCGTCGCGTCCAAGGAAACATATGATCACACTCGGCCGCCGCGCGGCCACCACTCTACTCGCACCAACAGGAGAAAGGACACACAAGCAAGAACAGTACAGAAAGAGAAGAAGGTCGCGCAAGCATAATCAAAGGGAAACAACATACGTAAGAAGACTGGAGAAGGACGTGTAGGCAACATAGAGGAAACAAAGGAGAGAGGTCTAGACCGGCCAGCGGTTGGGGAATATCGCTACCGGCGTGATATGGCGGAGATCGGTCGAGGCGTCTAAGCGCGGAGGATGACCATGGCTGCAGCAGCGGTGATGAGGGCCAGCCATAGGGTGACAAGGGTGACGGCGGCCCCGGCCACAGCGCTTATGAGCCTGCCGCGCGAGATTCGTGACAGTACGTCCCCTGTCCAGACCGAAGCTACGTCGAGGTCATGTCGGGTATGCGTGGCACGGTGGCGGATGGGGGTGCGGTAGATGCGTACAGCCGGGCTCCCCTGCTGCCGGGCTTGGAGTTGTTCGTTCATTCGCTGCTGTTCGGTGATGATGGCCCCCAGGGTGTTGGCTATTTGCTGGAGTTGCTGTTGGTCCACGTCGTGGAATTCGTTCATCCGCTGGGCGAGCGTCCGGTGTACGACGTGGTTGCGGCGTGCATCTCTGGTAGTAGTGTGGTGGAGCATGGTTACGATGTCGTGTAGCAAAGATATTTGTTCATCTCGGAGGGCAGCTGGGGTAGCTGCGCGGGCCTCGTCATTGGCAGCAACCTCCGCCGGGGGTGCGATGTTCTCTTTATCCTCTTGAGGGGTGGTGATGTTGGCCAGGGGGTTCCGTGGGGCTGACGCGCTGCAGCGGAGGTGGTGGTTTTCCATGTTCACTAGGAACCAGCAGTCGGGGCAGACCCGCTTTCCCTTCTGCCTATCCGCACAGTCTTTGGGTGGGTTGAGATGTCGGTTGCGGATTACCTCCGCTAATTCGAATGGATGGGCGTGGCGACAGCTGCAGGGCCAGTAGTTGCGCCAGCGGCGGTTATTTCCTCGTTGCGGGTAGTAGTTGTCATCTTTCATTGGGCGGTGAGCGCCACAGTAATCGTCGTAGCAGGTGGTTCAGTGTAGGGAGATATGGTCGTTGGCACGGGGCTGTCCCACAGTGGACAGTGGTGGTGAGGTTGCTGGGGGGATGTTCCAGCCATCCATGGTCGTGGCTTGGGCGGCGAGGTCCCAATCGTTGGTTGGTTTGGCTTGTTGGTTATCGGCGGGGGTCGTGGTGGGAAACTCGCAGGTGCGGCTGTGGCCGGCGAACGTCCAGCCTTCGTTGGTGTCGACCGTGGCGGTGGTGGACATTTTTTCTTAGTTTTGGGGGGCGGGCTTCTCGGGGTAGTCCCTGTGGAACTGCGGGACGAGATCGGGAGAGTTTTCGAAATTGCGGGCGGGGTACCAGGTGCGATCGGGGTCGTGGAAACCAGTCCACTTAACTCGATACTGGATCTTGTTTCTATGGTGTTGGGAGTCGAGGATCATTTCTACTTCCCACTCTTGCTGTTCTTGGATGACTACGGGAGGTGGTGGCAGTTGGTGATGTCCTGGGATAGGTTCGGTGCAGGCTGTGGGTTCGAGGAGGCTGATGTGGAAGACTGGGTAGATTTTGACAGTGGCTGGTAGGTCCAACTTATAGGCGCGTGAGCCTACTTTCTCCAGGATGGTGTACGGGCCTATCTGATTGTGGTCCAGTTTGTTCGATGGTCGGGTTGTCCGGATGTGTTTTCGTCGTAGCCAGACTTTGTCGCCTGGGTTCAGTACTGGGTCCGGGTGTCGTGCTTTGTTGGCTTGTTCTGCTTGAGACATTTGGGCTTCCTTAATCTCTGCTCGAAGTTCTTCATGCAACCTTCTTAATGCCTCAACATATTCCGACACTTCCGGGGGTTCATCATTCCGGGTGCCGAGGTCTGGTAGGAAATGCGGGTGATATCCATAGTTGGCAAAGAAGGGGGTTATTCTTGTGGTTCCGGTTTGTGTGTTGTTGTAGCAGAATTCGGCAATTGGCAGCAACCTCTCCCAGTCGTCCTGCTGGTAGTTGCAGTATGCCCGGAGATACTGCTCGAGAGTGGCATTGGCTCTTTCCATTTGTCCATCCGTTTGTGGGTGGAAGACGGTGCTGAGGTTACGTGATATCCCGAGTGCTTTGGTTACTCGTTTCCAGAAGTCTGAGGTAAACAAGGATCCTCTGTCTGATACAATACTGCTTGGCAGTCCGTGAGGTCTTATAACTTGCCGGAGGAAGTGGTCTGCTAGGTCTTCGGGGTTCATGGGGTCTTGGCAAGCGACGAAATGTCCCATCTTTGTGAGGCGATCGATTATTACCCATAACGCGTTTTTCCCGTTGCTTGTTGGTAGCGCGGTGATGCAGTCCGTTGATATTGTGTCCCATGGTCGGTGTGGGAGTTCCAGTGGCTTTAGCAGTCCGAATGGGGTGTGTCAGATTGGTTTGATGCGATGGCAGGTGTCGCAATGGTCGACGTATCTGTGGACGTACTTTCGTTGACCCGGCCAGTAGAAATTTCGGCTAACGAGTTCTAGGGTTCTTGCCCGGCCCGGGTGTCCCGCGGCTTGTGCGTCGTGGTGATCTCGTAATATGCGAAGTCGCAGGGTATTGTTGTCAGGGATCCATATGAGACAGTCGTACATTAGCAACCCACGGTTTTCTTCGCATAGTCCGAGCGCGATCTTCCCGTCGCGGGTGGTCCCGCTCGCCTTTTTCCTCCGGATTTCTTGGATCTCTTTATCTGTGGCGCTTAGTGTCCGGATTTCGTTCAGGAGGTCTTTGTCTATCTGAAGGCTGATGATTTCCGTTGTATTGGCCTGGAGTACTCCGGGGGCATAGAGCGTGGTGCCGAGCATTTCGTTATCGTCCTGGGGTGCCTCGAAGGCTTCTCCAGGTAGCAGTATTCGGCCTTGGTTCTGCCGATGCTTCATATCCCCTTCCCAGGGAGAGTCTCCTGACTCTCTAGAGAGGATATCAGGTTTACTGGCCAGTTTCCCGGGTCGATATTTGATCGTAAAATCGTAGTTGGCTAATCGCTCACCCCACCGAGCTTGCCGCAGGTTGAGGTCTTTCTTTGTCTTCCAGTATTCGAGGTTTTTGTGATCGGTAAGAATCCTGATTTTCGACCCCGTTGTCTTGCAATATGTGTCCCATTTTCGTAGTGCATCTACGATCGCCAGAAGTTCCTTGTCGTGTATATCATAGTTGCGCTCCGGATCCTTGAGTTTTCGGGAGTAGTAGGCTACTGGGTGCAGAGTTCCGTTGTCGTCGGGTTGCGAGCAAATGGCTCCGATGGCATAGTCTGAGGCGTCCGTCTCAATTGTGATGGGTCGCTCGGGGTCAAAGTGTTGTAGTATAGGTTCTGTCACCATTGCTGTTTTGAGTGTTTCGAAGGCCATCTGTTGTTTGTCGCCCTATTCCCAGTCTACTTCTTTCCTTGTCAGGCAGATGAGGGGTGTTGTGATCCGGCTGTAATCCTGTATAAACCTTCGGTAGAAGTTGGCAAATCCTAAGAAGCTCTGGATTCCCTTGATATTCGTCGGTTCTTTCCATTCCTTGATCGTCTGGATTTTCTCTTCGTCCATGCGTAAGCCTTGTGGAGATATCACGTATCCTAAATATTCGATCTCCTTGGTGTGGAATTCGCACTTGGAGGTCTTCAGTCTCAGTCCCGTTTCCTTGACTCGCTTCAGTATCGTTCGGACGTGTTTCCGGTGGTCTTTCAGGTTCTGCAAAAATATGAGGATATCGTCCAAATATGCCATCCAGAAGATATCGAGGTATTCGCACAGGATTTCGTTCATCCATCGTTGGAACAAGGCTGGTGTGTTGGTCAGCCCGAATGGCATGACACAGTACTCGTAAAGGCCGTATCGGGTGCGGAACGCTGTTTTCCACTCGTTCCCGGCCCTAATCCTGAGGTTGTAATAGGCGTCCCGGATGTCAAGCTTGGTGTAGATGGTGGCACTGGATAGTTTGTCGAGGGACTCTCCGATCAGCGGTAATGGTGTTCGATCCTTGATTGTGATTTCGTTCAGTTGTCGGTAGTCTACACATAAGCGCAGTCCTGCATCCTGTTTCTTTACGAAGTGTATCGGTGCTCCAGCCGGGGAGGTGGATGAGCGGATCCATCCCCGCTTCTCATTGACATCAAGGTATTCTTTGAGAGCCTTCATTTTTTCCTCGTTCAGGGGTCGCAGGGGCTCATACGGGGCGTCTTCCCTTCCTCTAGTGGGATATGGTGGTCTTGAGTGTGGTGGGGCGGAGGTGCCGTAGCTTCTCTTTCGGTGAACACTTCGATGAATTCGTGATATTCCGGTGGAACTGGATTTTTGCTTGTTTTGGAGGTTTCCTTGATTCTGTTGATTACGGTCTGACATACTTCCCATGGGTCCGTTTCGGCGATCTCCCAATTTTCTTCTTCTTCCGGTGTTTTCCTGTAATATTGTTGGGTGGCTTTTTCTTCGGGAACCGTGTTGGCTCTTGGGGAGCTAGGCAAGCACTTCTCGGCGCAGTGGTCCAAGTGGAATTTCACAGTATGATTCTTCCATCCTATCACCGGGTAATGGAGCTTCAGCCATGGGAGTCCTAGGATGATTGGTGCGTTTCCGATCGTGATGCAGTGTAGCCGGATGTCTTCTTCGTGATGATTGATTGTGAGGTGGACCTGTGCGTCGTGGGTTACCAGCCCGCCGGTAACCTCGCTCCCGTCTATGGTCAGCACCCATCTTGGTGTTGCTTTTTGCTGCATGGGAATTCCGCTTGCTTCTGCGTAGGCTTTGTCGATGAAGTTCTCGGAGGCTCCGCTGTCGACTAGGGCGGTGGTATTGTGTTCATTCCCGTCGGCTCCTATGATTCGGACTTTGATCATGATTGTTTCTTCTCGGTCGTACCTGGTCGTTCGTATCCTGTAGGGTGGGTCTGGTTCTGCAACTGGTTTCTCCCTTGGGTGGCTGTTGCTTAGGCCTGTTCCCGAGGGCTGTTGTTTCCCGCCGGTTCGGCTTCTTCCCTTGTTTCAGTACCGATGGTGTTTTCTTCGTACATGGCTTCTGCTGCCCGGTATGGTCTTCTCCTTGTGGTCCGTGGTTTTTTCGGCTGGGGGCATTCCCTCGCGAAGTGCCCCTTTTTCGCGCAATTGTTGCACTCGTCCATTGGTGGTCGTCGTGGGAATCGGTTTGCTCTTGGTGCAAACTTAAATCGTCGGGTGGCGTCTAAATCCATTGGGTCCCCCGGGGGTGCTGACGGGGGTTCTTTTGTATGCACATGGAAGCGTGCTTATGGACTTGCTGCTGGTCGTCGACTAATGACTCCGAGGTTGCATAGGAGGCTATCTGTTTTGATGGCCCCAGTGGCATAGTCTATCAGAACGGTGGCTGGTACTTCGCTCATGACCAAGTGTCGTTTTACTTCTGGGTGTAATCCATCTCGAAACCGCACGATGTATACGTTGTCCGCGTATGCGAGGTCTGCTTTGATTCGCTGGAATTCTGCCCAATAGGTTGCTGCCGTCCGACTTCCTTGCTGGATTTTCTGGAACTTTTCGAAGGCTATTTCTTCGGCATCCACCTGGCCAAAGGCGTGCTTCATGCTAGTCTTCAGTTCTTCCCATGTTAGGTTGATTCCTCCTTTCTGATTCAGGAAGGTTTCCACCCAGTTCCACGCTACTCCTTGGAGGAGGGAGGATGCGTATCCCATGTTTTTTTCATCGTCGTCGAATCGGTTTCCCTCGGTTCTAAACTTCAGCTCGCACTGGGCTAGGAACGTTTTGAACTTCGCTTTTTCTCCTTCGAATGGTTCGGGGTCCCGGAGCTTTGGGTAGCTGGTCTGCGGCGGTCTGTCACCTGCTGCCAGGAGTGTTTGCAACATTTCTGTTGTCAGTAGGTGGGGTCCTTCCGTCATTCTTCTGAGTTGTTTGGGTGACTCGGGTGTCTGTGCTCGGGATTGTGGTTCTGGGGTTACTGGGCTTGGTACCCGCTGGTCGTCAGGGACATCCCTAAATTCGCTAAGGTTGAGGGGGTCCCCGGTGTTTTCGTCCTGGGAATCCACTGTGTATTGCTACGTCGGGTGTCGATGGGGGAGACGCAATCTAGTGTCAAGATCCTGCTTTGACTACTCCGTGGGGCTCAACAGGTAACGTAGACTTCCTTGGGAGCGGGTGCTCCTGCTTGCACTTCCGGTGTATTCATACTTCCCTGTGTCTTCACACTTTCGACGTACTCATGCGCCGCTCGTAGTCACTCTTCCGGCGTACTCACGCGCCGCTCGTACTCACACTTCTGGCGTACTCACGCGCCGCTCTTCGTACTCGCGGTATCTGTCACGCCCGGCGTGGTCTCGTCGCGGTCCTCTCACACGCCTTGTGTGGGCTCATTGTTCTCGCGGTATCCGTCACGCCCGGCATGGTCTCGTCGCGGTCGTCTCACATGCCTTGCGTGGGCTCGTTGTTCTCGCGGTATCTGTCATGCCCGGCGTGGTCTCGTCGCGGTCCTCTCACACGCATTGCGTGGGCTCGTTGTTCTCGCGGTATCCATCATGCCCGGCGTGGTCTCGTCGCGGTCCCCTCACACGCCTTGCGTGGGCTCGTTGTTCGTCTGGTGGTTGGTGGTCACAGCACCAGTTTCACGGGTAGAAACAGGTAGGTCTGTGGAGAGAGATAATATTCGATTTCGTTCTAATGTGCGTGACTCTACAGGTCTTATGCACTCCTCCTTGCCGTACCACCCCCATGGGGCTCCCATCTTTCCCTGGTACCGCCAAAAGAAAAGGAAAAAGAAAAGGAAAAAGAAAAATGCACAAGCAAAACAAAAACAAAACCCGTAACAAAGTGTGACCGTACGGAGATGGCTCCTGACAAAGGTCCTCCTCCCTCGGCCCAGAGTCCCTGCAGTTTGTAGATACATCGTGAGAAAATGACTTGTTGTTGTGTGAACAGTCGGTAAAGGAAGTAGTGCAGTACCAATACCTTCTGGGGGCCCTCTAGACAGCCATTATCGTATCCGTGGGGGCGGTGTTGTCGCGCCGCATTCCCAGTGTGATTTTGACGTAGGTGGGGCAGTTTCGGTCGCTAGCTTTATGTGGTTGGTGGCGGTTGGAGCAGCGGATCAGTGGGTGGTTGCATGAGTGTCCTGCTCTGCAGTTCGCGATCGCGCATGGGTGATTCTTCGTGGGGTGGGGCTGGGTGCACACAGTGCAGGTGTAGTTGCTGGCAGTGCAGCGCTGTGTTGGGTGCCCAAAGGTCTGGTATTTGTTGCATTGGGTGGTGGGGCCGAATGTGATGTATTCGGCAATGGTGCATTCTCGGTTGAACATCGCGAGGCTGGTAGCACCGAGGGACTTCTTGGTCATCTCCCCGATAAAGGTGACGATCATGGAGGAAGCCTCCTTGCCCTGGCGGCGTTCAGGGCTGGTGAGCCATCGTGGTGTTTGTCCCATTCGGAGGGCAGGGTAGTTGGTCTCGATTTCTGTACGGACGGTTTCGGGGGTGGCGGCGGTGGGGATGCTGTTGACGATGAAGCGGGTCCATTATTGGCTGATCCTGGACGAGGCGATTGGGAATTCATGTAGGGCTTCCTCGAGGATGCCCAAGTATGGTTTGTAGCTGGTGCTCAAGTATTCAGGAGCAACCGTAAAGACGAGGTTGTTGGTGGCAGTGATGTTTGCCAGGATAAGGGGTGGGTGTTCGATGTCGGTGTGGGCAGTGATGACTTTGTTGACTACTTGGAGTGCCCGGTCGGCAGCTACCTTGCGGTCATTGGGTGCGGTTGTGAGGCTGAAGATTATCAACCTGTCTGCTGTCGGATAAGGCTTTGGGAGGACCGTCTCCTTCCTGGCCTTCTTCTTGCTCCTGACCTCCGTAAACTCCCCTGGCTGCTTCTCCGCTACCTGTGCATAGGTTGGTGCGGTTGGCGGGGTGGGCTTCTTGGTGGCGGGTGGCTTCGGGCGTTGTTGTGGTGGTGCCAGTGTAGCCCTAGGAGCTGCAGGGGCGGCGGTGGGGGTGGGGAGTGCAGATAGGGTGGCGACTTGTTGGGTAAGCTCATTAACGGTGTTAGTCAGGGTGCAGATTTGTTTCTGTGTTTCCTCCTCCCGGTTCTTGATGTCTTGGAGACCTGGGATCCTGACCGTGGTTGACTGGTTAAAGAGTTGGTGTGTCATTTCTTCACGGACGAACTGGCACATGGGTCCCAGTACTGTGTCGATGAGGCATTTGGTTTGTTGGTTATGGTGGGCGGCCGACTTCCACGTGAGGAAGCTCGCGAGGGTATCCGTGTCGTGGTCCCATTCCGGAGCATAGTCTCTTTTGGGGTCGAATTCAGGCATTTGGGGGATGTTTGAGTGTGGGATTGCAGGTGCGGTGGGGGGTCGTGGTGGTCCCATTGTCCCGGCTCCGAAGGCGGGCAGGTTTGTTGTTGTTGTGGGAGGGCTCGTTGCCATGGTGATGCAGAGTTTTCGTGGACAGGTGTCCACTTCTTGATGCGGGGGTGGGTGTTGTTCGCTAACCGGGTGACCACGATGCAGAGCGAGTTCGGGCGGGCAGCAACAACAAAGAAGTAGGGGAGGACCGTCGAGTTCATAGATGGAAGCACCGTGGAGTTATGAAGCTCCAGAGGGTATTTCCAGCGAAATCGGTGGTGGGAATAAAAAGTTGTTTGGCGGCGAATGAAAATTTTGCGGTGGAGTGAAGGATAATAGATTGTGTGGAGAAGAATCTCCAGACTAGCTACCGTGCCCTTCCTTTATACTTTTCCTTCCCTCTGTGGAATCACAGCTTGCCTGCAAGACTGACACAGTTCCACCATCATGACTCAATCGTCGCGCGCAAGGAAACACATGATCACACTCGGCCGCCACACGGCCACCACTCTACTCGCGGCAACAGGAGAAAGGACACGCAAGCAAGAACAGTACAGAAAGAGAAGAAGGTCGCACAAGCATAATCAAAGGGAAACAACATGCGTAAGAAGACAGGAGAAGGATGTGTAGGCAACATAGAGGAAACAAAGGAGAGAGGTCTAGACCGGCCAGCGGTCAGGGAATATCGCTACCGGCGCGATATGGACGAGATCGGTCAAGGCGCCTAAGCGCGGAGGATGACCGTGGCTGCGGCAGCGGTGATGAGGGCCAGCCACAGGGTGACAAGGGTGACGGCAGCCCCGGCCGCGGTGCTTACGAGCATGCCACGTGAGATTAAGGACAGCCGATACTTCGTTCTGAGTTGGTAGAACCGCGAAGCGAGCCTCTTGCGGGGGCCGGTCGAAGTCGGGCGGTAGCGGTGCTGACGGCTACTGTGCCATCGGGCTTCTGGCTCATTGGCATGCGGTACTTCGTTTTGGAGGTCCGGCCTCCTGACCATTGCCAGGCCTCCACTTGATGTTGGCGAGAGGCATTGTGGGTGCCTCTCGACTCAAGTAGCCCTGCCATTCCACCCCGCGGGTGTCTGGCTCCTCTGCCGCAATCTTCGCAAGGGACCAGGTGGTCGCGACAGTCACCCTGGATGATAGCGATCCTGCGACAAGGACGACGAATGAGAAGCTCTTGCACAAATCCATCTACGGCCCAGGCGAGGGTTCTAAGAGGGCTAATACGCTGTTTCCGTGCCCTGCTGGTGGAAAAATCGGGTATGAAGTTGCCGCAGCAGTGAAGGCGCTGAGCATTGGTGGGGGTATGAACATTGGTGGCCAATCGGGACTCTGGATTGAAATCATTGGGCTGAAGAGCAAGTGGGATTGATATTGAGGCATGTTGGAGGAAATGCTTTCCGCGCAATAGCTAGAGTAAGACAATACCTTTTACTCCATTTATGATTTTTCGGTTCAGTCTAAGCGCTCCTCAGCACTGCCAGTCGTCATCCCATAGGTGGAAGAGGGGCGCCGGGGGCCCGTCGAAGTGGGGCGACGTAAATGCAGCCTGGGAATATGTTTCCGGAGCCCCTAGAGGCATGGCACCAATGTGAGTGATAGACTGTGTATATATCCCAGTGGGGACAGAGAGAGTCTCATTGATCGCATGTGACGCTATTGGTTCATGGTGATATACTGTCCACTTCTGCCCGCCATCCGCCCGGACCTTGAGTCAGCAAGTACCTCCCGCCCGCCTGGCCTACCCATTTCGAAACTCATAAGAAAACAGATGGCAAATGAGAGACTAGAAAGAGCGACTAAAAGAAAAGTCTTCCTACTTCTCATCCTTCCCTGCCTCGAGTCCGTTCTCCCAGTCCTTACTCTTCCGCTCCCGTCCTATCCGTGTCCCTCCCTTGCCCCGTGCGGCTCCGCCCTAACGAGTAGGCTCCGGACCATTATTTCCTCACGGTGATCCAGGGGGCGGCGGACACGGTAGAAGTGAGGCGACGAGACACAAGTTGCCCAGGCCGGGATTCTTGACTTCTCTGTCGGACGAAGACTGGAATCAGGGGGCGGCGGGGACCGGTCGAAGCGGGTCGACGTGATGCGGCCACCGGGAGATGGTACAGCAAGGGCCGTGGCATCCGTAACGTGCCAATCAAATCATGTGACTACCACTCACCACTGCCGAAACGTCCCGTATGGTTGGGAACACCTTAATCTGGCACGCGAGAATGCCCACTTTCAACCCAAATATTCTCCACCAATACAAGGAATTAAATAAAAAGAACTCTATTACACGATATAGGAGATGTGATAAGGTGGTTGTAGGATGTGTGGTGAATTATTATAATCGGGGTAAACAACAGCTAACTAGTACGTACAAATTTCCAGATGTCACCAAATCCGGCAACCAGAGATTTGCATCTAGAGATGCAAAGTGCAAACTAAATTCTGACGGCCACTCAGTCCGGGCGATTCATGCGTGGATTTGACACGTGAGAGAGAGAGAGAGCTTTCGATTGCTTAAAAGACAAAGACAATATCCCTTCTCCATACAGAAAGAGCATATATATCTGTCTGAGAGCGAATGACATAACAGTGCAAAGTAGAAAGGCGATGCAATTATTCCTCCGATTTTGTGTGATGCTGTGCAAAGGCTTGCTCCTCGCCGTGCCGTCGGCAGCAGTTTCTGCACACTGCACCGCCACCACAAACCCGGCATTACATAGGAAATAAGTGTGATAGCGCTATTTCAACAGCCTTTTGGTTGGACAGTGTCCTAGCGTACCCACTGGTGGTGAGTCTATCGTGGTATGGCGTGGGTGGTGTACGCAGTGCAGCTTTGTTGCCAGTCCTTGCAAACATATTAATCTAATAGTCAGCAAACTATGGGATGCTAGGATTCTGCTTCTTTGAAGACAAATCGACGGTTTGCAGACCGTAGTAAGAGATTGCAGACAGCATATATAAACGGACTGTCAAAGGAGCAGATTTTGCAGTACAAGTTGCATTGACAGAATACCATCTAAATATGGTGGATCATAGCTATCTAGATACGACACTCATTACAGGGGATCACATTAGCCAATGAATCATCAGCCGCAGTTGCAGGAGATACGGCATACGATGCTCATTACTGAATCATCAGCCGCTCCCAGTCGCAGGAGATACAGATCGATGCAACACACACTTCCAGCCGGCTCTTTGCAGAATCTAAGGTCTTGAGCCCGCCAGGCGGCAGCCAAGGGAGAGAGAAGTGGAGCAGAGGATAGAGGCCGCTGTTTCTCCCCTTCATGACTCAATACGTCGTATCACTCGGCTCGTCCGGGCGTCAGCCTACCGGGTGGCCCTGCTCTGCGAACACCAGGGCCGTAATTAGCCAATGACGAATGCCCAAGATGGTGGCCGACTTGTTCAAGGATTGAATTTTTAAGGTGGGAGGGGCTTGCAGCAGAAGCAGAAGACCCGCTAGAGGGGTTTTTTTTTTGGG
>Ga0307508_10001858_pt1 | contig 23300 bp, 12 predicted proteins | sample 9_EM_MG_FD_203089 | JGI IMG/M metagenome (GOLD analysis project Ga0307508, IMG submission 203089) | Populus trichocarpa ectomycorrhiza microbial communities from riparian zone in the Pacific Northwest, United States - 9_EM | ecosystem: Host-associated > Plants > Roots > Unclassified | place... | reverse complement strand
ATAAGATAACTAATGTAATCATGTTAACAATTTATAATCCGATTGGAACCTCCTTTGTGTGTGGTTTCTAGTTGAGTAATAAAAAGAGTTTATACTATACTTGTTTGAAATACCATTAGTGGATCCTCTAACCTTGACAATTATTTTATCCTTGTTTAATCCTTATATCAATATCACATCTCAAAGCTCTCTTCAACTCCTTTTCTGTTATTATTTATTTCTTTATGTGTAGTTTATACAGTTAAGCTCCATGTGGTTCGACCCCGATCTTGCTAGGTTATTTATTACTTCGACACTCCTACACTTGGGAGAAGACATCAACTCTTTGGTCGTGTCAATTAGTTATACCTTGATAAGTCAGATTTGTTCTTTTTCCTAGCAAAGAGAAAAGTGTTGCATCATACAAAACACAAGTTTTTCAAAACATTATGGCTCAAAAGCTAAAACCTAAGTACAAGCTAAATAAATCTATTTATACTAGGTAAAAAAATTCTTATACAATTCTAGAAAAATAATAATAGAGTTCTAAATAAAATAGGAAAAACAATCCTAAATCAACTAAGAAACGAATACAAATCCCTCATTTTCTTCTGGGCCTTATTTCAAGGCCTTCTTGATGTTTGATTGATCTTAAATCTTAACGTGATATAAAAAAACATATTGAAAATTCTAGTAAACTTTCAACTCGATCAAACAAATGTATTGAAAAATATGCTTGTTAGCGTAAAACTGTGTATTTGAAAAAACAAATCAACCCAAAACTAACTTTAACCTTTTAAATAAGCATTGGAATCTTTGTAATAGCTCATGCCCCTTAGTGATGCAGAATTTTCCTTTAAATTGCTAATTTTAGGTTTTGAAAAAAGTTTGCAACTTGACCTAATAAGAACTTTTCCTTGAAGAACCAAAGTTATATGCAATTGATTACCCCCACTTTAAGCCTATAAAAAGACAGGAATGAGAAGTATAAATCATAATGAGATTGATCAATCCTTTAAAGAGTTTACAAGTTCAATCAAGAACTTAGTATGGAAATCACTCATCTACACAAAGAGAAATAAGCACACAATATATGGCAATTTGTAGATAAAATTCATCAATCTCAAAATAATGTTAACAATTGGTTTATATAGTAGAAAGTTAACCCTTTGACTTAATAGACACAAACTTGATAAATAGGCTTAAACACATTAAAACCCCAAAATAACTAAAATAATAAAATAAAACCTAACCCAAATAACCTTTAAATGCTATAGATCCTATAACAAACCAAAAGATAAATAAATAATAGTCCAACTAATTAAACAAGCCCAAAGTTGAATTTCATAATTTGTTGGCAGAATTGAAGCCCAACTTCAAACGGATGGTTCTCCCTCTTATTGATGAGTTAAAAGGAATATCATATGTCAATGGAAAGGTGTGCATGTCTACATTCTAATTCAATTAGAATGGCATAGAAATTCATGTTTTAGATCCAGTTATGGCTAAAATAGTAGTGAAAGGTCAAAATTGGCAAATTTAAATCTTCTTATTCAAATCTTTTTGTAATGTCTAGAAGCTCCTCTACAAGCCCTTCTTAAACATGAATCAAATTAATCAAGGCTTGTTCTTCATTCTTTAATATCCTCTCAAAGTTCGTCTTAGCTCCTGTATCTTTAAGAAGTCTATTAATTGCCTCCTTGAACCTCTTTGCTCCAAGTCTCGTGAATGGATCCAATAGGACCTCTAATGGATCTCTTGGTGTTGAAGCTAGGATCTCATCACTTAGTTTCCTTGTAGAATATGGAAACTCCCAAAATATTATGCCATTAAAAACCACTAGCTGTCATTTCCTAGTGTAGATATGATAAATAAGGAATCCTTGTACGAAAAGGATTTTGGAACATTAAAGGAATTCTTGCCACACTTGGAAACTATGTTGTTGCCCATTAAATATCCTTATAAAACTAGGAAAGTCCCAAAAATAATTATTGAATTTCCTTGCATTATTAGGAAAAGAATCCTCTACAAATAGAAAGTCCACAAGTCAAAAGGCAATAAATAACGAAATCCATACAGAACCTTCAAGCATATTTCATGATGCCTTTTCAAACTCTGATTAACCTCAAATTTTAACCACATATAGAACAATACATTTGGATATGCCTTGTAAGAGATTAGCCCGATCCAACGATTAAGTTAAGAGTTATGCTCGATAGCATAAAACTAGAAAGTAGGTAACATTATGCTAACATCTTAATTTGATTGTTCAACCCTTGTATGGATCGTATCTTTCCCTCTCTGATGTGAACCTTGTGATCACATGGTCACGCAACTTATAATAAAATTGAAAACTAATAAAAAAAAGTTGAATATCATGTTTAAGACCCAGACCTAGAGGTAACCTTGTACCTAAGAACCAAAGGTATTGAAAAAATAACTTGGACCCATAGATAACCCTATACCTAAAAACTAGAAGTATGTAAATGATGTCATGAAGCCAATTAATCTTTGGTTAATCAGTGTATGATCTTTGTTCCTGAAAAGAAAGGTTGTTTACAACACGCAAAATAAAGGAAAAAATCATGTTTATTAAAATTATCATAGTTGCCAAAACTTATAGCCATAAAAGCAATATATGGTCCTCTTTAAATAACCTTGATGGACCCCTTTTGGGTTGCAAGCCAATAAGCCCTATCTAGTAATCAACTAACAAAAGTCTAATACTGAAACAAACTCTAAATCAATGTCTAATAGGCCAAAACAAACCCAATTTAGAACAAAGTCCTTAGCTTAATTGTAACCAAATCTCCACCAAACTCAACATAATGGTTCTAGTACTTGTAATTACCCTTCTAGCCAAAATTATCACCATATCTTTCCTTTACAAACTGAAAATTTTGTTATTCTCCAAAATATTCCCCATGTCACATGGACCCATCTTTAAAATCAACATCACTCATGTTTGCATTATCAATCATAATGTAAACACAAAAAAAGGGGTAAAGCCATAAACAACTCCATCGTCTCTACCGATTTTTGAATCAACAGTGATAGTTTTTCGTTGCCGATTTTTGAATCGGTAGCGACACAATTTTCATCGTCGAATGCAGAATCGACAACGACATAGTTTTTCGTTGCCGATTTCTGAATCAGCAGTGACTCGATCTAAGGAAAAGTTTAGGGAAACAAACCAGACTGCCTTAGGGAGTTAAGAGAATGGGGGAAATTGGTCTTGCGATAACTACAAGGGGGAGAAAGAATAAACTTAAACCAGCACCTAAACACCCTACCTCTTTAAGAGGGGGTATAAATACAAGGGGGAGAGAGAAGGCGACCCTTCCTCTTCCCAAAGATCTGTTTGCACTAGCTGCATGTCTAAGCTGTATGCTTCCTTTTCTTCTTCTTTCCCAACAGAAATTAAACCTAAGCCCCAGCTGTAGCTGTCTCCTTAGGCGTGAGAAAGAGAAGTGACGAAACTTGAAGGAGGAAAGAGCCTAGACCTCCTCTCGGGACTGGCTGCAACCATTGTTGCAGCACAACCACTCCTTCTCAAGGAGAAAAAATGAACACGACCAGCCAGTATGCAGTCTTCCTTGAGAGTTGAGTGAGACGTGAGCTAAGTGAAGAAGATAAAAACCAAAAACAAGGGAAAACCTAGAGGGCCAGCTGGACAACAGGTGAGAGAAGGAAGAAACTGGATTGAGAGAGAAGAATAGACCACCAAACCCTTCCTAAAACTATTATGAACCGTGAGGTATGAACCACAACCCTTCTCTACTATTTTTGTAATTTTAAGACCAAAAAGGAAGATGAAAACCCCAACTAAATGACCTAGGAATTTCCAGCAGCTGCTAAGGAAAATTGACTAGGTAGAAGGATGAAATTGGGGTTGGGTATGGGTCCTAATTTCAGATAAATTAACAAAAGAAATGGACAGTTTTGTATACACAAATTGAAGAGGAGGGCCGACTACAGAAAGGGTTAAAGTGATGAAAAAACATGGATTGTGACCATGTGGAACCTTAGACCATGCTGGAATCAAAACTGGAAGTATGTTGGTGTTAATGATGTGAAATTCTACTTGTGTTTGATGAAATGGCATGATAATATGTTAGGATGATGTTATGTGTAGAATTAAGTTGTCTTTGAAGCTCGAAGAGCACGCTAGAACAAAAAAAAACAGAAACCATGTTATGTTGATGCCTAATCCCATTGTGTGATTGATGAAATGGCATGTTTATGTGCCATGTGAATGAAATTGTAACTGCAGCAAAAACATGACTCCCTCTAGTAATGTTTTATTTTATTGATGCATTGAATGGGTGTGTGTGATTATGAATCGAGAAAGTGAGCATGTAATTGTAAATTATATTGGTACATAGCCGCAATGCAATTAAGAATGCATGAATATATGTAGTAGCTATACTTAATGCCGATGTTGGAATGAATGAATTGAGAAAACCTTTCTAAATGAACTTGTGTTGATGTTGCGCTGTTTGATGATAAATGATGAGTGGAGTGTGATTCGGGGAGTCCTATGTCCACCTCGGGCGAGAAGCATGAGTAGAGGGAAGCCTAGTATAAGCCTTACGTTTGACCGAAAGGAAGTAATGAAACCTGAAATGATTCCATCGCCACTGCCGATTTCTGAATCAGCAGCGACGGGGGCTGTGTCGACGATTTCTGAGTCGACAGCGACTCAGTTTTCATCAACAATTTCTGTGTCTGTCGAAATTGTGTTGTCTGCAACGAATTAGTGTTCGTTGCCAAAACTGTGTTGCCTATAGTGAATCATCGTTTGCAGCTGAAATGTGTTGTCAGCAGCGAATCAGCGTTCGCTGCCAAATTGTGTTGTCTGCAGGAATCAATGTTCGCTGCTGAAATTGTGTTTTCTGCAGCGATCAGTTCTCGCTGGTGAATTGTGTTATCTGCAGCAATTCAGTTCTCGCTGCCGAATTGTGTTGGCTATAGTGAATCATTGTTCGCTACCAAAATTGTGTTGCCTACAACGAATTAGCGTTCGCTGCTAAAATTATGTTGTCTGCAGGGAGTCAGTGTTCATTGCTAAAATTGCGTTGTTTGCAGCAAGTTAGTTCTCGCTGTCGAATTGTGTTGTTTACAACGACCCAGTTCTCACTGCCAAATTATGATGTCTCTACAGCGAGTTAGTTCTTGCTGCTGAATTGTGTTGTCTGCAGCGAGTCAGTTCTCCCTGCCGAATTGTTTTGTCTGCAACGACCAAGTTCTCACTACTGGAATTGTGTTGTCTTTGTAGCAAATCAGTGTTCGCTGTCGTAAATGTGTTGTCTACAGCGAGTCAGTTCTCGCTGTCGAATTGTGTTGTCTGCAACAAATTAGTTCTCGCTGCCGAATTGTGTTATCTGCAACGACCCAGTTCTTGCTGCTGCAATTGTTGTCTCTGTAACGAATTATATATTAATTTAATGTGGTATTGTGGTAGCTTTTGTGGTTGTGGTTTGAAAAAAGTTATTTTATAAAATGTATTTTTGGTTGAGGTTGGTTTGGTATTTATATATGTTTGGTTAAAACTGTGGTTGAAATTGAGGTTGAACAAAAAGTAATTTAATGTGTTTGGTTAAGAATGCTTTTTAAATAGAGGTTATAAAATAACTAAAAAAGATATATATTAATATTGATGGTTTTTAATTTATTTAACTACTGTTATTACATCATGAAATAAAAATAATATTTTATATAAAATATTTTTTATTGTTTCATTAAACTATCTACAATTCCATCATTACAGTTTCCATGGTTTTTTGAGCGTGCAACAAAATCAGGTAAAATATCATCATGAACAAAATTAGGATTACGATCAAATTATGTAAATGCTACGCCATCATGCGATCTCCTTCTAATTTATGTAGTGTCATTGAATAATATTAAACACTAATATTTCGAATAAAATACAATTAAAAATTAAAAAATTAGAATTTTTTATTGTTCACTTTGGCGCACTTTTATGTGCAAAGTTTATTTGCATGACTTTTATCTGCAGTTGGACAGTAACAGTCCAAATGTTTCTTGATGAGTGATTTTGGCTGTCTTAGAGGCAGAATTGGGTTCTCCTTCCTTCAGAGAACTTGTAGCCTCATGTCTTAGCTTTCCAAAGAGACCAATCTCACTTGAAACGGAGTTCTATAACTCTAGATATAGTTAAAACTCTGAGGAGAGGTCAGATAGTAACAGTTCAATGTCTAGACAATGACAGTTCAGGATTTAAACAGAAACAGTTCAAATATAAATAAAGGAATGATAACTATGGTTGGACAAAGAATGCCAATATTAATGGGTGAAATGAGAAAAACATAAAATAATAAGAAATGACTGAAAGAAAGACTTGCTGGCTGTTGATATGGTTACTATAAAACATATCCTTGAGTGAGGAAAATTTATGAGATAAACCTGTGATTTGCAGGAAGGACCACAGGCGTGGTGCAATAGTAGTAATAGGGTAGCACGAGTAGAGCTTCTATTGCAGGTAGGTGAATCGCACCTATACCTTCTAGTTAAATTCCATGATTTAATATATTACCGATGTGAAATGTGAATTACTGAATGTATGTGTATTCAAGGTGAAAGGTTGTTGTGTGAAATGAAATTATCACTGACAAAGGAAATATGATAAGTGTGATTTGAGGCGTGAACTAGCATACATTTAGTGTATGTTAGGATCCCGGGTAAGGGGATCAAGCATGTATTGACTAGCATATATTTAGTATATGTTAGGATTCCGGGTAAGGGGATCACAATGTATTGGCTAGCATATATTTAGTGTTATTAGGATCCCAATAAGGGGATCACTTTACATCGACTCCTACGAGGTGATGATGATGATACTAGTGAAATTGGTATCGGTAATGTGTTAAGCAGAAATAATCATGTTTGATCTTATAAAGTCTGGAATGGAGGTTGATAGTGGAAGAGGGAACGGTTATTAATAGTTGAACAATGAAGAGATTCTAATGAAAACCAGAAGGGAGAAGTGAACAAAATATGAATGCATGTTACCCTTTTGAAATTATTAGATATTCATGTTGTTATATTTATTGTGATATTCACATTTCAATAATATGTATTTTGTTTCAGGATCATCGCATGCACGACAGGAGTAGATCCTAGCTTATGTTCCCTTCTTGTAATCTAGGTTCTAGGGAGTATACCCTTGTATTTTGTAAACATGAAAATGTTTGTATAACTTAATTTGTATAATAAATGTTTAAACTTGATTAAATGAACTTAACTCTGTAGTTCATATAACCATATTTCATGACTGTGCCTTTATATTTTTATCCATCCATAATGATATTTTGTTATATAATGTATATAATAAATATTGTGGTTGATAGGTGTGAAAATATTTGTGGAATTGAAACCCAGGATGATTGGGTCGGGATTGAGTGAGATGTGAGTTATTAGAAGTGTAAACAGGTTACATGTCGATAACTTGGGACCTTCCGGTATAGGGGGGACTCCGTCAAAATTTCGGTAGATTTTAATACGAAAATCATGAATATATATATATATATATATATATATATATATATATATATATTACTCTGTTTTTTCGGTTGACATGAGATTGTTTTTTTTATCCCGGAATGGGGGATGTTACAGACTTGATAGATAAGCTTGCTAAGATCTACATAAACGAGGTGGTACGACTCCATGGGATTCCAGTGTCCATTGTATCAAATCGAGATCCCATGTTCACCTCTCGACTTTGGCCGAGCATACAACATGCCTTGGGGACAACATGCCGTAATATGTCTTGGAAGACCTATTACGGGCATGTGTGCTAGAATTTGGAGGAAATTGGGAGGAACACATAGCATTGGTGAAGTTCACGTATAACAATAGTCACCAAGCCATAATAGGGATGGCCCCGTATAAAGCCTTGTATGGTAGGAGGTGCAGGACTCCTTTATGTTGGGAAGAAGTTGGGGACCAGAAGTTGTATGGCGCGAAGTTGGTTCAAGTCACCTCGGAGAATGTGAGAACTATTAAGGATCGCATCAAAGCTGCACAGGATAGACAGGAAGTCAAGGAAGACTTAACGCTTGAATTGAGGCCTATAAGGATACTAGATCGGGAAGTGAAGGAGCTACGAAACAAAAAGATCCCCATCATCAAAATCTTATGGCGAAATGCTCAAATAGAATAGGAAACTTGGGAAAGGGATTTGAAATGAGGAAAAAGTACCCCAATTTATTTGAGCTACCAGGTATGGATTATGAAACCTATTAAATTTCAAGGATGAAATTCATGTTAAGGGAGGGAGAACACCAAAAAAAAAATGAAAAATTAAAGTCCAAACAACTCCACCATCACTACCGATTTCTGGATCGGCAACGATGCAGTTTTTATGGTTGATTTTTTAATCAGTGGCAACATGATTTTTGCTGCTGATTTTTGAATCGGCACCTAACAGTTTTCGCTGCCAACTTCTGAATGGGCAGCGATGTAATTTTCGTTGCCGAATTCTAAATCGACAGCAACTCAGTCTAATTGAAAGTTTAGGAAACAATCAGGCTGCCTTAAGGAGCTAAGAGGGAGGGGTAAAACCGGTTTTAGACATACCAAAACATGGACAAGAACACATCTAAACCAACCCCAGACACCCCACCTCATTTAATGTGAAGTATAAATACAAGAAGAGAGAGAAGGTGACCTTTCCTCTTCCCAAAGTCTGCCAGTAGCAGCTGCATGTCCATCTGCATGCTTATATTCTTTTCCTCCTTCTGAAGTTGTATTGTCTGCAGTGAATTTGTAATTCGCTGTCGAAATTGAGTTGTTTACATCGAATTAGCATTAACTCCTGAATTGTGTGTTCTGTAGTGAATCCGAAGTTGTATTGTCTGCATTGAATTTGAAATTCGCTGGTGAAATTGAGTTGCTGCAGTGAATTAGTATTCACTGCTAAATTGTGTGTCCTGCAGCGAATTTGTAATTCGCTGCTGAAATTGTGTTGTTTGCAGCGAATTTGCATTTGCTACCAAATTATGTGTTCTGTAGTGAATTTGTAATTCGTTACTGAAATTGAGTTGTTTGCAGCGAATTTGCATTCGCTACCGAAGTTGTGTTGTTTGCAGCGAAATTGTGACTCGCTGCTGAAGTTGTATTGTCTGCAGCGAATTTATGATTCGCTGCCGAAAGTGTGTGTTCTGTAGCAAATTTGTGATTCACTGCCGAAATTGAGTTGTTTGCAACAAATTAGTATTCACTGCGGAATTGTGTGTTCTGCAGCGAATTTGGGACGAAGTCGTATTGTCTGCAGTGAATCAGCATTCGCTACCAAAGTTGTGTTGTCTGCAGGGAAATTATGACTCGTTGCTAGAATCGAGTTGTCTGCAAAGAATTAACATTCACTGCAACAAATGTGGTGGCTGCAGTGAAGTAGCATTCACTGCTGAAATTGTGGCACCAGCAACGAAACAGTTCTTACTGCCAAATTGTGCAGCCTGCAGCGAACCAGTTTTCGCTGCCAAATTGTATGGTTTGCAGTGAATTAGTTTTCGATGCTGATTTCTACAATAGGGCTCCAGGGCAGAAATGACTTAAATGCTTGTAACAATTTCACTGTATGATGGTGTAAAATGTGGAACACTTGAATGTTCACATATGGGCTCTTGAAATAAGTATGGTGATGAATGTGATTCAAAGATACAAATGTATTGATTTGTGACTATTGATGTCTTAGGTGGTGTGGCCGGGATCAGATCATCGTCAAGACAAGGACAACCCGCAAGTGGAGCAGGCAGATGACTTCCACCTTTCTTTTTCATAACGTTAATTTATGAAATACTCTATCATGATTTGTTACTTTATTGTGTTAGTACATATACCAAACTGCTAAATGGGTAAATGTTGACAAATGATTGAATAGCTTCGGCTAATGGCATCCGAATGGATGATCGGGACAAATGATTGATTAGCTTCGGCTAATGGCATCCGTAGGGATGACCGGGAAAAATGATTGATTAGCTTAGGCTAATGGCATCCGAATGGATGGCGGGGACAGATGATTGATTAGCTTCGGCTAATGACATCTAAATGGATGGCCGGGACAAATGATTGATTAGCTTCGGCTAATGGCATCCAAAGTGGATGGCCGGGACAAGTGAACGGTTAACCTCGGTTAATGATGCCTTAAGAGGATAGCCAGATTTAAGATTATGGTTGATTGCAAGAATTGATGCATTTATATGTACTACAAGTCGTCCATACCAAGTACATAAAGGAACTACGAATGTTACGCTTCAAATATGGGATAATGTTAATGCTTCATTAAACTGCCAGACTGCTTATTATTATTAAGTAATCGCGTTCTTATAAATGTTTTGTTCTATAGCAGGAACGTCACACCAACGAGGTGCCTAGGAAACCCAATACAAGGGAACCTACTTTTGCAAGGAATCATGTAGTTGCATTCTAAATCACGATGTATTTTGTATGAATCAATGTACTGAACGTATAACTATTATTAGATCTTTTTGTTTAATTTCATGATGACTATTAGGAGGATAGGAATGCAAACTCATGTCTATGTATGTATATTTTTAATGTCAACTTATAATCATGCAAACATAATATTATGTCTATATGTAAGATTCACTTTTAAATGAAATGTTGTTTGATGTTGGTGTATGGATTGTATCTTGATAATGAGAGGGAACAAGTTTGTCGATTATCGACACGATGTGTATCAAGTATATATATATATAATTACTGTTGTTTTGGGCTTGAAAAGCCGGGTTATTACATTCTACCCAATCATACTTCAAACAGTGGATTGGAAATGCACTAGAGGCGGAATGCCCGGGAAATCTGAAAGCACCAGGGCGCGAAGAAAGAAAAAAGAAAATGGGTGTCTATGGTTTTCTGTCCACACCATTTTGGAAATGCATGCAAAAGCTTTTGTAGGGAGGCTGGCAAAAAGGGAAGTGTACTAGAGTTAGAAAATGGAGCCTTATGTTTAAAGTAATTGTCTTTGTTTGATCACGTTGGCAAAGTTATTTTGATTTTTTCATATTTCAACTTGTTTTAGTCTTGTCGGCAATTTGACTCACAATGCCACAAGACTTTCTCTGTCAAATGAACCTTTCTTGTTAATAAGATCATGTGTTTTCTTGTGTTCATGACGTGCCTTCATTTGTTGTTTCATGCAAATAACACTCCTATACAAGTGCACCCCTTCACTCACAAAACCACCGCACCAAGAATTCTTTGGTGTTTTCCTCTCATGATCCCATGTTTTCACAAGGATTTTTAGGAAATCAAGGTTTTAGTAAAAAAATAAAAATCAAATTGGTGTTTGTTCTAACAAACAAGTTCTGGAAATTCAAGCAATATCCTAACCATACACCTAGAAAATTTGAAAAGCACAAACACCATGAGTCAACTTCAAAGCTAAGTTTTAGCTGCATGAATAATGAGAAACCATTTTGCATATTCGCATGAAAGAAAGCAAAGCTTTCCAATTCTGAATGCATGCGTTTGAAATGAGGAAATGTCATCTTTGATAATCCTTTTACAAGGCTAAATATATCATTTGCAGCCCCCTTTTGAGCCTAGTAACTTTTTCTTGAAAAATAACATTGGCTAGGATCACACCCCAGACTAGGGGACATTAAAAAATCCTCAATGATTAAAAGTGTCCAAACAAAGTTGAGGGGCATATAAAAACCCTCAATGATTAAAGGTGTCTAAACAAAGCTGGGGGGCATGAAAGACTCCAAAAGGCTCGAGCATAACACAAAAATAACCAATATGATGATGCTCAAAACCAAATGAAGAAGAAACAAAGAGAAAAAGCCCAAGCCTGACACCGGGGGGCACGATGGATCATTTTGTAAATTAATTCCAAGGTCTAGAAATCCATAAACCAAAAAGAGAATGGGAAACAAACACTAGTCATCCTTAGTCTTGAAATCCCTTAAACACCTTTTGAGCCGATAAATATCCATTTTCTTCATAACCAAGAGCCAAAGCCTACACTACATGCTCAATCAAGCCCTTTCTGATCAAAGGCGGGCAATCTAGATCGATAGGCAATGTTTTCCCATGCAAAACAAGTCATTATTAATACAAGCAAAATGAATGCTTTGAAAACTGGTTCTTTGAAACTCTCAGATTGGATCTCGAACCTATTTTGACCAACAAAACATCACTTAACATTTTCACCAAAAGCAAAACAAAAAATTTTCAACACTTATGCAAACTTATCCATGAGAATCGCTTGAATTTTTCAGAACAAGTTTGTTTTCAACAAACATCAAAATGATTTTTTTTTTCAGAATAGCTTTGAAATTCCAAAAAAAATCTTTGTGAAAAATTCTCCTTGTAAATAACCAAATCTTCTTTCACTCATCCCTAAAGAAAACCTAAATTAAACAGGCTGGGGGGCAATCCAACAAACACATAATAAGGTTGGCTCCATGATTCTCTTTCTATGAAAACAAAATATGTAGGGCAGAGTTGGTGACTTTGAGGGCAGAGTTTGTGACTTTGAAATAAAGGCTGGCTGATATTATGCCCTTCCCAAAGGTTAAGATCACAAGATGTGACTCGAGTAAGCAAGAGCAAAAAATCCATAAAAGCTTATTAACAGAGACTCAAACTTTTGAGAAAAAAAGGGAAAACTCCATGAAGAAAAGGGGACCTATATTTATCAGGTAAGTATACATGCATATTGATTATGATGCATTACTTTCATCCTTGATAGATTAGTGTCTAACCATCACCTCTTTTTTAGTGTGCTTTTGAGCCCTCATCTCTTAGATAATGTATTTTCTAGTCCTATCTTCCTTCTTTTTGAGCTTGTCGTGGAGCCCTCATATCTCGGGTAGCACATTTTCTAACCCTAACTCTTTTTTAGTGTGCCTTGGAGCCCTCACTTTTCAAATAGTGTGCTTTCTAGCCCTATCTTCCTTCTTCATAGTGTGCTTTAGAGCCCTTGCTTTTTAGATAGTGCGTTTTCTAGCCCTATCTTCCTCTTTTGGGTAATGCGTTTTTTAACCCTACCTCCTTTCAAGTGCGTCTTCGAGCCCTTACCTCTCGGGTAACTCATTTTCTAACCCTACCTCTTTCCCTTTGAGTGCGCCTTTGAGCCATCGACCACCTCATATTGTGTGCTTTACAACCCTACCTCTTTTCTTTTGAGTGGCTTTCGAGCCCTTGACCATCTCGATAGTGCGCTTTACAACCCTACCTCTTTTCCTTTGAATGCGCTTTACAGCCCTAACTCTTTCCCTTTGAGTGCGCTTTTGAGCCCTCGACCATCTCAGATAGTGCACTTTACAACCCTACCTCTTTTCTTTTGAGTGTGCCTTTGAGCCCTCATCTCTGAGATACTGCACCTTTAGACCCTATCTACCTCCTTTCGAGTGCCCTTTATAGCTCTATCTCCCTTTTGAATATGCCTTTGAGCCATCATCTCTCAGGTGGTGTGTTTTATAGCCCGATCCCTATCTCTTTATCTTATCCCTTCTTGAGTTTGCCTTCGAGCCCTCACCTCTCAAATAGTGTGCCTTTAGGCCCTATCATTCTCCTTTCAAGTGATCCTTCGAACTCTCATCTCTCAGATAGCACGTCTTTGAGCCCTATCTTGTCATCCCTTCAAGACATCTCTGGCCAAATCCTTTCATCAGGCAAATTGCATTTTGTTCATCTAGGCAAGTCGCCCATTACAATAAGACCATTTTGAAAAATCATTCGCTTTTTCATCACTTTGGAAAAACCTTTGCATTTTTCCACCTAGGCAGGTTGCTTATTACATTTTTTACCATTTTGAAAAACCTTCGGATTTTTCACTTCTATGAAAAATCTGAGTATTTCACCTAGGCAGGTTGCCCATTACAACAAGACCACTTTGAAAAACCTCCTCATTTTTCACCACCTCAAAAACTCTTTTTCATTTTTTTAGGCAGGTCACCATGATAATTCAATCGTTTCCAAAATCTTTGAGTTTTACCAATAGATAGGTTGTCTAGTACAACTCTACCTCTTCAAAAGAAAAATCTTCTGGTTTTTTCTCGGAGTGTGCTTTCCAGCCCTCAAAAGAATTCATCATTTCTTGATATGGTGAGTTTTTTTATCTCTCATTCTTTTTTTTCTTTACAAAGCTTACTATCTAAAGTTTCTCACAAGATTTTCTATCGTAAGCATTGTAAAGAGAAGGGCAACTGTCGTAACTCATTTCTGGGTTATTCCCCAAATTCACTTTTTCTTTTTAAAAAATAAAAATCTAAAAAATAAAATAGAAGCTGGTGATGTGAAGAAAGCAGGATGAGGAGGATTAAAAAAGGCATAGAAATCAAGCTGCAAATTTGGAGAAACTTTAAGGCCTAATTGTACCCCATTATGCCCAAAAAAGAAGAAATAATGCAAATTCAATGTCAAATTAAATGATTATTGAACGAATCTGCATAAAAATTAAGTCCAAGAACATAATTAAATTTTTAGTAGGCCAATTTGATTTAATCATAACCTAAATTAAATTTTAATTATGTTTAAGAATTAATTTCGATCCAATTGAAGGATTTAATTAGGTGCAAGGACTTAATTATACTTTAAATGGGGTTTAATTGGTGAAAATTAAGTTTGGGAGTCTAATTTGGGCTTAATTGAGAAAATTTAAATTTTAGAAGAACAAATTTAGTTTTTACCAAGTCAATTGATTGAAATTAGAGGTAAAATCTCAAGAAAAGTAAAGTTTTGGAGTCAATTAGAGGTCAATTTAAAAACTTTCGCAACCAATGACCATTTTGTAAAATGCTCCGAACTATAGGGGTTTAATTGACAAAAACCGGGGGTGAAATTGAAGAAAATTTAAAGTTTAATGGTCAATTGAGGGTCAAATTGCATAAATCTAAGACAAATGACCAAATTGAAAGGACGTGTAAATTAGGGGCTAATATTGTAATTTGGCAATGGCTAAATTGCATTTAATCAAAAAGTTTAGGGTCAATTAGGGGTGAAATTAAACAAAATCAAAAGTTGAAGAACTAAATTGAACTTTAGCCAAAATCCCTAATTCAAACCTAAAACGATGTGTAACACCTGGCTTTTTCAAAGCCAAAATCGGTGGAATTTATTTTTTTTGTTCTCGATACTTCTCACAATGACATTCCGTGAATTAGTAATTATGTTCCCTTCCTTATCATGGCATCATACAGATATAGCTTTCATAAATCAACATTCTCATAAGACGGATAATCAATATATATGCCCACAATATTTATTTTTCATATTTATACATTTACATTACTTCATATGTGTAACGACCCAGCCTTTTCAAGGCCAAAGTCACTGGATTTTTTTTTTTTACATTACATCATATCGACATATTCATAAATTCTCATTCTTGTTCTAATCTCGTATCATCACGAGTTCATACAAGAGTGTCGAACAACAAGTTACACAACTAGTACTTTTGTTATCCTGACCACATGTGATTCTTACAACATGATGTCCTCATTAGATGAATAACTCATATGAATATTCATACACTTCATATCAACTTGTTCGTACATTCTCATTCGTATTCTATTTCAATATTTAATTACTAGTTTTTACTAAAGGGATCGGATGACTAATTGAGTGATTTACATGTCCGTTCATGCAGAACTCATATCACCCATAACATGTGAGTATATAATTCTTTTCGAAATGTGTGAGCCACGAAATGAATTTCCTTACGCACCATATTAGTATGATGTCCCTGTTACAACACAAGGTAATTTTAAGCATTATAGGCCATTTAAGAAAACATAATAAAACAAGATTAAAGTCACATTTCATTCATGGAACAAAAAGCATAATTCTTTAATTTCCCTTTACTTATGTAAATACCACCGTTAATAATTCATCAACTACCGAGGCTAATCACAGTACTAAAACCCGATCGTTCATCTCGAATGCCGTTAGCCAAATTAATATTTTTCTCTGTTTAAAGCATAACCATTATAGTCCTTTCATATACTTAGTATATACGAAACGTAGTATACATGAACGCACCAGTTCTTCTTAAAACTAACTCATACACTCAAATCCGACTATCCTCTTAGGAGGCTATTAGCCGAAGCCAATCATTTATTCATCTTGTCATCCACTTGGGTGCCATTAGCCGTAGCTACTCATATTTCTTTTTTCCCATCTCGGTCATCCACTTAGGATGCGATTAGCTGAAGCTAGTCATTTCTTTATCCTGATTATCCATTTAGAATGCTATTAGCCGAAGCTAGTCATTTTTTCATCCCGATTATCCATTTAGGATGTCATTAGTCGTAATTAATCATTTGTTCATCTCGGTCATCCACCTAGGATGCTATTAGCCGAAGCTAGTAATTTATGCATCTCGATTATCCATTTAAGATGCCATTAGTCGTAGTTAATCATTTGTTCATCTCGGTCATCCACCTAGGATGCTATTAGCCGAAGCTAGTAATTTATGCATCTTGATTATCCATTTAGGATGCCATTTTTCAAAGATAATCATTTATTCATTATGGTAATTCATCTAGGGTGCCATTACCGTAGCTAATCCTTTATTCATCTCAAGTATCCATTTAGGATGCCATTTACCGAAGCTAATCATTTATTCATTTTGGTAATTCATCTATGATGCCATTTCCATAGCTAATCATTTATTAATCTCGATTATCCATTTAGGATGCCATTAGTCGGAGCTAATCAATCATCTATCCCGGTTATCCATTCGGATGCCATTAGTCGAAGCTAATCTTTGTTCATCTCAGTCATCCGCTTTGGATGCCATTAGCCGGAGCTAATCAATCATTTGTCCCGGTCATCCATTCGGATGCCATTAGCCTCTCGGTCATCCATTCGGATGCCATTAGCCGAAGCTAATCAATCGTTTGTTCCGGTCATCCATTCGGATGCCATTAGCCGAAGCTAATCATTGTTTCATCAAACAATTCATGACAATTTGACATTCCCTGCAACATAATAGCAGACCCTTCGGGATACTCGTACCACCATTTCCTAGTAGTTTATCATTCCGTAACACGATGATAGATCCTTTGTAATGTAGAACCAAACATCCCATAATGGTTTAGCATTCAATATAACACAACAATACCCTTCGTATCACTCATCCAACCATTCATGACAGTTAATATTCAATGCAACACAACAATAAATCCCCCGTAATACTCACATCACCATTTATGGTAATTAACCATCAATACAATACAACGGTAGGTCTTTCATAACACTCATACAATCATTCATCATCATTACATTCAATATAATAAAACGGTAGATCCTTCATAATACTCATACAATCATCCATCACCATTACATTCAATAAGAATACAACAGTAGATCCTTGGTAATACATTCACCACAATTACATTTAATATAATAAAATAGTAGATCCTTCATAATACTCATACAATCATTTATCACCATTACATTCAATAAGAATACAAAAGTAGATCCTTCGTACTGCTCATATTACCATTCATTGGCAGCCCAAATTCATAATAGCCCCAACAACATCTCATATTCGGTTTAGTATTCATCACAACTCAATAAGATGTTCACCTCAAATGGGTCATTTTAGAACTCTAACATTTTCACCATTGTTTCAACATTCATCAAGAACTTGTTCGACATTTCATAGTCGTTTCGACAATCATCAAGAATTTAATCCAACTCTTCTTCGTCGTTTCCTCTTACAACAAGGATTTAAATAAAATATCATCACAAGTAAATCATTTCAAAACATAAACATCAAAATGGGAAAAAGGTGGAAACCACCTACCTGCTCCACTTGTGGTCTGTCCTTGTCCTGGCGATGGTCCGATCCCGGCCACAACACCTAAGACACCAATGGCCACAATCAATTCATTTGCATCTTCAATTCACATTCATCACCACACTTATTTCAAGAGTTCATATGTTCACATTCAAGTGATCCACATTTTACATCATCATACCATGAAATGGTTACTAGCATTTAAGTCATTTCTGCCTAGAAGGCCTACTGTAGAAATCAGCAGCGAAACTGGTTCACTGTAGGCAGCCCAATTCGGCAGCGAAAACTGGTTCGCTGCTAGCGCCATAATTTCAGCAGCGCAAACTGGTTCGCTGCAGGCTGCCAATTTCGACAGTGAAAACTACTTCGCTGCAGCCAACTCAGTTTCGGCAGTGAATCACAATTTCGCTGCAGGACACACAATTCGGCAGTGAATGCTAATTCGTTGTAGGAAACTCAGTTTCGGCAGCGAATCAAAATTCGTAGCAGCCAACTCAACTTCAGCAGCGACTCCTAAATTCGCTGCAAAACACACATTTCGGCAGCGAATGCTAATCCGCTGCAGACAACTCAGTTTCGGCAGCGAATCGCAAATTCGCAGCATCCAACTCAACTTCGGCAGCGACTCCCAAATTCGCTGCAAAACACACATTTCGACAGTGAATGCTAATTCGCTGCGGACAACTCAGTTTCGGCAGCGAATCGCAAATTCATAGCAGCAATCTCAAGTTCGGCAGCGACTCCCAAATTCGCTGCAAAACACACATTTCGGCAGCGAATGCTAATTCGCTGCAAACAACTCAGTTTCGACAGCGAATCACAATTCCATTGCAGACAACTCAACTTCGGCAGCGAATCACAAATTCGCTGCAGAGCACACATTTCGGCAGCGAATGCTAATTCGCTGCAGACATCTTAGTTTCGGCAGTGAATCACAATTTCGCTGCAGGACACACAATTCGGCAGCGAATGCTAATTCGCTGCAGGAAACTCAGTTTCGGCAGCGAATTGGAAATTCGCAGCAGCGAATCGCAAATTCACTGCAAAACACATATTTTGGTAGTGAATGCTAATCCGCTGTAGACAACTCAGTTTTGGCAGCGAATCACAATTCCGCCACAGACAACTCAACTTCGGCATCGAATAATAAATTCGCTGCAGAATACACATTTCGGCAGTGAATGCTAATTCGCAGCAGACATCTCAGTTTCGACAGCGAATCATAATTTCGCTGCAGACGACTCAAGTTCAGCAGTGAATCACAAATTCGCTGTAGAACACACATTTCGGCAGCGAATGCTAATTCGCTGTAGACAACTCAGTTTCGGCAACGAATCACAATTTCGCTGCAGACAACTCAACTTCGGCAGCGAATCTCAAATTCGCTGCAGAACACAAATTTCGGCAGCGAATGCTAATTCGTTGCAGACAACTCAGTTTTGGCAACGAATCACAATTCGCTGCAGAACACCCTAATCGACAGTGAAAACTAATTCGCTGTAGAAGACTCGGTTTCGGCAGCGAATCGCAAATTCGCTGCCCAACCCACATTTTGGCATGAACACACACCACACATGTTGTAACAACCCCGGCACATAAACGGGCACTAAGTGAATTCTAGCAGCATACACACATTGAACCCATCAATTTCAGCATTTAATCTTTTGTTAAATATTTTGGAATTAGGTCCCCCATCCAGCCCCCTTTTTGTCCCTCCTTTTAGCTTAGTTATTTCCATAACAGTTGGAGTAAAGTTCCTAGGCCATGCATCCATAGTTTTCTTCTTCCTTTCGATTTCAAGACCTTAAGAACAGGTGGAGAAAGACATGGTTCATACCTCACGGATTTAGCATTTTTGGGAGGGGTTTGACAACATTTCTCCCCTTCTGCTCTCGATTGCTTCTTCCTCTTCCTCTCTTTCGGTTTTTCTCCTCCTCTTGTTAGTTTCCCACCGATTTTAGGCCTCTACTCCCTTCATGTTTGCAGTTGTCCAGCCTCCTTTCAAGCTCTCCTTTTTTCCTCTCACGCCTAAGAAGGGCACTAGCAGCTGGGGTTTGGTCAAGTTCTTTCCTTGGAAAGGGAAAGAGGGAAGGGGACAAGCATCTCATTTTTGGGGAGAGGGAAGTGGACAAGAGCTTGCAGCTCACTTTGGGGAGAAGGAAGGGGACAAGAGCATGCAGCTCGTTTTTAGGGAGGGTGTCCCCCCCTCTCTCTCTCTCTCTTTGCTGCATTTATACCCCCTTCTAAAAGCAAAAAAAAGGGTGTTTGGATGTTGGACCAAGGTTGTCCTAATCCCCCTTTTAGGTTATCCTTGAGCTGATTTCCATTCCCCTTCTCCCCACTAGGATAGGTCGGTCCCACACTAAATCCTGTTTTTTTTACGTCGCTGCCGATTCCGAAATCGGCAGCCTCAAACTGTGTCGCTGCTGATTCAGGAATCGGCAGCCTCAAACTATGTTGCTGCTGATTCAGGAATCGGCAGCCAATGACTGTTTCGCTGCCAATTGAGAAATCGCAGCCAAACTGCGTCGCTGCCGATTCAGAAATTGGCAGCCCGAAACTACATTGCTGCCAATTCAGAAATCGGCAGCCAAACTATGTCGCTGCCGATTCAGAAATCAGCAGCCCGAAACTGCGTCGCTGCTGATTCAGAAATCGGCAGCCCGACACTGCGTCGCTGCCGATTCAGAAATCGGCAGCGATGGTGGAGTCATTTCGGTTCCACTTCTTGTCCTAGTCTTGTTGTCAACACGAGTTTATACCCGAGTGTCGAACAACAATTTTACACAACTAGTACTTTCTTTCATACGATCCTCATGTGATTTCATAGCACAACATCATCATAAAAGAGAATACCATATAATATATTCATAACATCGTATCTACATGTTCGCACATCCAAATTCGTGTTCCATTACAATTTTCATTACAAGTCATTATAAAAGTGTCGGATGACAAATATTCAACATAACACCTAAGACAAACTATTACAAAGCACCTTTCAAAATATGTGAACCCCTATAACGGGCTTTCGTACGCACCTTGATTGTGTGATGTCCTTGTTACAAAACAATATGGATATGAGAATTGTAAATAATCTAACATAATAATAAACAACTCGAAGTACATTGTCGTTACTTTTCGTTATTAACTTAGAATGGATAGATTCCTTTTTTTTATTTCTTATATGCATTGTACATCTCTTATTATTTCGTTAAGTGTATTTTTCTCACTCACACACCCCAATCTCTCAATAGGAGTTATGGGGTTGAAGTTTAACATCGGTCGGGGTTAATTACTTCACCTTAACCCCGTAATCCACCTTAGATACTTTTAGTCGTAGCTAATCGCAACATTTAAACTCAACCATTCATCTAGGATGCCATTTCCCAAAACCCGGTCATTCATTTTGAATGCCATTAGTCGAAGCTAATCAACAATCACAACCCAGTCATCCATCTCGGATGCCATTAGCCGAAGCTAATCTACAATCATAACCCGGTCATTCATTTTGAATGCCATTAGTCGAAGCTAATCAACAATCACAACCCAGACATCCATCTCGGATGCCATTAGTCGAAGCTAATCATCAACCATAACCCGGTCAAATCACAACCCGATCATTCATTTTGAATGCCATTAGCCGAACCTAATCAACAATCATTACCCAGACATCCATCTCGGATGCCATTAGCCGAAGCTAATTATCAAGCACAACCCGATCATTCATTTTGAATGTCATTAGCCGAAGTTAATCAATAATCACAATCAACATTCCATAATCGGTTTCACATTCATCAGCAACCCAATTTCATAACAGCTTAATTAACATCTCATAGTTGGTTTATTATTCATCGCAACACAATAATATATCTTCCTCAACAAGTCATTTCAGAACATTAGCATTTTCATCATCGTTTCAACATTAATCAAGAACTCGATCAACATTTCATAGTCGTCACAACATTCATCTAGAATTCAATCAAACATTTCATCATCGTTTCATCATTCATCAAGGATCCAATAATATATCATCCATAAGTAAATCATTTCAAAGCATTAACATCATACGAGAAAAAGGTGGAAATCACTTACCTGCTCCACCTGCGGGTTGTCCTTGTCCTGATGATGGTCCGATTCCGGCCGCACCACCTAAAACATCAATGGCCACAAAGTTAGTACATTTGCATCCTTAAATCACAGTCATCATCATACTTATTTCAAGAGTTCATATGTTCACATTCAAGTGTTCCACATTTTACACCATCATACAATGAAATTGTTACAAACATTTATGTCATTTATGCCCGAGGGGTCTACTGTAGAAAATCGAGAGCAAAACTGATTCACTGCTGGCCACACAATTCGGCAGCAAAAACTAGTTTGCTGCAGGCTGCACAATTCAACAGCAAAAACTAGTTCGCTGCAGGTGCCGCACAATTCGGTAGTGAAAACTATTTCACTGCAGGCACCTCAATTTTGGTAGCAAAAGCTTTGTCGTTGCAGCCAACACGCTTTCGGCAGCGAATGCTAATTCGCTGCAGGCAACTCAATTTCGGCAATCAATCACACTTTCTCTGCAGACAACACAACTTCGGCAGCAAACGCTGATTCGCTACAGCCAACACACTTTCAGCAGCGAATGCTAATTCACTACAGACAACTCAATTTCAGCAGCGAATCACAAATTCACTACAGAACACACACCTTCAACAGCGAACAATGATTTGCTGCAGACAACTTAATTTTGGCAGCAAATCACAAATTCATTGCAGACAACACATTTTCAGCAGTGAACATAGATTCAGTGCAGACAACACAATTCCTGCAGTGAATGTTAATTCACCACAAACAACTCAATTCCAACAGCAAATCACAAATTCGCTGTAGATAACACACTTTCGGTAGTGAACGTTGATTCGCTGCGGACAAAAGAATTCGGCAACGAAAACCTAATTCGTTGCGGACAACAGAATTCCGCAGCAAAAACCTGATTCGTTGCGGACAACACAATTCGGCAGCAAACACCTGATTCATTGTGGATAACAAAAAAATTGGCAGCGAACATCTAATTCGCTGCGAACAACACAATTCGACAGAAAACGTCCGCATGCGCTTCAGTTCCAGCACACAGTTTGTCATAAAATCCAGCAGAATTATATATTTTCAAGCATGAACAACTACATGCAATTTATCACACAATATACTCTAACCAACACATAATTTGTCATAAAAATCCAGCAAAATCACATACTTTCAAGCATGAACAACTACATGCAATTTATCACATAATGTACTGTGGCCATCCTTCAGCTATGGTCGGCCCTCTTTCATGATTTGTTCATTCCATTTATTCATTTTTTCTTTGTTAAGTGTTCTAGAATTTTGTCTCATTTTGTCCTTATTTTCTTGTTCTCCTAGTTGATATTGGTTTCCTTCACAGCTGGCCTAGAAATCCTAGGTCAATTTTCTTAGGGTCTTCTTCTTCATTTTCGGTTTTGGGGTCTCAAGAACA
>Ga0307508_10001857_pt1 | contig 23316 bp, 22 predicted proteins | sample 9_EM_MG_FD_203089 | JGI IMG/M metagenome (GOLD analysis project Ga0307508, IMG submission 203089) | Populus trichocarpa ectomycorrhiza microbial communities from riparian zone in the Pacific Northwest, United States - 9_EM | ecosystem: Host-associated > Plants > Roots > Unclassified | place... | reverse complement strand
GTACGGGGCGTTCCACACCGCGCAGTCCTTGGCCGGGGCCGCCTGCGGGTAGCGGGCGCGCAGGGCGCCGATCAGCGCCCGTTCCACCACGGTCGCCCGGACGGCCGCCTTCTCGTGCGCCGACTCGACGGCCGCGTGCGTGCGTTCCACGGTCCGGGCCAGTTCCTGGTCGTCGAAGAACTCCCAGGGCTTGTTGTAGTTCGGGCCCAGCGCGTAGGCGATGCCCCAGTGCGCCATCGCGCAGTCCGGGTCGGCGGCGGCCGCCTTCTCGAAGCAGGCCACGGCCTCTTCGTGATGGAAGGCGTACGTCCACACCAGGCCCCGGTCGAAGCAGAGTTGGGCCTCGGCGGAGTCGGTGGTGACGGGTCGGCCGTGGGTGCCGAGGTCGTAGTACTCCATACGGCGCTCCTCGCGCTGCCGGCTGTGCTGCACGGCAGTCGATTCTGCCCGAGGAAGAGGCATTCCGCCCCGTGAGGGCCGATCTGTCCCCCGAACGAACGCAGGTGCCGGAGAGGGGACTTGTGAAACCGTCAGTCCTCTCTCCGGCACCTGATGGCGGGAGCTAAGTCGTCACACACGGAAGATCTCGAGGAAGCTGCTCCAGAATCCCTTCTTGGCCGGCTTCTGCGCCGCGGGCACGGGCGCGGGCATGCGCGCCGCCGGTGCGGGCTGGACGGCGGAGGGCCGGGGGGCGTTGGACCCGCCGTACGCCGATGCCATCCGGGTGGCCGGGGTGGGGCTGAACTGGACGGGGAGGACGGCCAGCGCACGGTGGAACGGGCCGGGACGCCACTCCAGTTCCTGGGCCGGGACGCTGAGGACGAGGTCGGGCAGCGCGTTGAGGATCTGCTCGAGCGCGGTGACCGCGATGACCTGGGCGGGGCTCTTGGCCGGGCAGGCGTGCGGGCCGGCGCCCCAGGCGAGGTGGGCGCCCCGGCTGTGGGCCTGGCCCGCCTTGGTGAGCGCGGGGTCGCTGTTGGCTCCGGCGAAGCTGATGACGACCGGGGAGTTCGCCGGTGCCAGCACCCCGCCGAGGTCGACGTCCTGCACCGGGAAGTGGGTGGCGTAGTTGGCGATCGGCGGGTTGTTGAGCAGCACGTGGTCGAGGGCGTCCTCGATCTGCATGCTCGGGCCGTCGTCGCCCTCGCGCTCCAGGAGCAGGAGCAGGGCGTTGGAGATGAGGTTCCGGGTGGGCTCCACGCCGGCGCCTATCAGCATCACCAGCTGGTCCTTGAGCTCCTCGTCGGTCAGGCCGGCGGAGTGCTGGACGAGCCAGGAGGTGATGTCGTCGCCGGGTTCGCGGCGCTTGAGGGAGATCAGCTCCATGAAACAGGCGGTGAGTTCGTTGCTGGCGCGCAGCGCGTCCTTGCCGTCGAACATGTCGGCCATCGCGCTCGTGACCCGGTCGCCGATGTTGGCGGGGCAGCCGAAGAGCTTGTTGATCAGCAGCATCGGCAGCAGTTTGGCGTAGTCGTTGATCAGGTCCGCCCGGCCCCGCTCGCTGAACTGGTCGATGAGGTAGGCGGCGATCGGCTCGACGTCCCGACGGACCCGCGTGACGTTGAGGCGGTCGAGGCTCTCGGTGACCGCCTTGCGCAGCCTGAGGTGCTGGGCGCCGTCGGTGAACAGGCAGTTGGGCCGGTAGGCCATCATCGGCAGCACGGGGCTGTCGAGGGGGACGCGACCGTCGTTGAGCGCGGTCCAGCGGCGGCCGTCGCGGGCGAACAGGCCGGGGTTCTGGAGCACGCGCAGGGCGGTCTCGTGTTCGACGACCAGCGTGGCGTCCACGCCGGGGGCCAGCTCGACCGGGCCGGCCGGGCCGTGCGCCCTGAGGTAGTCGTAGACCTTCTGGGGGTCGGCGGCGAAGGAGCCGTCGTACATGGGGCATCTGGCCGCACCGGCGGCGGCCGTGTCGTGAACGTCCATGTCTGTGTCCTTTGGTGGCCCGGACCGTACGGTCCGGGCGGGGGGTGGTGGTTCAGGCGGCGCGGTCGAGCAGATGACGGACCAGGGCGATCAGGGCCCGGGCGGAGGACCGCTGATCGCGTGCGTCGCAGTAGATGACGGGCGTGTCCGGAAGCAGGTCGAGGGCTTCGCGGATCTCCCCCTCCTCGAAGTGGCTGGTCTGCGAGAAGGTGTTGACGGCGATCGCGTACTCGAGGCCGTACTCGTCGATCAGGTCGATGACCGGGAACGTCTCCTCCAGCCGTGACGGGTCGACCAGGAGCAGGGCGCCGAGCGCGCCGCGCGCCATGTCCTCCCACAGCTGCATGAAGCGCTGCTGCCCGGGAGTGCCGAACAGGTACAGCACCAGCTCGTCGCTCAGGGTCAGCCGGCCGAAGTCCAGCGCCACGGTGGTGGTCGCCTTCTCCGGCACCCCGCGCAGGTCGTCGATGTGCATGGACGCCTGGGTCATCTTCTCCTCGGTGCGCAGAGGAGTGATCTCCGACAGCGACCCGATGAAGGTCGTCTTGCCCACCGCGAAATGCCCGACCACCAGGATCTTCGCGGCGGTGGTCACGTCGGCGGACACGTAGATGGAGCCGTTCGCCCCGGGGTCAGCCGATGTTGAGGGTTTCGAGTCCATGCAGAACCTTCTCGAGAATCGCTCGGGGAACGTGCTGGGCGGGGGCCGGTTCAGCGCGGCGCAGGAGGTGCCCCTGCTCGAATAAATCGGACAGCAGAAGTCGGGCCACACCTACGGGCAGTCCCAGGTGTCCGGCGACTTCGGCGACCGACAGGTACCCGCCCCCACAGAGCTCCCAGATGGCCCGCACCTCGGGGCTCGCCCCCAGCGGCGCGGTCCGGTCGGGGGCCAGACAGACCAGCGTGTGCAGGGCCAGATCGTCGTCGGAGGGAAGACGACGGCCGCCCGTGATGACGTAGGAGCGGACGAAGTCGCTGGTTACCGGAGCGTCCTCGCCAGGCCAGGTCATGCGTCTACGCCGGTGTTCTGGCGCGGCGTGGCGCTCATCGCCTTGGTCAGCGCGCCCACCGTCTTCTGCATCCGGATCGACATGGCCTCCATGTCGACGTCCAGAGCGGTCGAGACGGCGAGGTAGGAGCCACTGCCCCCGGCGATCAGGAAGATCCAGCCGCCGTCGAACTCGATCAGTGTCTGCTTCCAGAGGCCCTTGCCGCCGCCGACGAACGGGGCGACGCTGCGGCACAGGGACTGCAGTGAGCTCATCGCGGCGGCGTTCCGCTCGGCGTCGTCACGGACGATGCCGTCGGACCGCTGCATCAGCAGGCCGTCCGCCGAGACGAGGATCGCGTGGCGGGCTCCGCGCACCTCCAGCACGTCGTTCAGCACCCACGACAGATCGGGATTCACTGGTTCTGAGGTCCTTCCGTGTTGTCTGCGTCCCGCCCGAGCAGGGTTCCGCGAGCGAATGCCTTGAGCCGCGAGGCTGTCTCTTCGCCGGCTTCGTCCAGGTCGGGGACCTCCGTGCCGGACGAGGCCACCACGGAGACGGAGCCGTTGCGGCGCCGACGGCGCTTGGGGAGGCCCCCGGCCGTCTGTCCGACGACGAGGGAGGCGATCGGGGCCGGCTTGGCCGCCACCGGCTCGTCCTCGAAGGCGTCGAGCACGACGGGCGCGGGTGCGGGCACGTCCGCCGTCAGAAGGTTCTCGGGCACCCGGATCACGGCACGCACACCGCCGTACGGGGAGACCGCGTCGACGGAGACGTGGAACCCGTAGTGGGCGGCGAGCTTCCCGGAGAGGGCGAAGCCGAACTTCGGCGGGTCACCGAGGCTCGTGATGTCCACGGACCCGCCCGTCGTCAGGAGGGTCGCGGCGCGGGCCTTGGTCTCCTGGTCCATGCCGAGACCGGCGTCGTCGACGATCAGGCAGATCCCGGTGGGGACGGCCTGGATGTTGATCTCGACGGGGGTGCCGGGGGCGCTGTACTTGGTGGCGTTGTCCAGCAGTTCCGCCAGGACCATGGCGACCGGTTCGACCGCCCGGCTGGTGATGGCGACGCTGGCCTGCGAGTGGACGTTGACCCGCTCGAAGTCACGGATCCGCCCCTGGGCGCTGCGGGCGACGTCGTACACCGAGGCGTCGCGGTCGCGTCGGCCCAGCCAGCCTCCGCAGAGCACCGAGATGCCCTTGGTACGGCGGCTGAACTGGCTGCCGGTGTGGTCGACCAGCATCAGGTCGGCGAGGACCGCGTTGTCGTCGCCGTACTTCTGCTGGAGACCGTCGAGCAGGGCCAGCTGCTCCTCGGCGAGGGTCGCCAGGGTGCCCACCGCCGACTTCAGGGTCGCCTTGGTCGCCGACTCGGCGTCCTGGCGGACCTCTTCCAGATCCGCGGCGTGCCGCGAGCTCACCGACGAGTAGGTCGTCTGGAGCTCGGCGAGCTGGCCTCGCACGCCGGCTATGTCGCCGTGCAGTTTGTTGTTGTTCGCGCGGAGCTGGATGTTGGTTCTCCGTGCGCGCATCACTGCGAACACCGCAGCGATGAGTACCACGAGCAGGACCCACAGAAGTGGATCTTCGAACAATGACGTCATGAGACTCTCTTCAAGTCGCCTCGCGTCGGGAGACTGACCGTGCATGAGACCACCGGGAACGCCCGCCGCCGTGCGGCCGCGGGTCTTACCGGCGGACCAACCGTCACTCCTTCACGATGGGGCCGTTTTGGCTGTCCCCCGTACGCGTCGATGACGCGCCGTCAGCCTACTGAAAAGTGGAATGATCTTATCAGTCGTCACAGTGTCAACAGGCGTATCAGGGGGCACACTTGACGACTCTCCACAAAGATCCCGCAGCAAGGCCTCATCGACCGTCGCCGGCGGTCGCGGCCGCCCCGCCGTTCATGATCAACACGGGCAGCCTACCAAGGCCGTGACAGCGCTTTCCCCCTGCTCCGGGCAAAACTCGATTGCGGCCGAGGGGCTCGGACCGGACGCTTGCCCCATGCCCTATCTCCTGCGCGCTGCCGCGCTGACCGACGCGCCGGCCGTCACCGAGTTGCTCAACCAGATCGACCGGATCGAGATCGGGCGGCCCGAGACCGATCTGCACGAGGTGGAGGCCCAGCTCGAGCATCCCGAGCTCGACCTCGCACACGACTCCTGGCTGGCCTTCGACGGGCCGCGGCTGGTGGCGTACGCACTGGTGTGGGACGACTCGAAGGGCGAGCGCGTCGATGCCGACCACTATGTCCTGCCCGACCATCAGGGAGCCGGCGAACTGCTCCTGGCCTCGGTGGAGACACGGGCCCTGGAGCGGGCCCGGGCCAACGGTGCCTCGCGCGCCGTGCTGCATCTGCACCTCAACGCCGTGCCCACGACCGACCTCGCGCTGATCCGCGGGCGGGGCTGGTCCGTCGTACGGCGGTATCACGTGCTGGAGCGGTCGCTGGGGTCCGGCGAGGACCTGTCACCCCGGCCGGCCGCAGGGCTGCGGGTGCGGGCCTGCGCCGACGAGGCGGACCGCAAGCGGGTCCACGCCCTGTACCAGGCCACGTTCGCCGAGCACTTCGACTTCCAGCCGCGCACGTACGAGTCGTGGCTGCACGACATCGGCGCCGACCGGCTGGACTGGTCCCTGGTGTGGATCGTCGCCGACGAGGATCTCGGGGACATCGGCTTCCTGATCGCGCGTGACGACCGCGAGGCCATGGGCTGGATCCGCAGCCTCGGGGTCGTACGCGAGGCACGGGGCCGGGGTGTGGGCGGCCTGCTGCTGCGGCAGGCCTTCGCGGCGTTCGCGGCCAGGGGGCGGGACACCGTGGGGCTCGGTGTGGACACCGCGAATGCCACCGGGGCCCCCGAGTTGTACGCCCGTAATGGAATGTCGGTCCATTACGCCGTGGACACGTGGGAAATTGTGGTGCGTTGAGAGGACCGATTGTCAAAGGGTGCTATTCGCTGTGCTCTCGGAGGAATGCGCAGACGAACTCCTGCTGTCGGAGCGTCACAGAGCCCCAGGCGGCGGGTCGTTGGGGGGCCGCTCGCGCGGGATGTCGTCCAAGCGCAGGGCCCGGTGCGGTGCATTCGCTCCGAGGACGTACCTCGGTCACCCTTGTTCCCCTTGGTTTGTGGGTGAGAATCGGTCTCCCGGATCAAGAATGGCTCACGTCAAATTTCGGGGTGCCGTGTAGGCCACCCCTGCTTCTCGCCCGTGCCGGTCGGTGTCACATCGAGCGGCGACCGGTGCGTCGTAGGAGAACGAAGCCGGAGATCAACAGGATCGCTCCGAGTGCGGCCGGCCAGAGTTGGGTGCCGGTCTCGGCGAGGCTGTCCTGGTTTCCCTGGGGCTGGGTCTGGGCGCCGTACGGGGGCTGGGTCACGATGCCGGGCGAGGCGGTTCCGGGGTCGTCGGAGGCGTCGGCGTCCTGGGGATCCGGCTGGTTGCCCTGCTCGTTCCCGGTCTCCGGGGATGGGGCGGTGGTGCTGTGGGCGGTGGGTGAGGTGTAGGTCTTCGGTTCGTCGGCGGCGGGGGCGGTCGACTCGGCCTCGGTGGGCGCTTCGGCGGTGGGCGTGGGCTGTTGCTGGGGCTCGTCGTCGTTTCCGGGGGTTTCCTCGGAGCCGTTCCCGTTGCCGGGGTCCTGGCTCGCGCCGGGGTCCGGGTCGGAGCCGTTCCCGCCCTCGTTGCCGTTGCCGTTGTCGCCGTTCCCCGGCTCCTCCTGGCCCGTGCCCGTTCCCGCGCCGCACTGGCGGCCGTCGTTGATGCAGTCGACCATCTCGTTCATCAGGTTCTCGTCGAAGACGTTGATGAAGTCGCCGTGGTCGGTGACGGGCTTGTGCAGCTGCTCCGGGAAGGAGTCCACCGCGAAGAGCGGCGTGGTGCGGCCCCCGTCGGCGAGGCTCGGGGTGTCGACGTCGTAGACGATGCGCTGGACCAGCTGCGGGATGGCCCGGAACCCGGCGGGGCAGGCGCCGTCGGCCTGGGCGAAGGCCACGTGGGTGCGGTGGTTGGCGCTGTCGATGTTGCGGCCGTCCCAGCAGCTCTGGAACTTGAAGGTGCGCACCACGTCGCTGCCCTGCGGACAGAGCGGGTACTTGTCCTTCAACTGCCGGTCCTCGAACCCGGTGCAGCTCCAGGACGCGTTGGCGTTGGCGGTGCCGTTGACGAAGGCCTTGGCGTCGCCGGTGATGATGCGCAGGAGTCGCGGCATGGCCGTGACCTCGCCGCGCGGGCTGCCGACGAAGGTCAGGGTGGCCTCCTTCGGCGTGACGATCTCACCGGCGTTGCCCTCGGTGCCGCCGCCGGGGGCACCCGCGTCCTGCTCCTGGACGCCGTTCTGGAGGCGCAGCACGGGCCAGAAGTAGGAGGACCTGTCGCCCTGGTCGGCGCAGCTCGTCTCGCCGTTCGCCAGTTCCTCGTCGTCGGCGAAGGCGTTGTTGGCCTGGTTGCCGACGTAGTCGTGGAAGTGGTGGGCGCCGTTGGAGACGCCCGGGGCGACGATGACGTTGTCCGAGTTGAACAGGCCGTTCGCGTTTACGCCGCAGCTGGTGACGAAGGTGCCGCGGGAGGCGTCGCCCTGGGGGGCGAGGGCCTGTGCGGCGGGCGGGGCAGTGGTGATGTCGGCGTAGTCGGCGGCGACGGGGCCGTTGCCGGCCTGGCCGCCGTTGCCCTGCTGCTGGTCGTTCTGGTCCTGGCCGCTCTGGTCCGGGCCGTCGTCCCCTTGTTGGCCGTTGCCCTGCTGGTCGTCCTGGTTCTGGCCGTCGTCCTGCTGCCCGTCAGCCTGGTCCTGGCCGCCCTGCGCGTCGCCGTCGCCGTCCTGCGTCTCCCTCAGCGTGCAGCCGGCCAGGTCGTCGAGCCCCTCCGGCCGCTCCCCCGTGCGTTCGAGCGCGGCGGCGATGCGCCCGATCGTGGCCGCGCGGTTCTCCTGGAGCGGACCGACGATCCGGATCTCGGCGGCGTCGCGGCTGTCCACCGACGGGTCCTGGAGTTGCCGGTAGGCCTCGGCCGTCTGCTGGTCCAGCAGGGCGAGTTCCCTGTCGACGTCCGCCCTCGACCCGTCGGGCATGCTCGTCAACGTGTCGCCGACGTCCGGGCAGTCGATCGTGACGGCTCCCCACGACGTCTGCTGCACCGGGGCGTCCTCGGTCGCGGAGGCGTACACGTTCACCGCGACCAGCCCACCGCCCCCGAGCATCAGGGCCACTGCGGCAAAGGTCGCACGTCGTGCGCCTGTCGGGCGTCTGCGATTGCTGCGTCCCACGGAAGTACTCCTGCGCGTGTCGGCTCTCCGGGCATGCAAGTCCCCCGCCCCATACGGATGACGAGCCCCCGGTGTTCAAGCGTCTCGGAAATTCACAGCACTCTCATAGGTGACGCCGGGCTTCTCCACCCCCTCCCGAACCCCTGTACAGGGAAAACGAGATGCCTCGCACGCGTGTCCGCCCCTACGGTTCTCTTCATGGACAGCACAGGCAGCGGACGTCTTCTGAACGTCGTGGACGTCGAAGCCACGTGCTGGCCCTGCTCCCCTCCCCCGCGCTCGGTCAGCGAGATCATCGAGATCGGGCTGACCGTCGTGGATCTGGAGAGGGCCGAGCGCGTCGCCCGGCACCGGATCCTGGTACGGCCCGTCCGGTCCCAAGTCAGCGACTTCTGCACCGAGTTGACCGGTCTCACCCAGGACGAGGTCGAGCAGGGGCTGTCCTTCGGGGAGGCCTGTCGACTGCTGGCTGCGGAACACTCCGCCGGGGCCCGGGCGTGGGCGAGTTGGGGCGACTACGACCGTCACCAGTTCACCCGGCAGTGCGGGGCCACGGGGACGCCGTACCCCTTCGGCCGCCGCCACACCAACGCCAAGGCCGTCTTCACCGCGGTGCACGGTCTACGCAAGCGCCCGGGGATGGCGCAGGCCCTGAACCTCGCCGGACTACCGCTCGAAGGACGCCATCACCGTGGCGAGGACGACGCCTGGAACATCGCCGCCCTGGTGCTGCATCTGGCGGGGCGGGACGGTTGGCCCCCGGAGTGAGGCGTACAGGTCATCCGTACGACGAAGGCTCCGTACGACGCGTAGGCCCGCCGGGCGATCAGTCGTCGAAATAGGCCCTGGCAACGGCGTAACTGTCCTCGTAGAGGTGGTAGCGGGTGATCCGCCCGTCCCGGACCGTGGTGTGCAGGGCGAACGCGGTGTCGATGTCCCGGCCCGTCTTCCTGACCTCGGAGACCATGCGCCCGAGGAACACCACGTCGTCCCCCTCGGCGATGACGTGGCGCAGGTCGAGCTCCTTGGCCCGCACATGGGTGGCCAGCAACTCGAAGAACGTCCGCATGCCGTCCGCCGAGTCGACCTCCGGTACCCACGGAATGCCCGGCGGGTGCGCGATGGAGAACGACACCGAGTCGGCGAACAGCGCCGCCGCCTCCGCGCTCTTCCCCTCGGCGAGCAGCGGGAACAAACGTTGCACAGTCTGCGCCGGTGACTCTGCTGTCATGTCGGCCGACCCTACCGTTCCCGATCTCCGGCCGGAACGGTCGATCAGGGACGGATCGTCGCGGTGAGGCGTCGCAGTGCCGCGTGGGCGGGCGGGCCCCAGGTGGCCTTGCCTCCGGGGCGGCCGTGGACGCCGGCGTCTCCGATGTGGATGCCGCCGAGGGCGCCCAGCACCGCCCAGCCGCGGGCGCGGCGCAGGGTCGCGGCGTCCGGCCTCGGCCGGTAGGCCTCGTGGAAGTGGTCGGCGGCGCCGTCCGGCAACAGGACCCAGGCGGCAGCGAGGTCGCAGGCCGGGTCGCCGGCGAAGAGGTCTCCGAAGTCGATCACGCCGGAGAAGGTGCCGTCCGTGGTCAGGACGTTGGCCGGGTGCAGGTCGCCGTGGAGCCAGAGTCCCGGGCCCGTCCATTCGGGCGCGGCGGCGGCGTCCTCCCAGACCGCGCGGACGGCGTCCGGATTCTGGATCAGCCCCCGTTCGACGGCCGAGTCGAGTCCTCGGGCGAACTTCTCGGCGGCGTCGGCCAGCCGGCCACCACGGTCCCGGCCGGTGGGCGCCCCGTCGGGGGCGGGGCGGTGAAGGGCGGTCAGGAAGGAGGCCAGGGTGTCGGCCGCCGCCACGGCGCGGGTGGCGGGGGCACGGTCGGCGGGCTCGCCCGGCACCCAGGTGGTGACGAGCCACGGCCGCGGAAACCGTGCGGAGGGCTCACCGAGGCGCTGCGGGACGGGAATCCGCAGCGGAAGGTGCGGTGCGAGGGCGGGCAGCCAGGCGTACTCCTTGAGCAGCAGCCCGTCCGCGGAGTCCGTCGCCCAGGGCACTCGGACGGCGAGGTCGTCGCCGAGCCGCCACACCTGGTTGTCCCAGCCGAGCGCGCCGAGCTTCAAGGGACGATCCGCCAGGTCGGGGAACTGCTCGCGCAGCAGCTCCCGGATCAGGTCCTCCGTGATGTCCCTCTCGGTAACCGTCATGCGGAGCAACGGTAGCCGGGCGGGGGCCCGGTCCGGATCTCGGGGGCTTGCGAGCCACGGCTCTGCGTCGAGTCCGGACGCCTTCTCGTCGTCAGCAAGACGGCGGCGCCGGACGTCTTCCATCTGCCCGGCGGCAAGCCCGACCCCGGCGAGGGCCTGGAGACGGCACTCCTGCGCGAGCTGCGGGAGGAGCTCGGTCTGGTCCCGGTGGCCTGGCACCCGCTCCAGGAGGTGCGGGCGCCGGCGGCGCTGGAGCGGGTCGCGATGACGATGACGGTCTACGACACGACGATCACCGGCGTGCCCCGCCCGGCCGCCGAGCCGGCGGCCATGCGCTGGGTGACCGGTGACGAGCCCGATCCGACGCCGGCGCCCGCCGTCCGGGACCACGTCCTGCCGCTGCTGCGTTCCCGGGGCCTGCTCGGCTGATGTGTCGCCGTGTCGATGGCCGTGCCCCGGGTACTCGGGGCACGCCGTCACGGCCCCTCGGGTGCGGGCCGGCCAGGAAGGGGGCAGCGATGACGCACCACGCCGACGACGACGTGGACCGCCACGGGGGCGGCGCCGGACTGCGGCTGGCGAGGGGGAACCCGGCCGGCGACGCGCTCGCCGCGAGCGCGAGCCTGCCCCTCGACCGCAACCAGGCGATCCTGGAGGCGGCCAAGCAGGTCGGCGCGATCCTGAAGCGGGCAGGCCACCTCTTCGCGCTCGCGGGCAGCGTCGCCGTGTACGCCCATGGCGGCGCCCAGAATCTCCAGCACGACGTGGACTTCGCCATCCGCCCCGAGGACGCCGAGGCCGTCGCCGAGACCCTCCGTGCGACGGGTCTCGCGGTCCGTACGCCTCCGGAGGACTGGCTGCTGAAGGCCGACTGCCTGGGCCAGCAGGTCGACCTGATCTTCGAGCTGGCGCACCAGCCGGTCACCACGGAGCTGTTGACGCGGGCCGACGAGCTGCCGGTGGACTCGGTGCTGATGCCGGTGCTGGCCCCGACCGACCTGCTGTACAGCCTGCTGTCCGCGTTCTCCGAGCACCACTGCGACTTCGGTGCGGTGCTGCCGATCGCCCGTTCGCTGCGGGAGAAGGTCGACTGGGAGGCGCTGCGCCGGGACTGCGGGGACGCGCCGATGCCGGACGCGTTCTTCTACTTCCTGGAGCGGCTGGAGGTCATCGGACCGAGGACCGAGGAGGGACGGCGATGAACGAGCCCGCGGCACCGCACCCGGGGGAGAACGTCGAGTACCGCGTCGCCCACCTGCGCGACCGGCTGGCCGCGGAGGAGCTGGGTGAGCTGGGGGTCCGCGCCGAGATGCGGGCCGGGGCGGTCGTGGTCACCGGTACGGTGCCCTCCGCGCAGTGCCGGGAGACCGTGCTGCGGACCGTCCACGAGGAACTGTCCGGGCTCTCCGTGCACACCGACGTGGTGGTGGCGGAGACCGCCACGCCCGACCATGCGGAGGAGCTGCCGTGATCCGCGTCGCCGCCGTGGGGGACATCCACATGGGTCTTGAGAGCCAGGGCCTGCTGCGGCCCGCCTTCGACACCCTGCCCGACTGCGCCGACCTGCTCCTGCTGGCCGGTGACCTGACCCGGCACGGCACACCGGAGGAGGCGCGAGTGGTGGCCCGGGAGGTGCGGGGTCTCGCGGTGCCGGTCGTCGCGGTTCTCGGCAACCACGACCACCACGACGAGCAGCCCGGGAAGGTCGCGGCCCTGCTGGAGGACGCGGGCGTGCGGGTCCTGGAGGGCGAGGGGACGGTCGTGGAGTGCGCCGGGACGCGGGTGGGCGTCGCGGGGACCAAGGGGTTCGGCGGCGGGTTCGTGGGCCGCAGCGCCGGGGAGTTCGGCGAGCCGCTGATGAAGGAGTTCGTACGGTATTCCCGGCGCTGTGCGGACGGGCTGCGCGCCGCGCTGGAGGAGCTGGACCGGCAGGGCTGTGCGATACGGGTGGCGCTCACCCACTTCTCCCCCGTCGCCGACACCCTCGCCGGTGAGCCGCCGGAGATCTATCCGTTCCTCGGCAGCTATCTGCTGGCCGAGGCGATCGACACCGCGGGTGCCGACCTGAGCGTGCACGGGCACGCCCACGCGGGCACGGAGCACGGGATGACGGCCGGCGGGGTGCGGGTGCGGAACGTGGCCCAGCCGGTGATCCGGCGGGCGTTCAACGTGTACCACCTGCACGCCGGCTGACCGTGTCTCACCGGTTGGCGGGGGCGGTGGCCCGGTCGTGGCCGTCCCAGGCCTCGTCCCGCAGTTCGGGGCGCAGCAGGACCTCCACCGCCGTGCAGGCCAGGGCCTCGGCGGCCGCGAGCATGATCTGCCGGCCGCGTTCGGAGCCGGCCGCGGCGGCGAACTCGGGTGTGTGGTCGGAGCCGTCCTCTTCCATGATCGCCACGAACGGGTGGATGGCGGGCACCCGTCCGCTGACGTTGCCGACGTCGGAGGAGCCCAGGTAGACGCCCGCGGCGGGCGGTGTCATCTCGATGCCCGAGCGTGCCAGGTGTCCGGCGAAGCGGGCCGACAGCACCGTGCTGTCCCGGAAGTGCTCGTAGCGCGGCGTGGCCCGTTCCACGGTGACCGTCGTGCCCGTCGCCCGGGCCACCCCCTGGGCGCAGGTGAGGAGTTCGCCCGCCAGCTCCTCCAGGGCGGCGACGGTCACCGCGCGCAGGCCGAACAGGCCCTCCGCGTACGCGGGGACGATGTTGGTCGACCGGCCGCCGTCGGTGACGATGCCCTGGACGTGTGAGCCGTCGGGCAGCCGTCGGCCCACCATGGCCAGGGTGTTGAACAGCTGGACGAGCGCGGCGAGCGCGTCGACGCCCTCGGTGGGGTTTCCGGTCGGGTGGGCGGCACGTCCGTGGAATCCGACCCGGTACTGGGCCTGCGCGGTCAGCGGGGCCCACTGCCAGCTGTGCACACCGGGATGGAACATCAGCGCCGCGTCGACGTCGTCGAAGACACCGGCCTCGATCTCGGCGACCTTGCCTCCGCCGCCCTCCTCGGCCGGGGTGCCGACGGCCCAGACGGTGCCCGCGTCCCGGCTGAGCACGGCCCGTGCTGCCAGGGCGGCGCCCAGGCCCGCCGCGGCGATCAGATTGTGGCCGCACGCGTGGCCGAGGCCGGGCAGGGCGTCGTACTCCAGCAGCAGGGCCACCGCCGGGCGGGCCCTCGTCCCGGACCGTGCGGTGAAGGCGGTGGGCAGCCCGGCCACGTCCCGCTGCACCTCGAACCCCGCCCATTCGAGCTCCCCGCACAGCAGCGCGGCCGCCCGGTGTTCCTCGAAGGCGTACTCCGGGTCGGAGTGCAGCATCCGCGCCATGTCCCACAGCCGCGCCGCGCGGGCGGCCACTTCCCCGCGCACCCGCGCGAGCACCTCGTCCACGGCGTCGGTCACATCGGCCTCCCGAGAGCGTCGTACGCCTTGCGTCCCGGTGCGGGTTCCATCGTGCGGCCCGCCTTACACCCGGGACACCGGGACTGGGGAGCGGCTGGCGGGCGTGGTCGGGAGGTCCCGGGCCGTGGCCAGCACGACTGACGTCGCCGTCACACACCGTGGCGTGGCTCTCTCAGGCGATGAGCGCCTCGTCGGAGCCCAGGCGGTCGAGGAGTTCGCCGCGGTGCAGCGCGGCCACGGGGGCGAGCAGGTCGGGGTGGCGGAGCAGGGCCGCGGCTCGTCGGTCCGTCGCGTCGGGGGCGAGCAGGCGGCCGAAGCCGGCCGGTGGGCCCGCCGTGTGGTTGCCCGCCGTGACCTCGGCGACCGCCAGTGCGGCCAGTTCGGGGTCGGTGAGCAGACAGGCCGCCCAGCTCGCCACGACCTCGTCCACCCAGGTGCGCCAGGCGTGTTCCTCCGCGCAACGGTCACCGGAGTCGTCCGCCCCGGTGACCCGGTCGAGCCGGGCGGAGCCGCCCGGGCCCGCCATGCCCAGCAGTGCCGCGTCCATCGCCGTCGGATAGCGCAGCCACGCGGCGACCGTCACGGCCTGCCGGGCCTGTGCCTCGCACAGTGCGTCGGCCAGGGCGCCGCCCGAGGGCGGGTAGGCGCGGGTGAGCCAGTGGGCGGTCGCCGCGATGACCGGGGAGAGATCTGCTTGCACTGCCGGGCCGCCCGAGCTGCTGGTGGAAGGGGACTGCGCACGACCGTAGCCCGCGGGCCCGGGAGGACGACATGGCTCCGCCCTCCCCGGTCGCGTGGCTTCGGCCACACCAACCCCGCCTGCGCCTAGGCCTCCAGCCAGAACCGGGTGCGCTCCAACCACAGTTCGAGCAGCTCCGAGTCGCCTCCCGTACGGACCGCGGGCGCCGGACGGGCGTAGAGGAACAGGAGCAGGTCCCTCACTGGCCCGCGGACGGTCGCCGCGGCCGCACCGCCTCCGCGCCGCCACACCGGCCGGTCCCCGGTGAGGTCGACCGACCACTGTCCCGCCGACCCCGCGTCGAAGCGGAGCGTGTGCCCGGGGCCGAGCAACTCGGGTACGCCCGGGAGGGGTTCGTAGGCCTCGGGGACGTTCGAGAACTCCAGCCACTCCTCGACGGCGTCCACCGCGAGACGCTCCTCGACCTCGAACTCCGCCCCGGTGGCCAGCGCCGCGTCGGCACGGTGCAGCAGGGTCTCGTACGTCATCCGCCGGGCCCAGAACCGGGCCGACTGCTCGACGAGTTGCTCGTCGGCGGGGGTCCACACCCGCGTGTCCGGCCCGGCCGCCCGCAGGGTGCCGGCCAGTCGGGCGGCGCCCTCGACGAGCCAGCCGCCGAGTGCGGAGTCGTCGAGGCCGGCGTAGGCGGCCGGGTCGTCGAGCGGGTCGGCGGCGATCGGCCCGGTGGCCCGGGTCCGTACGATCTCCTCCGCCCAGCGGTGGTCGCCGCCGACGTGCCGCAGCAGCCGGCCGAGGTCCCAGCCGGGGCAGGTGGGCACCGGAGTGCTCGGGTACGCGCCCTTGATGTGGCGGGCGAGCAGGTCGGTCTGGGCGACGATCGCGTCGCAGTGGTCCTCGAAGATCGACAACGCTTTCCCCCTCGCTGCATGAATCGTTATCCCTGCCACCTAACCTGACTGGTTCGAGAACCACTACTCGGTATCAGGGAGCGACGGGGAATGCTGGTCAGGGCGGGGAACCCATGGCGTCGGACGGCCCAAGTGGCTTTGCTGGCGGGTGTGTTGGCGGGCTGTTCGGAGGCCGAGGACGCCGAGCGGGGGGCTTCGAAGGCGTCCGCGAGCGCGACGGCGAGGGCGTCCGCCGCGGACTCCACGGCCGTGAGCAGTGGCGGCACGATCGGCGCCGCCGGTTCGGCGTGCGAGCTGCCTATCACCTTCGATCTCGCGAAGAGCTGGAAGGCGGAGGCCGTCGAGGCGCCTCTGAAGCAGGGCCCGGTCAGCCTGGCCTGCGAGGTCGACGCCAAGCCCGCGGGCAACATCGGCTACCTGCGCGTGTGGACCGGTGCGTCCGGTGACGCGGACGCGCGCACCGCGCTGGAGGGGTTCGTCGCGGCCGAGGACGGGGTGAGCGGGCAGACGTACCGCCAGTTCACGTCGGGCGATCTCTCCGGTGTGGAGGTCGAGTACCTGTACACCAGCGAGTTGCTGGACGAGAAGAAGAAGGAGCGGGCTCTCGCGGTGGTCACGGCGGACGGCCCCGTGGTCCTGCACCTCGGCGGCCTCGACACCGAGGAGCACGAGGAGATGCTCCCGGCGTACGAACTCGCCAAGCGCACCCTGCGTACGGCCTGAACCAGCGCCCGGGGTCTAGGTGCCCGTGTAGGCGCCGATGGTGGCGGCCGTCGTGGCCGTCACCGTCTTCTCGTCTGCGCCCGAGACGGCGTACGCCTCGCCCCAGCGTTCGCCCGAGCCGGTGATGAACTCCCGGCCCTCGGGCGTCTCGTGCCAGGTCTCGGCCTCCGCCTTGCCGAGCTCCGCGCCGGCGAGGTGCCTGGCGAGCCCGTACAGAGCCAGGTCCCAGCCGACTCCGACGGCGCCGGGGCCGTACTGGTCCCAGAAGTCGTCCGCCACGACGGACACGTGCTCGAGTTCGAGGACGGTGCGCTCCCCGTCCTCGGGGGTGAGGCGCAGCTCGACCTCGCCGAAGCCGGGGTCGGGCCCGTAGAGCCAGCTCACCCGCAGCCGCTCGGGTGCGACGCACTCGAGGATCTCGCCGCCGGCGTTGCCCTCCAGCTGGTAGCGGCCGCCGATCCTGAGGTCGCCGCTGACCGGCGTGAACCAGCGCGCGAGGCGTTCGGGGGAGGTCACCGCGTCCCACACGTCGGCGATCCCGGCGTCGTACGTGCGGCGCAGCAGGACCGTCCGGGCCTCACCGGCGTCGACCCGCCGGGTGCCGACCCGCCGGTGCAGCTGATCGATCTCGCTCATCCTCGCTCACCTCTCCGCTGTGCGGCGCCCGACCGGTTCCCCGGGAACGTCGCACACGCGTGCACCTGGTGCAAGCCGGGGCCACGGAGTGTTCCGTGGCCCCGGCCGAGGGACGAGAGGTGCTCACACGTGCGGGCGGCGGCCCCGCTCCTGGCGCGGGAAGGTCTGGTCGGCTCCCGGGAGGGTGGGCTTCGGGAGGGTGGCCACCTCCTCCTTCGCCTTCTCCAGCTGCTCCGCCGTGTCCTCGGGCAGACGGGGCGGACGGGGCTTCGCGTGCGAGAAGCGGAACGCGGAGGTGAAGTCGCCGAACGTCGAGCGCCGCCAGTCGGTGACGTTGGGCTCCGCCACCCCGGTGAAGCGTTCGAGGAACCGCAGTGACGAGGTGTGGTCGAAGGCCTCGGAGGCCACCCAACCGCCCACGGTCCAGGGCGAGATGATGATGGCCGGGACCCGGAAACCGCCGCCGATGGGCAGGCCCTGGATGAACTCGTCCTTGGTGCCGGCGGGCGGGGTCGGCGGGGCCACGTGGTCGAACAGGCCGTCGTTCTCGTCGTAGTTGAGGATGAACGCCGTCTTGCGCCACACCTTGGGGTTCGACGCGATCGCCTCGATCTTCGAGGCCACGAAGTCGGCGCCGGCGGCCGGGAGATAGTCGGGGTGCTCCGACTGGTAGCTGGTCGGCATGATCCAGGAGACCGCCGGCAGCCGGTCGTTGCGCGCGTCGTCCTCGAAGGTGCCCTCCGGCTGCGGGCGCACGCCCCGCTCGTAGAGGTCGGAGCCGGGCCGGGCGTTCTTGAAGGCGGCGAACTGCTCCAGCATGTTGCAGCCGTAGTCGTCGTCCTGCTGGTACACCTTCCAGCTGACCCCGGCCGCCTGGAGCCTTTCGGCGTACGTCGTCCAGCGGTACGGCGTCGGCGCGACGTTGCTGGTGATGGGGCCGCCCTGGGTGCCGCCGGGGTCGATGGTGCCGGTCATCCACATCAGGCGGTTGGGCCAGGTCGGGCCGAAGACGGAGCAGAAGTAGTTGTCGCAGATGGTGAAGGTCTCGGCGAGGGCGAACTGGAACGGGATGTCCTCGCGCGTGTAGTAGCCCATCACATAGGGGCCGTTGACGCCGTCGGCCTTGCGGTGGGCCGGCAGCCACTGGTCCATCTTGCCGCCGTTCCACGCCTCGTGCTGCACGGACCAGGCGTGCGAGGTGGACGGGATGGCCTGGGCGCTCGACGTGTGGGTGTCGAGGTGGAAGGGGAGCAGGTAGCCCTTCGGGTTCGGGGCGTCCGGCTGGTAGAAGACGGACCGGCCGGTGTCCAGGCGCAGCGCGTGCGGGTCGGCGAAGCCGCGGACTCCGGACAGGGTGCCGAAGTAGTGGTCGAAGGACCGGTTCTCCTGCATCAGCAGGACGACGTGCTCGATGTCGTCGAGCGAACTGTGCCGGGGAGGTTCGGCGGCGACGGCCTTCTGGACGCTCGGTGGGAGGAGGGAGAGAGCCGCGGCGCCGCCGAGCGCGCCGGCGGCGGAGCCCAGGAGTCTGCGACGAGTCAACTCAGCCATGATTGCCCCTTCTTGAGCCGGAGAGAGAGCTCTTGTTCGGACCGCCGATCACTCTCCGCCCGGCCCGGCACAGGGCATCAGGGGCACGTGATGAACAAGTGGCCAACGTGTACCAAGGGCTTGGCCAAGCCATGACCTGCGTGGAAGGGGCGTTGCCGGGTGGTTGCCTCGCGTTGGGCGAAGGATGGCAACCACATGTGACACGCCCCGAGGGCCGACGGGGGGCATCCGTCGGCCCTCGGGTCCGAGGACAGGTCAGGAGTCGGTGGAAGAGGTCATGTCAGGACCGGGCTGAGGCGATTACGCCGGCACCGCCTCGGATCGCAGCATGGGGTGGTGGGCCGTGAGCTCCTCGGGCACGGCGAAGGCCTCGGTGAGTGTCAGGGCGTGCGGCGCCAGGGCACCGACGGCGGCCTCCAGAACCTCCGGAAGCTCGCGGACCTGCTCGGCGGTCAGCCGCTCGTGCGCGAGCAGCTCACCGCTGTTCGCGGCCACATAGCGCAGGGCGAACAGGGTGTGCAGGTCGAGCAGGAGGAGTCTGGCCTGCGGATCGGTGGCCAGCCCCGCCGCGGCGAGGAGTTCCTGCGCGGCCAGCCGGTTGACGTGGGCGTCGACCAGGGACAGGGCGGAGCCGGAGGCCCCGTTCCAGCGTTCCAGCGGTGAGCCGGCCCGACGCCTGCGCAGCCGCGCGCGGGCCCGCCCGTGCCGTATTCGCTCCAGGTCCGCGAGCAGGTCGAGCAGATGCACAGGATCGCGCAGGGACCGGTTGACGGGGGGCACCTCGCTCGGCGGCCGCGGGGTGAATCCGCCCAGCAGCATCTCCCCCGCCGCCTTGACCCAGATGACGGTGTTGTCGCCCTCCGCGGTGATCGTGCCCTCGTTGGCCGCGAGCTGCCCCGCGATCCCGTTGGACAGCAACAGGCCCTGCGCGCCGCAGCGTTCCCGGCACTCGGTCATGACCGCGCGGGCCTGCCAGGTGATCCAGCCCTTGGCGATGGCCACCAGCCGCTCGGCGTCCTCGCGCTCCCCCTCCGTGGCTTCAACCCACCGGCGGACGACTCCGCGTTGCAGCAAGGTGGCCGCGTAGGTCGTGGCCAGGGCCTCCACGAGCGGGGCGTGGTGGGTGCGGTGCGTGAACAGCGGCACCCGCTGGCCGCTGGTCATGCCCGACGTGACCCGCTGGTGGGCGTGGCGCACGGCGACGGTCACGGCGTGCCGCGTCACCCCGAGGCTGTAGGCGCTCATGCAGAGCTTGCCCATGGACACGCGCCCGATGGAGCGCAGGAACCGTTTTCGGGGGCTGCCCAGGCTCGAGACGAGTTCGCCCTCGGGCGTCAGCCGCCCGTGTTCGCCCTGGAGCAGGGCCGTCGACGGGAGCCGCACCCCGTGGAAGGAGGTGGCGCAGTGGTCCACCGGGCTGCTGGCCGTCTGGGGCAGCAACTCCACCTCCACGCCCGGCAGATGGCGTCCGCTCTCATCGGTCAGCGGGGTCAGGAACAGGAAGACGCCCTGGTCCGCGCCGTCGATCATCAGGCGGGCCGCCACCAGGGCGTCCTTCGGGCCGCCGGCCACGGAGGTGTTGGGCATCCACTTGCGGGCCCCCCGCGTCGGGGTGGTGAGCGTGAACCCGCCCGTGGCCCGGTCGAGCGTGGCGGTGGTCTCCAGCTGGGGGGCGTCGTTGCCGTGCGCCTGCTCGGTGCACAGGAAGGTGCCGATCCGCTCCATCCGCAGATAGGGGCCCAAATCCCGGTCCCCGTGGTCGTGTTCGAGCAGACTGCCGAGGAACAGGTTGTAGTGGATGCTGGCCATCGTCGCCATGCCGGCGTCCACCACCCCGGCCCACTCGTGCAGGGCGCCCAGGGCGACGGGGTCGCGGGCCAGGGCCTGCGGATCGGGCACCGCCGCGTTGACGGTGCGTAGGCGTTGATAGGACAACTCCGTGCGCTCCTGGTGCGTCAGCCCCTCGTGGTAGGCGAAGACGTCGGAGCTGAACAGGCGGCGCCACGGCTCGTGGATCTCGGGCTGCGAGCCGAAGAGGAGGTGGCGGAGAGCGGCGGTCTCGGTCAGCGGCCGTGACGTTACGGGGAGTGGAGAGGTGATCACAGCGGCAACGTAGCCCGAGGCGCGGTCTGATCACATCATGATCATCACCACGATTGAACAGGCGCGTGGGGTGGTAGTTACCCGCTGAACGGCCTCCTCAATACCACATGTCCCCATCCGCGCAGAGGCCGCGCCATTTCACTCCGGCACTCTACGACGTCACCTGACCCGGTTCTGGTTCCCCGCCCCTCGGCGTGTCGTATTGTCGTACGCCCCGCCCGGTGACACACATGGGGGCCGCAGTCCGGGCCGCCCGGGTGCGGGCCGGTGGTCCTGTGGCGCATTCTTGCTGTGTCGCCCGCGGGACGGCGTACGGACGAGGTAGGGCCGATGACTGGGAGCGTCGAGGACGCGCACCCGACGGCCGGGCGGCTGGCGGCACTGCTGATCGACGCTTCCACGGAGGCGATCAGTGCGGCCGGCGGCCACGCCGGAGGGGTCTATCTGCGCTCCCGCACGCCCGGACTCCTGCGGCTCGCCGTCCTTTCGGGACTGCCCGGACCGCTGTTCCACCCCTGGTGGCGGCTCCACTCGGACCGCCCGTTCCCGGTCGCGGACGCCTACCGGCTCGGCGTCCAGGTGGTCCTGCCGAACGCCACCGAGACCATGCGCCGCTATCCCCAGTTCGCGGCCGGACTGCCGTTCCAGTTCGGCTCCCTGTACGTGCCGGTCGTCGCGGGATCGACGACCTACGGTGTGCTGACCGTGCTGCGCCCGTCCGTCACGGACGCCGCCGACGTGCTCTCGGACCGCGACCGCGTCGTGCGGCTGGCCCAGGAGCTGGGCGCGGCGCTGCGGGGGCTGGAGGACGAGGACGACGCGCCACCGGTCGCCTGGGACGGCGAGCCGCTGTGTCTGCGGCCGCCGACCTCTTCCTCGTCGATGGGGCGCACCGGACGTTTCGCCTGGGACCCGAAGGCGTCCGACCTCACCCTGGACGAGGATCTCCACGCCCTCCTGGGTGTGTCGCCCGCGGAGTTCCCCGGCAGCGTCGAGGCGTTCGCGGACGCCGTGGCCCCCGCCGAGGCGCACCGGATCCTGGCCACCCTGCGGGACACGGCCGCCGGACGGCCCCCGGCGCTGCCCCTCTATCTGCGCACCGAGGACGGCGAGCTGCGGCTGCTGGACCTGTGGAACGCCTACGACCCGCCGGCCGCCCCCGCGGTACGGGGTGTCGTCGTGGTTCCGGGCCCGGTGTCCACGGCCGACTCGGCGGCCGACCTGCTGCCCGACGGCGTGTTCTGCCTGGACCGGCTGGGCTGTGTCGTCTACGCCAACCCGCGCGCCGCGCAGCTCCTCGGCCGAACCCGCGCCGACCTCGTCGGCCACGACCTGTGGAAGGCCGTGCCGTGGCTGGGCCGCCCCGACTTCGAGGACCATCTGCGGGCGGCACTCCTGACCCCGGATCCGGTCCACTTCCATCTCGTACGGCCGTCCGCGCAGGACACCGAGCGGGACGCCGAGTCGGCGCAGCCGCCGTACGAGGGCGACTGGCTGGCCCTGTCCGTGTACCCGGGTCCTGACCGGCTGACCTGCACGGTCCGGCCCGCCAGCCGGATCACGGACAGCCCCGCCGGACGCGAGGGCCCGCAGGTGTCCGAGGCGGGCGCGAGCGCGCTGGCCCCGCTGTACCGGCCGATCGCCCTCGCCATCGCCCTGACCGAGGCGGTCACCGCCCGTCAGGTGTCCGCCGTGGTGATGCGGGAGCTGCTTCCCGCGTTCGGCGGCCGCCGGCTCGCGATCTACCTGCTCCAGGACCGGCATCTGTACCTGGAGTGGGAGACCGGCTTCCCCAAGGGCTTCCTCACGCCCTTCGACGGCGTGGGCCTGAGCGCGCACCTGCCGGGCGTGGAGACCCTCACCAGCGGGCGCCCGCTGTTCTTCGACTCGATGGAGCAGCTGACGGCCGCCTACCCCGGCATCCCGCTGGACGCGACCGAGGGGGCCCGGGCCTTTCTGCCGCTGATCGCCTCCGGGCGGCCGGTCGGCTCCTGCATCCTGGGCTTCGACCGGCCCCGCAGCTTCAGCACCGAGGAACGCACGGTGCTCACCGCGCTGGCCGGGCTCATCGCCCACGCCCTGGAGAAGGCGCAGCGCTACGAGTCGGAGACCGCGCTCGCCCGGGGGCTGCAACAGGCGCTGCTCCCCCGCCGACTGTCGGCGCACCCGCAGGTGGAGACCGCCGGGCGCTATCTGCCGGGCACCGCGGGGATGGACGTCGGCGGCGACTGGTACGACGTCGTCGAATCGGGCGACGGCCTGGCCCTGGTCATCGGGGACGTGCAGGGTCACGGGGTGCAGGCGGCGGCCACCATGGGCCAGCTGCGCAGTGCGGTCCGGGCGTTCGCGCTCGGCGACCGGCCGCCGGACGAGGTCATGAGCAGCACCAACCATCTCCTCATCGATCTCGATCCCGGCCTGTTCGCGAGCTGCTGCTACATCCGGCTCGACCCCGCCACCGGGGTGGCCAGGGCGGCCCGCGCCGGACATCCGCCGCCGCTGCTGCGCCAACCCGACGGCCGCACCCGGGTCCTGGACCTGCCCGGCGGAGTCGTCCTCGGCGTCGACCCGGGGGCCCGTTATCCGGTCACGGAGCTGACGATGGAGCCCGGCGCGATCCTGGCGCTCTACACGGACGGGCTGGTGGAACGGCCCGGCGGCGACATCGACGAGGGCATCACCGCGCTGCGGGTGGCCCTGGCGAAGGCCGGTGCTCCCGCCGATCGACCGGGCGGCCGGTTCCTCGCCGGTGTGGCGGACCGGCTCACGGCGATCGCCCGGCACTCCCTGGACCGCCCCGACGACATCGCGCTGCTGCTCGCCACCCGGCGCGCGGCGCCCCTGGGCGCACGCTGAGGAGGGTTTGTCGTGGTTCTGTCACACCGTGTGACGCCCCTCGCCTCCTGAGGCTCGGCAGTGTAGACA
>Ga0307508_10001856_pt1 | contig 23331 bp, 30 predicted proteins | sample 9_EM_MG_FD_203089 | JGI IMG/M metagenome (GOLD analysis project Ga0307508, IMG submission 203089) | Populus trichocarpa ectomycorrhiza microbial communities from riparian zone in the Pacific Northwest, United States - 9_EM | ecosystem: Host-associated > Plants > Roots > Unclassified | place... | reverse complement strand
GATTAATAATTCGATTAATTCCCAATGAGGGAAATGTTGCCCTTTATTTTCATTTTTATCTTTTATGCCAGTCAACAGAGTACAGGCGCCCGAAAGCTGTCCGTCAAGCAGTTCCTTCGCGCCCGCCCACACACGGTTTCCACCCACCTCCCAGCCCGCGAACTCATTCCGTACGGCTCAACGACCAAGTACGGCTCAACGACCAAGTGCGGCTCATAGCTTTTCGCGCCTCTGTTTACAGGTAACTCGTACTTGCCTATCTGCATGTCATTTGCGCACATAACGTAGTTAGTTATACACTAAATCACATGCGGAGAGGCACGTTGGACTGCGACTGCACACTCGTTCAATCCGTAGGCCGAACATTGAAAGCAAATGCTGCGCCCGGTCGATTCTAGCCCATCAATAGGATTTCCGTATGCGGAAGCAAGAGGGACTCGAGCGTGCTTATCAAGAGGTAATTTTTTATCGCAAATTTCATTGAGCACTTTTGGTGTTCAGCGAAATGGTATACGAGGGAAAATTGTGAATACTCTCTTAAAGGGCTACGCTGAGGTCTTCCTGAAGTACTGGATTCTGCCACGCCACCAACCATTAACCGTTACTATCGAAGATGTATGCGAACGTTGGGTGCCAAGGGGTCTCCGTCAAGTCATATTAGGATATTATGTAATATTAATCGGCACTAATACGTCCCAAAATGGCAATATTGTGGCTTAGTCTAGCGCGGGGGACATTCCCAACCTTCCCCACCAAAATGATTTATTTTTGAACCCAAGTAAAATCAACCACGCCCCCTAAAATTAATCGGAGAATTTGAAAAATCAATCCTTCCATTTCTCTATCACCTCAAAAGAACGTTTATTCGCTTTAATGGTGGTGGAGGAGTAGGCGTTTAAAGTTCGGCTTACTTTTGGGTCGGTTATAAACGTTCCCAACCATAACTCTATCTACTATTCTGACACCGGTTAACCCGCGTAGTAGGTTGTGGTAATCCGATAAGGCGGGCAGCAATGCAGCTAAATTCACCCAATCCATTGTTAAACCTGACATCGCACCACCCACAATGATGAACAACTCGCGAGCCCCCAGCACCATGACGTCGGGAACGAGGAATCATGGACCTCAGCAGTATTTACCTGTCTGCCCAAACCGAACAGCCCCACCTATGCTGACCATGATAGTACCTTCGTCCCGGAATGGCTGCTCCCAGAAGCTGCTCTTAGCGAAGTAGGGGATGGCATCGAGGCAATCGATAGGTCATTGCACGAGCTAGCCAAATTCTGTGATAGGATCGAGTCTCTGGGGGCACGGCTTGTGAGGTGGTGGTTCCCTCAGGGACGAGCGGCGTTCCAGGCTTCGCGACACAAGCTTGAATGGTACGTCGAGTATCACTTCGATCGTGAGCGCCAGTATCTTGAGCAACACTGTGGTGGCTTGCCCGGAGCCGAGGTCACGCGGAGATACTTGGCGTGGGGGGTCGTCTTGAGAGACTAACTCAGCCAGACGGATAAAATAGTTAGGCAAGACTGGAGGCTAATGCTCAATGTCGCCAACTCTCCAACAGCAAGAATTTGGCCTCGGTACTTCCCAGGTTCGTCGAAGTGGAGAGGTAGCAACGAAGTGAAGGCAGTGAGGAGATGGCGTGGGAAGGCAAACCTGAAGGGCTTCTTTGAGTGGCGGGACATGATTGTGGAGGCGGAGCGTTTCATCGATGAGCTGGAAATGTTTTTCTTGTCGTTGGATGGTGAGGTGGCTCAGCCGCTGGCCATCCGGCAAGAGGCAATGCCCGTGCGCCAGGTCCGCGTATTTTTTCGATAACGCCTGATGTTCGGGAAAAGAACCAACACATGTAGATACTGATTTATGTATCATAAATTTGGATTGAATTACCGGGTTCTTCTACCCAGTTGATCCCCGCAGCCACCTGCTTGTGATCATTTATTCATTGCGTTCTTTGCAACCAGCTCACGTCCATAGGCAGAACCAGACCACCACATGCCGCCCGCCGGATAGGGAGGTCCACCAAAGCACTTAGCCAACCGGCTGGGCTCGCAGCTAATGAATTACGCACACCCCGCGCTCAGATCGCCGTAGCCCGGTGCAGACGTTGGTGTTCAGCTGCGAACGTTGTATCTATCTTACTGGACGAATATTTCGATTCATGATGCTATGTATGTACAATTTCCGCCGAGGCTGAGATATCATCTGACTTTCTTGACGTACTCCTGGCCAAGCCGGAAGCGAAGCGGCAGGAGAAGGGTAAAGGCAAGGCACCAGCGGCAATGCTAGCTGAGGTCAGGTCGATCCTCAAGCGACCGGAGACGGCGGCGGTGGAACTGGCGACAGCGGGAGCGGGGTGACCCCATGTGACCGGCGACGGCGGAGAATCCGGGGTACTTGAATGGGTTTGACCGAACAGAGGCGGGATGGCGCTAGACGAGCGAGTGCCGGACAGAGGACTGGGAAGGCCGAACGCTAGACGAGCGAACGCCGAGCTACTCAGACCGGAACGAGGCTCGTGCGATGCCGCTCCCAAGGTCTCTTGCGCACCTCAAGTGGGAGATCTCCGCGAGAAAGTGGGTGGAGGTGCGCCAGTGGGAAGGAGGCCGAACCTCCACAACAAAATACCGAATGCCGAAAACCCAGAGGCCGGATGGCACTTTTGCTAGTGGCTCCAAAAGGCTCGCCTCGAGGTTTTACCAGCTGAAAACGGGCCACGCTCGCATCGGACAATACCTACACTGGGCTAAGGTCCGTCCCACCGCTCAGTGCTGATGGTGCCAGGGCCCAACACAGACGAGAGAACACTTCGAGGTGTACCCGAAATGGAAGGAACAGAAGAAGATCCTGTGGGCGGAGGTGCGGAAGCAGACCGGAAGGTGGAAGAGACGGTGGAAGATTAGGGATCTGCTTGCAGAAAGGAGGTGCAGCCAGGTGGTGCTGGATTTCCTTGCTGCTACGGACGTGGGAAGGGAGGTGCCGGATGTGGAAGAGGGCGACCTGGTAAGCGACGCGTCAGAGTGGAGCTCCGGGAGCGTCAAGAGCGGGAAGAGGAGAGGGAGCCGGAGCCGGAGCCGCGGAGGAGCTGGGCGCCGTGGGGGAATTGCGTGCTCGGGAGGAGCTATCATTGTTCTTACCCACGCCCTCCTTCATGGCATCGGCGGACGAGGGGTAGGGGACGGACCCCATCTTCCTTTGTTATTTCCTTTGTGACTTCCTTGGTACGCGTATTACTTTCTTGGGACAGGCCTGGGCGGAGGGCAAAGGGGAGCTTGCAACGAGCCGCCACCGCGCGGACAGCGGACGGAGAAAAGGATAAAGCCTAGATACGCTGAATGTGAGTATGATTAAACCAAAAAAAAAGCTAGACGAGCGAACTCTGGACGGAAGACTGAGACGGGTGGACGCTGGGGGAGCGAACTCCGAACAGAGCGCAGAGACGGTCAGACGCCGGACGAGCGAACGCCGTGAACGGAAGGAATAGAAATGGAAGCGGATGACTTGATTTGTAGGATACAGCGGATGACACGAGATAAACAATAGAGGTTGCGTGAGAGAGAAGGAAGAACAGGCAACACGCAGCAGAAAGCCCTCCTTATATGCATCCGTACTCCCACTGATACTCATCTCCAAGCAACTCACATGCGTCATACCCTCGCAACTCACATTCACGTACTTCTCTATTGCAACTGAATTTCAAAACATTTGCGCTTGACGCCGAGGAGGCCTGTGCCGTGACAACCCATGGGAGAAGAGCGGGCTTTTATTTTGTTTAATCATACTTGCATTCAGCCCAAAGGGGGAGGGGCGGGTGGGATATGGCGCAAGGGCTAGTCCGGTGAGGCAGACAAGACTGACCTCGAGTCGCTGGTCCTTGAGGACGCGCTGGCTAGCAAGCGGCGCGTGTCAATGGCAGGAATGAAAACGCTGGAGAAATGGTGGGAGAAGGGCCGGCTCTAGCCTGGAGGTGCAACCCCACATAACGCGCGGTCGCTTTCGATTTAGTCTCCGGCGACGTAGCGCGTGGGCGAGACGCAGCCGGCACAAACTGCAAGGGCGGCACAGATGGCCGCCACGGCCGGCTCCGGACAGGTATCCAACTGGTCCCAGCAGGCGGCGGCAGTACCTACGTAGCCTCAATAATCAGTCCTCTGTACTGCGTTCCAACGGAGGATATATAGGTGCTCTGCATGGGAACGGGGGGTGCGTCACCTGACGTAGTGTCCGAACGGAGGACTACGTTGTAACGGGGGACACATCGGTGCTATACGCAGTGTTCTACATAGACCAGTGCGGAATAATTTCGGGCAACATCTGGTCGGTCTGCCGACATCGGGATAGGTCTGCCAGAACAACGCTAATTTGAAGAAAGCTTCACGGCGACGCCGCCGACGCCATCATCGTCCACCACCTCTTTTCCCGACTCGATATCATTGTAGGACTCTCGATCATTCGTATACTGCTGGAAGACAACCAAGGTACCCCCAGTCAGGCGGTCATCAGTCTGTTTTTGCGGGCTGGTGCCGTTACGAGCCCGGTGGTGTCGACTGGCTTTCTTCCCCAAGGTCGTGACATGCTATGAGTATGGGTGTGTATTGCGGTAATTCGTGTGTGTGTTGGAGGGGGGGGCCATCAATTTTATTTCGCATCTATAAGCCTTTCCAAACTACGGCGAATACCACCAACAACACCATCCCATATCGTCCACCTATGCGGCTCTCCCTTTTGCCCTCTTAGCCCAGGTACTCAGTAGCTATCTTACACACCACTATTACCATCACACTCCACCTCTAGCAACTCCTCTCCTTCCGCTACCTCCTCCTGCTCTTTCCGCAGTGCGGTAATTTGTGTGGAGGCGGTGGGAGATTTATTGCTGACTGGTCGCCGCTTCGACTGGACCCCACCACGTGCCCCCCAAGGAAAAATAATTGTTTTTCTTCACGTTATCCAGACCGACCAACCCTAGGTCGGGATCGGTGGTCGGGTCTGCCACCGACATGTCCGGTCAATGTAGATCACTGGTGATAGTTTGCGGCAGAAACCGCATCGTTAGCCTGCCTGGCGGTAGGCGACACCCCGTCTGACGTTGCGTTCGAACGCAGGCTTGCGGAGACAAAGAGGGTAGTCCTCAGACTGCATTCAAACTGACACTGCCTGGCTACTCGATATGTAGGTCGTAAGCTATCCGACTGACGTTGGGTTAGAGCAGAGGATCGTCTTTGCTATGTTCCTTGGAGATTGCGTAGGCCTCTGCGTGGGAGCATATAACGTTGGTTTGAAAAAGGAGGATGTATCGGTGCCATACATCGCGACGGAAATCCCATCGGTACCATTCGTGAGTAAAAAACACCCCTTCTGGCGTTGCGTGCGCTTCCGAGACTTTCTGGTTCAACGCAGGTCTTCTGTTCGGGGCGATAGCTAGTAGTTGAAGAGAGCAGTAGAGGATCTTCGAAGGGGGTGAGTGAGATGGGATTCTTCACGATGGAACGAGAGTTCGAGAGCGGACAATCACTGTTGCTATGTAAAGATTATAAGTGTACAGAACTAAAACCACAGAGCAGAGAACACAAAGTACATATCGCTGCTTCCCCGCTTTATCCCCATTGGGCTCCCTGCTTCTGCTATTTCCTCCGGCGTTCGCTTCCCTAGCAACGGTGCCCGGTCGGCTCTTGTAGACTGGCCGTCCTCTCAGCTCTAGCGACCACAGCGCCGTGTGTCCGGCGGTGAGAAGCTTTTCCGACACGTATATACGGAGGAATACTTTGTACGGGGGATGCGTCAATGCTATGCGTTGCGACGGGGATCAGGCCGGTACCCTGCGTGAGGGATCATAGATGCACCGCATGACGTTGGGTTCGAGCGCAGGTCTTCGCCGATAGGGAGGAGTACTCCTCTGCGTGTAGTTCGCGGTCGACGCGGCTGATGACGTGTGAACGGTGGGGGGGGACATTAATTCTATTTCGCATCTATAGCCTGTTTAGACTACGGCGAACGACGACAATAAGACCGGCCCATATCCATCCACCTTTTGGCCCTACTGCCCCAGACGTGTGGACGGGGGGGGGACATCAATTTTATTTCGCATCTATAAGCCTTTCCAGACTACGGCGAACGCCAACAACAACACCAACCCATATCCGTCCGCGAGTCTAGCTATGCGGCTCTCCCTTTGGCTCTCTTGGCCTGCTCCCTCTCCTCTTCTCTTGCCTTCCTTCCGACATCGGTCGACTCGAGGAACTCAAGAATCGCCTCGGTGCGGCGCTCATCTGTGAAGAGATCGGCTATACGAAACCGATCCCTACAGCGCTTCGTCTGTACTCGCACTGCCTTCCAGAGGATCTTCTGCTGCCTCTTCCAAAATCTCCTAGGTTGATATTCGACACTGATCTGGTGGCTCCCCACCCCACCCACCTGCCCAACCCCGACCTCGATCAGTCCGACTGCGGCCCGTTGTGGCTCCCCCCGCCCTTCGTACTGGCCTGTCCCCTTCAAATGATAGACACACCTAAGAAATGACAAAGGGTACAAAGAAGGGGAAGAGTCCCCCTCGCTTCGCACTCCAACTCCGTTTCCCGAAGGTAGGAGGGTGTGGGAAGGAATTTCGAGCCCGTGCTTGAGGTCGGGTGGGGACGGTGGATGGGAAACGGATTGTATTTCGCCGTAGCCTAGACAGGATGAGTATGAATGAAGAAACGAAAGAAGCTTGAGACATACAGAACTATTTGGGTCGTCAGAAAAACAACACCCAAAAGGGTCATAGAGGCAAAAGGGCGTAAAATAGAACATGCCGAACGATCAAGAATTTGACAAAACAAACCCGAAGACTCCCCCAGACTACCACCGTGACCCTCATACCCACCTCCAATGCCCCTGCACAAGACACAAAATCACCCGTCGACAAGGGGACGCGGATCTGTACACGCCATCAGGATATGTCTCCCGAAGTTGATTGGACTATTCACGCTCACCTACTATGAGCGCTTCGATCAGGATCCGCTTTTCCTGGATCGTCAGTTTGGGGAAGCGATTGCGGCTTCCAAACCCGTCAAATACGTCGCCGGGGCTATCGAATGCGGCAACTTCTGGTCCGGTAAATGCCATCCCGGCAGCAGCGGCAAGTAAACCCTCAGCGACCGCAAGCGCGCACATGGAGAAGCGGCTTTTGATGTCCTTCGGGATTCCTCCGTCCACCAACACACAGATCAGAATGCCTTCGATCCCTTTTAGACCAGCAGACACGCAGCCGGTGGCCACCACGGCCGCACGTCCGTATTTTCGGAACTTCGATGGTTCACCGGAGAGCTTGTACATGGCGATGTGGGCGGCGAGCTTGATGGTCACTGCTATTGCAGTAAATACGACCAATTCCATCGGCTTCTTGACACCCTTTGGGTATCCCTCCGTGATGGCGTGTGCGAAGCTCAACACCAAACTGAAGGTGATCACAGTCGCCACCAGGACATTGTGGAGGATAATCGCTAGGTACGGCAAAGAGATGCCGTACCAGGGTGTCGAGAGGTAGTCCTTGTTTTTTCGTTCCTCGGCGGCTTCCAGATATTCGATGACTGCATGCCTAGTTGCTCCCCTAATCTGAGTCAGTATTGACATCTACAGGAGGGAGCAGACATTACCGAATGGTCTTCGTAGGAGTAGTGCGGAAAATATTGAACGAATTGCGGGCAGCCTTCCACTTGCGATTCAACTTCAAATTATGACAGAAGGCGAGTACTTCGCCTTCTTCATCTGTCCTTCGCTCAGCCACACCACGTGTGGGCAACCACATAGGGTAATTAGCGATGGGATGCATCGCGGGGGGGGAGCGGTTGTGGTTGAGCGGGTGTGGGTGGTTGTGGGGGGGGGAGGGCGTCGGAGCGGCGGTGGAAGATGGAGCAAGAGACTGTGGGAGAGAGGGAGTGAGGGGTGAGTAAATGGGGGGCGATCAACTCCGTTGTACTCCTTGAGCGTACAGACGTAGAGGGGGAAGGAGGGGGGAAGAAGAAGGAGGAGAAGGAGACGCGGGGGAAGGTGGGGAAGAAGGGGAAGCAGAAGGAGAATGAGAGGAAGAAGAAGGAGGAGGGGGGAAGAAGAAGGAGAAGAAGAAGGGAAAGAAGAACGACACTCGCTCCCGCTGCTGCACGATATACCTAATCGGGTGCTCGTCTAACTATGGCTGAAGCACCTATACTATTGTCTCGCGCCAACCTAATTACTAATCTGCTCGAATCGCTGAACCCGATCTTTTTTTTTTGTTCAATCATACCCGCATTCAGCCTATCTAGACTATGGCGGTATACATTTTTGTCCATTTTTCCCGTCCGCTGTCCGCGCGGTGGCGGCACGTTGCAAGCCCCCGTTGGCCTCCGCCCAGGCTTGTCCCAAGAAAATAAGGAGCGCACCAAGGAGATCACAATGGAAAACGAAGAGACCGAAAGAGAGTGGCAGACAAAGGAAAGAAACAAAGGAAAGCGCAGTCCGTCCCTTCTACTAATCCTCGTCTGCGGATGCCATGAAAGGGGGGCGTGGGTAGGAACAGCGGTAGCTCCTTCCCGGCATCCAATTCCCCCGCGGCACCCAGCTCCTCCTCCTCCGCCTCCCGCTCCTCTCCCCGCCCCTGGCGCTCCTGGAGATCCCACTCTGGCGCCTCACTTGCGGCATCGCTCTCTTCCGGAGATGGCACCAGCCTCCCGACGTCCGTAGACGAGAGGAAGTCCGGCACCGCCCGGCTGCACCTTTCATCCACCAGAATGTCCCGGATCTTCCACCTCTCCTCCCACCTCCCAGTCTCCTTCCGCACCTCCGCCCACAGGATCTTTTGCTGGGCATTCCACTCGCGGCACCCCTTGAGGAGGTACTCCCGGGTCTGGGTCAGGTACTGGCACCACCAACATTGTGGGGTGGGCCGGTACATTGTCCAATTGAGGTGCTATCTAGATAGACAGTGCCCCATCTTGATCTGGTAGAAACACAAGGAGTGCCTCTTGGTACTACCAGCCACCGCGCCATTGGGCCTCTGGCTCTTTGGCGTGCAGTGCTTCGTTTCGGAGGTCCGGCCTCCCGCCCATTGCGGGTCCCCCAGCCCCATGGCGTCGGGAACGAGGAATCAAGAACCGCAGCGGTATTTACCTGTCTGCCTAAACCGAACAGCCTCACCTATGCTGACCATGATAGTACCTTCTTCCCGGAATGGCTGCTCCCAGACCCAGAAGCCGCTGTTAGCGAAGTATATGGGGCGGCATCGAGGCAAACGATAAGTCCTCGCAGGAGCTCGTCAAACCTGAGGATATGATCGAGTCTTTGGGAGAAAAGCTGGCAAGGTGGTGGTTCCCTGAGCGACGAGCGGCGTTCGAGGCTTCATGACACAAGCCTGGATGGTACAGCGAGTATCGCTTCGATCGTGAGCGCGAGTAGCTTGAGAAACATTGCGGTGGCTTGCCCGGAGCCGAGGACACACGGAGATACTTGGGGTGGGGAGTCCTCTTGAGCGATCAACTCAGCCAGACGGATGAATATTTAGGCAAGACTAGAAGTTGATGCTCACTTCCTATTCTCCGGCGGCAAGCATTTGGCCTCGGTGCCTCCCGGGTTCATCAAAGTGGAGAGGTAGCAACGAAGTGAAGGCACTGGGGAGGCGGCGTGGGAAGGCAGACCTGAAGGACGTCTTTGAGTGGCGGGAGATGATTGTGGAGGCGGAGCGTGTCATCGATGAGCTGGAAATGTTTTTCTTGTCGTTGGATAGTGAGGTGGCTCGGCCGTTAGCCATCCCGCAAGAGGCAATGCCTGTACGCCCGCGGTCCGCATATTTTTTTCGTTAACGCCTGAAGTTCGGGAAAGAACCAACATAAGTATTTATCTATATATCATAAATTTGGATTGAATTGCCGGGTTCTTCTACCCAGATGCTCCGCGCAGCCGCCTGCGGTGCAGACAGCGTATTCTGGTAGGTTTAACCAGATTACCATACGCCACCTGGCGGAGAGGCACGTCCACCAAAGCACTTGTAATCTAATGCTTACGTTTCTAAAATGGAGAAGAAGAACAGAGAAGGGATCGTACGTCAGGTGATGTTCGGCGCTATTCCCGATGGGGGGCATGTGGAAAAATATCTGCGGGCTAATGCAGCGCAGCGTTAGGAGTGTTAGGAGCGATGAATCGAGTTTCACACTGCTGTTTTCCGTCCACACTTCTGGGCCAGTTGGGCCAAAAGGAGAGCCGCACAGCTAGACCTGCGGATACTTATGGGTTGATCTTATTGTCGTCGTAGTCTAAACAGGCTTCTAGAGGCGAAATTTACTTGATGTCCCCCCCACCGTTCACACGTCATCAGCCGGGTCGTTTGTGACCTACACGTAGAGTAGTTAGGCAACTTGCGTTTGAACGTGGTTAGAGTAGTACTCCTCCCTATCGACGAAGACCTACGTTTGAACCCAACGTCATGTGATGCATCAATTATCTTCACATAGGGTACCGACCTAATCTCCGTCGCAACGCATAGCACTGACGCATCCCCCGTACAACGTATTCCTCCTGATGTGGGCAACGCCAGGAGGGGGTGTTATTATACCCACGAATAGTACCGGCGGGATTTGCGTCGAAGCGTAAGGCGCCGTTACATCCTCCCTTACAACCTTACGTTAGGTACTCCCACGCAAAGACCTACGCAATCTCCGTAGAAACACATAGCAAAGGCGAATCCTCCGCTGCAACCCAACGTCAGCCGGATAGCTTACGACTTACATATAGAGTAGCCAGGAAATGTCGGTTTGAATGTAGTCTGAGGACTACACTCTTTGTCTCCGAAGGCCTGCATTCGAACGCAATGGCAGACGGGGTGTCCATTACCAGTAGGCAGGGTAACGATGCGATTTCTGCCCGCCTGTATTGTAAAAAGACCAGACATGTCGGCAGACTGCTCTAAGCCGGTCTGCCAAGACGCAGACCCGACCACCAGTTTTTGATTCATGGACTGCATGTTCTTTACCTACAAGCAGGGTTCCCGATAATCCGTCCAGTCCAGTTCGAGGTAGGAATTGAGACGGATTAAACGATATAATCCTAGAAAATATATGGCTATAAGAACTAGGGCTGGGAGAGGGAATTGGACGGGTCATAGGGCCGACGCTTCCAAAAAAGCAAATTTTCGAGCGAATGAAGCCTCGCAATGTGGATAAGCCCAAGTAGCTGTGAGTTGAGTGTCTCGGAAACATGATGGGCCAACCCTGACATTGAACTGGAGTCATCTAGATCGGCTTGTTGGGATAAGTTGGAACATAGGGATCGGTAGAGACGAAGATAGAGAATTGGATTGATGATACATTGCTGAGGGCAGAACCTTATCTCCATAACTACTGGACTTAGGATTTTTGTCAGGGGAAACAACGGAAGACTGTCCGCCATGCTGGGTACTTGATGGCTCGAGCAGCCGCTATTTCCAGATATCATCTTCTGCCATCTGTCACCTCCGAATGACGTAGCCGCACTTTCATTCCTGGGCGTCCTGTATGATGGCACCTCCTCTCACTTGACAGATGCAAAGGAAAGGGAGGTAAGGAGATGAATAATGCCGAATTGAGAGAATATCAACAAACGCGAAGAAGGAAAAACGGAGAAACCCAGTATCCCTGGATGCCGAGTTGAAAGTCATATGCGTTGAAAAAAGCCTCATGGGAAAACCACAGACATAGGTAGAAGAAAAGTGCATCCTCCCAAGAAAGGACTGAGTCAAAGGAAACAAAGTTTAACTGCCTGCCACGTGCTTCACCTGTAACTTCATCAGGATATCAGGCCAATTCCCAGGTTTATCTGTAGAGTAATCTGTCCATTGAGCACGCACAGCAACTCGACTTTCAAGCATGCGTAGCAGCTCTGTTTAGACCTCAGACATTCGGACTTGGAAATATACCCTGCTGTCAAGAGGAAAAGAGGGACGAGTGTATATATACTATATAGTAGGAATACTAAAGGAAACACAGCTAACTACAAGACATACAGGAGAAGACAACAAGTGAGAGGATGCGCCGCCGCCAGCACTAGTACGTGGGCAAATACCCAAACTGCACAATGATAGCCCTAACACCAATACTCCCCCTTTGCCCATGCACGATCTCTTGCTATCCCATACCCATAATCTTCACAAACTCCCCGTGCTTCAATTCATTAAGCGCCTTCGTGAATCCATCTGCCTTCATCTCTTTAGTGGATAGGTAGACGACTTTGAGTAGCCAGTTCTTCGACCAGGTGATGGCAGCGGAGACTCATGTAACGGCTGTCACTGTTGAAGTTTGCGGAGTTTAGAATGCCAATCCCACTCTGATTACCATCAATGATAACCGAGTCGTGACACGGGACATGTCCAATCTCTTGTAAGACATCAGAAATCCACCGGACTGTCTTCCACGCCTCGCAGATCGAGACGAGCTCTGCTTCCATGGTCTGGAAGGAGACGAGCTCTGCTTCCATGGTCTGGAAGGAGACGAGTTTTTGCTTCTTCGATTTCCACTGCATGAGGGTGCCACCGGTATCATATACAAGGTAACCGCTTGTCGACTTGCTAGCCTTGGTGTCGCCACCATGGTCTGCATCGGCATACGTAACCAATTTGTCACACGATTTCGTCTCACTAGCCCAACCGGCCTGCGGGCCACCAGCGGGTTTTTTGGACTGTCCAGTCAGGCCGAGATTTGTGGGGACCTAGTCCGGCTGGATGGGGCCAGCGCCCGGACTGGCTTGACCAGGGTCAGCCGGCGGGCTAACGGTAGTACTAGTGGTTAAAAAAAAATATTGTCACACATGGCAGCTCTACCATCTCTTCTCCAATTTACGGTTTTTTTACATGATCCTGTTTTCCTTACCTTCCCACTGCACTTCCGCACCTGTTCGATTATCTGTCTGTTGTTGTGTTGGCGGCCGAAACCTCCCAGTAACAGGTTAGGGGTAGCCCGAAACCTGAGAAGCCACCCAAGATATGCGGTCCTGATTGTTGGAGTGAGATGGAGAACCTAGGGTTCGGGCCCACACACTAGTGTGCCTGTCTCTCTTACTCTGCGCCGCCTGCTCCGTTATAACACTGATTTCCCTTACATCTCCACCATCTCCTATCCGATTAACAGAGTTTTTGAATAAACTTGATAGCCCTACGTTTCCTGCGCTCTTCCGGGTATGTACGATCTTCTGCCTGTTCTGGTGGCGGGCGGAAGCTCGTAGTAACATGAAACCCACACACAAGTGAAATGCCTCCGGATTTCGCTTACAGTTCCACCATCTCGTCTCCGGTTAACAGAATTCTTGGATAATCTTGTTTGCCTTTAATCCCCAGTGCCCTGCAGGGTATGTATGATTTATATCTGTTGTTGTGGTAGAGGTCGAGAGCTTCCAGTGATAGTTTAGTTGTAGTCGAAACCTGGAAACCCACTCGCCGCGAAAGAAATGGTAAGACGCTAGCGGATATAAGATCTCGCTCATTTTCCCCGGCGCGCCAGCCAACCCGGTCCAGACCAGGCCGGCGCCAAAAAAGCCGGTGAGTCCACGCGTCGTGGACTGGCGTGAGCTAGATATGACTCGCAGACCAGACCAGGCTGAGGCAAGGGCTGGCGCGGCCGGACTATTGAGACCCCTGGGTGCCTTGCCCTTACCCTTTCCCTGCCGCTTCGATATCAGCCTTGCTGTGAGTACGTCGCGGGGGTCAGATGGTACCTCGGCCTTGGCGGAAATTGTACATAGCATCATGAATCTAATAATCGTCCCGTAAGATAAAGATGCAACGTTGGCCGCCGATCACCAACGTCAGCGTGGCGCTACAGCGATCTGAGCGCGGGGGGTGCGGACTTCGTTGGTTGCGAGGCCAGTCGGTTGGCTAAGTGCTTTGGTGGACGTCCCTCTCCGGCGGGCGACGTGTGGTGGTCTGGATCTGCCTATCAGCGTGAGCTGGTTGCACCGCAGGCAATTTATAATTGATCCCAAGCAAGTGGCTGCGGGGATTAACTGGGTAGAAGAACCCGGCAATTCAATCCAAATTTATGATACATAAATGAGTACTTAAGTCGGTTCTTTTCCCGAACTTCAGGCGTTATCGAAAAAATACGCGGACCGCTGGCGCACGGGCATTGCCTTTTGCGGGACGGCCAGTGGTTGAAAAACCTCGCCATGCAAGGACAAGAAAAACATTTCCAGCTCATCGATGAAACGCTCCACCTCCACAATCATGTCCCGCCACTCAAAGAAGTCCTCAAGGTCTGCCTTCCCATGCCACCTCCTCACTGCCTTCACTTCGTTGCTATCTCTCCACTTTGATGAACCCGGGAAGCACCGAGGCATAATGCTTGCCGTCGGAGAGTAGGCGAGAGTGACCATCAAATTACAGTCTTGCGAAACTATTTCCTTCGTCTGACTGAGTTGGTCTCTCAAGACGACTCCCCACGCCAAGTATCTCCGTGTCAACTCGGCTCCGGGCAAGCCACCACAATGTTGCTCAAGATACTCGCACTCGCGATCGAAGCGATACTCGCCGTAGCATTCAGGCTTGTGTCGTGAAGCCTCGAACGCCGCTCGTCGCTCAGGGAACCACCACCTTGCGAGCTTTGCTCCCAAAGACTCGATCCTGACAAGGAGTTTAAAGAGCTCCTGAGAGGACCTATCGCTTACGCCGACTACGGCCCGTAACTCGTTAATGGTGGCTTCTGGGCGTAGCCATTCCGGGACGAAGGCACTATCATGGTCAGCATGGGTGGGGCAGTTCTATTTGGGCAGTCAGGAAAATACCGCTGAGTTTCATGATTCCTCGTTTCCGATGCCATGGTGCTGGGGGCTCACGAGTTGTTCGTCATAGTGGGTGGTGCGATGTTAGATTTAACAATAGCGTAGGTGAATTTAGCTGCTTTGCTGCCGGGTCGGGTGCCGGACCTAAGACGGGCTGCGTCTTGGCAAATACAATTAGCAGCCTTCTGCCAAGAACCCGAGTGCAAAAGTGTGACGCCGCGGGGGCCGGTTGAAGCGGGGCGACGTGACAGCAACAGTGGGGCGTGCCGGAACCAACACCAGTCTTGTCCGATCAGCTTGATTGATACTGTACAAACCCGGACACGTGTCGTACGTGGAACCGGTTAAGCACGCCTTAGAATGCGCTAATCCGTCTCGGGTTAGCGCCTTGGCGCCAATTGAACGCGACTCAAGTAGGAAGTTGAGAGGTTGACTGGTCACCATGGATGCTTCTTCGCTTCGGGTGGTTTGCTATTTGATAGGTAGCAGTGCTGTACGACGTTCGTGACCCGCTGTTGGTCCCACTGCCAGACGACGTTAGCGGCCGCGGGGCTGATCTACAGCGCGCCCAAGTGCATCTCGAACGCGATAACCCGCTCATCAGAGGGGATGGAGGGCTGGATCGGATCCTGCCCTGTTGGCTTCCTTGCCGCCTTGCTGCCTTTACCCACCTGCTGGAAGCCCCCACTCTTCTGCAGCGGGAGCACTGCCGCTGCTGCCACCCGCTGGGCCCAGTTGGATGACTGGGCTGGAGCGCTGGCCGTGGTGGCCATCGGTGCCGCCGTTGTAGTCGGTGGCGACTTCACCTCGACTGTGTACTACCGTATAAACCCGGATAAGAGTCCTACTTTTGAAATTGGTTAGCGCCGCGCTTGGCAGTCTTGGCGCGCCCGTAGCGCGCGTCGCGCTTAGTCAGTATCAGATTCACTAGCGCAAAATCCTGTGATATTGTCGTGTACATTGTATACAGTTTCACGTCTTGTCTCTCCAACGGAATTCCACATCATCGTCTTCATCATGAGTGATACTATGGAACAGCTCTTCAACCACATACTGCCTGCGCACTCCTTCCAGTCTCTTACTTCTTCTAGCTAAACTTACTGGTTCAACAGGAAGATTCCTCCACCGTCACTGCCGAGAACGCGCCCGCAGAGAGCGCACCCAGAGAGAACGCGCGCACTGAACCCGCCGAATCTGCCGAGGGTAAGTCCGCCGAGCCATTCCAGGGCGCGTCCCCCGAGCCAGTCGAGGGCGCATCTTCCGAACCGGCCGAGAGGGCATCCGTCGAACCTGCCGAGGGCGCCTGCAGCGATCATCCCGAGAGCGTGTCCACCCAAAGGGGCGTCGACCGAAAATGTGCGTGCCGAGCCTGCTAAGCCGAGGAAGAGTGGGCAGAACGAGAGCGGTGAATTGCAATATGGCTTTGTCAAGTGCGTTTGGTGTGGTGAAATTTGCTTCGCTGCGTTCCATTATTGCCTCCGTGATGCCTGTCGACTTGATTTCTGTGGGTATTTAGTATAGGTCCACGTCTAACGCGCTCACAATGCTGCTCAGATGCGCTGTGGAGCGTCTGCCTCCAAACCTCCGAATAAAGTGACGTACTATTGCCGCCGGGGCGCTAACCCAAGTCGCGCTAGCGCGCCAAGACGCGCTAAACCATTACCAAAAGTAGGACGCTTATCCGAGTTTATACGGTACATCGCCGGAGACTGAATCGGAAGTGGCCGCGCGTTACGTATGGTGGCGCCACTAGGCTGGAGCCGGCCCTTCTTCCGCCATTACTCCAGCGTTCTCATGCCTGACATGGACACGTGCCATTTGCTGGCGAGCGTGTCCGCAAGGGCCACCGTCTCTGGGTTAGTCTCGACTGCCTCTACCGCGCTCGCCCCTGGGCCATATGCCGCCCACTCCTCTCCCATGGGGTCACCCCGCTGCCATCTCTTCTCCGCTGTCGCCATTTCCACCGCCGCCGTCACTGGTCGGTTCAGGATGGACCTGACCTAAGCTGGCATTGCCGCTGGTCCCTTGCCATTACCCTTCTCCTGCCGCTTCGCTTTAGGCCTGGCAGGGAGTAGTCAAGAAGGTCAGGTGGTATCCCAGCATTGGCGGAAATTCTACAGAGCATCGTGAATCGAATGTTCGTCAAGTAAGATAAAGCTACAATGCTGGCCGCTGAACACCAACTTCTGCATGGGGCCACAGCGATCTGAGCACGGGGTGTGCGGACTTCGTTGGCTGCGAGTCCGGTCGGTTGGCTAAGTGCTTTGGTAGATGTCCCTCTCCGGCGGGCGACGTGTGGTGGTCTGGATCTGCCTATCAGCGTGAGCTGGTTGCACCACAGGCAATTTATAATTGATCCCAAGCAAGTGGCTGCGGGGATTAACTGGGTAGAAGAACCCGGCAATTCAATCCAAATTTATGATACATAAATGAGTACTTAAGTCGGTTCTTTTCCCGAACTTCAGGCGTTATCGAAAAAATACGCGGACCGCTGGCGCACGGGCATTGCCTTTTGCGGGACGGCCAGTGGTTGAAAAACCTCGCCATGCAAGGACAAGAAAAACATTTCCAGCTCATCGATGAAACGCTCCACCTCCACAATCATGTCCCGCCACTCAAAGAAGTCCTCAAGGTCTGCCTTCCCATGCCACCTCCTCACTGCCTTCACTTCGTTGCTATCTCTCCACTTTGATGAACCCGGGAAGCACCGAGGCATAATGCTTGCCGTCGGAGAGTAGGCGAGAGTGACCATCAAATTACAGTCTTGCGAAACTATTTCCTTCGTCTGACTGAGTTGGTCTCTCAAGACGACTCCCCACGCCAAGTATCTCCGTGTCAACTCGGCTCCGGGCAAGCCACCACAATGTTGCTCAAGATACTCGCACTCGCGATCGAAGCGATACTCGCCGTAGCATTCAGGCTTGTGTCGTGAAGCCTCGAACGCCGCTCGTCGCTCAGGGAACCACCACCTTGCGAGCTTTGCTCCCAAAGACTCGATCCTGACAAGGAGTTTAAAGAGCTCCTGAGAGGACCTATCGCTTACGCCGACTACGGCCCGTAACTCGTTAATGGTGGCTTCTGGGCGTAGCCATTCCGGGACGAAGGCACTATCATGGTCAGCATGGGTGGGGCAGTTCTATTTGGGCAGTCAGGAAAATACCGCTGAGTTTCATGATTCCTCGTTTCCGATGCCATGGTGCTGGGGGCTCGCGAGTTGTTCGTCATAGTGGGTGGTGCGATGTTAGATTTAACAATAGCTTAGGTGAATTTAGCTGCTTTGCAGCTGGGTCGGGTACCAGTCCCTAAGACGGGCTAGCGTCTTGGCAAATACAAGTAGCAGCCTTCTGCCAAGAAACCGAGTGCGAACGTGTGACGCCGCGGGGGCCGGTCTAAACGGGGCGACGAGACAGTAACAGTGGGGCACTGCCAGAACCAACACCAGTCTTGTCCAATTGACTTGATTGATATCGTCTAAACCCGGATACGTGTCGTACGTAGAACCAGTTTAGCACGCCTTAGAACGCGCTAATCCGCCTCGGGATAGCGCCTTGGCGGAAATTGAACGCCACTTAAGTAGGAAGTTGAGAGGTGGACTGGTCAGCATGGAGGCTTCTTCCTTTCCTTCGCTTCGGGTGGTTAGCTATTTCGTAGGTAGCGGTGAGCTTAGGTATCTTGATGACGACATCTTTTTGTGAAAGATGATTTTTGAATCAAAAAGCTAGATGGCCTGGTGGGCTCGGACCATAGAGTGGTCCCGCCTCCACAACTTGGGGATGTCCACTACTTTCGCCATCTCCCATAGCTGTGGATGTTAGCTGAGCCGAATACACGCCTGTATGAGCTGCGCGATCCGTTGTTGGTCCCACTGCCAGACGACGTTAGCGGCCGCGGGGTTGATGTACAGCGCGCCCAAGTGCATCTCGAACGCGATAACCCGCTCGTCAGAAGGGATGGAGGGTTCATCGGATCCTGCCCTGTTGGCTTCCTTACCGCCTTGCTGCCTTTGCCCACCTGCCGGAAGCCCCCACTCTTCTGCAGCGGGAGCACTGCCGCTGCTGCCGCCCATAGGGCCCAGTTAGATGACTAGGCTAGAGCGCTGGCCGTGGCGGCCATCGGTGCCGCCATTGTAGTCGGTGGCGACTTCGCCTCGCCTGCGTACTACTTCGCCGGAGACCGAATCGGAAGTGGCTGCGCGTTACGATGGTGGCGCCTCTAGGCTGGAGCCGGCCCTTCTTCCGCCATTACTCCAGCGTTCTCATGCCTGACATGGACACGTGCCGCTTGCTGGCGAGCGTGTCCGCAAGGGCCACCGTCTCTGGGTCAGTCTCGACTGCCTCAACCGGACTGGCCCCTGGTCCATATGCCGCGCACTCCTCCCGCATGGGGTCACCCCGCTGCCATCTCTTCTCCGCTGTCGCCATTTCCACCGTCGCCGTCTCTGGTCGGTTAAGGATGGACCTGACCTTAGCTGGCATTGCCGCTGCTCCCTTGCCATTACCCTTCTCCTGCCGCTTTACTTCCGGCTTGGCCGGGAGTACGTCAAGAAGGTCAGATGGTATCTCAGTCTTGGCTGAAGTTCTACAGAGCATCGTGAATCGAAATGTTCGTCAAGTAAGATAAAGCTACAATGCTGGCCGCTGAACACCAACTTCTGCATGGGGCCACAGCGATCTGAGCGCGGGGTGTGCGGACTTTGTTGGCTGCGAGTTCAGTCGGTTGGCTAAGTGCTTTGGTGGACGCCCTCTCCGGCGGGCGGTGTGTGGTGGTCTGGATCTGCCTATCAGCGTGAGCTGGTTGCACCGCAGGTAGTGAATAATTGATCACAAGCAGGTGGCGGGGGGAGCAATTGGGTAGAAGAACCCGGCAATTCATTCCAAATTTATGATACATATATGAGTACTTAAGTTGGTTCTTTTCCCCAACTTTAGGCGTTATCGAAAAAATATGTAGACCGCTGGCGCACGGGCATTGCCCTTTGCGGGGTCGCCAGTGGTTGAACCACCTCGCCATCCAACGACAAGAAAACCATTTCCAGCTCATCGATGAAACGCTCCGCCTCCACAATCATGTCCCGCCCAGGCCTCGCAATAGTCCGTCTTGCGCAGCCAGGCCCGGCAGTCTTTTAGGACGGTCCCGTCCCGGGCAGGGTCCCCTCTGCCCTAGTCCGTCCTGGTATAGGATTTGGACGGACTGCCGAAGACTGCCGGGCCCGCCAGGTCCCTGTCGGGCACCGCACTAGTGTAAAAATTTCGGTTTAGGGTGAGAACTCTACTCCAGCGGGGTATGCAAGACCCCGCTCACCAGCCACTATGTATTCCTACCGCCGTCTCAACCCGACACGCCAGACATCCAGCTCGCCGGCACCACCCCCACCACTCAGAACGTCTAACAGCAATCTCAGTACCGATGCCTATGGCGAAGAAGAAGCACTCGATGATGGACGTTCACCCCGAGGATTCGGCTTCCCAGCGACAACTCCTTGTTGATCCCGAATTACTCTCGCCCCACCAATGAGTCATGGACATACGAAGAGACGATACACACCAGCAGCTCTGAGGTTGCCGTGACTGAGCGGATGCTAAGCGAATTGACGAAGCATGTGGAGGAGACGGAGGTAGACGGGGACAATGTGAGCGCATGATTTCAGGCCTCGCAATAGTCCGTCCTGCACGGCCGGGCCCGGCAGTCTTTTAAGACGGTCCCGTCCCGGGCAGGGTCCCCACTGCCCTAGTCCGTCCTGGTATAGGATTTGGACGGACTGCCGAAGACTGCCGGGCGCGCCGGGGCCCGACCGGGCACCACTAGTGTAAAAAAATCAGTTTAGGGTGAAAGCTTTACTCCGGCCGGGTACGCAAGACCCCACTCACCAACCACTATCTATTCCTACGGCCGTCTCGGCCCGACGCGCCTGACATTCAGCCCACCGGCACCACCCAACTCACCAGTACTGATGCCTATGCTGAAGACGAAGCACTTTATGCTAACTGTCAAAATAATCGAGTGATGGGGTGTGTAGGAACTCCGTTGCTTGATATTTTTACCATAGCGAGATGACCGCTCTCTATATATACATGCCGAAGCAAGCCCATTACCCATCACCGACTCGCCCAGATACCCTGGGTGGCAGCTTGCCACCTCCGGTCTGGATGTCGCCAGTGGCGACTTGCCGCGTCACCAGTGGCGAGTTGCCACCTCTGCCACCTGATGAATTCCGGATGCAACTGAGCGCCGCGGCCTCGTCAGGCCTAGGCTGGCTCTCGACCTATATATCTGACACTAACCGCCCGCCCCGCGGATTGGGCTTCCCAGCGACAACTCCTTGTCAATCCCGAATTACTCCCCCCACCAATGGGCGACAGCGAGTCATGGACATCCGAAGAGATGGTAAATACTAGCAGCTCTGAGATTGCTGCGACTGAGCAGAATTGACGAAGCATGTGGAGGAGACAGAGGCAGGTGGGGACAAGGTGAGCGATATATAAAACCACAAAGGTCGCAGAAATGAGCGCAGGATTTCTCCTCCCTACCATCTTTTGTCCGATCACCGTGACAATTACATTTTCCCCCACCCGTTTCGTGCTCCTCGGTAGCTACTCATCGACTTTATATCCGTTATGTAGTTGGAATATAGAGATCGATAGAGATGAAAATAGTGAATTGATTGATACGTAGTCGAAGGCAGAACATTCTCTCTATATACAATGGCCTCGGGGACTTGCCAAGGGGAATCGACGGAAGACTGTCTTCCGAGCCGGTTCTCAGACTCAGGCAGCTGTCATTTCCGGACGCCCATTATTCTGACAATTGTTGTAGCACGTTGTGGCTCCCCACAAATACAACTGAATCAACAGCACACCCACCATGAGACCGGAGACCGGAGTGGGGCTACGGCAGCCAATATGTAGCAGATAGCCTTTGAATAAACATTTAGTAGTAGGCGCTATGGTGTTCTTCCAGAAGATTACTATATCGGTGTTAGTGCACAGTTGGAGGTCCTCTTTATCACTCGCACTAACCAAATTCGTGTTTTTCTTGGGTTTTTGGGTCACACAAATCTTGGGTCCTCGAGTCAAATATTTGTCACTGCGGTTCAGAGGTAAGTAACTTCTACTGGTTGGGCGTCTGGTCGGGATTTTGGAGGCTCAGACTTTTCCTTCCAGCCCCTTTGACAAAAAAGTAACGTAGCATACAGGGTAACCGGCTACTACCCCATACCCGGACACTTTTGTTAGAGTGATTTAGTGTGGTGGCCCCACCTTACTACCCCGCTCAGCACCGTCAACACCCATCACCACCTGTCGACAGCCCAAAGATGGCCCCTACCAAGCCTTGCGAATCCAAAAACACCCTTCAGGAAGTCAGAATACGCCATGCTCTCGAGGAACGGTGATTGGAAGGCACCTCCTTCCGTAAATTGGCCGACAAGTATGGGGTCTCCAGTTCTACCCTATCCGATCGGGAACGTGGCGGCCTTACACGCCAGCAAAGTCATGCACATGAGCAGAAACTCACCCCGGCCATGGAGAAAGCTCTTGAAGACTGGTGCAAGAAACTGGATGACTGGGGATTTCCTCCACGGATGGATCTTTTACGTGCTATGGCAGGCGCATTGGCACAGATCCGCGCCGAAGAAGAGGAGGATCCTGAACTTGCCCACCTTGGCCAGCATTGGTTGTCCAACTTTCTCAACTGCCATCCGAGTCTCTCTGCAAAGTTTAGCACTCAACATGACCGCCAACGGGCCTACGGAGACAACATCCCCACCCTAAAAGGCTCCTTCGCTAAATTGTTACGTTTGATCTGAACACGTAAAATTCAACCTGAGGACATCTTCAACATGGACGAGAAAGGGTTCATTATGGGAATGTCTTCGAAGGCAAAGGTAATCTGTCGGACAGGGAGATGGCCACCACAGGTGACGCAGGATGGAACGAGGGAGATGCTTACGGTCATTGAATGCTGTTGTGCTGCACTCTATGTGCTTCCCTCCTTTGTGATTTTCAAAGGAGCAGCGTATTATATGGGGTGGCACACAGAAACCAGTGATCCTGAAGCAAAATTTGCCTACTCTCCCAACGGTTGGACCGACAACAAACTTGGGTTGGAGTGGCTGCGCCACTTCGACCAGCACACCAGGGATCGGCAGGGTAGCAACGGTCGCCCCCACTTACTTATCCTGGACGGCCACCGTTCACACATCAACCTCGAATTTTGTCAGTATGCTATTGACAATAATATTGAACTCCTCTGTTTTTCCTCCCATACAACACATCTCCTGCAGCCTCTCGATGTCAGTCTCTTCGGGCCTTTGCAAAAATATTACAGCAAAGCGGCAGACGATCACATGCGAGACACACGCGCTGCAGTCGTCAAGGGTACATTCTGGAAATTTTACAGTGCTGCCCACCGGCAAGCTTACACCAAAGAGAACCTCAAGTCGGCATGGAGGGAGACAGGAATACATCCCTTCAATCCTAATGCTGTGCTTACACAGCTTGTTGCTCCACGAAGTGCCCCCTCTCCGGCTAGCAAGAAAGTTGTGCTGCAGACCCTGAAAAAAAGCACCGACGTCCGACA
>Ga0307508_10001855_pt1 | contig 23348 bp, 33 predicted proteins | sample 9_EM_MG_FD_203089 | JGI IMG/M metagenome (GOLD analysis project Ga0307508, IMG submission 203089) | Populus trichocarpa ectomycorrhiza microbial communities from riparian zone in the Pacific Northwest, United States - 9_EM | ecosystem: Host-associated > Plants > Roots > Unclassified | place... | reverse complement strand
CGCGCACCATTCTCTATGAGCCGCTTTGCCACCGTTTCTCCCAATGCAACCGCATCGGCGGGACAGGTCATCGGTACTGTGGATGTGTACACCACTTGAGTATCGCCGGTGAGGGAGGTTACACATCCCGTGAGAGTTAGTGTGGGATAGGACTCGGTATCTATTTTTGTAGACGGGGCGGAGGACAATGTGGGGGATGGACCTGATGAGGTGGGTTCCAGCTCTGCGATTGTTCCTTCGGGTGAAGCGGAAGGGGTCAAGGGAGCAGCGGCGGAGGTAAATATAGTTTCCACGCCGACAGGAACGCTACAACCGCCTTCCAGTACCCTCAAGCAACTTCGCTCAGCGCGGCAACGCATCTCCGTCGGTGCATGGCTGAGGGCTTTTAACAAACGTTTGGCATCTTGGTCGTCTGAGCGGATCTCGATGCCAATGGCGCCTTGTCCAACGGCGTGATATAAATGAGGAGGGACAATGTCGGATGTGATGCGATGTTGCCAATTCATGCGAGCCAACCCGGCATGGGCCAGGATGATGGCGGAGTATTTGCTATCAGGTGCATCGAGCTTAGCAAGACGAGTGTCACTATCGGATGAATTCAAGAGCAGCGAAAGAGCAGCTCAGTGGACCAAGTTTTTTTTCATGGGGAAGCGAAAACTCACATGTTTCCTCGCTAAAATAAGCCAAATGCACCAAAGAAAAAAAAAAAACCATCTTAGATCAGGACCAAAGCGAGGGGGCTGAAAGCTCTCGTAGAGATCACGCACCATGTCTTGAAAGACGAGTTTGGGGAACGCTCTTCGCAATTGAGCTACTCGTCGGACGCTACTAGAACCAATGATGCTTCCGTCCGGCAAATCCTCGAGCGTCTTATACCCGAGTCCTTTCTTCACAACAAGACTATCCAACGGGTCATGACGCTCGATAATCGCCCCAAGTTCCGCCCCGGGTGGTAAAGTCGTCGGCACATCTTTAAGCGAATGTACGACGAAGTCGATGGTCTTGTCTTTTAACAAAGCCGCTTCAAGCTCTTCTGTCCATAAGGCTTTACCAGCAGCACCGAACAGATAGAGTGGGTCAACTTTGTTTTTGTCTCCACCAGTCAGCATGAATGCCACATCAAAAGATTGGTCCGGGTGGGCTGTTGCCAACGCATCTTTAACTGAGTAAGTCTGCACTTGGGCAAGCTTTGAGGCGCGCGAGCCAACGACAAAGGTGCGAGGCATTGCTGGCGGGCCTTGGGGGATTTTAGTTATGGGGGTATGGGGCTATGGGGATATAGAGGGGAAGGGCCGGTTAAAAGGACAGCCAATGGGGGTTGACAAATTGGGAACGGAGATTCTCACGGTCAACGGAACAGCACGACCGCTTGTCAGGCGACTGAGAGAATGACAGCGGTGTCCAGGGCCTGAGCACTGAGCGGTGCAAAAATCGCTTCACCTCCACCTCCGCCCGGTACCCTCTGCTTTTGATTGTGTTGTAACGAAAATCCAATGATATGATTATGATAGATGGTATCAAGTGCATCTACATGTACATGCATACAGTATAATCATGCGCATGATAGGCTTGATCACGCGCTAATTTGATTCCCTAGCAGCGCCATGATTGCTGGCATTACATTGCTGTGATCAGGCAACACCAACGGACGCACAATCCGATCCCAGTTTTGATCCCAACTACCCCAGTGCCAATGCGACAGTGGCACTGTGCGCGAAGACGTCGTCGGATCCAGATAGCTTTTAAGTGAACCCCGGAGTCGCTCCAGTTCCGAGTTGTCAGGAAACAGTGTTAACAGGCGCTATTTCCGAATAGATAACATGGGCGCAGGGATTCGATGAGAAACGAAGTCGGCTGGCTTGAACAGATCCACGTACCTCGAAGTGATTTGCAAGCTGTTGTGGAGTGTTAAAGACGACACCGTTAATATCTGGCTTTACCAACTCATTGAGACTGCTCGCATGAAGAATGTCATGATCTATTTCTCATAGGAGTGATTTAGAAACATACCATGGAAAATCGAGCGCGCACACAGGAAGCCCGCAACCAAACATATCCACAATCTTCATCGGCAGGTCCAAATTAGACGAGCTGCTATGAAGCGACACCCCCAAGTCCGCAGAGCCTGCATCGCAAATCAACAAAACTCTAGAAACGCAACAGGAACGAACGCAATAACATCAACCCACCAAGTAGAAGCGGATAATCGGTTGCACTCAGCCACACGCTGCGGCACCGAACCCACTTCCACCTCTCCTCCTGTTCCAGGCGGATGACTTCACCCATCATCTTCTCTCTCAAATCCCCTTTGCCCGTGACAATTACTAACATCTTTGGAAGCCGGTTTCTTCCCCTTGGAGCCTTTTGGTCGCCCGTAGTGCCCTTCTCAGCATCCCTTTCCACGCCACCTTTCTCATGATCACCAACGGCGTTGATGACTCTCGCTCTTCGTTCGTAAATCCTCAATGCTTCCAATAGGATTCCAAAATCCTCATCGGGCGTCCAGCTCGTCGAACTTACGAGTAGTGCGGGACGGTCCGGCCTTAATATGGGTACAGCTTTGGGAGAAAAGGATGCTTGGGATGCGAAGGAGCCTGTCGGATAGTGCGCATTGTACGGCGATGCGACGCGGGTGAAGGGTGTGCTGTTTCCTAGGTGGAATTCGGGGAAGAATGTGGAGTCTAAAGGTGGTTCAAGGGCTGGGAAAGAGCAAAACAGCTGAAGAATTCCGAGTCAGTTTTCAAAGAATTATACTTGCACCAATAGAAATCGATTCACAGTATGAGTTTCGGATGGTGAACATGGATGGAAATGAGCTGGTGGTCGATCATGTAGTACGGCGCAACGGCCTCTAAAGTGACAAGTATAAGTCGTCCTTTCAGCTTTCATGCGGCACAATTGGATGGAGATGTATACTCGAGATGCCATTCCTTTGTCAAATAGTCCCTCATGGCCTGCGTGACGAACAGATGTGCATAAGCAAGTCGCCCAAATGTTCGCTCGAACCTAAATCGCGAGTCCATACCCTTGCTTAGTATCCGCTCAAAACGAAACGGCCCCACAAAGATAAAGTTCCTACCATTTGGCAACCCTGACAAAGCGGTGCTGCTCACCCAACTTCATAGCCAAGATGCTGTACCCAAGATTATGCCAGTCAATGATGAGTTTGGATTTCTGAAGGCGATTAACGAATTGCACTATGGCGAGAGTTGGTATTGACGGCGGGTTCTAATAATAGTTCATGGCAGAACATTGTGTCCATGAACGTTTGGCCATACGTCCAAATCGAAGGCACTCACCTGTACAATAATGAATTCTGGAGTGTATGGCAGGCGTACCAATAAAGCATGTAGCACAACCAGCGTTTGGAATATAACTTTCAGTGGCCCTAAGATTGGGAAGAGCGATCTCGGAGCCCTTGAAATAAACCCAGGCAGCGTAGCGAGATACAGGAAGTGAACGTGAGGTAGCGAGCGTAACGACTTTGTTGGCTCCGAGCCTTAAAGATTGCCAGCGAGAGAGCAGCCATGTCGCCTTAGCACACACAGCATTTACATTGCTGGAAGAACTAGTCATGCACCTTACCTCTATAGCCTATGATGAATGTTTCGAACCCGTGTTGTGCAAAGCTCTGTGAGTGATACATCATACGTGGACTGCGACCTATGTCGCCTAGGACGAGTACGACGACGCTTCGATGATGAAGAATTTGTCTGCGCGTTGGCTTTCTGAGGAAAACATAGATGGCGATGAATGGGAGGAGAGAGAAGAAGACCTCAACGGCACATGTGAGCCTGTCCATAAGAGCCACGTCGTGGTTGTTCACGTTCACGATGCCGGGCCCGGCCTATTGAGCAACTGGTAGACTTTCCTAAACAGGACAGCTTTCATCAGCACGCCGTGGCGACATGAGCGTCGCTGCCTCTTCTACATCTTATGTGCTTTCCCGACATTCTACATCGCTAGTCTATGCTACTGCTTCTTCACCACTTCTTCTGTATACAAGGATCCATAGATATGACCTTCGACACATCACTAGCTCAACAAGGCATTTTGCATCTGCGCCACTGGCACAACCTACAACCCCACCACGTCCTTTCACCTTTCACGTCGGAGTGAGCTTCATTGGTAAACCCGTTACAAGTGAAGACCCTCCTCCTATCTCCAAGCCTTTACCACACGACCACCCAGCAGTGACATTTCGCGACAAGATGCTCAGGTGGCCAAAAGAGGTTCCGTCCGACGAGGCCGGCCATGATTTCTTCTTTGTACAAGATGTATGTTCAAAATGCCCTTCACCTCGTTGAAGTAGTATCGTATTTTGTGCGTACTGATGCTTCTTCCAAGATGATGAATAAGTCGGTGCCTAGCATCCTTTTACTTTTTTCGTCGACGCGTCTTTTGATCTAATTTTCACGTGTTATGGGTAGGGTCTCGCCGTAGGCATAGCGGACGGTGTTGGAGGTAAGATTGACCCTGACGCTTTTGTTTGTGGAAAGGCTTATGGATTTCTCGGACCATCTAGGATGGGGAGATATAGTCGATCCGGGGCTATTCTCCCAAGCACTCATGCACTATGCTTCCGAAACAGCAGCAAAGAACTGGCCAGGCGAACCAGAGACGGATCCCACGTCTGAAGAGCCGGTTCAAGTTTCGGGAAAGCACATAGAGCCTACGGAATGCATGGATGTTGCACTTCGACACGTATTAAGGGATCCATCTATTGATGGAGGTGTGCATTTTGTGTTCCAGTGCCACTGAAATCTAACTGGCTTCGAACTCTCTCAGGCTCAAGCACCGCCTGCTTAATTACACTCGACGCGGTGTCTGGCAGGCTACGCGCCGCTAAGTGAGTTGAACGACGTGGTTCTATGCTGATGTTGCAAGTAATTCTTCTCTCATATCAGCCTCGGAGACTCGGGTTTCTACGTTATCCGAGGTGCAAACATGATACACCACCAGCCACCCCAAACTCACTATTTCAACTGCCCATTGTCAGTCCCTTGTTCCCCATCCCCATCCCCACCCTGCGCTCTGATGCCCCACTGTGGCTGATTTTCGTACAGACAACTGTCAAAATTTCCCCGAGGATTCAACACCACCAAAGGATTCTCCGATCAAGCTAGCGATGCCGCGACGTTTTCAACTCGATTACGGCATGGAGACATTATCATAGCATACGTGCGTCCTCTTGCTAGTACTAGTGACTTGTCCCGTATTCCGTGTCTCGGGCTCACACATTTATTTGCACGCAAAAATCGCTAGACCGATGGCCTATCAGACAATGTCTACCGGCACGAAGTAGTCGATTACGTGCGCAACATCATGCGTCGTGCTGGCCCTCCAGCGCCCGGCCAGCGACCGCAACAACCCAGTGCTACGTCTGAACCAGGGTCAGGGTCAGATTCTCAACAACCACACGAGGACCAGGTCCGCGCACAATTTCTCGCCGACTTCCTCGTCATTCATGCACGGTTGGTCTCATTTCTTATTTCTATACTCCTATGATATTATTTGAGAGTAAGACTGACGACGGGACGCTTGCTGGCTGTGGCGTGGCTGCTGCGCGTATAGAAGGTGCATGTTCGATTTTGGCAGAGTTTCGCCGTTTGAGGAGGAATGGGCTATCCATCAGAAGTCGAAGCGCATTTACAGAGGTGGTGTGAGTTCTATTCTAAGACAGAATCCATTTTTCGTTAGTCTTAGAACTGACCTGGTTCCGCCTCTCTTTCAGAAAATAGACGAGTACGTGTTCGAAACTGTTCGTGTGATCTAGGGTATTGAGAAAGACTCTTGATGTTCTTGTGCAGCGTCTCAGTCATCGTTATAATCGTTCATGGCACGTAAAGCCAGAACTCAATCGAACATTATGTTAAACATGTAGATTGAACCGGAAAGTAGCGGATTATACCAACGCATACAGTGCCTATATTCTGTATTTGCGTTCCATGTATGCGCGGTCGTCCATTTTCGGAAGGGGATTAGACTCCGTGGCTGGAAGGTGGTTGAAGCGAGTTGTGAAAATATAAGTGGAAATGTAAAGACCATTTAGTCAAGCTCCGGGCATGATATATCGCGGGCGAAAGAAAGGGGTAGAGAGAGACTCACTGCCAAAGAAGTCACTGACGTGCAAAGTCTCGTCCCGGCCCATTAGGATATCGAGGTGAATGTTGGAACGAGGGATGATTGGTAGATGGGGCGACTTTTCGTTCGGTATCATTACGCGTAGAAGAGTGCGAAAGTAATCGGTTGGGTCAAGTAATATGAACGAATCAAATAGGATGTCATTGTTAAGGAATCGACGTCCGGGACGGAGTGACTCACAGAGGCCACAATCTTTCGCTCCATCAACTGGCGCATAGGAGCATGCATCCCAAACACATTGCGCTCAAGGTTTAGCTTCAAATTGTCTTGCGTCTCTTCCCACTTTACAGGGTGCGGGTTACGCATTGCGAACGGAACGTCAAGATAGCAGCTTCTCGAGAGTCAAACAGCAAGCAGTGACGTACATTATCAAGTCTCTTCTGATGCTGATTCGTACTGTTCAACTCAGCCACCAAACTTCGCGGTCCATATCGTAAAGTGTCGTGCACGCCAAACTCGTTTGCAGTATCACGTATGGAAGCAACATTTGATTCGGCGTTCGTCGTCGACGGAACTAGTCGAAGCTTATTGGATTCCTACATGATATTCGGTATATCGAACGCTGCTAGTCAAACGCCGTCACTCACCATGTCGTGGACGCGCGTCTGATTATATAAGCCGCGCTTTGTGTATTGTTGTGGGGTGTTATTTGTGACCACGCGTGTGAATTGCGAATTCGTCCACGAACGCAAGTTATGACCAACTCTATGTAACACACTCTGCGCGTTCCTCAGGGGCTATCGCCCACGGCTTCCCCTACTCCCAGTACAAAGCGCCGCGCCGACTCTACTGCCCCCCCATCACCTGTCAAACCCCCAGCCGGTAACAGACGAGGATGCTCTGTACCGCAAACGCTACGACGCGTCCATGGGCGTCCTCCCACTCTGGGATTCCCTAGAAGCAAAGTATTCACGCGACCTGGCGGACGACGACATTGTGGAGTTGTACACACAGACGATTGTGCAGGATAAGGGCGTCATTACGTGCCCAACCGGAGCACGACATTGGCTCATTCGCCTATGCTACAAGCGCGAACAAGAGCAACGCAGATGATACAGCCACAACAAACTTTATAAATACATCTGACGACGAGGATGAGGCCCAAGAGGAAATCGACGAGGATGATTTTGAAGGATGGTCCAACATCCCCGACCAATTCAGCCGTTCGCGACTAGCAAACTTCCCTCCTATCCCTACTACCACGGAAGAGGAGGAATTTGCAGCGTTTATGGAGGCCGAACAGGCTCACCGGGATCGTAAAGGCAATTTCGATGCTGGATGCAAAGCTACGGCTAATAACGCGAGCCGTGAGCCGTGAGCAGCGGAGTGTATCGTCAATATCCGACAGTGAGGTATATCTGAGCACGATTCCGTCCGGTCGTGAGGACAGTGATGACGAGCTAAATCTTGGGTACACTCCTAGCCCTTCGAAGCGAAATGCTTCTGCCCGTCCATCCTTCCGCCGGCTTGAAGTCTGATGCGGAAGGTATTGACTTGGGAGCCTTATTCTTCTGGAGATGAGGATACCGACCCACTGAACTTGTTTGGTGTTTTGCCCCTGGCGAGCCGAAACCAGTACCCTCGGTTCTAAAACCGCAACCACCGCCCACTCGACGGCAGTTGTGGACTCCCCCACTATCGACATCATCAGTCAAGCCTTATGAACGCAATGCGGGCATTAAACCATCGCTCACGAGTGTGGCTCGAAATGCGCTGGCGCCCGATAGACACGATCGTTCTCGGTCTCGGTCACCGCCTTCCATAATAGACCCACCCGTCACACGCCGACAGCCAATGCTTTTGGGTAAGCGAAAGCGCGATCTAACACCCGAATCTCAAGAGTTTACCCTCGTCCCAACCGTTTACGACTCCCCGTCGATCATCATCTGCCCACGATATGGATAGTCTCCGTACCCCGAGGAGTCCAAATCCATCACCTCTACGACGGTCTATAACAGCATCTGATCTGTACCAAAGCGAGAGACACGGCGTTTCACGACCGTCGAGCACATCGCCTCGGACTCCGCCTGGAGATGAAGAGGACAATGCCTGCAGGGCAAGTGGCAGCAAGAACAGCAATGAGACGGATGATGAGAATACCCCTGATCTTGAAGGGGATTATACTCCGGTGTTTGATCTCTCTCTGTCACGTCCATTTGATTAGTTTTATTTTATATTTTTGTTTTGTTTAGGCTGCTAATCACGACCCGCCTTCTCTTTTTGCTGGTCTCAATACTCGACTCCGAGACCTCACGTTCACGTCTACTCCTGGTAAAGTTTCCAAGAAAGGGAGAGGAAAATCAACTTCGGGCCGCGGCCCTGTCGCAGATTTTGCTGATGTCGCTCGCAGTGAGACTAAAATCGGAGAGTTAACGGAGAAAAATCGAGCGGCTCGCGAACTTCGCAAAATTGAGCTACAAGCCGAGAATCAGAAGACCAAGTTGGAGCGCTCAAGGAGAAGCGGGCGATGGTGAAGCTCGAACTTCAACATACCAAGGACACCATTGCACACCACAAGGAGATTAAGGAACTGGAGAATGAGCGTCTCCGTCTTGAATTACAGTTGCTGCACGCACGCAACCCTTTCATAGTCACACCGTCACGTACATTCATTCGAATAATAAGATAATAGGTTGTGATAATGGATCATGCACGCGCATGGATCCACATCAGTAGCGACATAAATATGGGCGCCGCTCGGCGCCGTGGCAGTGAGAGGCGAGTACAGGATCAGAAGCGCAGGAGTAAACAAAAGATCCGAACCAATCAGCGCTTCTTTATTGGGAAACCCTTACTTTGACCAAACACCCACCACCACATCCACACGCGCTACACTCCTCTACCATCATGATGCGATCTTCGTTCCGAACACTTGTATCGCCTACACCAATAGCTTCAAGACCATATCTTCCTTACAGTTTAACATCTGTAACACGATATGCGTCATCTTTCACCGATAGCTTAGCGTCGACTTCCACACCATCGTCGTCAACAACCACTCTCCTTCCAAACCAACCGCATTCCGCAGAGTCTACACTTCCTACTCACCAACAGCCACCACCGCCACCAGCAAAGCCTGCACGGGCCGCACCGCGCATCAAAGCATCCAGGGCCGCTTTGACACTAGTGCGCTTATGGAGTTCCGTGAAATCCCGCGTATCGTCTTCTGACTCAGCATATCAATTTCGCATTGTCTAAACAGACGCCTGATGCTGTTCAACGGATACGAAACCTGTTGTCAGGGCCAACACCCCAACTCATTCGTATAGGCGTGCGAAACAAGGGGTGCGCTGGTATGCGGTACCACCTCGAGTATGTAGAGAAGCCAGGAAAGTTCGACGAGATCGTCGAACAGGATGGTGTTCGTGTCCTTCTCGATAGCAAGGCCCTCTTTTCAATCATCGGAAGCGAAATGCATTGGCAAGAGGATAGACTCGGGTACGATACTTACTTATATCTATCATCCTTATCTTACAACCCCAAACTCATATCCGTCTCTCTTAGCGCCAAATTCGTGTTTCAAAACCCAAATATAGCAGACGCATGTGGCTGTGGAGAATCGTTCAAGGTCACCGCAACTTGACAAGCTACTTCGTTTGGCATGCCTGTCCCAAATCACGTTCCGACCTGGTTTGTCCACGAACGCTGTAGATCCATATTAAACCATACATGGACAATTAGTTCTTTCTACAATTTGCACTGTAATACCCTATGCATGCTTGCTTGCATGGAACCCCACCTCCCAATGCCATTTGTAATTCTGTGACTCAGATCCAAGTTAGGCTTGCCCACAACTCTCGCTCCTATATCTTCACCGCATTCCAGGAAATATTGCCACAGTGCAACTTGGCAAAATCCTCACTATCTTGAACTGTTGCACACTTACTGTAATATCTGCAAGTCCCATTTTCAATGTGATCATCGATCAGAAAAACATGCCAAGGTAGAGAGTCTTACACAGATTTATAATTTACAAGTACCACTGGTGGTGGAATAGGAGCCATCATCTTTGGTTGCGGACGGTGACGTGCACAAACACCCCCCAGCAGAGTACATTGTAATAATACAGTGTGGCAACACTTCATGACGAAAGTAAAATCAAGAAACAAAAAGGATTGTTGGACTCAGAGGACCAGCAATAAACCGACATGTAAGAGAAGTAGAGAAGGATAACATCATTCACCCTTGAACAGCTCCCGCTCTACGTCTGCGTACGCAGCAGCCCCTGTGCCCGTTAATCCGAGGTGGACGACTGTAGCAGCGGCTTGCTCGTACATGCGCTCGAGTACTGGTCTTGAATCCTGCCCTTGCGAGGCTAGAAAATGGGAGAACGGTGTGAGAATTCACCAGGCCTAAAAAAATTGTACGAGAACACAAGCTTACCAAGGATCCCTTCGTTGACAGCAACTGCTAAATCTTCACGATCTTCTTGTCCCGCCAGTCGGCTGACGTCACCTCCCGCCTCCAACGGATTCTCGTACGCAACAAGCGACGAGGTACGATGAAACAAGGCCTGTACACGCGCACGCTCATCCGCTCCGTAATCGGCATCTAATTGTCGGCCGTACGCGAATATGTGCTCCAATGCGGCTTGAGCAGCGGATGAGACGGGTGGAGGCGGCGCCGTAATGAGGCCGCGAGGCTGGGGCGCACTGGGTAGTGCAAAGAGAGGTGTAATCTCGGGATTGGGTGTAGTGTTGTGCGGGACGGGAAGCTGGGGATTGGTGTTGCATTTACTCGAGGCGCCATTGCCTACTATTGCTGGAGATGTGGAAAGAGGACTATATTTGGGCGGAGTGGAAGCTGGGGATGATGATGCTGTGGAAATGGGTATAAGTGGACGAGATATCGCTATAGGGGAGGCGATTGTCATTCGCGTGTTGGTACTTTGTGTGTTCTTCGCTGGAGTAGTTGTAGGGGTGGGGAAATGGGATAGAGGCAGAGGTGAAGATGATGGTGTTTGAGCAAGCTGCTGTTGAACCGCGCGATAATCAGCTGCATCTTCATCCTCTTCATCAACGTCCATCACATTTCCATCCTCATGGAGGTCGCCGTCTTCCTCTTCGAATACGTGCGATGGATGCACGTGATGGGTCGGCGTATGTCGTATCGGCATTGATACGGTTAGGGGTGGCGTAGGTACGCTGGGAGCCTTGCCTTTGCCGCGGATGAATGCTTCGGCTGCTTCAGCTGCTTCAACCTTACGTGCTATCTTCAAGGCCGCAGCTGCCTCTAACACCAGCTCAACAAACTTGCGGCACCGTAGTCGGAAGAGAAGCCACCCGCCATTTGCCGCAAGAGCATCAGGGTATCTATCACTCATAGTTTCAAGAACATAATTGACATCCCCCGAGAGAAGGGCCGTTGCGATGCGCTGTCGAGCAAGAATATCAGCTGCGCTGCTAATCGCGAGCTGCTTGGACTCTGAAGACGGTACTGCAACATCCATCGAATTTGTTGATGTTGCGAGCGCAGCTGCATTAGATTGTGAAGCCGATGAACGCGCTACCAGTGCCAGGCGGAATGCTTCAGCCGTTCCAGCATATCCGTGGTGACTTAGATAATCCATGATGATTCGATCCATGGCCTCGTATGTCTCGTTTTCATTCTTCCTCGCGCTCGAGGCTTCGATCGAGTCCGCCTCTTCGTTGGTGGCTTGGAACGCCAGCGCGGCTGGGGACCAGGTAATCGGCAATGATTGGATTTTCGACCACACCGCGTTCCGTTGCAGGTGCGCATAGGATTCGATGTCATACTTGAACAATTGTTGGCCAAAATTTGCCCGGATAGCCTCTCCCGGAGTCCGCAAACCAACCATAGGGTAGAGCTCTCCGTCGATATTCTCGAAAACATGTCCTAAGCATACATTTTCAGATGCCGCGCGATGAAAGACAGGACAGGAGAGGGCGTTCTTACCCAGAAAAGCACCATTTTTCGTGTAGAAAGCGCGGTTGCGCGAGAAATCAACACCACAACCAACGATATCATTAGCTGAGCAATAGATAGTTAGTGACAACAGAGGAAACGATTTTGATCACTAACTTGTAAACCGAGGTCCATAAGGGACACCATGGTCATGTGAGGCGAAAGAGTTGCCATCATCCCCATGATAACCCCAGGACTCTCTGGGCCGTTCGGAAGGCCAGTCGGCCTGCGCCCAGCCAGGTAGTCGCGATAGGGAGACAAGCTTCGATCCAAATCTATGAGGAAGTCGTGGTCAGTCATTGACCATACGAGGAAGCGGGGGGCACCGTACCCAATTCCTATCTCCCTTCCGTCAAATAGTGTGATTTTAGTTCGACGTCTAGCGAAGAGGTTGGAACAGAAGAGCGTACCCTTTCTGGCCCCTGTTCAGAATCTCGATCTCAAAGTAGTAGACCCCGCAAGGTCGCGGCATGGGGTAATTCGCCCGTATTGCTGAAGCATCTTTATCAGCAGAATTATGCTGACCTAAAAGAACAGCCTTGTCAGTGATGTGAATATGCTTTGTAACCTTCAGTGCACACACCAGATAAATGAACATCACGTCCGTCTGCTGATACGTGGAGCGAAGTGCTACGATCCTCCGCGTTCCACCGTGTTGGAAATTGTAGAACTTCATCAAGGACTGCCGGCGTTGCAGTTGCAGTGGCGCCATTCCCCGCATTCATTGTAGCAATACTTGTTCGTCGCCGGCTAATTTGAGGAGTTCCATGGTCACCTTCGCTTTCAACACTCTCATCCTCGCTCTCTTGCTCGTGCACGGAACGTCTATGATGCACAGAAGGAATTCCTACATAACCACTGCCTGGATTTTGCGTAGAGTGTGTGGGTTGTGAATTGGCATTGGAGAATGACGAGCGTGAATTCCGATCGCGTGACGAACGGGGGCCCGCTGCTGATGTGTGTTCACTGCGGGCGTGCGGGTGATGAGCGGCGACACCAGAAGTTGGAAGGTATGGCGGAATGTCGATATAACGTCGTAATGCTGATTGTTCGACATAGGCCGGACGAGGAAACGAGTGAAGGGTGCCATCAGCATACGGACCGTTCCCCGAGCCTGACGCGTGAGAAGACGACGGTGAACCAGGCGCCCCAGCGGAAAGTGAGGTGGCTTTGAGATGTTGGTGTAGTACGGACGTGCTTCCGAGTGAGACACTGTAATTGTGGCGTGAAGCTGGTGAGCCACTCCCAACGAAAGTGGCAGATGGAGATGCAACTAATACTGCTGCACTTGCGCTTCCCCTTCTCGTCCTTGCATTAGATCTTGATGGGCCGGGGGTATTGAGAGCAGATGCAGGCGGAGGCACGACTGTGCCGCGCACAATTCGCGGCTGGAATGGTTGAGACTGAGGTGGCGTATGAAGGGATGAGGACGATGATCGGGTAGTCGATGGGCCCGAGGGTGCAGCTGATACACCAGTAAGGTCAAACGAACTGCGTGATACTGGGCCAGACGATGAGCGAGACGCAGCACGAGGCCGGCCTGACCCGAGCAGGCGATGGTCTCTGCCAGGGGATGACATGTGGTGTCTCTGGAAGATGCCAAGGGACACAAAGAAATCTCACAGAACACAGTTGGGCACAAATAAGGCGGAGACTGGTGAGCTGCACAGTCTAGAGTACACCAGTAATTTGAGTAATCCCTTTGGGCACTGGCCCCCACGTGACACAATCACTATCCCGCGCGCCGAGTGTTTACAGAACAGCACAATTTGTATAACATCCATTGAAACGAAAGAGTCGCATCGTACATTACTCACACAGATCAAATGTAAGTAAAAAACATAATGGTAAATCAACAAAAATATCTCTCCGCTCAATAACCCTACTGCCTTGACGAGCCTATTCCCATCAGAGGGTTTCACAAAGTACGTTAGGATATTGTGCGTACGTAGGACATATCATCAAAGTGTCCGCGCCGAGCAACGGCACCGAGTATGGGCTGGTGATTCGCGCAAGAGTTGATGGAGGCGAGGCCCACGCCACCATTGACGTCAGCGGAAAGGATGCCGTTACTAGCTTTCGAATTAACACTCTTGAAGTACGCAAAGACAGTAGGATCGGGGGGAGTGGTCTGCGGGAGCGACTCCAGCTTCTGAATTACGAAACGCCTATGACTGAAGACAATTGTTATCCACCTGGCATGGAGCAGCATAGTAATCGAGTCGATGGAGAAGTCAGAACACCATATTGGTGATCGCCATAGTGACCGTGAAGTTCGTGTTAGCGGGGATCTTGCCGAAGTTTGGTGAAAACGTGAACTTGGACGAGGGAAGTTTGTCGGAGGCGATAATGGGTCCAATCTGATGTTATGCCCTGGTCAAAGTGCTGGTGCTTCGTCGGGATTAAATGGATACTAACAATTGCAGGAGCCGCTCTTGATTTGTTGGCCATTAGTGAGTGACACGCCTTTCTGGGTGGCACATGAGTTAATGAAGTTGTTGGGCAGTTGCCGATGGGACCTGCCCAGGTTGCGTAGATGGGCCATCGTTGGTCAAGCCAGGCTGTTGTCAAGGGCTACAACTGTGTGTTTATAGTTTGAAAGTCGCATGAAGCGACACAAGAATCATACTGAGGGATGTTTGCAGTGCGACGATTTGGTTGTCGGTAAGAGGGTTGCCAGAGTTGTTTGCAGGGTGCCAGCCGCGGCGTTGGCGGGAGGGGTCGATTTTCCGTTTGATGACGGGGATGATGGACTAGTGGCTGGAGTGGAATTACTAGGATTGGGATTGGCCGCATTGGTTGCGTTGTTCTTCTACCAATTACATCCACGTCAATTCATCAGGAAAGTCACTGTTGGATTGCAAACGTACGTTGCCGCCACCAACAGATGGGCCAGTGGCTGAATTCTTGCTCCTCTGTCGAGTAGGCACGTCGGTTCAATAGGAGGGTCACTGTTGAATTGTAATCTTACGTTGCCGCCCTTGCCGCCACGAGTCTTTCCGCCGCCACCGCCGCCGCCACCTCCAGTCGATGGATTAGTGGCTGAATTATGATTGGGATTGGAGGTATTGACAGTGGTTGGGTTCTTGTTATTCTATCGATCAATTCACGAGAAGGGTCAAACGTTGAATCGAAAACTTACGTTGTCAGCATTGCCGCCACCATTCTTTCCAACTCGAGCTTGGACGGTCTCGTGGTCACGAGTTTCTACCTCTGCCGCTGCACCATCGGAAACAGGAAGAGCGGTAACCAGCTGGCGGATAAATACAAGGAGAGGAAGCGCAACAGCAAACTTCATGGTCGCGAGATATTACGGACAGAAAAAATGTCCGAGGGCGTGAAAAGAGTTCGAGATATCGTTAACAACGAGCGTACAATGACACTTCCAATAAAAACACTCACAAGGTCAGCGCAACTGCAAGGACGAACTTTTAGGATGAACCAACCCGTCAGCGCGACCGATCAACAGAGGAAACAATGTGTCTCACAAATAGGCGGGCGGGGAGATAAACAAATGCCAAAGCACCGACGAGTTTTATGTTATCCGGGGCGTCGACATCGGCAACCACGGATACCGGGAGTATACAGGCTGGCATTATGTTGGAGATCGGAGATCAGACAACTAAGTCGTTGACAACACCAATTGTGGCGGTTAATTTCGTGATTGCGTTCCTGTCGACTGGCATATTGCCGCGGCCTTGTGGTCTCAGATTGGGATGACCCTCGCAAGAGTCGCAAGAGTAAAGTGGGAGAACAGGGGTCCCGATTCATTTCCCTACGCTGGATTCTCAAGTTTCGGTCGGTGACAGTCGTAGCGAACTGGCGGATCGAAGTATACTAGTAGTAGTACTCTGTTGAGTGCATTGAGTCACGTGAAAAGGTAATTACACCAAGATTCAAGAATGATAACATTAGACGAGTAGCGGGGATGCTCAGATAGCGGAGTGATAAAGCATGGTTTGATGAGCGTGTGGTTGGTCCTGAGAGGCCATAGGGAGAGGTATTGATTGCGACGGTTGACGTGTTGGCAGAAAAATTATAGGTGGACTTGGATTTTCAGACTCCGATCTGCCGGGGACAGATCAGGTGTCAGTTTCGTTATTTTAGCATATCAGAGACGAGTGGAGACTGGTCACATTCCCCTTACCTTGGTTGCGTACTGCGAACAAGAATGCTGTCACCGCGTCGGTTTCTCGAACGAGCTCGCGTTCGTAGTGACGCTGACATACAACGGCCATAGCGTTGTGTGCGTCTTCTAGGTCTGCGAGGATCGGCTTCCGCATTTCTTTCCAGCCATTCTCCTCCTCAAGCAATCGAGAACTACGTCGGCGATCCTTGGATGCTCTATTATCGCCACGACGGCGGCCTGCAGGCGGAATCCCACCGGTAGAGAGTCCTAGGGGGGAAGGAGTCCGAGATAATTCGCGCCGTGGAATCATGGGCGGGGGATTCATGAGATCTTTTGGAGGTGGCGGCGTCAACGACGAGGCTGGTGAGGGAAAGATGGGAGGTACAAGATCGTGCTTGTCCATATATTCTCTCAGAGCCTCAGCAGGCAAAGAGGTAAATTCGACCTTTGTGGAATACTCCTCGCGAATAATGGTGCCACCGAAGTCGTCGCGCCTGCTTCGTTTCGGGTTCGAGTTGTCGTAGAAGCCACCGTCGGGTGCGCCACGTTTTCGAGAGGGGCCAGAGCCAGAATCGACACTTTCGTCGTCTCGCCGGCGGTACCCCTTTGGTGCCATAATGACTGAGGAAGGAATCGCGTGATAGTTAGGGTTGTTTATGACTGTGTTTCACAAACCACGATAGCACCGGAAAACCATCCAGTATACTCTCGGATAGCGTTCGACGACTCGGACATGATTTTGTGGGATGTCTGTGTCTACAGATGACCGAATTCTGGAGGCTGTCGATGATCAAAGCAAGATACCTTATTTCCGGGCCAGTGCTGTCAACTTTGGAGCATAATTTCTGATCACGTTTCATTCCATAGGAAGTCCACTGATAGCTATCAACGCTCTCGAAGAAATATCCAACATGTTAGGGAACAAGACCAATGGTCTTGCCATTGCCGATGTCGATGCTGGAGATGCACCGAGCATTATCTCGGACGTGCTTACGGCGAGTGTGGATGACGGGACCAGCGTTACTGAACCTGAGCCGCCAGAGCCTCAGCCCCATGTAACCTTTGCCAACCGCGTGCGTATCTCAGGCTCGCCAAGGAATTTGCCGAATCACCGTAGAAGACCGAGACTCAATTCATCACTGGCACGAGGCCTCTTCTCTGCTGAAGGCCTGGAAGGCCGTACACCCTCTCCCAGTCTATCTCGCAGCTCCTCCCTATCTGACACCGCCTCTTCCCTATCAGTTCCTCTCCGCCCTCCGTCCCTTGTCACCCCCCAGGCCTACGCATTCTCATTTTCGCAACGGCACCGGAATTCTGCCAACTTTTCTGATCCTTCATTGAGCGCCATCATGTCGTCATCTGACGCCAGTAATTTCCTTGCTGGGCTTAGGGGCTCCATAAAGAGACCGCAGAAACAACATGCCGCCCGCCCTGAAAATCTCGATGCCGATCTCGCTGCAAGCGCTCAAACCGTTGGAGATGATGATGACGAAGTGGACGAATCTGTTCCTAGCTTGCAAGATGAGGATGATGATGATGATCGTGAAGATGCCGATGAGACGACACCTTTGAAGCGCCCTCTTGGAGCCCGGAGGAATCGGCAGACCTTAAGGACTATGGCTCGTCGACGTAGACAATTTGGAGACGCAGACGATTCTGAGGATGATGGACTGTGGTCTTGTTTCCCGTGTTTTGTATGTCAGGTACGCATTTGACCCCTTTTCAGTCTATTGCAGCTTGCCATGTTCACTACACAATACACACAACAGTGGTGGGCAGGGACATTCCCAAGTAAAGAGCATCTTTACCCTCCTGATGATCCTGATGATGAAAACGAAGAGGACTGAGTTTTTTGCGTTGTTGCGATCCCCAAGATCCAAAAAAGTTAACTAACCTTATGCCTCGTCTTGTGCCATACGCTCTCTTTGGCTCTAACCGTTACCCCCTCAATACCTTTCTTGTTGTAGCAACAACTGGCACCGCAGCCACTCATTCTTATCGATCATGCACTAGTAAAAGTACTATGTTCTTACGACGATCATGATCAACCATTCCCTCGTGCTAGCACTGTATCGTTGTCTTGCATATTGCTCACATCTCAACAATGTATTTCGTATCTCATCTTATCTGGGATCTTCGGGTCACACGCGCGGGGGGGATTAAGGGGAGCGTGATTGTAATTCTTTGGCTACAGGTGCAACAACTTCGGGTACACGTGAAGCACGAGCGAGAAGTGATATTGGTTATCATGACGATGGTGGTGACGCCGATTTCTTTGGGATGACCATGCTGGGAGGCATGTCTTGCAAAGGAGGCAAAAGGCTTGCTGCCGTCTTGCGAGAATTCTGAACGAGAAGTTGACTATAGATAGGTTATTAAGGGACATGGAGTCAAAATCAGCTTGCCAATAAATCAAGAGCTAAAAAAACGCACTCCATCAAAACAAGCGCGGCCATTCCTTCTACAATGGGAACGGCACGAGGGACAACGCAAGGATCATGCCTACCCCGAGCAGCTAACGAACCCTCGGTGCCGTCGTATTGAGCGGTGATTTGGGTCTGTGAGATCGTTGCGGGAGACTTGAATCCAATGCTACCAGAAGATGAAAGGCAACAAGCCGAAAATCAGTGATCAGTGTTTGTTTCGCCGTGGTAAGGTCCACCGAGATTGAGGGCAGGACAGTATTGCAGTGTTATATACCAAAAGGACCCAAAAGGCTTACCGGAAATAGATGTCTTGTCCGTTCGTGATGCCACCTTGAATGCCTCCACTCCAATTCGTGCTAGTAGACAAACCTCCGCCTTCTTTCTTCACAAACATATCGTTGTGCTTGCTACCAGGCACTTCAGTCCCTCGGAATCCGGAGCCCACTTCGAATGCCTTTGTAGCAGGGATGGAGAGCATAGCATGTGCAAGTGTAGCCTCGAATTTGTCGAAGACGGGCTCGCCAAGTCCTGATGGTACATTACGAATCACGCAAGTGACTGTACCACCGATCGAATCGTTGGCATCCTTTGCACGAATGATTCGCTGTGTATCGTAGCGCGTTAGGTCAGTATTATTTCTCGTTTGCCAGAACAGTAAAATTCGAAAAGGACTGAAAAATAATATGAATATTTTAGAAGACATGATTCACAGACCTGTGTCATTTTCTCTGCAGTTTCTGGATGCGGACATCTCGTCGGATGGGCATCAACGGTCTCACGAGAGACGGTTCTTAGAATATCGAGGAATTCGGCGCTCAACGCGTCTTCTACTTCGTCGGTTTCCTCCGTCTCGGAAGGCGATGGAGGGACAAGGGAAGGCATATGAATCCTGCCCACGGACGAGACGAACGCCACGATCTCTATCCCGTAGGCGAGTTTCAGATATTTTTCGGCGATCGCACCCGCAGCCACACGACCTGCATCACACATATCGTATCATCAGAACAAGCCAACTAGGAACATAATAGTAAATGAGCGCACCGATCGTCTCTCGTGCGCTACTCCGCCCACCGCCGCTGCTGGCTTTAATTCCGTACTTTTCGAGGTAGGTCCAATCAGCATGGCTTGGCCGTGGGTACAGATCCGTCTCGGAATAGTCGTGTGGCCTTTGGTCCTTGTTCAAGACGAGCAATCCAATTGGTGTTCCCAAAGTGACGCCTTTCTCGATCCCAGATTGAAGTTGTACAGTATCGCTCTCATTTCTCTGTAAATTTGCATAAATGGGTAAAAGCTGCTTAGTCCATGAATATGGTATAGAGATTTTGGGGGGCGTACAGGTGTTGTCAAATTGCTCTGGCCGGGACGCCTTCGATTTAACTGGACCTGAACGTCCTCAGCGCTGAGACGCATTCCCTTGAGGAGGCAGTCTCATATTAGCCCATTTCCACAAAATAAACAACCGAATTCGCACAGGAGGCACACCATCTATTATACACCCAACAGATGCACAGTGGCTCTCGCCATAAGTTGTTACACGATACAGAGTGCCAAAGGTGGACATGTTTAGAATGGCTCCGAAAACGAGGCTGTCGAGATTATTTTTTTAAGTGGTGGATGAAAGGATTCGAGTCAAGTGGATAGACCCGGGCCGGGGCGAGTGGTCAGAGCGTTTGTTTTGACTAGTTATCGGAGTAGCGGGTCCGATATCTTTCACCTTTTTGCGGAATTATTGCTCCTCTCTGGCCGTTCTTGTGCAGTCTTTCCACAATTCTTGCATTTTCTTGCTCATTAAAAACGAATAATATGACGTTGCACAGCCAATGGGCATTCAACGAGCATTCAACGAGCAGCTAATCACATGGGCATGTCGCATATCGCAATGTGTATGAGCGAGCGCCTTCATCCGTGTTACTCTGGTTGAGAGGACCTCTCTCTTTTCTCCCCATCATCATTTTCGAGGTGTCTTCCGGCCATCATGACGGAATCAGACCCCGTTCCATCATACGAGGAATCCCGTCGCGGTTCCATTCAGGCGAGGAATAGTGACCGAGACCCCGCGCCGCCTTCGCTGGCGCATCATTATTTCAAGAATGAAGAGCTGAGCGTCGAGTTTAGCTCATATGCCAAGTCGTCCACGTCCATCCCAGTGTTTCACCCTCATTCCGTAATCGAAGGGAGTGTAACCCTCACTCTAGGAAGGGAGCAAACCTTGCGGAAGATAAGCATCACCGTGAGCCTCGAGCCACATCAACTTCTTGCGCGGATTTTGACCCATCAGGCCAGGCGGAATGCAGGTTGGAAGCCATCCCCCTGGACTTCCAGTCCGATAGTGAAGGAAAAGTATATGATCGTAGTCGCTTTAAGCCATTCTTGTCCGTCACAACCGTCGTATGTCCTGAACAAAACAGTCACAAAAAGAAGACGAACCTCCCTGCCGGTGCTCACGTCTTTCCTTTCCGGTAGATAGACTTGTTTCCACGGTTGCATTATACGATAACGCTAATGGGGACGTGGTATTGGTATTCAGCTTCGAGATCCCAAAGTCGAGCAAGCCATGCGACGAAAGTTCTTCGGTTCAGCAGAGTCAAATTTGCCTCCAAATATTATGGATCCTGCGCTTCCCTACACCATTCAATACGCTCTGCTTGCAGAGGTGAAGTATGGCTTCATGAAGATCAATCGTATGTGAGTTCCTTGCATGAAGCTACAATATGGTGCAGGGACCCAACCACTCCTCAGACTCCCCATCCTCTTCCGACACATCCCAATTACTCAACCTAATGGCTCTCCATCCCCGACCATCGCTTGGGCATATCTCCTTGGCGATCCCATGCCAACTCCGTCTACGGACCCGTTGGGATATCTTCAAGAGTCTGTGGTAATAACCGGGACAATATTCAGCAAGCTATTCATGCTTGATTGCCAAGTCAGTTGACAACTTGATTTCACGCCTCCGCACCATTCTCTTGCTGATATCCCCATAGCTTTTCCTCCCAAGACCTACGGCTTACAGGATTGGAACATGTATAAACTTCTTTCTCAAAGTCGTGCCGCGACCAAATGAAGCAGAAGAGACACCGGCCAACATTCAAGCCGCCGATCTCTTACTTCTCCCGAATTGTACATCCATATGTTTACAAAGGCTGACGCGACTTCACGGCCGTTTCGCTAGCGATTTTACGGAGAATGTTGCCACTGCTCAAACTTGGCAAAGGAGAGACGAAATAGACGGCAGATTACTTCAAGGAGAAATCATGTTGCCCGCTGGAGCGCGTACTGATTTCGCATTCATCAGCATTGAACTCTTTGTGCGTTTTCCTCAAACCATTGGCTTCAAATCCAGTATTATCATTTTGTTCTGAGGAAACGATTTCTCACACTTTGTTTTCACTCTCTTCCTTCCAAAGCATCGGGTGACGCTAGAAATATGCGCCCCCGGAGTCGTCATCAACACCGCCGAACCATCCGTATCTAGGAATCAGCGATCACCATCATCATGGCAACACCAACCCGTGTTGTCCGTCCCTGTCAGACTCGTGAACGCATCTCGAGCAAGCGATCCCGAGCCGCCATCTTACGCACCGGTCCCTGCGTATAACGAGGACCCTGGGCCATCTTCTCCGTCGTCTACGAGAAGCCCTTCCGCTCTTCAAACAAGGCGTGGATACTTCTAGTGCGCGTGGGCGCTGCGCCAACGACGTAATACCGTAGCGTCGCTTACAGTATGTGGGTGCACGGACGTGTTTGTTGCGCATACAATTACGATATCAATGTAGTGGTTTCTTTAACAATCGGGTCCCGCGCCGGCTTGTGTTTCTTTCTGTTGTGGATATTAATGTGCTAACAGACTGTAATCTAACGAGAAGGGTCACGGGCTTCGTTGAATCGTATGTTCTGCGGCGCAAAACTGTGAATATACTTCTGTGCTTCTGCAAAATGGGACGCTTTTCTCGGTCGTGACTTTCCAGATCTGACTATTGCCCCTGAACACCTTTAGTATGATCATTGCATCTCGAACAGCCGTTTGCCGTGCATACAGTCCGTCCATTGAATCTGCAGTTCAACGCCAAGTCGGCTCATCACGGAAGAACAGGGAGGACGTTGTGCTATACAACTCGCCTCCGTGATATGTGGTCGGATTACTGTATGCATGACAAAAGCGCGGACGCTTAATCGGGTATCAAAAGATACCAAAAAAAAGGTGGCTACTTTTCCGTTGCGAGCGTCGACGAAACCGACGCCAACGTCGTGTTGGTTCGCCTTGCTCCCTATATTGTACGGTTCCAATTGTTCCTTCGACGCGTTGGGCTATACATCAAACTCCGATGAGAACGTAAAAGATTCTCCCGTTGTCCCAATCGGAATGCCTTGTTAAGAATAGACGCCCCCTGATTTGCAATCTAGAGTTTCCCTCAGTAGTTTGGGTTGTACTGGTCCGGTTGGGGTTCGGGGGGGGCAACTGCAGCAGAAACACTAAATTGGGTTGCCGAGGGGCAGTGACAGACGAGTGTCCAACGCATTATTTGGAGAGGAATTCCCGCTGAGAAATCACTCCACTCACAAAGATCACAAAACACACTGCGGTGATGCAGTCGCAACCGCCTCGAAGTCGTAGGGGCGCGCTCTTCCCCACAGGCACATCTCCAGGGATATTTGGATGCAGGGGGCATTCTGGCTTGGGTTGTAGCGCCATAGGCATGTGTGCCGCCGGAGGCTTGCAAATG